>Ga0209039_10000203_pt1 | contig 54999 bp, 40 predicted proteins | sample BogFormECP12_OM1_FD_188238 | JGI IMG/M metagenome (GOLD analysis project Ga0209039, IMG submission 188238) | Bog forest soil microbial communities from Calvert Island, British Columbia, Canada - ECP12_OM1 (SPAdes) (version 2) | ecosystem: Environmental > Aquatic > Freshwater > Wetlands > Bog ...
ATTGAAAGCGCCGCGCGGCTTGCCGACCCTCCTCTTCCAATCGTCAATCGTCAATCTGCAATCGGCAATTTTTCGCGCTCCCTTGGGTTTCCGGATGGACTCTAGCAAGCGAGAGAGCTGAAAAATATAGAAGCTCCAAGGGCAGGACTAAAGCCCCGCGCTTCCAGCGCCCGAAATGATCTATCGCGCATGACGACGAAGGGCAGATTCATTCTCCTTTCTCTTTCTTCCTCTCTGAAAAAAGTTGTATAACTGGAATTCACGATTGATGAGCCCCTCATCCACTCCGGGCCTTGACGCTGGTCAGAAAGACCGTTTGGCAATCACCGCCACAGGGGTAATCCTCTGCCTCTCCGCTTGCAAGCTCCTGGTTCACCTGTATGCCGGTCGGCACTACGGCTATTTCGTCGACGAGTTATATTACCTGGCGTGCAGCCGGCATCTGGACTGGGGCTACGTGGACCAGCCGCCGCTGATTGCGTTGATCACCTGGGTCGCGCGGTCGCTCTTTGGCGGCTCACTCCCGGCGATCCGTCTCTTGCCCGCCGTGGCCGGAGCGGGCGAGGTCGCCCTCACCGCCCTGATTGCCCGCGAACTCGGCGGCAAGCGGTTTGCCCAGGGCCTCGCCGCCCTCGCCGCCCTGGTCGCGCCGGGTATACTCGCTGCCGACAACCTGCTCACCATGAACGCATTCGAGCCGCTGTTCTGGATGGGCTGCGCCTGGCTGCTGATCCGCATCGTGAAAACCGGCAACCCGAAGCTCTGGATCTGGTTCGGCATCCTGGCGGGATTCGGCCTTGAGAACAAGTACTCCATGCTGATCTTTGGAGCAGGCATCGTTTTGGGCCTGCTGTTGACCCCGCAGCGCCGTGTACTGGCGAGTCCCTGGCTCTGGATCGCCGGCGCGATCGCGTTTCTCGTCTTCCTGCCGAATCTGCTGTGGAACATCCAGCATCACTTCCCGTTCCTGGAGTTGCAGGCCAACATCCGCCACAGCGGGCGCGATGTTCCTCTCCCACCACTGGCATTCTTCGGTCAGGAGATTCTGACCATGCATCCTCTCACTCTGCCCCTCTGGCTGGCGGGCCTCTGGTTCTTCTTCTTTTCGACAGCGGGAAAGCCGTTTCGCGCCTTAGGCTGGGCCTGGGTATTCACTGCGGCGGTGGTCGTCACGCTAAGCCCACGTATCTACTACCTCTTTCCCGCCTTCCCGGTGTTGTTCGCCGCCGGCGCCGTCATGTGGGAGGTTTGGCTCAAGGGGCCGCGGACACTATGGGCGAAACTCGCCTGGCCTACTTTGATGGTCGCCACCGGCGCCCTCCTCGCGCCAACCGCGATCCCGGTCCTGCCGCCCGAGACCTACATCCGGTATATCAAGGCGCTACATCTCGCCCCGCCCGCGATCGAAACGCACCGGCTCGGCCCGCTGCCGCAACTCTTTGCCGACCAGTTCGGCTGGGAGGAGATGGCAACCACCGTGGCGCGCGTCTACAACGACCTGCCACCGGAGGTCCGTCCCAAGACCGCGATCTTCGGCCAGAACTACGGACAGGCCGGAGCCATTGACCTGTTCGGTCCGAAATACGGCCTGCCGCCAGCCATCAGTGGGCATCAAAGCTACTTCCTCTGGGGACCGCGTGACTACACCGGTGAAAGCATAATCGTGATGGCCGACCGCCAGGAACGGCTCGAACAGCGATTCACTTTTGTGCAGAAGGTCGCCAGCGTTTATCACCCGTACTCTATGCCGTATGAGCACTTCGACGTCTTCTATTGCCGCGGCCTCAAGTGGCCCCTGAAGGAGATCTGGCCGCAGGTAAAGAATTGGGACTGACACGTGCGGTGCTGAGACTGGGGAGGAATGGAGCTGCCGGGCCGGGCGTAACCGTTAACGTTGCGCGACTATCGCTGTCTATCATCCAAAGCCAGCCGCAGGTAGTGGTGCATTTGACAAAAGAAGAGAATCCACAGATTACGCAGATTTCTCAGATTTAGAAAAGAGCGACAGAACAACGCCGCGGCGTTGTCACGAGTCCAATGAAGCCGCCATTTGCTGGTTACTCTTCGTCGAGCAGGCACCTTCTTCATTCTAATCTCCGAAATCTGCGTAATCTGTGGATTCCGTTCTTCCCCAAATGACACCACCACCCAGCCGCAAAAGGACCAGCGGCAAGCCATTCCAGGTGTGATAATATTATACCGAGCGACATAAGTTGTAGCGGCGGGCGCACAGATGAATGGAACTAACCAAACCAATCGCGGCGGAACGGCGCTGCTAGGGTTGCTGCTCGCGCTGGGCCTGATCGTGGGCGGCTGGGTGTTGGGCTTGCAGATCAAGGCGACCCGACTCAGCGACCGCTTTGTGACCGTCAAAGGCCTGGTCGAGCGCAGAGTCAAGTCCGACCTTGCCATTTGGCCCCTCAGCTACAAGGAAGCTGGAGACGACCTGTCGTTGGTGTTCGCGAAGACCGAGGCCGACAAGAACGCCATCCTGCAGTTTCTGGATCAGCAGGGGATTCAGTCTTCTGAAATCGAGCTCGGCATGGTCCGTGTGGTGGACACCCAGGCGAACGAATATGGGGGTGGCAACCGAGCCCCTCATCGCTACATCGTCGAACAGCAAGTTACTGTACGAACCCCCCGAGTTGATCAGGTCGCGGTCGCGGCGCAAAAAACTATGCAGCTTTTGCAGAAGGGCATCGTGCTGAACAGCAACGGTCAAGGATTGATCTACAAGTTTAACGGATTGAACTCCATTAAGCCTGACATGATCACCGAAGCTACCCGAAACGCCCGCGCTGCGGCTGATCGCTTCGCCTCGGATTCAGGCAGCAAGGTAGGAACCATCCGGCAGGCAAATCAGGGGGTTTTCTCGATTTTGCCCGCGGATCAGGGCAGCGACATCAGCGAACCTGGCGAACCGGGCGGCTTGATTTCCAACGCCGACAGCAGCCTGATGAAGACCATCCGCGTAGTCACCACGGTTGAATATTACCTCGACAAATAGCCATACATGACGACATAAGTGGTGGCGCTTTTGGAGTGCGGCAGCTTGCTGCCGCTTTCTACCGCACCAGCTAGACGAGCGGTAACGACAAAGCGGCAGCAAGCTGCCGCACTCCAAAAGCCATATTAGGAGACCGCCAAGTCGCCCAAGCCGCCAAGCCGCATGAGGGATTGCTTGACGCGTTGATCGGGTGTATATTGCGGGGAGGTTGAGGAGCCGAAACCGGACCCGGAACCAATGCGCGAAATCTTAGTCAAGGAGTAAGATTATGTCTCGAATGTTTCGCTTGCTCTTGATCTTCTTGATGGCCGCCCCCCCCGCGATGGCTCAGGACAAGAAGCTGGTAGCGGTCCTGGATTTTGATTACGGCACGGTGCGGTCCGCGGTACAAGCCTACTTTGGCACCGACCAGGATGTCGGCAAAGGCATCTCGTTGCTGCTGGAAGAGAAACTCGTCAACGACGGCAAGTACCGGGTGATTGACCGCAACACCCTGGACAAGATCCTCAAGGAACAGAATTTCTCCAACAGCGATCGCGCCGACCCGGCCAGCGCCGCCAAAATCGGCCGCATCCTGGGGGTTAGCGCCCTCATCGTGGGCAGCATCACCCAGTTTGGCCGTGACGACAAGCACCTAGGCGTGGGTGGCGGAGGATATGGCCTGGGAAAGTTTGGCCTCGGCGGAATAGGGAAAAAGGACTCCAAGGCTGTCGTGGCTGTTACCGCCAAACTGGTGGACGTGAACACCGCCGAAATCCTGGCCGTGGTGACGGGTACCGGGCAGTCACAGCGTGGCGGATTTGCAATCGGTGGTGGAGGTGGCGGCGGAAGCGGCGGTGGGGGAGGTGGGGTCGATATGGGCAGTAGCAACTTTGCCAACACCATCCTCGGCGAAGCGGTGCATGCGGCAGTGGATAACACGGGCCAGCAACTCGACGATAAGGCCCAGTCGCTGCCCGCACCGGCCAAGGTCCAGGTCTCGGGCCTAGTCGCTGACGTTACCGGGAACACGCTGGTGTTGAATGTGGGGAGCAAGGCCGGTGTCAAGGTCGGAGACCAACTGGCGATTTCCCGCAAGGTGAAAGATGTAAAGGACCCTTCCACGGGAGCAGTGATTAAAACCATTACGAGCGAGCTTGGGACTGCTACCGTCACCGAAGTGGACGAGGGTTCGTCCACCGCGACTTACAACGGCACCACTCCCCCAAAGGTTGGGGATGTGGCCAAAAGCCAGTAAGAGAGCGGTCTCGACAATCGCCTGGAAGCAGAGGGAGGTGCTCCATGAGCCAGGAACAACCCCCCCAGCGCATTGGTGACTACGAGGTTCTCGGTGTCCTGGGCGCTGGCGGTATGGGCAAGGTGTACAAGGTCCGGAACACGATAACGGACCGGATCGAGGCCATGAAGATCGTCCTGCCCGATCTTGCCGGCCAGAAGGAAGTGGCGGATCGTTTCCTGCGTGAGATCAAGCTTCTGGCAAGCTTGACCCATCCCAATATCGCCTCGCTCCACACGGCCCTAACCGTGGGCAATCAGCTCGTGATGGTGATGGAGTTCGTGGAAGGGGCCCCGCTTTCGGTGCGCTTGAAAGAGGGACCGATTCCCACGGCGCAGGCAGTTGACTATGTCGACCAAGTACTGGTGGCCTTGAGCTACGCGCATCGGCAACACATTATCCACCGCGACATCAAGCCTGCCAACATGATGCTGACCCCCCAGGGGCTGGTGAAGCTCATGGACTTCGGGATCGCGCGTTCCTCGGAGGACCATGGCTTGACCGCGACGGGCGCCTCGCTCGGCTCCCTTCCTTACATGTCGCCCGAGCAGATTATGGGCTCGTCGGTCGACGCCCGCGCTGATTTGTACTCACTGGGTGTGTCGCTCTATGAGATGGTCACGGGACGGCGGCCGTTCGAGGCCGACAGCCAGTACTCCCTTATGGCAGCCCATCTTCAGAACGTCCCGACGCCGCCCTTGGAGTTGCGTCCCGGCTTACCGACAACGCTGAATCAGATCATCCTGATGGCCTTGGCTAAAGACCCGGCCGGACGCTTCCAGTCCGCCGACGCCTTCCGCAACGCCCTGAAAACCATCGCCGAAAGCCCGGGCGGTGCATCCGATCGAGCTGTCTCGGCCGCGCCCCCACCGGTCGAAGCGGACGGGGCTACCGCGGTCCTTCTGGGTAGTTCTACGGTTAGTTCCGTGGCGGCTGGCCCAGTGGCGGCGACGCCTCAACCTGCAGGCCAACCTCCTGCCCAACCTGTTATGGCTGCGCTGGGGCCTACTGCTCAACCGAGTGCGACCCGCGCGGCTGAGACCGCTTCCGGTCCCTCGTCGCCACTCAGAGGCGTAGCGGCGAATTCGCCTCGCGACGTCGCGGCTGCGAATCCATCAAGGAGCGTTCCCATGCCAGTTACGGCCAAGGAAGGCGGTTATCGCGGTCTCTATATGACCCTCGGCGCCCTGGTGGTGATCGCCGTCCTGGTGGGGGCCGGTCTCTACCTGCCGCGCTGGGCCCGGGCGCGCGCCGGCGGGACCGCGCCCAGCAATTCGCAGCCGACTTCCCAACCTCCTGCGAGCGCGACGCCGTCCGGTCCCACCGGCCCCACGGGCACTAATGCAGGCACTTCGTCGCCGGCGCAAGTGAGTCCGGCGCCCGTTGCCGGCACGGAATCGACGAACCCGTCCGGCCAAGCACAGCCCGCGAACCCACCGTCGGGGCCCGCTGCGTTGTCGAGTCCGAGCCCCATAACCAGCGGGAAACCGCCGACACGCCCACTGAAGAAGGCAACCCACGCCGGCAATGGAGACCAACAGGCGGGGAACGCCGGCGCAGAGCCGTCGAGCCAACCCTCCCCGAACTCCCAGTCTTCTCCGCCTCAAGCTGCCGGCAACGCGAGCGCGCAGTCCGATGCAGCCAATGCGGCGGAGCTCGAGGACCTCGAATCTCAGATGGACCAGCTCTCCGCTCGGGCTCGAGCCGTCAAAGACAGCGTGGAAAACTTTCGCCACCAACAAGAAAAGCAGGGGCTGAACTTGCGCGGCGACATCTCCGCCGCCGAGGACCGGATGGCGACCAATATGGATAAGGCCCAGGCTGCCTTGAAGAACGGAAACGCCAAGGACGCCCGACGCTACATGGAAAAAGCCGATACCGACGTAGCGACACTGGAAAAATTCCTCGGCCGCTAGTGTGCTGTAACACCTAACTTTTGACAATGGCCAACACGCACCCACTTCAAAACCGCCCCTCGCCGAGACACCATCGACTTCGCTGCCCAAAGTTCCGAAATAGCCGCCAAGCCGTCGGCCGCCAGGCCGGAGCCGCTCGCGACGCGACGCAACCTCCAGGCTTCCATCCACCGCGTCCTCGGAACGACCACGGAAGGGTCGGGCACTGCGCTTCGATAGGTGAAGGGCTCTTGAACCCACCCGCTTAGGAGCAGCCACGGGGCTCGCAAACCACCCGGTGCAAATAGGTTAGCGTCCGAGAGGAATGCGTTCCGAATGGAGATTGACGGACCGGACCTACTATGGGACAATTCCGCCGACTCTTGGGCCCTACGTGTGTTGGACATCGCTTCGGCACGCGTTGCCCCTGCGTCAGGATGGTGTGAAGAAATTGGAAAAGCGAAAACGTTTCTCGCCAAGGCGCAAAATACGCAAAGCAAACAAAGAGTTTATCCTTTGCGACTCTTCGCTCCTTGGCGGCTTTGCGAGAAACTCTTCATTTTTTCCCACCTTCCACGTCAGGGGGCGCCGAGGGCCGGCCCACATCATCCACCTGCAGTCGAGAGGAGGCTCGTCATGATCTCGTGGCTGCGCGGAGTCATCCCTGCCGTTATCACACCCTTCGACGCTGAGGGCAACATCGACGAGAAAAGCATGAGAGCCGAGATCGAGCATCACCTGAGTTGCGGAGCCACCGCTCTTTGCGCCGGCGGCAGTACCGGTGAAGGCGCAGGGATGAGTTGCGAAGATGTGAGGCAGCTCAACACAATCTTCGCGGATCAGGTCAACGGTCGTGTTCCGGTCATCGGTGGGATCATTCCCGACACTACGGAGGAGGCAGTGCGGCTGGGATTGGCGGCCAAGGAGGCAGGTGCTGCCGCCCTCCAGGTTACGCTGCCGCATTACTTGTTCCAGCCCGCCATTCCGGAGCAGGTCTCCTATTACTCTGAGATTCGCGATCGGACCGGGCTAGGAGTTATTCTCTACAACGTGCTGCCATGGGGACAGGTAACGCCGGAGGGCGTGGGCAAGTTGCTGGAGGCGGATGCGATCATCGCTGTGAAGCAGAGCGGCTCCAACTTGCACCAGATTGCCGATATGGTCTACCATTTCGGCAAGCAGATTCCTATTTTGAGCGCGGTGGACGACCTTCTTTATCCTTCGTTCGTGATTGGGGCGCACGGGACTCTCTCCGCGATTGCGAGCGTACTTCCGCTGCAGTGCGTTCAGTTGTACGAGGCCGTGCAGCAGGGTGACCACGCCCAGGCGCTGGCGTTGCACAATAAACTGCTGGTGGTTTGGCGGGCGATGGAGGATATGAGCGGCTTTTGCGGAAGGGTGAAGTGCGCGATTGAGTTGCAGGGCCGGTCGGCCGGGCTACCCCGCCGTCCGCACCGGCCGGCAGGGGCAGAGGAAAGGATCCTCCTACGCCACGCACTGGAGGAAGCGGGAATTCCACTGGCCGTGCCTCAGCCGGCGTAATGTGGAATCCTTTGGCCGGCGGTGCTGGGCACTGGCAGCAGTGACAAGTGACAAGTGGCAAGCCCAGGACGAACAGCTCTTTTAACTCGTCACTTGTCACTTGCCACTGCTTTCGCCACTCGTCACTTGTCACTTGTCACTACTTCTGTCACTTGTCACTGCTTCTGGCACTTGTCACCGTACGAGGAGACCAATGCGTCCGACCATCCGACTGCTGCAAGACGAATTGATCGAGAGAATCATCGCGGAAGCAAGAGAACTGCTTTGTAAGCTGGGTGTTGATATTCACAACCAGAGCTTGCTTAGCCTGCTTGCCGACCACGGCGCCGACGTGAATGCCGACACGTGGAACGCGCGCCTCACGGGAGACATCATCGACCGCGCGCTCGCCAGCGTCCCGCATTCTTTCAAGCTCTATGATGTTCTGGGGAACGAAACCCACGACTTTCAGGGCGACAGCGTCTACTTCACGCCGGGCTCGACGGCGCTCAACATCCTGGACGGCCAGACGGGTGAATTGCGCAAGCCTACCACGGCGGACTACATCCGTTACGTGAAGTTGACCAGCGGCTTGCAGCACATCGCGTCGCAGAGCACCGCCATGATTCCAGCCGATGTTGACGCCAGCATCTCGGACAGCTATCGGCTCTATCTGAGCCTTCTTTACGGGGAGAAGCCGGTGGTCACCGGGGCGTTCACCGTGGAGGCGTTCGAGATCATGAAAAACCTGCAATTGGCTGTACGCGGGGATGGGCAGGCGCTCCGAGCCAAGCCTCTGACCATCTTTTCCTGCTGTCCAACGGCGCCGATCAAGTGGAGCGACGTGACCAGCCAGAACCTGGTAGATTGCGCGCGCTGGTCGATTCCGGTGGAATTGATATCGATGCCGCTGACCGGATTCATGGCTCCGGTCACGCTGGTGGGGAGTCTCATCCAGCAGACCGCCGAGAACCTGAGCGGCGTGGTGATCAGCCAGCTTGTGAACCCCGGCCATCCGATCCTGTACGGCGGCTCGCCGGCCATCTTCGACGTACGGTTCGAAACCACTCCCATGGGCGCGGTGGAAACCATGATGCTCGATTGCGCCAACAGTGAAATCGGGAAGCGCCTGGGCATGCCCACTCAGGGTTACATTGCCCTGAGTGACGCGAAGCAGTTAGACGCCCAGGCGGGACTGGAGTCAGGTATCGGCGCGACGTTGGCAGCCCTGTCAGGCATCAACAGCATCTCGGGCCCCGGCATGTTGGATTTTGAAAGCTGCCAGAGCCTGGAGAAGCTCGTCGTCGACAACGAGATCTGCGGCATGACCTACCGCCTGTTGCGGGGAATCGAGCCGCGCGAGGACTTCCCCTCCATTCCCCTCTTCGAGGAAATGCGGCGCGAGAAGCATTTGCTGATTGCCGACCACACCCGCCGCCACCTGCGCGAGGAGATTACATTTCCAGGCCCGGTCATTAATCGCGCCAACCGGGAACGGTGGGTAGAGGAAGGGCAGGTGCCGTTGCGGGAGCGCGCCGCAAAGGAGGTCTCGCGAATCATCAAGGCCTACAAACCGTCGCGCCTGTCGGAGGAGACGAAATCGGAGTTGACGCGCCTGATGGAGCGCGAAGCTGTCCGGCACGGGATGGACGCCCTGCCACAGAATTGACGATTGCCGATTGACGATGGAAGAGCTATCAGCTTTCAGCCATCAGCTATCAGCTATCAGCTATCAGCAAGAACTGGACTTTCTTGCTGATCGCTGAAAGCTGAGAGCCATTCCATCGTCAATCGTCAATCCTTCACAACTAGCCCTGAGCCACAAGTCGGCGGGCCAGTTCAACCGCGCCCGGGGCGTCCTTGCCGTAGCCGTCGGCACCGATGGAACGAGCCCAGGACTCCGTGACGGGCGCGCCTCCTACCATGACTTTCACTTTGTCGCGAATGCCGGCCGCCACCAGTGCTTCGATGGTGCCCTTCATGTTCATCATGGTGGTGGTGAGCAGGGCAGATAGCGCCACAAGGGTCGCCTGCTGCTCGCGGACCGCGTCGATGATCTTCTCCGGTGACACGTCGGCGCCCAGATCAACGATGCGGAAGCCGGCGCTCTCCAGCATCATGGCGACGATGTTCTTGCCAATGTCGTGGAGATCGCCTTTGACGGTCCCGCAGACCACAGTACCCGCTGACTGCACGGATTCGTCTCCAGCGAGGAGAGGGCGCAGTATCTCGGTGGCCCCTTTCGCGGCGCGAGCCGCAATCAATACTTCCGGGATGAAGTACTCGCAGTCGCGCATGCGCCGGCCGACTTCATCCATCGCCGGGATGATCGCGTGGGGAAAGAACTCGGAAGGCTTGGTCCCATCGTCCAGCATTTTCTGGGTCAGTTCCTTGGCGAGAGGCGCCGATCCATCGATAATCGCTTGCCGTAGTTCTGCGAACTTATCCATCGGGTTTTTCTCCTCACTCGAAGATCTATACGCGACGATATAAGTACCTACGCGACGAGTTCATTTTGGATTTTGGTTTGCCGATTTTGGATTGAAAAGGAGAACGACCCTAACGGGTTCTTCAATCCAAGATCCAAAATCTGAAATCCAAAATCGCTTTGCCCAATGCGCAATCACTTATGTCGTCATGTGTAGCTTTGTAGCACCGGCAACTTGTCGGCGTCAAACTGCCGTCCAGACGGCGGCTCGACGGGGAAGCTCATTTCCTCAACGAAAAGGTCCTGAAAACGCGGATCGGAGCTCAATCCGACGTGCTCAATCCGGCGTCGAAGGTCCGCAAAAGACCCGTCTTCGCCATCCAGCCGGAAAAGAGCCAGCTTGGCGCCCAAAAGCGCCGTATTGCCGGCGGGCACAACCTGATCGGGCGGCAAGTGGAGCAGGCCGATGCGGTAGGCGCTGGCCCGATTCACGTAATTGCCGAAGGCTCCTGCCAGGTAGAGGCAGCCCAGGTCGGATTCCTCCTTTGGGGCCCAGCGCTCCAGAAGGATGCGCAGGCCGGCGGCAATCGCGCCCTTGGCCAGTTGAAGCTCGCGAATATCGCTCTGGGTCAGGGTTACCGGTGGGCAGATCGTCCATCTGTTGCTTCGGTCAGCAAGCCGCCCGGAAGGCTCGATGACTTTGAGTTCCAAGCCGGCGGCCACGGCATCCACCAAGCCGCTCCCGCAGATCCCGCTGGGTTCCGTGTTGCCGAGGACATGCCAGCTCAGTCGCCCGTCCTCAACCGATACCTGCGAAATAGCCCCCGTCGACGCACGCATGCCCATCGAAATCCGGGCTCCTTCGAACGCGGGTCCAGCCGCGGTGGAGGCGCACAGAATCTTCTCACGGTTGCCGACGACGATCTCTCCGTTGGTCCCCAGATCGATCAGGGCCACGAGTTTTTCACTCTCGGCGAGCCTGGTCGCCAGCACGCCCGCCAGGATATCGCTGCCTACGAACCCACCCAGGCAGGGCAAGAAGCGGACCACCGGATCGCCTGGGAGATTCCAGCCGAGTTCACTCGAGCGCAGGGTTACGAGACCTAACTGCGTGGGTTCGAAAGGATAATGGGAAAGCGGCTCGAGATCGATCCCGCAGAAAAGGTGATGCATCACGGTGTTGCCCACCAGCACTACGTCGACGATCGCCGCACTCGGCGCGACGCGGAAGGCAAACAGCAACTGATCAATCAGGCTGCCGATCTGCCGGCGGATCAATTCCTCGAGTTGCTGCCGGCCATCTGGAGTCAAGGCAAATTGCACTCTGCTCATGACGTCGGCGCCGTGGCGCGCCTGGGCATTGAGCGCGGTGCGCACCGCGAGTACCCTGCCCGTCTCGAGATCGAGCAATTGTGCAACCAGGGTGGTGGTGCCTAGGTCCACCGCCACGCCGAGGCCTCGACGCGGTTCGAAAGAGAAGACCGTTTCATCCGTCAGGATCGCAGCGTCCCATTGCCGCAGTTCCAGCACCAGGTCGCTCTCCACCGACCACTGGCAGGCCAACCGCCAGCCACTGGCCAGTTCATCGGGAGAAAGCCGCTGGCGCTGGGCGTCGTTGATTTCAGCCGTTCCTGCGAGTACACGCACCCGGCAACCCCGGCAACGGCCTTGACCTCCACAGGGGAATTCCACCCCCTGCTCGAAGAGCAGGTCACGCAGCGGTGAGCCGGCCGGGGCCTCCAACTCGGTCCCAGTAGGCCGCAGCGTGATTCGGTATTTGCCTCGGGTCAAATCCCTTTCCCCCTATCCACCCAGTTGATCCACTCCACAAGACTCTACCCCAATCCGGGTCTGTTACGGCCACTAACGAAGAATTGCCGATTGCAGATTGCCGATTGACGATTGGAAGAGAAGAGTAGGTGCCGCGCAGCCCTTATCAATAGGCCATCCACAATCGTCAATGAGGCCTCTTTTCCAATCGTCAATCGGCAATCGGCAATCGTCAATTCTTCTGAGGGGGCGGGGTGTGGTTACTGCTGGCGATTGTCAGAGACTAAGGGTTACAGCACACTAGCCCCCCAAGCCCGCCGCTACGAGGACTCCGGACGGTGTCCCCGTGCGTAGCGCATCATCGCGTGAAAGTTCTCTTCGGCCGTGTCGCGCACCACCTCGCAACCGGCCCCCACGATATAATGGTCTCCCGCCTGCCGATGACATTCACCCACTGCCTCGTACACTGACTCCGGCGTTCCATTCCGCAGGCCTTGCACCGGATCGATATTGCCCAGCAGCACCTGTCGCGGTCCTATCTTGGAACGCGCGTCACCCAAAGTGTGCAGAGAATCCTGGTCGAGGATGTCACAGCCGACCCGCCCCAGACCTTCCCACATGTGGCGGGTATTGCCGCAGATGTGCAGCCTGGCGCGCGCGCCCATGGCATGAATTCCATCGATCATCTTCTTCTGGCGGGCGAACACAATGTCTTCATAAAACCGGGGGCCCACCAGGGAAGAGGCCGGGTCCCCGATGCCCATGATCTCCACCCCGGCGTCAATCTGCGCCTTGGCAAAGCCCAGTTCCATTTCGACGACGAAGTCCATCAGATCGCCCACGAAACCGGGGTCGTCGTAGAAATCGACCATCAGCCGGTTGATGCCTCGCAAGTCCGCCGATTCGCCGCAGGGTCCTTCGATCCATCCCTCGATGGCCTTCTCGCCTCCAGCGCGCTCCTTCAACAGGCCCACCGCCTGCACGCGATTGGTCATCCGCCCGCCGCCCAGCGGGTCGGGAGGCTTCAGTTTGGCAAGGACTGTTTTGTCTTTCAATAGGGCATTCTCTTCGTCGATCGCAGGTGGCTGGTCGGGGAAAAACTTGATGGCAGCGCCCAAGTCAGCGGCCTCACAGCACGGGTCCGAGATGACGCTGACATGGTCCACGCCGAAGCGCTCGGCAACCCGGATCTGCCCCTCCACTTGCACGTGGTAATCGGTGGCGTACTCCAAGTATTTGGCACCCACCTGATCAGCCGCAAACATCATGGTGATGGGCATGGCCGGCAGGTGGTCCACGGCCGTGCCTTCCAGCATGGCAAAGATACGCTCCCGGCTATTCATACACTCCCTCCTGGCGCGCCGTCTCGATCAATGCCCCAGCGATCTGAAGCTGTGAAAAAACGCGCCGCAGGCGCCTTGGAGTGCGGCGGCTTGACGCCGCCTTGGAATCTGGATATGACCGGGTCTGGATTATTAGAACGAGCAAGAAAGGCGGCGTCAAGCCGCCGCACTCCAAGGCGCCTGCGGCGCATTTTTTTCACACCTTCTCTCCCCCGGTGACGACGGTCCGAACCCGCTCGAGTGAATTCATGATTCGGAGGCCTCCGTCGAGATGATGTCGCCGTCGTACCGAGCGGCGATCCGTTTGCCAGGAGGCACGACGAGGAATTCGCTGTCCTCCCAAGAGCCGTTCACCAGGCGCTGGATGAGGTTCATGTCTCCGTCTAGTTTTTCGAACTTCCAGCCGCGCGACTCGGCTTGTTTGCGGCTGCGCTCCTCAAAGCTTGTGTCAGGCTCGATGCCCATTTGAATGAAGGTGAGCTGGCCATAATGCCGGACCAGGTCGCCGATGGTTTCCCACAGGTACTTGGCGTTGTCCTCGCCGTACTTGGCCACGAGATCCGCATAGCTCTGCGTCGTTCCCAGTTTCTGGCCTAGCGCCAACTGGGTGAGTTCGCCGTTGCCACCACCGCGCTCGATCCAGCCCGTGGTTTGGAAATAGGTGCCCGGGTGACTCTGAAAATACTCCAGGTATCGTTCCTTGCTGCCCAGGAAGAGTGTGATGCAGTCGTGGGCTCGCGGCACAACCAGGGGAATACTTGGAGCCGTCAAGCCCACCAACCCGTTGTTGCAAAGTCCGTATCCCAGCAGGATCGCTTCGTACTTCGAGGCGTCTACGCTATTGACCGCCGCTTGCAGCCGCGACAACATCTGCTCCGAACCCACGTCGTGCAAACCCTTGGTGAGGAATTCCAGGTCCACAAGGTGGGGCGAGCGCGCCACCGCCGCGCAGAACTCGCGGTAGAAAATCTCGCAACTCAGTAGTTTCAGGCGCATGTGGAGTCTGACTGTCGCGCCAGGATCCCGCAAAGCGCGCGGATAAACTCAGGCCCGGTGCCGCAACAGCCCCCGATGAAAGCGACGCCCGCATCGATGATCGCAGGCGCAGCCTCGGCAAACTCATTTGGCGTGGTACGATAGACAGTACCCTCGCCCGTCAGCTCGGGGGAACCCGCGTTCGCGTTGATCCAGAGGGGCCGATCCGTGGCGGCTCTCAGGCGTTTGGCAAGGGGAAGATAGTACTCGATGCCTTGACCGCAGTTGGCGCCGATCACGTCCGCTCCGGCGGCGTCCAGAGCGGCGGCGGCTTGTTCGGGCGTCGTGCCCATCATGGTCCGGTCTTTATTCTTGCCGGAGTCGAAAGCCATGCAGGCGACGACGGGCAAACCGGTCTGGCGGCAACTCAACACCGCCAGCTTTGCTTCTTCCACATCGCTCATGGTCTCGATCACCAGCGCGTCCGGCTTCGCCCGCGCGAGCGCTTCTGCCTGCTCGGCGAACACCTCTTGCAGTTCCTGCTCGCTCACCTCGCCGGACACCAGCAGCTTACCGCTTGGTCCCAGGGAAGCGAAAACGTAAGCGCGACCCTGAGCGGCGCGCCGCGAGATTTCCACCCCAACCCGATTGATCTCCTCCAGCCGGCCAGCCAGGCCGTGGCGCTGAAGCACAATGCGATTCGACTGGAAAGTGTTGGTGAGAATAATGCGGCTGCCTGCATCCACATAGGCCCGCCCCACTGATTCCACGCGCTCGGGATATTTCAGGTTCCAGTTGTCGGGAGACTCACCCGGATCGAGACCCTGCCTCTGCAGTTCTGTGCCCCAAGCGCCATCGGTGATGACGGGCTTCTGGGCGACGAGTCGTTGAATCAGAGCGTGCATTAATCTTCCTCAGTCAAAGATAACCTGCCAAACGGAGTTTATCCAGCCAAACAAGGTGAATGCTGTGTCCTTCGTCACATTCTTGAAGGTGTGTTAGCTGGGGATTGCCCCGTTGCCCGAAGGGCAACACTGTGAGTAGCCGTCGGTGGAACCTACGGAAACGAAATACAAACAAGAACTAATCGTCCGGTCCTTTCGGGGCCTTCAAGACAAGCTGGTTAGCCGGGGATTGCCCCGTTGCCCGAAGGGCAACACTGTGAGTAGCCGTGGGTGCAACCCACGGAGACGAAACCAGCAAAAATCTACCGGCCCCGGAGGGGCCGACCAACCAGCGGCTCAAAGCATGTACCGCTCATCAAATTGAATCCCGGCTTCCAACAGCAGTTTGCGGTATTCATCCGCGAAGCTCGTTCTACGGTGATGCTCTTGTTGTCCTTGGATGTATTCGATCAGCGGCTGAATCTCCGCCTTGGAGTGGGTAAAGGCGGCATACCCATCCTGCCAATGCGAGAACATTCGGAACACCGATTTTTCCTTGATCCACCACGACGAGCCAGTCTGATGTCCTCAACCAAGTCAGCCAGGCTGACGGTGGGATGAAGACTGGTGAGGATGTGCAGGTGATCTCCCATGCCGCTGATACGGTGAAGGTGGCTTTGACGCCTCTGGAGGATGCCCCACACCTAGCGGAAGAGTTTCGTCGCGAGGGTCAGCCTTCAGTACCGGTTCCCGATCCTTGGTGGAAAACACGATGTGATAGCAAATCTGGGTATAGGTCGACATGCGCTGATTCTAGCGTAAGTCAACCCCTGTCGGGGTTGGGGTTATTTCGCGCCGCCTCCGCAGGTTGCACCTGCGGCTACTCACCGTCCGGCCCCTTCGGGGCCTTCAAAGAAGGGGGCACAACCCTGGTGTCAAGGCCCCGATGAGAGGGAGAACGGAGTGCCTCCCGCGATCGCTGAGAGGCTTAAAATCCCGCACTAACAAAAAATGGTCTTGACTTTTGGGTCCGCCGCAGATAGCGTTTTGCCGTCATCGGTGCCCTGACCGACGCAATGCACGCCCCTTGATGGAAAGGAGATCAAAATGTCTACCAGCCCCCGAAGAGAGAAAGCTCTTCCCAAGTTGTTTGTTGCTGGACTCGCTGCGCTGCTCGTGGTGGTGTGCGGACCCCGAGCATCCGGCCAGGACATCTGGGGCGGCGGGAACGGAAACTGGAGTAATTCTTCGAATTGGAGCTGCTTCTGCATTCCAAACGGCAGCGGCGTCGACGTGAATATCGGCGTTGGACCTGGTCCTCCGCAGCTCAACGGCACCGTGCTGTTGGATGTTCCGGCCAGCGTGGCTCTCGTGGATTTGGGGAATTTCGCATCTGGCACGCTTAACGTGCCTGGTGCCAAGAACACGCTCACGACCCTTGACACCTACGTTGGACTCAGCGGCCAAGGCACCTTAAACATCAGCGGGGGGGGGATTGCCACCGACACTGGTGACGGAGAGGTCGGTGTATTAAGCGGCTCGGTGGGGACGGTGACTGTCAGCGGTTCCGGATCGCAGTGGATCAACTCAGGGACGCTGGAGATCGCCCCGCAGGGGCGGGCGACGGTGAGCATCTCGGGCGGCGGAGTCGTCACGAGCAACAACGCGGTCGTGGGGGAATTTGCCGGGTCGTCAGGCAGCGTGACGGTCAGCGGTGTGGGATCCCAGTGGGACGACTCTGTCGTAGCTGCTGGCTGCTGTGGCACCATCACGATCGGGTCAGGTGGGCACGGGACGCTCTTAGTCAACGGCGGTGGGGTCGTCACGAGCATTAACGCCATCGTGGGGGAACTTGCCGGGGTATCAGGCAGCGTGACCGTGAGCGGAGCGGGGTCGCAATGGAACAACTCTGAAACCATCACGATCGCGTCGGGTGGGCAGGGGACGCTCTTAGTCAGCGGCGGTGGAGTCGTAAACAGTGCCGCCGCGACCCTAGGTCTGTCCTCCGGTTCGTCCGGAACGGCAACAGTGACAGGCTCCGGGTCGCAGTGGAACAACTCAGCGAGTCTGTATGTGGGGGACGGAGGGGCGGGCACGCTGATGGTGCAGCAAGCTGGGACCGGCAGTTCGCAGTATCTGTTCATCGGCGAGGCGGCCGGTTCGACAGGGGCCGTGACCTTCACTGACGGAGGCACGGCGTGGACGAATAGTGTGGAGGTGACCGTCGGCGATTCAGGCACGGGCACGCTCGCTGTCCAAAACGGCGCCGTGCTTTCGAGCTCGGGCAGTCTGGTTCTCGGAAATGGAAGTGCCGGGAACGGTACGATGACGGTCAGCGGCGGCGGCCAAGTCAGCAGCGCAAGCGGAATTATGGGCTATGCCACAGGTTCGGCGGGCATGGCCACCGTATCAGGAGCCGGCTCCGTTTGGAACTCTGGTTTCCTCGAGGTGGGCTACTCCGGCCCCGGAACGTTGACCATTTCCGGCGGCGGCGTTGTCAACAGCTTCACCAATGGCGGGGGCGCCTTTCTTGGCATAGGTGCCCCAGCAAACGTGACCGTGACCGGGGCTGGGTCGCAATGGAACACCTCCTTCGTCGATGTTGGCGTTGGGGCTCAGGGAACACTCACGGTCCAAGACGGGGGCGTTGTCAACAGCGGCGGTGCCTCGTTAGAAGGAGGCAGCACGGTCATGGTGACCGGGGTTGGATCGCAATGGAACAGTTCTGGCGGGTTGTACATTGTTGGCACCTTGAGCATTAACGGAGGAGGCGTGGTAAGTGATTCCAGTTCCAGCGGCGTGGCGCAGGCTGGATTCGCGACCGTGAGCGATGCTGGGTCTCAACTGAACATAACGGAAGGCGGTTTAGGGATTGATGGGACACTAACAATTCAGAATGGTGGGGTGGTCAACAGCAGTGTGGCATCGGGCAGCCTATATTCCTCGGTTGCCTTCGGATTAACGGGAAGCGTTACGGTGACTGGCACCGGGTCGCAGTGGAATACGCCGCAGGGTCTCTTCCTTGGTGCTTTCGGGGGGAGTGGAACACTCACGATCCAGGACTCCGGAACCGTCAACGGCGGTCGCTTTGTTGACATCGGGGCTACCTCTGGCTCAGCGGGCAGCGTGACGGTAGACACGGGCGGATCACTGTTAAGCGCTGGGGTAACTGTGGGGGACGCGGGCACGGGAACCCTGAGAGTCCAGAACAGTGCTGTGCTTTCCATTTCGGGCGATCTGACTGTTGGGAATCAGAATGGCGGTAACGGTGCGCTCACGATCAGCGGGGGCGGGCAGGTAGACAGCGCAGGAGGCACGATCGGGGCCAGCAGCGGCTCCTCTGGTAGTGTTCTTGTGACCGACTCGGGGTCGCAGTGGAACAACTCTGGCGATCTTGTAGTCGGCAGCTCCGGAGGCGGAGCTACTCTGATGATTCGGAACGGCGGGCAGGTCACCACGGCGGGTCAGACCATCATCGGCACTGGCGCTGTGACCGTTTCGGGGAGTGGGTCGGCCCTAAACGCGACGGGGCAACCGACGATACTCGTCGGCGGCACCCTGACAATAGAAGACGGAGCGCATGTTGTCGAAACCGCCTTAACTTGCTGCTACGGCACGTTTGCAATCAGCGGGACCGGAGTTGTCACCGTCAGCGGAATTGGCTCGGAGTTGGCGGTTGATACGGGGTCCGACTATGTACAGAACTTCGGGGTAGATGGTGCCGGTCAGGGCACGCTCGTCGTGGAAAACGGGGGGGTGGTCACGAACAGGGGTGTCGCTACGATCGGAACCGTCAGCGGCTCGACCGGAAGTTTGCTTGTGGAGAGCGGAGGCACATTCTCGGACTCGAACATTTTGACAGTGGGCGACCGAGGGAAAGGGTCGATGACTATCACCGGAGGCGGCGTGGCCAGTGACGCGTGGGGCATACTTGGAAATAGGGCAGGGTCAACGGGAACGGTAACCGTAACCGGCACGGGCTCTGCGTGGAACAACTCGGGTCAGCTCATTGTCGGTGGTGGCGGCAACGGCACGCTGACGATCAGCGGCGGGGGTCAAGTCAGCAACGCCTACGCAAAGATCGCGTCTCCTCCAGGCTCCGTGGGCCTGGTTACCGTAACCGGCCCCGGATCGCAGTGGAGTAACGCAGCCCTCGACATCGGGACCATCGGAACTGGGACGCTCATCGTGAACAACGGGGGGCTGGTGTCGGCTGGCACGCTGGCGAACCCCGGCAGAATCTACATTGGAACTCAAGGAACGGTGAACGCAAAAGGGGGCACTCTCCAGGGGAACATCATTAACGACGGCACACTTGATCCCCTGGGCGCTGCCAAAATCCTGGGCAACCTTACCGTGAACCCGGATGGGACCGTGGTGCTTGATGTGGCAGGCACTCAGTCCGGGCAATTCGGACAGCTCGACATCACTGGCTCGGGCACTTTCGACGGCACGCTCGACCTCAACTTCATCAACGGTTTCGCTCCCGTAACGGGAGACATGTTTGACTTCATCAACCTTGGCGGAAGCGGCGACTTCTCAGGCCTGGCCCTGGACATCACCGGACTCGCGCCCGGCTTTCAGTATTCCGACGGCTTCTCCGACGGGGCCTTCACACTGACGGCGCAGAACAATGGGGTCCCTACATCTACTCCAGAACCTGGCTCGCTAGCCTTGCTGGGGACGGCTCTGGCCGGAATCTCGGTGTTTGCGCGGCTGAAGAGAAGGTGTTCCTCGCCAAATCTCGAGGCGAAGTGCTGAAAAAGCTCACCGCTGATGGGTGTGTCTGAGGCGAGGGTAGCGCAGACCCTGCCTTTGGGTCTGCGGCTTTTCTCTTCAATTTCTCGTAGCTTCAGCGGCAGGCAGCCACACTCGATCAAGGACAAGACGCCGCAGCCGGGACAGAGCGTCAGTGTACAGACAGTCTGCGGCCTCTATCAAGCCTGAAAGCCCCACCGCAGACCCAAAAGCGGGGTCTGCGCTACCCTTCCTACACCGGCGCAAACGAAACCTGTACTCTTCTGGCCCGCGCCGGAACGCGGGCCGGAGGCCGGACGCCATCCCAACGCCCACGCTGCTTCAATATTTTCCTTGACTTTTCCCGCTGATGTGGTAGCCTAGGAATAGGCAGTCTTCGGGGCTAGGAATGAAAGGGGCGGGAATTGACCATTGACGATTTTCGATTGACGATTGAAAGACCAGGGCCCACCCGGCAGACGGTAGGCAGCATGAGGAATGAGGCGAAGAGCCCCGGGCCGTGCACGGTTACCGATGTGGTAAAAGTGGGAAAATTAACCAAGGACGTAATTACCTTTTATCCCCACCCTAGTGCCGAACCGGTGTTGCAAATAAATGGGTTATTTGAAATAAAGCCCGTTTTGAGGTCCTTCTTTGCTACAAAATCGCGCAGAATTCTGCAATTTTCTGCAAAAACGTGCAAAAAAACGACAGAAAAAACGGGTCTTTCGCGACCGCTTTTATTAAAGCGTGTCAAGTCCTGCGGCTCGTGTCAATCTGTAATCGGCGCTCCCTGCTTCCAAAACCGTCGGGAACAGCACGGCGGTGTCCAGGCTCCCCGCATTAAACCGGGCGGAGGACACGGCTTATGTTTTGGACTTTTGCCGGCGCAGTCCGCTTTAGAGTGCGGCAGTTTTTGGCTAGGTTGCAACTTGGCCGTGAAGGTTGCCGAGCGGCCCTTCCCGGGTTCGCCGGGCGCGACCGCAAGTCTGCGAGGCCAATCTATTGATTCGACGATGGTTGTTCGCCAAGTTCCGCAGCCGACCAAGCCACGGCATGATGAATTCAAAGGGCTTACTAGCCACGCTTCCGGCGGGGGTCGGACCACCTTTTCGGGTTTTGTCGGGGGCCGGAAACGTGGCGAAACCTATCTGTTGATTCCGAAGTGGTTGTTGGCCAAGTTGCTGCGGAGAGCAGGCGAAGGCTTGCTCAATCTAAAGGACTTGCTAACTGTGTTTCCGCCGAGGCTTAAGGGCTTATTTGAAAACGAGCCCGTTTTGAGGCCTCTTTTTTGTGCAGAATCGCACCAAATTGCGCCATTTTCCAGCAAAAACGTGCAGATAATGGCGGGAAATGACGGTTTTTCGCGACCCATTTTATTGAAAGGTGGGAATTCGCGACTCCGCCGAGGCCAACCACAAGCGCCGTCGCTCCTGGGGTGCTTCAAAAGAATCATTTTCGGGTGCTGATGCACCCTGCGTGGGTGAGTCGCCGAAAGCGAGTTCAGGCCGATGGAACGTATTTCGGGTGAAATCGAAGGACAGAAACAAGCTGCCGTTCTTCGGACAGCTCTGTTCCGCCCACTCGCCGTTGAAAAGGGAACGGAAGTCCTCGAGGACGCTTTCAACAGTTATTACGAAAGCCATAAGAAACTGACCCAGCAAGCCCTATCAAGGTGGGAAAATCAAGATTGGCACGGGATTCAAGAAGCTTCCCAGAAGCGCCCCAGGCTTTACCCGCAAGCTTTGGATAGCAGCGAGAAGCAACTTTCCGCCGTAGTCTCTTTAGCCGCCCTAAGAAATCCAGCTTTCTGGGAGGAAATGAAGTGGCGCTATATCCTTCACATCGACCATCGGTATGAAGCTGATCTTGCGCTGACCTTCTTTTACTCAGCTCAGCGGCGCCTGTTTGCGAAGGAGGGGGTCGCGGTCGAATACAAGGACGATGGGATTGCCCAGTCCAGCCAAATCAAAACCGAGCAACCCATTTATCGCACGTACCGGTCCCCTTGTCACCCAGGTTTGTCTGAATCGGTGGCTGCCTTGCTGCTAGACTGTCGATTCCATGTTCCCTTCGCAAACTTGCAGGAGCGTTCCCATCAGGTGGCGGACCGGATCACCAAAGCTCTTGATGGGCGCCCCGTGGACGCCATCGACGCGCTGAATAGTGTGTTCTTCCGCAATAAGGGGGCCTATGTGGTCGGCCGAATTTGGAGCGGCCAAGCCTTGAGTCCATTTGCGATCGCTCTCCGGAACCAGGAAGAAACAAAGTCTATTCAGATTCATGCCGCACTGATCGGCACAGACGATTTGTACAACTTTCTGTTTACCTCCACCCGCTCCAGCTTCTTTGTTAATCCGGGGATGTACCGGGAAATTGTGGACTTCCTGGAAACTTTGGTGCCTGGGCGAGGACGACCGGGGCTGCTGGCCGCCATTGGCGCTACCCATCCGGCAAAGATCGCTCTCAACCAACAGATGCGCAACTTGCTGGCACGGCATGATGAGACATTCAAAGAAACGGTAGGTACCGAGGGGTTCCAAATGATCGTCTTCACCCTTCGTGGACTGCACTATGTTCTTAAAGTGGTCCGGGATATTTCAGAGAAGTCGGTTTGGAGCCGGTGCCGGGAGGTGTTGGAACTCCATCGGCAAGCCCACGAGCGGGATCGAGTTGGGCGCATGCTGGATCCATGGATCTTCTCTAACGTGTGGTTCAGGAAGAGCGATTTTGATCTCGATTTGTTGCAGAAACTGGTCGAAAAGGCGCCCGAGAGTGTGAGGGTGACCAAGGGCGAAGTAATCCTGGGCCACACCATTGACATGCGAGAAGTTACTCCTCTCGACGTGTTCTTTGAACTGACACCCGATCGCGAGGTCCGAAAGAACGCCATTCTGGACTATGGACAGTGTATCAAAGACTTGGCGGCGGCTGGGGTATGGGCGGGCCAATACAAAATAGCTAACTTTGGAATCACCAAGGGCGGGAGAGTGGTCCTCTATGACTACGACCAGATGGAGGATCTAGTGGACAAGAACTTTCGCATCATACCCAGGGATCCCAGGGAGGAAGAGGAGAAGGAAAGAGGGGAACTGGGGCTGCCAGCTCTCGTCAAAACTCTCCACGAGGAGGTGTCGGAGATTTACGACTACATGTATAGCAAGAGTGAGGAGTTTGAAGGGCCTCGCTTTGCTGTCGACGAGGACAAAGATGTTTTCCCCGAACGATTTGAAATGGGATGGGCAATACCACCAGACCTTATGGCAGAGTTTAAGGTTGAGCATGGGGACCTATTCGGGCCGAGATGGTGGGCGGACACTCAAGAGCGTGTGCGTCGCGGCGAGATGCTCGATGTATTCCCCTACCCCAAGGAGCGATGGCTCGATAAGTGACGTTGACGGTGAGGGAGAGGAAGACAGGAGCCTGGAGATTCACCACATGAAATCCATCCCACGGTCTTCTATTGAAAGATGGTGCGGAAGGGGGGATTCGAACCCCCACGCTCTTGACGAGCGTCAGCCCCTCAAGCTGGTGCGTCTGCCAGTTCCGCCACTTCCGCACTTGGGAGGCTCGTGAATTTGTCGGCTACATCGCCGATCGACAATTAGAAGAATCCCGTTGTTTCCAACTTAACGCTCGGAACTACAATCGAAAACCAAAGACCCAAGATCATCGTGCTAAAGCGATCACTGAACTCTCTTCCCGAGCGCCAGGGTTCTCACCGGCAAACGGATAAAGCGCGCCGCAGACCGCCTACTTCTTCGCCGGAGCCGGTGTCGGGGCCTTGGACGCGGGCGCCGACCTAGGCGCGTGTTCAAGCACCGATCCCGACCCTCTCTTGGTGGACCATACCGCCAAGCTGATCGACGTGCACATGAAGATAAACCCCAGCACCCAGGTGATCTTGGCAAGCGTCGTCACCGCTCCGCGCGGGCCGAAGGCCGCCTGGCTGACTCCGCCAAAAGCCGCCGTGATGTCCACGTTCTCGCCGCCTTGGATCAACACCGCGAGGATCAACAGCACGCTGACCAGCACATGCAGGATGATAATTAGAGTGATCATTCCGCTTCTATTCTTGTCAATCCAATCCCGGGGCGTATTACGCCCCCCGGTAGTTCACAATCGCCAGAAACGACTCCACCGTCAGGCTGGCCCCGCCGACCAAGCCGCCGTCGATTTCCTCCTGGGCCATCAGCCCGCTGATGTTCTCCGGCTTCACGCTGCCCCCGTAGAGAATCCTCAGTTGCGCCGCCGCAGTCTCGCCGAACTGCGCTCGCGCCAGATCGCGGATAAAACGATGGCTCTCGGCGGCCATTTCCGGTGTCGCCGTCCGTCCGGTCCCGATGGCCCACACCGGCTCGTAAGCAACTAGGATACGGGAAAACGCCTCGGCAGTCAACCCCGCAAATCCGCCGTCGAACTGGCGCTTCAGCACGTCGCGTGTTTTCGCCGCTTCCCGCTCCTCCAGCGTCTCGCCCACGCAGACGATGGGGGTGAGTCCGGCATCGAGCGCCGCCTTCAGCTTGCGGTTTACCTGCTCGTCCGTCTCGCCGTGATCGTGCCGCCGCTCAGAGTGGCCGATGATGACGTGCGTGCAGCCGGCGTCGAGCAGCATCGAGGTGCTGATATCGCCCGTGTGCGCGCCGTCCTTCGCCCAGTGGACGTCCTGCGCCGCCACAGCGATCCGAGTGCCGCCCGCCGCCGCCGCCGCCGCATAGAGCGCGGTGAAAGGCGGCGCGACTACTACTTCACAGTGATCGCTCTTGGCCACCCCCGGCGCGAGCTTCTTCACAAACTCGGCAGCTTCCCCGGCGGTTTTGTACATCTTCCAGTTGCCTGCTATTACGGGTCGTCGCATGATTCCCCCTCCAGTCACAAAGTAGGCAGTCGGCAGTCGGCAGTAGGCAGTCCGCTTCCTTTACCAGGTAACCCTTGGCGCTGATGGCGGGGACCTCATTCATCGTGGAGCGAACTTCTCTGGATCGTTCTGGAACGCTTGAAGATCTCCATGGCGAGCTTGTATGCCGACTGATACGCCTTCAGGCCTCTGGAGCCCGGTAGATTCCGGGGCCCACTGCTAATTGCCGTTTTCGAAGCTTCCATTTCGGTCCCAAGCCCGTCCTCTTACGCGATGAACGTGGGTGAGCCATCCCCGCTGTACACTACAAATACCGACCACTCCTGCCTACCGCTTACTGCCTACTGCCGACTGCCTACTTTTCCGTCAACGCTTCCACGCCCGGAAGCTTCATGCCCGACAAAAACTCCAGCGACGCGCCGCCCCCGGTGGAGATGTGGGTGATCTTGTCGGTCAGTCCCGCCTGTGCGATTGCGGCCACGGAGTCGCCTCCGCCCACTATCGAAATCGCAGGCGAAGCCGCCACTGCCTGGGCGATGGCGATGGTCCCTCCCCCAAATTGCGGAATCTCAAAGACGCCCATGGGGCCGTTCCACACGATCGTCTTGGCGCGCGCGATCTCGCGGGCGTACTCGGCTCGCGTTGCGGGTCCGATGTCCACGCCGATGCGATCGGCAGGAATGCCGCGCGTTGGGACCACCTGTGCCGGCGCCGCCGCGTCAATTATTTCCGCCACAATGTGGTCCACCGGCAGCCCGAGCTTGATGTTGCGCTCCTGGGCGAAGCGGATCAGGTCGCGCGCCAGGTCGAGCTTGTCGTCTTCCACCTTCGACTGCCCCACCGCCACACCCTGAGCTTTCAAAAACGTGTAGGCCATGGCGCCGCCGATCAGCACGCTGTCGGCCGACTTCATGAAATTCTGGAGCAGTTCGATCTTGTCGGACACCTTGGCGCCGCCCACGATGGCGACGTAAGGATGCTCGGGATTCCCCACCGCCTTGCCGAGGTACTCGAGTTCTTTCTCCATCAGGAAGCCGGCCGCCGACTGGCTGACGTAGCGCGTGATGCCTTCGGTGGAGGCGTGGGCGCGATGCGCAGTTCCGAACGCGTCGTTGACGTAGACGTCCGCCAGCGACGCCAGTTGCCGCGCGAAATCGGGGTCGTTCTTTTCTTCCTCGGCGTGGAAGCGAAGGTTCTCGAGCAGCAGCACCTCGCCGTTCTTGAGCGCGGCCACTTGCTTCTCCACCTCCGGGCCAATGCAATCGGAGGCGAAAGCAACCGGCTTGCCGCGGAGCTCGGAAAGTCGCTTAGCCACCGGCGCTAGGCTGTATTTGGGATTGGGCTTGCCCTTCGGGCGCCCCAGGTGCGACGCCAGGATCAGTCGCGCCCCATGGTCGAGGGCGTACTGAATGGAGGGAAGCGAGGCGCGCACGCGCGTGTCGTCCGTCACGTGGCCGGCGTCGTCAAGAGGCACGTTGAAGTCGACGCGCATGAAGACCCGTTTGCCTTGGAGATCGAGATCACGAATGGATAGTTTAGCCATAGTCTTAGTCCGTTGTCCTTGGTCCTTTGTCCTTGGTCCCTTGCCAAGACCCTACTTCGGCAGCAAGGATCATCGGCAGAGGCCTCAACTCGCGCCGTAGCGGGTCGAGGGAGAGACCGAGGGCCTCCAGGGTAAATGCGCCCAGTAGGGTGCTGTCTCCTTCCTCGCCAAAGATGACATCTGCTACGCCCACCCGCTCGCCGTGTCTGAAGACGGCGCCTCCCTTTCTCCTGACGATCTTGGACCCGTCTGCCAGTCGGAACGTCTGCTCAACCAGCGGCCGGATGCCAAGCCGTTCGAGAATCGGTGCTGGAACCACGGAATAAATCGCACCCGAGTCGATCAGAAACTCCACCTTCTCGCCTACCTCCGGCGTCGCCGGGTTTGCAACTTCGAGTTCCAGGACGGTCAGGCCCATCTCTTTTTCCTCGATTGCTGTCCGTTGTTAGTGAGTCGGTAGTCGGCGGTCGGCAGCCCGCGACGGACGCCTGGCACGCATTCGCGGCGAAGCCGCCGCCTCGTAGAGAGTCTCGGGTGCAATATCGGCGCCGTTCGGCCATGCCACGGTACCCCCGTCCACAAAGAATGCACGGAAGTATTTCGGGTCTTTGAGCGCTTCGAAGACCGGGCCCTCCAGCCAGAGACGGAAATCCAACGTCCCTTCGGTGAGGTCGTTGAAAGTGAGGTGGATGCGAAATCCACCCCGATAGTCAGCATGGACGACAAATGGCAGAAATCTCACGACGATTGCTCCACTGACAGGGTCAGCGCTTCGACTTTCCGCATGTACGGCACCTCGCCGGACTCGAGATCGACCAGTAAGTCCTTGAGATTGCCGACCAATTCTTCTTTCGAAATACCCTGGGTCTGATAGTCCGGGTAGTCATTCAGGAAACCAAGGTAGTAGTCTCCGTCCTGCCAGTACGTATATTTGACCGTCTTCGTGCCGGAGTTTTCAGAACCCCCACCTTCCAACGATGACTGCGTTTCCCAAAGAGAAACAAATGGGGGTAACCGCCTAACCCAGGGCTTGCGCCCTGGGCTAAACTCTTGCGCCGCTCCGCGGCTTCCCTTCTAAAACTGCCTTCTGCCGACTGCTGACTGCGGACCGCTGACTGCTGACTGCCCCCTAGAACCTCGCCGCCATGAACTTGATGAGGTCCCGCACCCGGCACGAGTATCCCCACTCGTTGTCGTACCACGCGACCACTTTCACCAGGTTGCCGTCGATGACTTTAGTGAACCCGGCATCGACGATGGAAGAGTACGGGCAACCGGTGTAGTCCTTCGAGACCAGTTCCTCCTCGCTATAGAGCAGGTAACCTTTGAGCGGCGGCTCGGAAGCGGCCTTCTTGAACGCGGCGTTCACTTCCTCCGCCGTCGTCGACTTCTCCGTGAGGGCCACCAGGTCCACCACCGAGACGTCCGGCGTAGGCACGCGCATAGCGTAGCCATCGAGCTTGCCTTTCAGTTCCGGCAGTACCAGGCCAATCGCCTTCGCGGCGCCAGTGCTGGTGGGGATCATGGAAAGCGCCGCCGCCCGGGCCCGGCGCAGGTCCTTGTGAGGCAAATCGAGGATCTTCTGGTCGTTGGTGTAGGCGTGGATGGTGGTCATCGAGCCCTTCAGGATCTTGAAGCTCTCATGGACCACTTTCGCCGCCGGCGCCAGGCAATTGGTGGTGCAGGAAGCGTTGGAGATGATGTGGTGCCGGGCCGGGTCGTACTTGTCCTCGTTCACGCCCAGGACGATGGTGATGTCCTCGCCTTTGGCCGGCGCGCTGATAAGGACCTTCTTCACCGTGCCCTTCAGGTGCTTCTTGGCATCGTCTGCCTTGGTGAAGAGGCCGGTGGACTCCAACACCACCTCGATGCCCAGCGACGACCAGTCGATTTCCGCCGGGTCCTTTACCTTGAAAACCCGGATCGGCTTCCCGTTCACCAGCACGGAGTCGTCACCGTGGCCGACCTCGGCGGACAGCGTGCCAAATACCGAGTCGTATTTGAGCAGGTGCGCCAGCGTCTTGGGGTCCGTGATGTCGTTCACGGCCACGATCTCGATCGCTTCGTCACCCAGTGCCGCGCGCAAAACGTTGCGCCCGATTCGCCCAAACCCATTAATTCCAACCTTGACTGCCATGTTCAATACCTCCGAGATTATAATATGGACTCAACCAGCATCGTAAGTAGCGGAGGGCGTGGAAGTCAAATGCTCAGCCGCCTACGGGTGCGCGGCATAAAAGAAGGAAGGAACCCACAGATTACGCAGATTACAGAGAAGGAAAAGCGGACACTCAAAACACGATCCATCTGAAATACCGCCGTTCTCCGTCTTCTAATCTGCGCACTCGGTGAAATGTGTAGATTCTTCGCACTTTCTTGTCGCGCAGCCGACACCCACAACCCTACTTCATGTGATGTGGAGTTGGAATCACCGGGTGCATTTTCCATGGTCCTTGGTTCTTGATCCATTGGTACCTTTTGCTTCAGCCCGCTCAAGCCATCGTCAGAAGCGTGCAACAAGCGGGCGGTCAACCACGGCACTTCTTCTCCCCGGCCTCTGTGACCCCTCTGCGGCCTCTGTGTTGGCGTCTTGTTCTAAGAAAGAATGGCTGGTCTCCGCTGACCGATATGATGATGTCGGGGAAGACCCGGAGGCCGGAGGCCGCCCCTATCTCGCGAGGGCGTGTGAAAGCACCATCCGGCGGATGGGGACGCGAAGATAACAACCAGAGTATGTGCTACAGGGCCGATGGGAGGTGGGAGGGCTGACAGGTCTGGTTTATCCGAGCCTGTCCGCCCTCCCGAGCCTCGCTTGCTCACAAACGATTCATTTCCGAGCACCGTCAGAAACAACTAGTGGTCGTCGTCGGATTGGAACTGGACGACCGGCAGTACCTGGGTGTGTTCGAGCTGCACGGTCTGGAGCTGGTTGGGATCCAGGCCCAGAGCCGCCAGGATCGTTGGCGCGATCTGTGCGGTTTCCACCTCGCTGGTGACCGTTTTTGCCCGGAAGCGGGGATTGGAAAGCAACAGCATGACGTTGGTGTCGTCGCGCGAAAAGCCGCCATGCTCAGCCAACTTCTTGCCGCTGCCGGAGTAGGTGACGCCAATGTCCGGCGTGACGAGGATATCCGGGGTGCGCGGATCCCCATTTGGCGGGAGTCCGGGAGCGTTGAAGTACGTGGTAAGGATCGGTCCGGAGAAAATCTCGCCGATACCCGCCACGTTGTTCGAGGCGGGAGAGGCCGACCGAAGCATAGCCACCGCGTCCGCCGTCGGGCAACTGCTGTTGAGCCAGACCATGGAGACATCGTCCTCAGTCGGGCCAATGCCGGTGGGGTTGGACGGCGCTTCGGAAAATGGCACGCACCCAGCATTGTCCAGAATCGTAGCAGGGGATGTCGTGATCGGGTCATTCGGCGAATTCGCGATACCCAGGTAACGCGCCGAATCGATCGGGCTCTGGCCGTGCTTCGCCGAAATAATGATCAGTGTACTCTCGTAAATCCCGTTACTCTTGAGGGCCGCCACCATGGCGCCGATGGAAGCGTCGGCGAATTCGATCTCGCCCTTCAGGGATGGCGTGGGAGTGCCGATGGAATCCAGATAGCCGCCAGTGAGGCCGAGCTTCTTCTCGATGAGCTTCTCCCCAACGCTGACCACCTGGAAGTTCATCCCCAAGAGGGCCGGCCTGGGAGCTTTACTCTTGCCGTTGTGCGTCTTGCCGTTGATTTCGTTCAGGACGGCATTGACCTTGAGTTGGTCGTAGCACTGAATGTTCTGGAAGCTGTCTGTCCAGGCATTCGACGAGGACACGGCCGTCTGATCGGGCAGCGGATTGCAGCCCGGGACGCCGGGCAGGTTCACCGGAATCGAGTTGATTTCCGGAGAATAATAGTCGTCCACGTTCTTGCCGTTCCCCGGCCCCGAAACCGAAGAATACGACGGGTGCTTGTCGGACCAGGCGGTATAACCGCCGGCAGCGTGGATGACCCCAAAAATCGTGTTGGTGCGAACGAAGTTCCACGGGTAAACAGGCGCGCAACCCTTGGCCGGATCGCGCTCCAGCTTGAGAGGATCAATGGAGGCGATGCCACCGTCGACTCCGACCGGAGCTCCGCCGTTGAGTTGGGTTTTGTCGAGATCGATGCCCTCGTCAAACTCCGTGGTGGTGCCGGTCGGGGGGGCGTTGGGCGTGCAGAAGCTCGGGTCGCCCGCCACGCCGTTGCCTGTGGTCAGCGCCGGCGGATCGAGCGAGCGGTCATAAGCGACGTCGTAAAACGCGCCGAACGTGCGCGGCGTGCCGCCCGACACGATGGCCGTTAGTCCCGGGAAGGAATCCGACGGCTTGGATGTGGAAGTGTTCAGGTAATTCACGCCGTTGGCGGCAAGCGCCGCCAAGCTGGGGCAGTACCCTCCGTTGGAGCAGTTGATGAAGTCCACCGCATGCATCCCGTCGATGCTGATCAACAAAACGTGTTTGATCTTTTTGTCGTCGTCACCGTTGCCCTGGCCATCGGCAACCTGGTTGGTCTTGAGGATTTTAGCACCCGCAACCTTTCGAGCCGCTGGCCCGGCCGCCGGAGCGCTAAACGCAAACAAAGCCAGAGAGATTGCAACCAACACAAAACGCTGTACTTTCATAAGCAAAACCTCCTGTCTCTAAGGATAGGAGTCATTTTGATACCTCTACGCGATCCTTGTCATTAACGCCCGGTTAATGTTTAGCGAAATGTGCGTTACGCGGTCATTTGCAGTTTCGATACTCTGCTCATCAATCATTTAACATCTAAGCGGGCACGACGAGCACCGACTTCGTGTGCTTGTTGGTTATTCAACGGACGACTGCGTCCCGCAACTCGGGAAGACGCACCTTCGAGCCAATGAAGCTGTAATAGGTGATGAACGCGTAGCAGACCAGCGGAACGAACATGGCCAGCGCCATACTATGGCTCGCCTGGAACACCAGTCCCATGATGGGGGTGAACACCGCCCCGCCGATAATGGCCATGATGATCGCCGATCCGCCTAGCTTGGTATTGGCTCCCAACTTCTTGATGCCCAAGGCAAAGATGGTGGGGAACATGAGGGACATGAAGAAACTGGTGAGGAAAATGGCAAGGACGCCGACCCAACCCGGGAACAGAATCGCCACGCCCACGAGCGCTATGTTAATGTAACCATAAATCCCCATCAGCTTGCTGGGCTCAAAGAACTTCATGAGATAAGTCGCCGTGAACCTTCCGACTCCAAATGCCACCAGCGTCCCCGTGAGGAAGTAGCCAGCAATCTTCTCCGGCTCTCGCGTGTAATCCTGAATGTACGCGATGTAGTAACTCCAGGTGCCCACTTGGGCTCCGACATAGAAGAACTGCGCCAGCACGCCCTGAACAAAGTGCGGGTAATGAAGCAAGTCGCGCCAGTGGCTGTGCTCGCCGCTGCCTTCGGATTGCACCTCTTCGTCGATGCCGGGGAATTTAGTCGCAATGATCAGCAGCGCCCAAACCAGGACAACCGTCCCCAGCACGAGATACGGGGTGACCACTCGCATGGTTTCTGCCCGAAGGTACTGGTCAAACATACCCGCCGCCTTCATGGCCTCAGTCTGCTGAGGGGTCAGTTCGATTCCGGAGAAGACGAAAACCGTACCGCAAAGCACGCCGATGACCGCTCCCACGGGATTGAACGCCTGGGAGAAGTTGAGTCGCCGTTCTGAGGTCCGTGGATCACCCAGCGTGGCGATGAAAGGGTTGGCCCCGGTTTCCAAAAAGGCCGCCCCGCTGGCAATGACGAACAAGGCCAACAGGAAGAATCCGTACCGCTGAACGTGCGCGGCCGGCCAAAACAGGTAGGTGCCGGTGCTGTACAAGAAAAGTCCAGTCACCAAACCTGCCTTGTAGCCATACTTTCGCATCAGGAGCGCGGCCGGCATGGAAAGCAGAAAGTACCCCATATAGAAGGCGGATTGAATCAAGCCGGCCTTGAAGCGGGTGATCTCGAACGATTTCATAAACTGCTTGATAAGAATGTCATTCATATTACTGGGAATGCCCCAAAGCAGGAACAGCGCCGTCACCAGAATGAAGGGCAGCGTATTGCCGGGGGAAAACAATTGGGGCGTGCCACCCTGGGTTCGATTCTCTTCGACCTGCGGCATAGGTGAGACTCCGGGTACGTTCAAATGTTGGATTGTGCTCCTGTGCTGACAACGCTTACTGCAACGCTTAATTCTTAACCATAGTTCAGCAGCAGAGCCGCTGGCCGGTGTCGAATCTTAAGTGTTTACAACACTAGCCCTGCCGCCCGAGGTGGCGACCCATCGCGGCACGAAGCCTACCCTCGGCATCCGCGTTCCAGTAGCCGCAGTCAAGCTCCAGGAAAACGGACGTGTAGGGCATCGTCATATTCGTCTTGATGATGAGCACGCGGAAGGTCTGGCCGGCCTGGTCGAGCGCCGAGATGATCTGTTCATGCGGGCGGACGTTTGCCTTGTAATCCTTGAGCAACCGCGAGAGCAGCTCACGATAGGCAGAAATGCCGGGCGCATCCTCTTCCTCCACCAACTCCAACTCCTGGTCGGTGTAAACAATGGGTCTAATATGCCTGGCCCCGGCGATACCGCGGAGGACTTCTTCCAGAACCTCCATTTGATCGGCGTTCGACAGGATCGTTTCGATCCCCTCGCGGGATTGAGCAGGATAGGCGGAATCGGCGACGACAATCCAATTGCGATGACCGAAGAGCCGAAGGCGATCATCGAGCGCCTGCTGCCAACTCGCACTCACCAACTCTGCTTGCCGTGCCTGAGTCATCTCGATATACCTCCTCCGAGATCGGTGAACTGCGTTCCTATTCCCACTCGGCCTATTGTTTTCGATGGCTGCTCGCTCAGAGCGAGCGCGGGCGTGAAGGCTTCACCACACGGACCATCAGTGTGCGGCAAGCTCTTCGTCAAAACAAACGGCGACCTTACCACATTTTCCCGAGGCCATCAGCGCGTACGCTTCACTGACCCTGTCGAGCGTGAAGCGGTGCGTCACCAAGTCAGCGGGGTGCAAGTTCCAGCGGACCAGACGCTCCACCAGTTCCTCCATGAGCCAGGTGGATGTGACCCACGAACCGAAGATCGTTTTTTGGTCGTGGATGATGTCCGGCGAGGGATTGAACTCCACTCTGCCGCCTTCCCCTAGAAAGACGATTCTACCCCACTTGCGGGTGGCGCGGATGGCGGTGGCGCGAGCAAGATCGTTCGCGGAACAGTCCACCGCGCGCTCGACGCCGTGCCCCCCAGTCAATGCCTTCACTTGGGCGACGTTATCCGGGCCGCTGGCAAGCACGTCATCACACAAACGCAGTTCTTGAGCAAGTTTCATGCGCTCATCGACGACGTCGATGCCGATGATCCGGCTGGCGCCCAGCTTGCGGCAAAGCGCTCCGGTCGCCAGCCCCACGGGTCCGAGGCCCGTGATCAGCACGGAATCGTTGCCGCTGATCCCTATCTTTTGCAGACCCTCATAGACCGTCCCGAAGCCGCAGGCGACCTGCGCACCGTCGGCGTAAGAGAGCTTCTCCGGGAGGTTGATCAGGTCCTTCTCCTCTGCCAGGAGATAGTCGGCCATTCCGCCGTCGCGCTGCCAACCATACGCGCGGCGGTATTTCTCGCTGGTGCAGGAAATCATGTAACCCCGGCGACAGTCGTTGCACAGACCGCAGCCGGAAATGTGGTAGACGATGACGCGATCGCCCACGTTAAACCGGCGGCAACCCGGTCCCACCTTCACAATTTGACCGGACGGCTCGTGACCAGCGATGACTCCCTGATAGCCTTCGGGCCCCTGGCCGAGGTGCTCGTGGTAGATACATCGGATGTCCGAGCCGCAAATGGTCGACGCCTTCATGCGAAGCAGCACCTCGCCATGGCCGGGGTCCGGAACCGCTGCTTCTCTGATCTCCACGGTGCTGTTGCCAGGTAGATACGCACCCCTCATGCTTTCGCTCATTTTACATGTCCCTTCGTCTTCACTACTTCGGAATGACAGGGAATCTCCCCACCGCTCGAAAAGGAGTGAAGAGATTAAACCCAGCGCGTCCTGTGGCCAACCAAGAAGAAGACTCAACACAGAGGTCACTGTGCCTCCGCGTCTCTGCGTTGGAAGCTCGTTCGAAGATTAGTTCACACCTTTCGATTCAGGGGGACGTGATCTCTCCGTTCAGGTCCCACAAGTCTTCCCAGGTTTGGCCGTCTTTCCACAAAAAGACCTGGCCCTTAATGAGGCGGCAGTTCTTGTCGATGCCCGCGATCTCCTTCATCTCATCATCCGTCAGAGGCTCGCTCACGACGCCCTGGAGGTTGCTCAGATAATTCCGGCGCTTGGTGGAAAACGGGATCGGCGTCTGGCCCCGCTGCACCGCCCATTTCACACACACAACTGCGGGATGAACGCCCAACCGCTTCGCGATCTTCACCAGAACGTGGTCCTCGATGTCCGCGGTGTCTTCGGGAGTCCTGTCGCGTTCGGGGCGGGCGGGGGAACCGATGGGTGAGTACCCGATGGGCTCGATCCCGTTGGCACGCACAAAGTCAAACAATTCCGGCTGCTGAAAATGCGGGTGAAGCTCCATCTCGTTGGCCGCCGGCTTAAGGCGCGCGTGCCTGAGCAGGAGTCGGAGTTTCGGAATCGTCATATTTGACGTGCCGATGTGCCGCACCAGCCCCATGTCGACCAACTTCTCCAACTGACGCCAGGTCTTCATGAAGTTCTCGTGGATGTAAGGCTTCGCATCCGGGCTCCGCGATGTCACATCGCAGTGGGGCGGGTGATAGTTCGGAAATGGCCAGTGAACTAGGTACATGTCGAGGTAATCCAACTGCAAATCCGCCAGCGATTGCTTGCAGGACGCGATGACATCGTCTTCCCCATGCATGTCGTTCCATAATTTCGACGTAACCCACAGTTCTTCGCGTTGGACTCCCCCCTTGATGATTTCCCGTATCGCGATACCGATCCGGTCCTCGTTCCCATAGACCGATGCACAATCAAAATGGCGGTAACCGACGGATGCCGCGCCTTTGACAGCTTCCGCGATTTCATCAGCGGAGGCGTGATCGGAGCCAAAAGTGCCCAGGCCGATCGCCGGCATCATGGCGCCCGTGTAAAGCTTCCTTTTCGGGACCACGTTCGGATCTACGCCGTCTTTCGATGGAGTCCATATTTCATCAGGGTTCTTGCTCATGTCGTCTGAATCTCCTTCTCGCCGTCATCCTCCCAAACCACACCCCCATCAAGTTAACATCGAATTCCTGACAATCGCCAGATGGTTCTGCGGCACCGCCACGGGCGTGGTCAGATTTGAGGTGTTACAGCAGGCTAGCCTAGGTGGATGCAAGCAACCCCAGCAAGCCATTGGGGACTGACAGAAGGGGCCGCGTGTTCGCGATCGCGCCTCGTTCCGTGGTGGGCCGGAGCGAGTTATACGCAGAAGGTGTGATCCGTCGGACCGTCGAGGTGGCCCACCAGCCTGTGTTCGAGGCTCTCGCGCGACGGAGCCAGCGCCTGGCGAAGCCGGTCGAGTTCGGCACCGTTGAGCGGCGAGAAGTTCCGCGCCAGCTCCGTATTGTGCTCCACAAACTCAAGCCGGGGCATACCGATCACGGCCGTCGTCACTGGCAAGCTCATGGAATAGCGGAGCAGCGAATCGATATCCGCTTTGTCAGGCATGCCGCCCAGCAGAAATTCCTGGCCCGTCACTTTCATGGCGATCACGCCCAAGCCTTTCCGGTTGGCGGCCGGCAAGGCCAGTTCCTCAAAGCGGCCGTTGCGGGAAGCATTGAGGGCCATTTGGACGCAGTCGAGATCGTGGCGCTCAATGGCCTGCGCCATCACCGCCCCGTCGGTGTGGCTGGTCATGCCGATAAAGCGCGTCATCTTCTGTTCGCGAGCCTCGACCAGACCGTGAAGGGCGCCGTCCGATGCCTCGATCCGGGCCAGATCGTCGGAGTGGCCGAGGCTATGGATGTGAAGCAGGTCGACATGGTCCACCTGGAGGCGCTTCAGGCTCCCTTCCAGCCGGCTCATGAAGGCGTCTCGGGTGCGGTCAGGGATCTTGGTGGCCAGGAAGACATCGTGGCGGCGCGTGGCCATCACCTTACCCACGCGGGTCTCGCTCTTGCCGTCGCCGTACGCGTAAGCCGTATCCACATAGGTGATGCCGAGGTCAAGGGCACGGTTCAGCGCCTGGAGGGCCTTATCCTCGTCGGAATACATCAGGAAGCGGCTGCCAGAGCCGAAGGCCAGGATGGAAACGCTCATGCCGGTGCGGCCCAGATGGCGATGGGGCAGGGTTTTCGTTCCCTCCGCCGGCGCAACCGGGTTCAGGATCGGCAGGCTGGCTCCAGCCGCTACACCAACGCCGACTCGTTCAAGAAACTCCCGCCTTGAGAAGTCTCTCTTCATGGTGCCTCCTTACCTGCCTCCTATTCGGCACCCTTGACCCTGCTCAGCTCGGGAAGGCAGTCGTGGCCTCAAACCTCGCTTCACAGGGCCGACGCCATCATGGACGGAGCACTGGACCTTGCTCCGCTTTGCGGCGGTCACAAGCCAGCGGTGGTCAACCGTCCGCCGCGTCCGTTCCATTGGCTTCGTTTTTTTGGGCACATCAAATCTAAAGGAGTTATTGGCTCCGTTTTGGCTTCGTTTTTTTAGGGCAAGTCGATTCTAAAGGACTTATTGGCTCCGTTTTGGCTTCTTTTTGGCTTCGTTTTCGAGGTCATTTTATTGATTATAAAGTACATCATTGGCTTCGTTTGACCTTTTTTTAGCGTTTTCGCTGTCCACCGCCGCCGCAGCACCCTCTCGTCGCTCCTCGTCCAACCCCTTGGCATCCTCCACTCTCAGCATTTGCAGCCTTCCACCCATCCGTAATCGTCAGAAAGTCCATAAGTCACTTACCAAGCCTTGGAGAGCCCATCGCTTTCGGCCCTCGTCGTCGGCCTGTCGAACGCTTAACCCTTGAGAACGCCCAAGCTGAACCGACTGGCCATCGTCAAGAAGACCAAAAAACTTATTATACTCCAAGAATATCCAGTGTCAAGAAAAATATTTTCAGTACTAATACTTCACAAGTCCGACATCAAGGCTCGCGTTGTGAAGCCAGTTTCGCATTCTCACACCGGGGGGTGAGAACGTTGGGCTCGGTGCAGCTCGTCGGGATCTGGTCGAGAGATCACGGGGGGCTGGGCGCGCCCTTCATTGAATACACAAACTGCCGAATCTCCGATCGTCGCTTGTCATCCTCGGCCAAATGTTGCGCGTACAACCGCTGGTGAAGCTGGAATTCCTTGTCCGCCAATTCCTTTTTCCCCAGGTGAACATAGGCCTGCCCCAGCCGGAAGTGGGCGTCAGCAATATTCGGGGAGAGTCGGAGCGCTTCCTGGTACTCTGGCACCGCCTCCGCGAACTGGCGCCGCTGCGAGTAAAGGTTGGCAAGCTGGAGATGAGCCTCAGGAAACGAAGGATTGAGCGCCAGGGCCTTTTTCAGTGAAGACTCAACTTGATCGAGGTACGCCTGAGAAGTCTCCGGCCGCCTTCCCTTCCAAAGGCTCATGGCGTAGTCAAAGGCGGCCTGCGCATCACGCGGCCTGAGGTCCGCAAAACGGCGGAAGCGCTCCACCACCTCATCGGCCTGCCCCGGAGCCTGGAGATAGGCTTTGCTCAACACATAATAGGCCCGTGGGTCAGAGGGGTCCAGGTCGGCGCCCCGCATGAGGGCCTTCACAGCCTCGTCGTAGCTGCCGCGCAAGTAAAGGGCAAGGCCTAGTCCCACCGCGAGCCGCGGGGAATTGGGATAGCGTTTCACCCCTTGCGAGAAAACTTCGATAGCGGGATCCGGGGTCTGATGGAGGAGGAACTCGGCGCCCCAATCGAAGAGATTCGATTCGCTCGGATCCATGTGCGCTGCCTTCTCGTAGTCGTTGGCCGCGGGCACATAATCGCCGGCCTTCTCTTCCACCTCGGCCAGGAGGTTGTGCAACTCGGCGGTGTCTTTCTGCTTCAGGAGCTCCTGAAGCTGACTTCGGGCCTCCGGTAAACGGCCGGTTTCCTGGCACGCCAGCGCCAGATCATAGCCATTGTCGTAGGCGGCAGGATTCCGGCTCTGCGCTTTTTCCAGGTAGGGGATGGCCGCGGCGATTCTTCCCGTCCGCAGGTAAAACGAGCCCAGATTGTGGTTGGCGTCGAAGCTCTCGGGTTCGAGTTCGACGACCTTCTGGAATTCCTTCTCAGCCAACGACGTCTTCCCGCGTTGCACCAGGTTGGCGGCCAGGTTGTTTCTAGCGGGGCCGGAGTCAGGGTGCAGACGGACCGCCTGCTCAAAGGGGGTCGTTGCCTTCTCCTCCTGGCCTTCGGCCGAGTAAACCAGCCCCAGCAGTTCCTGAACCTCAAAATTCCTGGGTAGTGCCTTGACGAGTGATTCAAGCTCTTGCTGTGCGGCGGCATACTGCCCGGAATCGAAATGAGCTTGTGCAGATTGGAACTTGCGGTCGAGGCCGTCGGCGCCAGTTTGGTTTGCCGAAGCGTACAAAACGAAGGAGCAGAGGACGGTTGCCACGTCGCCGAGCTTGTTCATGCTATGCTAGCACCATCCGCATCGGTTGTAGCCGCCGCGTGCAGGGAACGGCCAGTTTCTCGCTTACAACCCTCATTGTACCGAGTTGAGAGACGGCGTCAAGGTGGCGGCGATCTTGTGGCGAGCATTTTGGAGTGGGGGAGCTTGCTCCCGCTTTGCGTTCGTGGCGTTGGAGTCGGGCATTAGAGGCCCGCAGACGCTTCGAGGCGAAAACCAAGCAGCAGCAAGGTGCGACGAGAACAAAGCGGCAGCAAGCTGCCGCACTCGAAACTCAAACGTCTGCGGGGGCCACCGCGTAGTCATCCGCGACCTGAACTCGGTCGACCTTCATGCCCATCACCGTCATGAAGAAGGACGTGGGTGCCAGACGCTGGAACCAGCCCGCCGAGCACCAAGGGTAGAGAGACGGTTCCCGGACCAAGCCGTGGTGGACGGCGTTTTTGTGAACATAACTCAGACGCGCCAAGTAAGATTTCTCATAGGTGAGTTGAGTGTCCCAATATTGAAACCACGCTTGACGCCCGGCGCCTCGTCCCAGTGGTTGATTTCGATCGCCGTAACGGAGTGAAGGTGGCGCAAGAATTCCGTGAGCGAGACGTCCTTGGCTGTCGCTAGGGGGACGAAATGATAATGGTTGGGAAATACCGCCCAAGACTGAAGCTGCCATCCGTACTGCTCGGCGAGTTGCAGAAGCATATCGCACAAGTAACTCAGCCGGTCAGCCCCACGAAATAGAGACTGTTTAAATGGGTTCCTGCCGTGACCATGTAGGTTCCGCCTGGGCGGCAGCGGTGGATCGGGCTGTGGGGCCAGTCTCGCATTTTGGAGTGCGGGAGCTTGCTCCCGCTATTCCGGCTGGTCATAGACCACCGGGCAGCTCAGCTCCGGGTCCCCGGTTCGCTCGCACTAAGAATAGCATTCAGACGGTTCGATTCGAGCGAGAAACTCAAGCCGGGTGGCGGTTTTGAAGTTGGACATGGAAAGCGCCGCAGCAAGCTGCGGCCAAGAAAGCGGCAGCAAGCTGCCGCACTCCAAAATCGACATAGGTAAGCTGTCGCCAGCGTTCCCTGTCACACCACCGTACATACGGGTCCGGTGCCAGGGCCTGCTTGCAGTTCTCCCGCTCGCAGACCTCCTCGATCAACCGTTCGCCAATGGCCGGACTTTCAGACAAGCGCTTCGCCGCGAGCGATTCGGTCCCTTCCCCGGAGGCCGTCGGAGCTTCACTCCTTCTCCCCTCCCGGAAGGCCAGCACGAGCTGGTTCTTCTGCCGCTTGTCGCTCATGAGTCGCGCTGCTTACTCGCCTCTCCCATCAACCCCTTACGGGGACCGTTTGGACCTTCGGCAGTCGCCTGCCTACTTTGCCCGCTGCTGACTTCTGGGGCGCGGTCAGGGCAGCTTACGATACCCTCAGTCACGAGTCCGTGACGGGCCACAGATCTCCCGAGGTAAGTTCGCCCGCCCTCGGCACGCAACCGCCAGATTTGCAACCACTGCCCTTGATGGATATGCGCTTCGCGGTCAGTTGCCCGCTCGCCCGGCACCGTATGCCTCTGATCCGGTTTTTGTACATCGGCTCGTGCCTTTGCTCCACGCTTCTTTGAGACCCCGCCTCACGGCGACGCCCTTGCGCTTCTCTATGACTTCACCTCCATCAGGTTGTCGAAGGGACTTTCACCCTCAAGCTGTCGAACATGCTCGGCACGCAACAAAAAGGGCGTCCCGACGAAATCGGGACGCCCGGAAAGCAAGTTTTTGGGGATGCTAGAACAGAAGTTTCAGAGCGAACTGGATCTGACGCGGGTCCTGGAAGGGGAAGCGCGTGGACCCAATCTTGCCGAAGTTAGTGTTGAAATAGTTTGTTGATCCCGGAACGGATACCACGCCGTTGCCGCCGAAGCCCGGAGCGTTAAACGTGGGGTGGTTCAGGATATTGAAGAACTCACTCCTGAACTCCATCCGGTAGCGTTCGGTCAACTGGAACTTCTTGAAAAGGGAGAAGTCGAACCGGGAGATGCCGGGTCCCGTCACTTCGAAGGGAGTTCCTCCTATTAGCCCAACGCAAGATATCCCGCAGAGGAGGGGCGTCGTGCCCACGGGCGATCCGATGCCCGTAGGCAAGCTTTCGTGAAGGCATGTCGAGGGCTGTGAAAAGCCCGGCGCGGGGCACGGTTGGGTGAAAGCGTTTGGATTCAGATAATGGTCCGGCGCTGACCCATACTTCTTCTGGCCCGGAATGAGCAATGCATTGCAATTAAAGTCGTTGCTGGTGCCGTTGGGGCAACCAATTCCAAACGGCTGGCCGCCTTCCCACACTGCGTTCCAAACCACTTGCCACCCGCCGACCATCTGGTTCGCAACGCCGCTGCTGCTCGAGAGGAATTTCTTTCCCTGGCCAAACGGAAGCTCATAGCCGCCGCTAAAGTGGAAGACGTTGAAGATGTTGAAGTCGCAATCCCCGTAGCCGCCCTGGATACCATAGCCAGAAAGAGCGACAGCGCGGCTACCCTCGTTGCCGGACCCGTTAAGCGTGTCCCCGGCGTCGCTGCGGCAATGCGACCAGGTGTAGTTACCGTTGAAGTTCAAGCCGTTCGAGAAGCGCCTCTCAAGCGTTGCCTGAAGACCGTTGTAGTAACTGCTTCCCTGGGTATCAACCATGCTGTCGTTACACCCCAGACCAGGGAATGGGATGGGCCCGCCTGCGGCACAATCATGCCCTTGCGGGTTTAGGTCGAACGCCGTGTAAGAATTCGACGCGCCGCCGGAGGCCAGATGGCGGGCGCCATTACCGACGTAAGCTACCGTGAGGGCTGTGTCTGGAGTCACCGAGTATTCGAGTGAAAAATTCCAGCTCATCGTGTAAGGCGTTTTCCAGTTGTAATCCAATCCTTGCGGGCCTATCCCGCTCACGTTGACCAGAGAGGGGTCGAGCGAGATGCAGGAGAACGTGTTCTCCAACGTCGCGGCAGGGCTACAACTGCTGCCGTTGGCGTTGTTCAGGGGCATCGGCAACGAGCCGTTCGGTAAGGGCGGGTTTATAGTGAACTGGAACGGGTAGTTCTCGCCGATATTCGGTCCGTAGCCTTGGTTTTCAAAGGAGTTATAGAACATGCCAAAGCCCGAGCGCGCGACGAGCTTGGGAGTGACCTGATAGGCCAAGCCGACCCGCGGACCAAAATTGTAGTCTTGCACGTTGACGAGCCCCGGATTGTTGATGTATTTGAGCGCGATACCATCCGTGGCCAGGAGTTGGGCGAATTGCGGATTGACTGGAATCTGCTGGTTCTTGCCATTGTTGGGATACAGCATCATCGCCCCGTTGAAGGGCGCTGCGGGAACGAAGTTCCCTTGTCGGCCGTGGTTCTCCTCAATCGCGCCGAAGTGCTCCCAGCGCAGGCCGAGGGTCAGGGTCAACTTGGGCGATACTTTCCAACTGTCCTGAATGTATGTGCCCCAATAGTTGTGGCCGTCGTCGGTGGGCGAAAAGTTGGAAACGAACACAGTGTCGGCGCCGCCGTCAAAGTTGATTCCATTGGCGACGGTGGCTTGGACCGGTGTCAGGAGCATCTGGGCCATTCCGACTCCCGTGTAGTTCCCGTCAAAATTCAACTGGCCATGCGACCAGGCCGGTTGCAGTGTCGAGAACTTGATATGCTGAAACTCCATGCCCATCTTAAACGTGTGCTTGCCATAGATCTTGGTCAAGTTGTCGGTCAGTTGCGTCGTCTGGGTGATCTCATCCGAAGGCAGGAAGGCATTTGACCCGAGGGTATTCAGGCCGCTGATGCCAATTGCCGGCAAGCCGCCATTCTCTGTTACCTGCGCAAGGCCTTGGATTCCGTACTGCCCCGGGATTCCCAATTGGGTTCCGACCGGGCCGAAACGATGGGTACGGAGCCGATCCTCTCCCAAGCGCGCTTCGTTGACCAGGCTCGGCGAAAAGATGTGCGTGTAGCTGGCGGCGCCCAGGATCGAAATCGCGCCCTGGTCGCCCTGCTGGAAAGCTCCGCCATCCGCAATCCCTGCAAAGGGCGCCGGAATGAACTGTGGATCGTTGACGTAGCTGAACGTTCCAAACACCTGGTTCTTTTCGCTCTTGTCCCAGTCAAGCCTTGTGTCCCAGGCGGTCCGGTTTTCCCGGAGAACCGGGTTCGAGGCCTGGTTGTTGACAGTCGCAGACAATGTAGGAGCAGGATACAGATTCAGGAGTTTGATCGCGTTCGCGTCGAGCCGGTTGGAGGGGAGTTGGTTGAGCTGACAGGTATTTTGGCTTGGGCAAAGAGCGGTGATATTGGTCATGCCTCCCAGCGCGCCACCGGTAAAGAACGGATCGTCCACGTAGCCGCTGTTGGTCGCGGTGAGGCCGGTCACCGGGTCCGCTTGGCCCTTGGTCACTGGCCGCATGGTTGCCGGGTCAGTAACGGTTCCGTTGAGGAGCGTTCGGCCCAGATTGTCTGTATGGGTGCAGTCCCCGCTGGCAATGCAGGCCGCGTTCGTTTGGCCAAGAATCACATCCGACAGATTGGTGAATCCGCTGGTTCTTTCAAGCGCGGTCGGGACGCTGTTCGTGAAGACGCTGCCCTGGCGCCGGCGCAGGATCTCAACATCGCCGAAGAAGAAGAGTTTATTCTTTCCGTTATAGACGTGTGGAATCACTACCGGTCCGCCGATGGTGCCGCCAAACTGGTTGTGCCGGTATTCGCCTTTCTTAAGGCCTGCTGAGTCCTCAAAAAAGTCCGCGGCGTCCAGCTTGTCGTTGCGGAAGAACTCCCAAATGTCGCCGTGAAGGTTGTTCGTCCCTGATTTGATTGTGGCGTTGAGAATCGCGCCGGCCGCCCGTCCGTACTGCGCATCGTAGTCCGAAGTCTGAACCTTGAACTCGGACAGCGCGTCGGGTGGCGGGAGAACCACGAAGTTGGTGCCGTTCAGAAAGTCCACATTGTCGGAATTATTGTCAATGCCATCAAGCAAGTAGTTGTTTTGGTCCTCCCGCACGCCGTTGGCCGTGAACGCGCCATTGGCGGCATTGCCGCGCGTATCCGACTGGGGCGTGTTGACGCCCGCGACGGTCTGGGCCAGAAAGGTAAAGTTCCGCCCATTCAGCGGGAGGTCGACCACGTTCCGTTCGCTGATCACTTGCCCCACCGAAGCGTCCTCGGTCTGCATGACCGGCGCGGCCGCGGTCACCTCGATGGTCTGGGTGACGGCACCCGGCTTGAGGGTGAGGTCCACCACAAGCTTCTGGTCGATGTTGAGTGAAAGTCCCGACTGAACGGCCTTGGCAAACCCGGAGGCTTCCGCACTGACGCTGTACGTGCCGATCCTGATCGGGTTGAAGACATAGGTGCCGTCCGGTCCAGTCGTGGTGGAAAACGCAAGAGATGTACCCTCGTTGGTAAGCGTGACTTTCGCTCCCGGCATCACGGCGCCGGACTGGTCCTTCACCGTTCCCAAAATCGAGCCGGTGTCGACTTGGGCGCGAAGGCTCACGCCTGTCACCAGGGAGGTTGCGATAGCAACCAGAACTAACAAGAGCACGCGCAGGAAAGCATCGCGTCTTTGCATGGATTTGTCCTCCTGTATTTGGGCCGCACTGCGTGCGGCGAAACGCTCACTTAACCGCGGAACAAGTCTTAGCTTGCTCACGACCAAAGATAAGCTCCTGACGACCTTTTCCTTGCCCGACGCTCAATGACCTTGGACCCGACGAAGAATCCAACACCTGAAACGTTTAATGTAGTACCATGCGTTTCGGAGGCTTGTCAAGGTTTTTTTGGGGTCCGATTAATATTTTTTTTCGATCCTGTACTGGGCGCAAAATTGGAGTGGTAGTATGTTAGCCTTATGCTGAGGTAGTTCTCTTCGAAGGGTATTGGTCTCCTCTCATGGGTCCGACCATCCGGGACGTGGCTCGCGAGGCCAAAGTATCGACTGCCACCGTCTCGCACGTTCTCAACAACACGGGCCAGCCCAGCCCGAGGACGCGCCTGCACGTCCTCGCTGTCGTGCGCCGCCTCGGTTACTTCCCCAATGCCCACGCGCGCAACCTGGCTTCGCGCAACAGCCGGACGCTGGGCATCATCGTCTCGGACATCGAAAACCCGTTCTTTCCCGAAGTCATCAGGAGCTTCGAGGCCCGCGCCAGGCAACTCGGCTACGAGGTGATCCTGGGCGATACGAACTATGACCCCAACCTGATGCGCCGGGCGACGGAGCGGATGTTGGAGCACCACGTTCGCGGCGTGGCAGTGATGACCTCCGAGGCCAACCTGCAACTGATCCAGGAAATCGCCCGGCGCCGGATCGCGGTCACCTTTCTCGATTTGGGACCGGTTCAGGAATATGTCAGCAACCTGCGCATCGACTATTTTTCCGGCATCGAGCAGGTGGTGGAGCACCTGTTTCAGCTTGGCCACCGGCGAATGATCTTTGCCGGCGAACGGCCGGGCTTGAAATCCAACATCGCGCGCCGCGAAGCTTTTATTGCCTGTATGAAGGCTCGCGGTCTCGATCCGGGCCCGAACCTGAAAGGCGACTTGCGCTTTGCCGGCGGCGTGGCGGCGGGACTCGCCACCTTGACACTGAAGCCTCGGCCGACGGCCGTGGTGGCCGTCAACGATCTGACGGCCGTGGGGTTGATCAAGGGCTTCACCCAGGCCGGCCTGCGCGTGCCGGAGGATATTTCCGTCACCGGCTTCGACAAGATTCAACTGGCGGAGTACGTTACTCCCTCCATCACCACCGTGGACATTCACCGCGACTGGCTGGGGCGGACGGCCGCTGACGCGCTGCACGAATTGTCTTCCGCAGACAAACCGCAGGGCAGGGAATACCCCATCCCCGCGGAATTGATCGTGCGCGCGTCCACGGGCCCTGCAAGGAGTCGAGAGTCGAAGGTTGAAGGTCGAAAGTTGGAAGAGCTACTCTTAACTTTTTGACCTTCGACCTTCAACTTTCGACTATTCGGATTGGTCGGCCAGGGCCAGCGCGATTTGCAGAAACTGTTGCCGAGCTTGCGGCGTCATTTCGTTGACTCTCCCGCTGCCGGACCTCTGCGCCGCCGCGGCGGAAAGGGTTTGTTCGATTCGCTGGACGTCGAGCGCGCCGCGCGGGCCGTTCTGCGCAAACCGCTCCAGAGTTTCGCGCGCCTTTTCGATTTCCCCCGTCTGGTAATAGAACACTCCCAGCGCCGAGTATGCTCCAGGCCATCCCGGTAGCAGGTCGACCGATTGTTTCAGATACTGCTCGGCTTTCTCGGTCTGCCCTTGCATGGCCGCCAAGATTCCCATGCCCCAGAAGAGTCGACCCGAGTCGGGAGTGCGGGCGAGGCCCTGTTGCAGCGCCTCTCGCGCGCCAGCCGCATTGCCGGAGCGGAGCTCGAGGAGAGCCAGAGAGAGATAGGCTTGGTCCTGATCGGGGTTCTCGCTGATCTCCTGACGGTAGACCTTCGCCGCCTCAGCAGACTGGCCGAGATGGGCCTGGATATCCGCAAGCAGGGCGAGGTAACTCGGGTCCTTTTGTCCCTCTGGTGAGACGTGTTGCGTGGCCGTTAAAGCGTTCGCATAATCGCGCCGGTGAAAATAAGCGTCGGCGAGGTCGTACCACACGTCGTCCGCGTTGGGATTGGATTGCAGCGCTTCCTGAAAGTGGGCGACGGCCTCCGCGTAAAGGTGATAGCGCGCCAGCAGAACTCCCACACCTACCGTCGTGCGAAAATCACCCTGGCTCGACTGGTCGAGCTGAGCGACGGCTTGCTTGGCTTCTTCCACCCGGCCCAGCTTCAGATAGGCTTCGGCGAGAAGGTAAAAGTTCTGCGGCCGATCGGAATGGAGCTTCACCTCCTGTTCCAATTGCTCGACGTCAAGCCGATTCTGCTGCTGCGGAGGAAGGCCGGCGCGCTGGTCCAGATAATCAAAGAGGTGCTGCACGGGGTAGGGGCTGGGGGAGGGGTCCTTGGAAAGGGTCTGGAAGATTTTCAGGTCCCGCTCCGCCGCGTCACTCTGGTGCAGGTTGCGCTCCGCCGTCGCCAACCGGTAATAAACCGGCGCCGGGCGCGGGTCCAATTGCGCGGCCTTGCGCAACAGAGGGACGGCTTCGTCAAACTTCTTCTGGTGCATCTTCAAATTCCCCAATTCGAGCAGGGCGTCGTCGTAGTCAGGGTTGGCCTCCAGGGCTTGGCGCAGCCAGTTCTCTCCCGCGTCGTAGTGTCCCTGACGGGTCTCGATGTAGCCCATATTGAAGAGGCATGCAGCGTTGTGCGGATCGGCTTTCAGTCCCAGCGCGAAGTATTTCTCGGCCTCGTCAAAACGCCCCAGGTGGCGGTAACTGAGTCCCATGAACGAGTAGGATCGGGCGGATGGCTCAACCTGGATCAGCGTTTCGAAGGTATCCTTGGCCTTGTCGGCGTTGCCCATCATGAAGTAACACTCGCCAAGGGCCGCGAGCAGGTTCGCACCCTTGGGGTCGATCTTGAAGCCTTCCTCCAGTAATGGAACCGCGTCTTCAAAATAGAACTGCTTCATGCTAAGGCGCGCCATCAGGAAGATCACGTCGGTGTTCCGGGGAGCGAGCTTGTGTGCCTTTACCAGGAGCTCCAGGGCATCGAGATCTTTGCCCTGGTTCGAGGCTGCCTGCGCCATCAGGTAAAGGGATTCCGCCGAATCCGGGCGGAGCTTCAAAGCTCGATCGAGAGTTTCCTGGGCCTTGGGGACGTCGCCGCTCTTCAGATAGGCTTGGGCAAGATCGTGAAGGATCTCGTAAGTGTCGGGCTGGAGGGCGTCGGCGGCCTCGAACTCATGGATGGCGGTCGAGTATTGTTGGTTCGCCGCCAGGAGCACGCCAAGCGTGAAATGGGCGCGAACGTCGTTCTTGGCTCGTTCGGAGAGAAACTTCGCCGCTTCGAGCGCCTTCGCCTTCTGGCCTGCCGCGAAGTAAGCCTGCGCGAGGTTGAAGAGAACTTCCGAGTCCTGCGGCTCGACGCGGCTGAAATAAAGGATGGCGTGCCGCGGGTCTTTTTTTGCCAGCAGCAGTGATCCCAGATTGTAGTTGGCCTCGCGATCGCGCGGGTGGTAGCGCAGGGTAGCTTCGAATTCTTTCTCGGCGAGGTCGAACTTCTTTTGCGCGAAGTAGGTGTTGCCCAGATTGTTGTGAGTCTCCGCCGACTGCGGGTTGATTTTCAGGGCTCGTTCAAACGTGGCGACCGCTTGATCGACATTTTGTTTCCGGAGGTAGATGACGCCCAGCAGGTCCAGGCCCTCCACGCTTGCGGGCGCCAGCTTGAGTCCAGCCTGGGCTGCCGCGAGGGCCGCGTCCGCATCGCCCTGGCGCAGCAGTTTCTGCGCTTCGGCAAAATGTTCCTTGGCCGCGGAAACGGTGGGGGCGGATTTGGAGGCCGATTGCGTCGCGCTCGCCGGGAAGGAAGGAAGCGCCGTCAGCGCCACAAGAAGTCGTGAGAAGATTAAACACAGAGGCACTGAGACACAGAGAAGAGTAAAGAGAATGGCATGAAGATGGCGTTTGGTTCCCGACGTTTTACCATTTCTCTCTGTGCCTCTGTGTCTCTGTGCTCCTACTTGCAAATTTCTTTGTGCCGCGCGAAGACTTAAGAGTTCAACACAGAGTTCACGGAGCCTAACCGAGACCACGGAGAAGAAGCGTCTTGGGTGTGGTTCCGAAAAGAGTGCTCGCCACACGTGGGTTCTTGGAAAAGGCGATCTCTGTGCAACTCTGTTCGACTCTGCGGCCTCTGTGTTGAGGTCTTTCTTTGGTTGCCGCCAAAGGCCGCGCTGTGAAATCTGTACAGTCTGTGGATCCATCTTACGCGATCATGCCGAGCAACTGCTGCAAGCCCAAGGGGCTGTCAGACGCGGTGCCACGCGGCAGCGAAGGCCCGATGGCCAGCGCCTCCTGGTGGTCCTCGAACCAAACCAGGAAGGATGATTGGTCCGCTCCCGACAGGCGCTGCTGATTCAACCAAGTCAGGTACGCTCCCATATTAGCATCGATCAGCGACCCTTCCGGATCGGGTGTGGGCGCTTGCTGGGGCGCGGCGATCAGCTCATTCATCGGACGGGCGCGCTGGCGGGGCGCAAAACGCGCCAGCAGCGTCAGCGGTTGGGCGCGGGCCAAGGCTTCCCTGGCGGCCCACTGCACGAAAGTAGTACTGAAGATCTGGGTTCCGGAACCTTCCGTCAGCACACTCACCTGGAAATGATTTACCACCGAGGCGCTGGCTTCGCCGCTGAGACCCAACTCCTCCGGGCGCATCTTCGCCATCATGGTGCGAAGCGCTTCCGGTCCTCCAATGCCGGACCGGATGGCCTTCTCCATCTTGCTCAGCAACGCCGTGCGGACTGGCTCGAGCGACTGGTAAGACACGCAGGTGAGCCCGGCGCAGGAGGCAGACGCGGGCGCGCCTCCGTCGATATACCAATGGCCATAAGGAACCGGATGCGCCGTGGCTCGCGCGGCGACCGCGTCCAAGAGCGTGCGAACTCCGTTCTCAGGCTTGACGCGGCTGAAGTAGACCCCATGTTTGCGGAGCTTCCGGAAGAGAGGGTACTTATTCTCGGCCACCCCTTGCCCCAGCACGACGATTCCCAGGCGTGGCCGCGGCAGCGGTTCGAACGGGGCGGCAGCGTTCGCGCGCTGAACGTATGCGGTGGCGGCCGTGCGAAATGCGTCGAACTGATGGGTCGCCCAAAGATGGGCGGAGAGGCGCTCGGAGTACTGACCGGGCTCCTTCACCCAGTCGAAACGGTCGAGCTCGGGCGAAAGGCGCAATTGCTCAAAGCCCGCGAGCATTTGCTGCCGCTGGGTCGCCGAAAGCGATCCCAGATAAGCAAGCTGCTGGTCCAGATCCTTCCGTTCCGCGGGGAACTTCCAGTCGTAGTTGATCAACTCGCGCAGCAGGAGCGGCACCAGCGCCACGGGCAGTTGCTGCAACAAAGCGATCCGTTCCGTGGCCACTTGCCGGGCTTGTGGCGGGTAAGCCTCGAACTGCTCCGCCTTGAGCTGACCGGGAAACATAGCACCTCAAGAAGTTGTGATTGTGTGATTGCGTGATCGGGTGATTGCGTGATTGAAAAGCGTGTCCGGCCCGATCACTCAATCATGCAAAATGCAATCACGTAATCACCCGATCGTGCAATCACGGAATCATCCGATCACCCAATCACGCAATCACCCAATCACCCAATCTTCAAGACACCTCCGCCAGCGGCTTGCCCTGCGCCAATCGAGGTGTAAACCCGAGCAGCGCGCCCAGCGTAGGCACCAGATCCCTCGATTCCACGGCGCGGTCGACCACCACGTTTTCACGGATGCCCGGTCCCATCACCATCATCCAGGTAGTGCGGGAGAGCGGGTCGCCCGTCCGGTGGTGCTGGAACCCATTGCCGCCCGAGTCGTCGTCCGAGTCGCGGCCAAAGTCGGGCAGCACGAACATCGTGGTCTTGCCGGCGTACTCGGGCTCGCTCTGGATCAGTTTCCAGATCTCGGCCGAGAGGCGGTCCGACCGCTGGATGCCATCGATGTAAAGCGAGTAGGCTCCTGAGTGGGCGATATCCATGTCGTGCAGCGTGATCCAGAGCAAGCTGGGCGCGAGTCGCCGCATGAGCTGGCGCGCGACGTAGACCGACAGCTCGTCGGGACTCGCCAGGCTGCGCGCGTGCGCTGTGAAATCGGCCACCGAGAGCTTCAGGATTCCTTCCAGTTGCTGCAACTCGAACTCGCTGCCGCTCAGTTCCGGGGTATACAAAGGCGTTTCGTAGTTATCGCGTAACAAATGCTCGTATTGGATTCCCTCGCCCGACCCGAGCGCCGCCGTCAACAGGCGCTTGGGCAGAATCACGCCTGCTCCCAGGCCACGGCCATAAGACCGGTGATCGCTCTCGCCAATGCGATTGAAGCCGTTGCTGGGCGCAACCACCCAGGCATCCGTTGCCGGCCGCTTCAGGTCCTTGCGGAAATACTCGAAGACCGTAGGGTTGTTGGGGGGCACGGACGCGAAGTTGTTGAACGTCTCGTAGACGCCGGTGGCCAGGCTCGCGGTGGCGACATAGTGTCCTAAGATGCCGCGATTGATCACCTGGGTGAAGATCGTGGCTTGGGGGATCAGCTCGTTGAGCAGGTGGGGAATATTCTCCTGACCGTCCGGCATGAAGGTTTCTTCGTCGCGGGCGCCCCCGCCAAACGTGACCACCACCACCTTCCGGGTGCGGGGCAGAGGAAGGGCCCGCAGGGGAGCAAAAGCCCACAAAGCACCGCCTGCTGTGGCGCCGGTGGCCGCGCGAAGGAAGTCGCGACGGCTCCAGGAGGCAGCCTGCGCAATCTCCCGAGCACTGCGAAGATTTCCCTGTGAAAAAACGCGACGAAGAATGTCCGACCTCCTTACAGTGGCTCGCTCCCTTGATATGTTACCCGACTAGGAGGCTCAAGAAGCGGCTGGTACTCTTCCAGCTCCTCCGCTCCTGCTGAGGGATTATATCACGGCCCCCAGGGTTGCAACTCAGGCGATGTGGTTGCGCTCCAGCCCACCCCGAGGTCAAGTTATTTCTTCATACCTTTTCGGTTTTCAGCCCCGCGGTTCCGCCCGGCAAGCAGAGCGCTAAAGCACTCGGCGTAATCGAGAACCTTACAGAAATCCTTCCCGTAAGCGTATCCCTTGCTGAGCGGGGGACCCTCGAAGGCCGACGGGTTCAGCGCCCTGCCATCCTCCGCCATGGCGAGGGACTCGATTGGCTCGGTGCGCTTGGGCGGATCAGGCGGGTCGGGCCGCTCGGGCTCATTCCGTTTTCGCCCGAAGAGCCCCATCAGCTTCTCCATCCATCCCAATTTCGCGCTCACTTTCAGGCCCAGTCTGGAAATCCATCCGGAAATCCCGTGGAGCGCAAGTTGGTGGCTCGGGACTCGGGGTTCGGGATTCGCAAAAAGCCCATGCCCGTTCGACGTTCTCTTCTGCGAACCCCGAACCCCTAACCCCGAATCCCCCTCTACCAGCCCAGCGGGGCCGGATGGGCTTCTATAAGAGTTCGCCCCGATCAGCCTGCGACGCGGCCGACAAGGAACAGGCTCGCAGTAGCGCGCCGGTCGAAGCCAGATCATCACCTCGGGCCGCCAGCCTGTCACCGGCGGCTCCGCGACATGCGCCGCTACCGCCTCTTGCAATTCCTTGAACGACTTGGGCGTCGTCCGCGCTCCCGTCTCGAGCACCGGCATCTTGCTCAGCACCCAGGCGGCCCTCCAATTCATTTGCGCTTCCTGAAAGACTCTCGACCCCTTCCCCGGCGTGAGCGTCAGGGCCACCCGCGCCACGCTTCGCCCCGCCCCCACTCGCCGGCTTTGGTAGCCCAGGGTCACGGTCACCAGCGTTTGCCCCTTTCTGTCGCGAATTGGCAATCGAGCGAACGGGAGGGTCGCCGCAGGATAATTCGCTGAATCAATGGAAGATCTCTGTTTCCTTCCGATTTTCTCCTTCCGCTCCGCCCAGCACCAGACCTGCCGCACCAGCCGGTCCGTCTCGCGGGCCTGCTCCTGGGTAACGGGAGGCAGGAACTTCATGAGGTAGGTGCGAATGAAGTCGAACTGCTTCACGGCCATCGTTCTACCCGCCTCGACGAGGCTCTCGCGAAGGCTGGGAGAGTAGCGGCCGTGCTTGAGAGCGTTGAGGCGGCTGCGGCACTTGCCCTCCGGGGTGCGCGGTCCGGTGCCCTTGCGGGCGTTGGCCCGGCAGGCGGCGAGCAACGCGGGGGTCTTGGCCTTGGGTTTGCAGAGTGGCATGGTTTCGCCGTCGGTCCCTCCTGGGAGCGCGGGCATCTTGCCCGCTCTTCGCTTTTGTATCAGACCTTTAGGATCAAGAGCGGGCAAGATGCCCGCGCTCCCAGGAATCTTTTGCGCCTCTCATATACCATCTAACAGTAAAGTTCTCTTTAAGTATCCCGCGAGGTATGTAGATTGTCAAGAAAAATAGTTAGAGATTTTCAAGCATCAGAGCGCCGGCCGAGGAGGATCATGGTTCCTTGCGCTCGGTGGAAATGCGGCGCCGCACGATGCGCTCAAGGTCAGGGTCGAGCCGAAAGTTCGTGGAATGGAGTCGTGTCATCGCCTCGTCAAAGTCGACCAAGCCGGCCAGATGCGCGTCGGCCAGCACACCCAACGTTCCGGTAACCCGCAAACGGCGGCGCGCGGCTTCAGCGCGGCCCGCCCGATCGTCGATCAGTAGTTCGTCGGCTTTTAGTAGCTGGGCCAGAGTCAGGGCTGCACTTTCGCCCGGATCGAGGAAAGCAAGGGTGGGATCGAGTGGCGGGTCAGGCCGCACTTCAAGCCACGCCGGGGGCCGAGCGATCCAGGTGCGTACGGCGGCGGGCGCTCCAGCCGCTCTCAATTCCTTCACCACGGCTTCGGGCACGATGACGCGGGTGTAAAGCGGCGGCAACACCTCCACCTCTCCGATCAGCACGAGTTAGTTGAGGGGACCGGTGTCAGCAATGACGATCATGCCGGGCTTTAGGCCTTTTGCTTCGCGCGGAGCTCGCGGATAGCTGACAGGTCCTGCTCGAAATCTTCCAGCGTGTAATCGTACACCTGACGCTCTTTCAGAAAGCCGTCCAGCTCATACCGGGAACCAATCCCGAGCAACGTGCGAAGCTGGTAGGCGGAGAGGCGCTGCTGGCGGTACGCTTCCAGAGCAATGGCCTCAAGAGCAGCGCGGGCGGGGTCCTGGCCGGACGCCGAGAGCGTGGCAGCAAGATCGTCGGGAATCTCGATCGTGATCTGCATGATCATAGCTTAGCACAAGTGGGGGATAGAGGTCAGCGGAGTAGTGTGATGAGCGCGCTCCGAGCTGTATAAATCGTCCACAAAATGGTTAGCAGATTGTCAGCCATCAGCGCGATTGACATCACGGTGCTCCATCACTCGATGTGGCAATTCATGAAAATCTGTGTCGCGATTTCTGAAAAGGTGCTATGGCTGTGTCACCGTCGTTGACATAATCCTACCCAAACCCATGCCGCCGAGGGGCGTCTGACCAATCGTGGAGTTCCCGAGTGGTTGTTTAGCCGGGCCGGGGCTGTGTCGCTAAAGCCAGGCGACTACTCGTTACTGATGTCGGGCCGAGGGAGTGGGCCCGCTGTTTTCGGCGCGATTCTACCACCGGGCTGCCCGTCGCCGTCCGGAATCTCGCCATCGCTTTCGCTGGGCTCAGCGCATACCTGGCTGTGGCTCGCTGAATTCGCGGGCTCAGAAGGGCAGACGGTCAGGCCCCCGCAAGAAGTTGATCTACGTTGGACACTGAGGTGGTACAATCCTGAGTGTGATTCCCTACCGGGAATCCAATGTAGGGGAGTGCAGATGCCCGAGAAAACTCTACCGCAAGTGCGGCCGGCTCGTCTGAGGCCAGTCGACCGGACGCATGAACTCGCGTGGATAGCCGAGCACGGCCGCGAATACCAGGACCAATGGGTTGTGTTGGACGGGAACCGCCTGATTGCTCATGGTAGCGATCCGCAGCCGCTTCTTAGGCAGGCACGCGCGCAAGGTGTGGAACGACCGCTCGTAACCCGAATTGACCAGGAGCTTGGTGCGTTCACTGGAGGGTGGCTCTGAATTCGTACTTCCTGAGTTGAGCTTTCCTTTTCTCCACTCATATTCCGGCCAGAGTGCAATTTCTGTCCCTGTCACGCTTTCCTCAAGCGCTTTTTCATAGGTGGACCTGCTGGCGAAATTGGATACTGGCAGCACGTGCTGCATCTTTGACAGAAGTTACTCCGCGCTGCTCGGATTGGATCTTTACTCCGGCATTTCGCAGCGAATCCGGACCGCGACGGGAGCCTTTCAAACGTTTGGGCATGAGGTGACGCTCTCGGTCTTCGATTTTGAGTGGCAGGCGGTCGTTTATTTTGCAGAAAGCGAATCTTTTTCGCTCAATGTCCTGGGCCGTTTCGGCTTCTTAGACCGACTTCGAATTGGCGTGGTCGACTACGAGGAGCAACTTTATTTGGCTTTGCACGGACAGGACCAACCGGTAGGGTAAGAGCAAGCGCAGAGCTGCTTTCCATGATTCCATAATGGCGTCGGCTCCTTCCGACCGGTAGACTTGGTTGTGTCGAGACCAAGGCGCGCCGGGAAAGGAGCCGA
>Ga0209039_10000204_pt1 | contig 54923 bp, 39 predicted proteins | sample BogFormECP12_OM1_FD_188238 | JGI IMG/M metagenome (GOLD analysis project Ga0209039, IMG submission 188238) | Bog forest soil microbial communities from Calvert Island, British Columbia, Canada - ECP12_OM1 (SPAdes) (version 2) | ecosystem: Environmental > Aquatic > Freshwater > Wetlands > Bog ...
TTTTTTAAACAATCGATGAAATCTCGATTAATAGCAATGTCCGCCTCGATGTCTTGTTACATTCCCGTTCGAGCGACAAAATAGAGTATAGCTAACAGGAGAAACGTGAAAAAAAAAACATAAAATTAGCAGCATCATCGATTATTTTAGAATAGCCCTCGTTTTTTCTTGATCACGTGTTTCGCCAGTTCCATGGATAGGACAGAACCAATTGCAAAAGCGACGATGATAAACCAATCGATTCCTTTTAGGGGTTTCAAGGAGAACCACAATCCACCAAAAATAGGAAAGTAACCACCCAGGACGAAATCACCGAAGGCACCTCCAACGACCAGCAACAAGAATGGGCTCATATCCCGCCGGATGGTTTTCCACACTGGGATATTAGGTCGCCGGATGGAGAAGATCGTGAATATCTCGATCGCAAGGATGATGCCCAACGCTAATGTCCGCGGATAGTTTAAAAGATTTTCAAGTTCATCCGTGCTCACCTTGCCAACATTCTCGATGAATGTCTGGTAGACCAAGCAAAAACCCACGATGAATCCAACCACTAATAAGCCAATGTTCACGGTCATGAGGAGGATCGAGTTCTTGTTAAAAATTTCCTCTGCATTTCTCGGCTTCTCGGTCATAATTTCCTCTGAAGTCCGATCAAACGTCAGCCCGAGCGGGGGCACCCCGTGGGAAAGGCCGACGATGAGATAGACCTGCATTGGCGTTATGAAAATGAAATTCGGGATGAATGAGGTCATAAACAAGAATGTCGCCTCGGTCAAATTCACGTACACAAAAAAGAATATCATGGCACGGATTTTTGCAAAAATTGCACGTCCTTCACGAATCCCCAGAACGATTGAGTTGAAAGAGTCGTCTGAAAGAATAATATCGGCCGCTTCTTTGGCAACATCAGTGCCGCTAATGCCCATAGCAATTCCGACATCAGCCATGCCCAGGGCGAGCGCATCATTCACGCCATCACCAGTCATGGCAACGACCTTGCCAAGGTCTTGATACTTTTCAACGATGGTTTCCTTGTCATGAGGATTGACCCTGGCAAATATAGATGCTCGTTGGAAATCTTCGCCTGCTAAAGTGCCGATATTCTTCCCCTCGACGACAATATCTCCGGTTTTATAGATATCGAGTCCCGTGCCAATGGCAAGCGCCGTCTTGGGGTGATCTCCGGTCACCATGACGACCTCGATACCCGCGGATTCGCATGCTTTCACTGCATCATTCACGCCCTTTCTTGGAGGGTCCATGATGGCGACGAAACCAAGAAAGGTCATACTAGCTTCGACTCCTTCCCTCGTCTGCTCAACATCATCGAGATCCTTCAATGCAAATCCAAGCGTTCGATACCCGCGTTCCGACCAAGTCTCCATCTCGGCAAGGATCTCATGCTTTTCACGATCGGCTAGCTCGATCACTACCCCTTCTTTCATGATATTGACCGATAAATCTAGCATTATTTCCGTGGCTCCTTTCGAGAAAGCGATGACCTTAACTGGCTTGCTATCGTCGTTCATTGACCAGATCGTGGTCATTCTTTTTACTTCAGCATCGAACGGGTATTCCTTGACGAGCTGGTATTGACGAAGCAACAAGTTCCTTGGCAATTGCATTTTCTCGGCAAGGACGATGATTGCTGCTTCCATGGGATCCCCGACTACTTTCCTTACAATAGACTCCCGTTTTCGACCTCGGCTAATGATCGAGACCGGTTCGTCGCGAAGCTCGGCATTACAATCCAAGGCACCGCAAATGGCGAGTTGCTTGATGGTCGGATGACCTTCCAGGTCTATAACTTGACCGCTGGCTGTGATCGCGCCCGTATTTTCATAGCCATTTCCCCCGATGTCGAAGGATTTCCCGTCAGCATAGATATGACCAACAACCATTTCATTGTGGGTCAAGGTACCGGTTTTATCCGTGCAAACCACTGACACACGCCCGAACGAATCGGTGGCGCTCAAGTTCTTGATAATGACGCCTTTATATCCCAATTTTAACACGCCGGTGAATAAAATAACCGTGACGAGCAAGACAATGTTGATAGGCATAAACTGAACTGCTCTCGTGATTGAATCATACAAATCTTGCAAGAAAAGGCTTAAAGAAGGATGACCAGATGCAAGATTAAAGGTCGTTTTGTATATAATGATCACGACAAACATGCAACAAACGAGGAACCCGAGATATTTCGCGAAATTGTTGATTTTCTTTTTCAACGGAATTTCCTGGTTGGCGAGAGTGACAAGATCGTGAGCAATTTTTCCAATCTCCGTGGTGCTACCTGTTGAGATCACGACTGCCTTGCCACTGCCCCTCGTGGCAAAGGTGCCCATGAACACGCAATTTTTCATGTCCTGGATGGATATAATTCCAGCATCCAAGATTGAGGTAGCCTTCTCTACAGGTATACTCTCGCCGGTGATCGATGACTCGTCCATACTGAGGCTATTCGCGATCAACAAGCGTGCATCCGCCGCCATCTTGTCTCCTGCTTGAATATCCAATATATCACCCGGAACAATGAGTCTCGCCTCGATTTCTATTTTCTGCCCGTCACGGATGACTCGGCAGGTTTGCTTGGAGAGTTGCTTGAGAGCATCGAGCGTTTTTTGCGCCCGGACTTCTTGAATGATTGCCACGACGGCATTGATGGCCACGAAAACAAGGGTGAATGATGAAAAACTTCGAATGTTGAGCGCGATGCCAAGGAAGAGAAGAACGAAACCAGCAATGAGATAAAGAATGATGAGCCAATTATCGATGAATGGCGCGATGTACAACTTCCAAAATGAGGGTTTATCCACGGGAAGCGTGTTCAGCCCATACGTGTCGAGACGTGCTATTGCTTCTGATGTTGTCAATCCATTCTCGGGATCCGTCCCGAGCCGTGCTATCACGCTTTCCAACGATTCAGAAAAGGCTATATCAGGCTCGATTTTACTGTTGTGTGCTTGCACTTCGAAAAACCCGTAGTAATTTTATCAGGACAGTCTTTGCTTGTAATCTTCGTACCCAAAAGTGCGGATTGATTTGATTTCCCCTTCCTTGTCGACGAGAACGATGGACGGGAGCGGGATGCCGTTGAAAGTCGTGTTCTTGACCATGCTATAATGAGCCATATCCGTGAATACCAGCCGTGAGCCGGGTTGCAGCGGTTCTGGGAAGGAGTAATCGCCGATGACATCTCCGGCAAGGCATGTTTCCCCGCCGAGGCGATAGGTGTGCTCGAATTCGCCCGGTTTCCCAGCCCCGATGATCTCGGGCCGGTATGGCATCGCGATGACATCGGGCATGTGGGCCTCGGCAGAAGTGTCAAGAATGGCTATTTCCATCTCATTTTGCATTATATCGATGACCGTCGCGAGCAAGACACCAGCGTTGAGCGCAATCGCTTCTCCAGGTTCGAGATACACGTCAACATCATATTTTTGCTTGAACGAGGTGATGATGTTGCAAAGACGATCAACGTCATAATCATCACGCGTGATGTGATGCCCCCCGCCAAAGTTCACCCACTTGAGCCCTGGAAGAAACCTTCCAAATTTCTCTTCGACATTGTCCAGCAAACGCTCGAGTGTATCAGAATTTTGCTCGCACATGCAATGAAAATGCAAACCTTCGATTTCCTCGGGTACCTCATTGAAATCCGAGACACGGATACCTAGGCGTGAATATTTCCCGCAGGGATCATACAAGGCGGTCTTGATCTCGGAATACTCGGGGTTGATGCGGAGCCCGCAGCTCACCTGCATGCCAGAGTCTTGCACGACTGGCTTGAACCGCTGCCATTGCGCGAACGAGTTGAACACGACGTGATCCGCAAGGTTCAAGATGCCCTCGAACTCGTCATCCTTGTATGCCGGGGAAAACACGTGCACCTCCTTGCCGAATTCCTCGCGACCAAGGCGCGCCTCGTAAAGACCAGAGGCGCAAGTTCCTGCAAGGTACTGGCTGACGAGCGGAAACGTGCTGAACATGGCAAACCCCTTCAGCGCGAGAAGAATCTTGCAACCGGTGCGTTGTTGAACAGAATCAAGGATTTTCAAGTTATCCTCGAGTGCCTTCTCGTCAACAATGTAGGAAGGGGAGGGAATTGCCGGGTTCAAGGCAATTTCTCGGAATCGGTCACTGTCCATGGTAAACCTTGCTCGGCCATTATTTCGAGAAAGGGATCCGGATCGAGCTGCTCGACGTTGAACACGCCTTCGCCAGTCCACGCCTTCGTTGCCATCAGCATGGCCCCGCAAGCGGCGGGCACGCCCGCCGTGTATGACACGGCATTGGCTTGAATTTCTTGATACGTTTGCTCGTGATCGCAGACATTGTAGATGAACACGGTTTTCTCCTCGCCATCCTTGATGCCGGTGCACAAGCATCCGATCACGGTCTTGCCCTGATAATTCGCGGCCAAGGAGGACGGATCCGGCAGCAATGCCTTGAGAAATTGTATCGGGATGATGTCCACCCCCTGGAACTTGACCGGATCGATCCTGGTTAGACCAATGTCCTGGAAAACACGCAAATGCGTGAGATAATTCTCCGAAAATGTCATCCAGAACCGGATGCGTTCGAGGTGCTCGATATTCTTGACCAGGGATTCCAATTCCTCGTGGTAAAGCAGGTAACTTTCCTTGGGACCTGCCTCGGGATAATCGTAGGTCATGTGAACGCACCCTGGATCCATGATGGGCGGCGTCTCGATCCACTCGCCATTTTCCCAGTGCCGCACGACTTGCGTCACCTCGCGGATATTAATTTCCGGGTTGAAATTCGTGGCGAATGCCTTGTGATGCGTGCCGGCATTGCAATCGAGAATGTCAATGGCATGGATCTCGTCGAGATGATGTTTCTCGATATACCGGCAATATGCATTTGAGGCGCCTGGATCGAACCCGCATCCGAGCACGGCCATGATGCCCGCGTCCTTGAACTTGTCCTGGTATTGCCACTGCCATTTATACTCGAAATGGGCCACGTTTGGTGGTTCATAATTCGCCGTGTCCAAGTATGGAACGCCGGTTTCGATGCACGCATCCATAATCGAGAGATCTTGATAGGGTAAAGCGACGTTTACGACAAGGTCTGGTTTAAATCGTTGAATCAGCGCGCCGACCTCGGCGGCGTTATCAGCATCAACCTGGGCAACTTGCACCTTCTTGCTCCCGATTTGTTTTTGAATAACCTTGCATTTCTCGATAGTTCTGCTGGCAAGCATTATATCCGAGAAAACATCGGGATTTTTCGCACACTTGCGCGTGACTACAGCACCGACACTTCCCGCCCCGATTATTAAAACCCTTGCTTTAGTTGATTCCACCATAGCCGATTTTTTTTACCAATTGATGAAAATCAAGTATTCTAATAACTAGCATGAACCCTTGACCTTTTTAAGTTTGTTAAGAAAAAGAAAACGAAGGTACGCGAGTCGAGGATTGCTTGCCAGCGATGATTTAACTAATCTCGATGAGCTGGTCATGTAGAAGGTGTTTTAACCCAGCCACGAGCGTATCCAGTTCGAGGATAGATAATTCTCTCATCAACTCGTCGACGTGCTTGGATTCTCCTATAGCTTTTAAGTAGTTATATTCTTCAAGAGGGATCATTCCCAGCATCAGTGCCATGTGAAGGATTTTCTCGTTGGGAATCTTGTTCCTGATTTGGTTGGTTTCACGAATGTCAATGGGTTGTGCAAGCTTTTTCATTAAAGACACCCGGATTGTTGGAGGATGTACTTGAAGTAAATGGAGCCGCCGTGAACCAATCCCTTCCAAGAACCAATTTATGTTGCAAGAGAACGGGAACTCTTACCATTAACTTCGTAAAGGGTATCGTATTGGGATGGTTCACGTGCTCCGATCAAGTTCATGAAAATGATGATATTTATAATTTACGTTCATCCACGTCCAAGATCATTTTAAATTCCTTCATACTTTTTCATTTCAATCTTGACACGCTAGTGTAGACAAATTTGTCAATGCAAAAAAATAATGCGTGAAATAATTACCAGAACTTGAGAGCATCGAGCAAGTTTAGATAAGAAATGATGGGAAACCCCATCGAGATTATGTAATAGAATATCAAGCATTTCCAATGAAATGACGACTTATCTTGAACGGTTTCTACCACCAACGATCGTGTTGCCTTTTGCATCCACCAGACCGTCAAGCAAAACGGAATCGCGGCGATGAGGCCAACGATCCACGCGGGAGAAATACCGACATTCGCGGCAAACCCGATCGGATCATAATTCATCGACGAGGCCAGGAACGGTGCCATAAACCAATAGAACACGATGTTAACAGGTATGACGGCCGCACCCCAATAACCAATCCACCGCATCCAAACGTGCTTTGCCTTGAGAAACACCGGCAGGAAGATACCGAGCATCACGATCGCCGCGGTTACCGAGCCAGCAATATTCACGACAGGAAGCCAAGATTCTTGAACGTTAATCCAACCGGTGAACCCACCAAAGGGGGTGACAAGGGGTAAACCTTGCAATTCACCACCAGCGAGGAGAACGACGATCACGTGTGCATATTCATGTACCGTGTTTTCGAGCATTCGCAAAGAGAGCACGGTTATGGTTGACAATAAAAAATACACGATTCTTGATTTTCTCGTGTCCAGCTGGAATAATGGTAAGACATTGGAATTGATATCCTTCACGGCTTCCATGAATGATTCGGCCTCCAGTTTCATGACCTGGAACCGTCAAATAACACCATGTGAAATTGTAGCAGGTCTCCAGAACAAAAATAATGGAGTGAACCAAATAAAAAGATCAGAAAAGAGGAGCGGTTCAAGCGTTAATGACTTCTTTTTCTATGAAGTCTTTCGCTTTTTCAAGCACGGCTTTCGGGTCGATCTTGACTTGCTGCGTCGCGAGCTTCTTTTCTATGGTCTCGCGGTGGATGCTATTCATTGCGCAGAACGGGATTTGTAAAACTTTCTCGTGCGCCGGATCATCAGGATCCATCACACCGTAGTGGACGAGACAACGCTGCACGCGCTCGATGTCGAAATTGTACACGTCCTGGAAGTGCATGCTGCTCACGAGCATAGAGCGCCCGGCTTCAAAGAACGACGACGCCGTTTCGAGCTTGGGATTGAGAATGAGCGGGAGGAATTGCTGTATTGGCCCATCGATGCCTTTCAAGTAGCGCATGGCACCTGCGATGAAATAAGCCTTCATTGCCTTCCGATATGCGAAATCTGAAGCCTGGTTGAGGACATTACCTATTTTTTCACCAAACATTTTCGCAAGTGGTCCGATGAACTTTTCTGACATGTCTGGCCATTCCCTTTTTTCGATCATGCCCCAGACCTTGTCAACCCACGCGATTAATCCATCAGCATCGAACCAGTCCTCGATGGGATGCCACACGCCCTTGTTATCAGGAACCATGAGGGTTGCAAACCCGCAATCCGGGTGTGCAGCCATGGTAAATCGCGGGGCAAAATCGTACCAGCCCATCAACTTCGTCATGCTGCTAATTGCAGGAATTGGATAGATGTAGGAATTCTTGATGCCCGTGACCTTGGAAAGTTCCACGGCAAGATCGCTTGTCGTGTATCGAAGCTCGCGGATTTGCTCGTTATCGATGCGACCACACAGCGAGACAGGCTGGAAAATGACACCAACGACGACATCCTTGTTTTCCATGGCGTACTTCATGATGGGACCGACCTGGTGCTCGTTTAACCCCTTTGCGATGACGGGCACGAGAGAAACACCGAAGAATCCAGCCTTACGACAATTTTCGATGACACGCTTCTTTTGCTCGAGCAAGTTCACGCCACGAATTTTCCTGTATGCTTCTGGATCATCGGCTGAATCAAAGCTCAAGTAAACGGCATTCATACCTGCTTCTTTTAGTTGCTTGATGTATGCGGGGCCATTTCGAGCAGCGAGCTTGAGGCCATTCGTCGTGAGCATTATCTCGGAAAATCCCATTTTCTTGCCCATGGCAATGATTTCGGGGAGATCTTCACGAACCGTGGGTTCACCGCCAGACAATTGCAACAGCACAGGGGGGACAGGCCGGATATCGCAGAAATGCTGGAATATCTTGCGAAGTTCCTCCATGGTCGGTTCGACGATGTAACCCTTTGCCGAAGCATTCGCGAAACAGATGGGGCATGCGAGGTTACACCTGTTCGTGACATCAACCAATGCGATGCACGGGGTAGATTTATGTTCCGCGCACATGCCACAGTTATGCGGGCATCCTTGACCCGTGTCCTTGATGTTATCCTTGTTATTGATGGTCAGGTAATCGTGATAGTACTTCTGGTTTTTTTCATATTCTGCAGGATTCCGGCTGATGATGTCCTCGTAGAATCCATGCTCATCGCACTGTTTCCTCATGAGCACCGCGTCCTTACCCTCGAGCTCATCGAGCACGATGTTCGCGTCAATCTGTTTCAAGCATTCGGGACATACAGACTTGGTACTGCGAAATATCTTTTTTCCTTCCATGTTCGTTGCCGTTACTTCCATAAGAATCATCTACGTGATTTTTGAACATGCTCACCAAGAAAAATTGACGACTCATTTAATGTTTTTAATAATTTTTCTTGGTTCCGTTATTAATCGTGGCATTTAACCGAAAAGTCACTTGACTTGTAACAAAATTTACATAAGCTTCTATTAAACTAAATCAGATTATACCAATTATAGAAAGTGGGATAGGTGGTATTGATGATAGAAATTCGTCCCGTGCCAAGTGAGGAATTTTGATAGAATGTCTTGAAATGAGTTTTTTTTAGCAATCATGGCACGGGATCGGGGCACATGAATCCCCGCGATCATAAAATTAAGAATAATGATGTTTATTCTCTAATGCCAGCGATCAATTTTCCTGCAATCTAGAAATAATGATAAAAGTAAAGACGTGTTCAATAACGGTTCATGTTCTGGAATGCCTGGGTGAACTCCCACGTGCTGGCAAGGTTTTCTGCTTGGCCAACAGCGATTTCGAACTGATCGCTTTCCATACCGCTCAAGGTTGCCTGGGCGACTTCCGATGCTTGAATACCCATGTGGGCCGGGCCGCCCCATTTTGCTCGCTCGCCCTTGTCCAGTTCCGTGTCCACCGTGGGCGGGATGACCTCGAAGACCTTGATCGTCGTGCCACGAAGCTGGTGTCGGAGCGAGTAGGTGAACGAGTGCATTGCCGCTTTCGTCGCGCAATACACGGGCACGAACGCGAGCGGCACGAATCCAAGCCCGGACGACACGTTGACAATCGCAGCTTCCTCCTTTTCCGCCAAGAACGGGATGAACTGCGCGGAGAGTTGGATGGGCGCGACCAGGTTTATTTCCACCTCGTTTTCCCCCGCTAACAATTGTTCGGTGCCTCGGGTGAAATCGATGCGTCGCTGGATTCCTGCATTGTTGATGAGGATGTTGAGATTGCTAAAGTCCCCTGTTATCCATTCGAACAAGGACTCTCGTTCATCGCTTTTTGACACGTCACATTGCCTGGCGTGGATGGTTGGCAACAATTCTTGGGCCTCTTGCAATTTTTCCTCGCGGCGCCCGCAAATGATCACATCATTACCGGCGTTCACGAATGCTTCTGCCATGGCCAAGCCAATGCCAGTGCCACCGCCGGTGATCAATATCGTGTTTCCAGTGATTTTCATGGATGAACTTCACCATTCAATAGTATTAAGCCTTTTTCAAGTTGAAATATAAATCCACGCGCTGCTGGAACGATATTCCTTGGCTCTATCAACTTGGCAAGGGAAGAAGAAATTTAGCCTATCGTGTTCTTTTCACGCCAGATTTCTTGGTCCGTGAACACGTCATTTTCATCCCTGCTCGTCGATGAAAACTCCGAGACGATTGCACCTTCGGGACCTCCTTGGAACCAGTGCCATGTCTCGGGCACGAGAGTGAATTGATCTCCTGGTCGGAGGATTATCTCGTGCCAAATGGAGAAACTGGATTCCTTGCCAGGCGGCACCATGCCCTTGGGATCAAGAGTAGGTTCACCAGGGACATGGAGATAGACCTCGCCCCAGCGGCAGCGAAAGGTTTCTTGCTTCCCGGTTTGCCCGTCAACCGACGGGTGCATGTGCTCAGGACAAATTTGACCGGGAAACATTATCAATTCCTTGGCGCAATACCGCTCGTTGTTTTCGTAAACCACGATCTCCATTCCGATGGTTGGAAAAAAATCCCCGGAGAGCTTGAAGTCAGCAATTTCCATCGAAGCGCGTTCGTCCTCCCGAATCACGATGCCCGCGCGATCGAGCATGTCGCACGCTTTACTAACCCAGTAGTCCCGGTCTTCTTCATTGAATGGCATGGTGTGTTTCACTCGTGTAATTGATTAGTTATTATGCGTACAAGGTAATTAATTCATAATTGTGGGATGGGATCATGGAACTGACGAACGGTTGCGATTATTGCAGCAAGCAAGCTACGGCGCGTTGCTCGTCATGTGGTAAGTTTTTGTGCAATGATCACGATATTTTCGAGGATCCATATCACACCGGCGGGTTCTTATACCGGCCTGCCCACTGGTGCAAGCCTTGCTTCTCGAAACGACAAGGCAAGGGACCGGCGATATGTATCGTGATTCTTGCCATTGCACTTGGCGCGTTCATCGCGTGGATGATTCTCTCGCCGCCGTGATTTCCATTAAGACCCAGGCTTCATGTGACCGCTCATGCCTTCGACGCAATTGGCATTTGGATCGACGACCTTGGAGTTCGAGCTCCCTGAGGACCTCGCCATAGAAACGATATCGCCAAAGATTGCCAGCATACAAACCGGAAACGAGGCAGTGGGAGAAGAATCACCGGATCGCAAGGCGATACATGGTATAATCGAACAGGAGCTCGTGAAGTTCACGCGACGGGTGGAAGATTGTTCCAAGGTCATCATCGCGTGCGATGACAACACGCGCGTCACGCCGGTGCGAGTCTTGTTGCCGGCTATCATTGATTTCGCAAGAAACGCTGGCAAGGATGCTGAAATCATCGTTGCCGGTGGTTCGCATCGCCACATGACCGTCGAGGAAAAGATAGCAAAGTTCGGGGGTAGTGTTATTGATACCGTTGAAATTTTCGATCACGAGTGGGACTGCGAGGATGCTCTCGTGAATTTCGGACAAACTGCAGGCGGGTACGAGTTGAAACTCAATGCGCGGGTTTGCGAGCCAGGAATCTTTCTCGTTGGCATGGGAAACATCGTGCCCCACCGCGTTTGCGGCTATTCGGGCGGATACAAGATACTGCTGCCCGGGTTGACATGCCCCGACACCATGAATAAAATCCATTACTTGAGCGCTCAATTCGCATCGGAGGCGATTCTCGGCGTGCCAAAAAACCCTGTTCGCGAGGCCATCAATGAGATAGGGCAATATCGCCCCATTGATTTTCTCGTTAACACGGTGCTTGATGGCAATTCCAACATCGTGTCCTTGTGCATCGGCGATCCTGTCGAATCACAATACCAAGGTTGCGAGATCGCGAGGGATATCTATGGCGTGCCGGTTGGCAATCCGGCCGACATCGTCATCACGGATGCCGTCCCCGAGAGCATCGACTTCTGGGTTTGTGCCAAGGCGGTTACGAACACGAAAAGCTTCGTGAAAAAGGGAGGCGATCTCGTCGTGCTCGCGCCGATGACGGAAGGGTGGTCACCTGCCCATGGCGACGTTTTGTTCAAGTATGGTTACCGGCCGCCTGTCGAGATCGATGCGCTGGTTCAGAACGGCACCATCGCGCCGGAACATTTGTTGGAAGCGTCCCATCTCTCGCATCTTGGCGAGGTGCAAGATCATTGCAACGTGCATCTCGTGTCCGACACGGTTGACCAGGAATTACTCGCCGCGAACGGTTTCGATGTCGTACGCTCGGCCGATCTTGATGATCTCCTGCGTACCATCATTGCAAGACAACACAAATTTGTAGGAAAGAAGAAATTGCGGGTTAAAATCGTTCAACGTGGGAGCGAGATACTCCCCGTGGTATAAGCGCATGCTTTTAAAATCCTCACGTGAATATGATCTAAAACCCGACTGGGTGTGGGAAAATCATGTCAACAAGTAGGAACAAAGTAATGCTGGACCCATCGATTTTCATGGTTGGCGCGGTCCAGGGAACAAATCTTGAAGACGAGGAGAACGTCTCGATCAAGTGTAATCCCGATATCTTTGATCAAATCGATGATCTTGCAACGAGCCACGAAATTTTCATTTCCCAAAGCTTCATGAACATATTCTTGAAGGTCACTGACGAGCTCAAGATGATCCGAGAAGAACCAGGCTTTCACGCGCCAACTTTCATCTTCATGAGGCTCTTTGGCCTTGAGTTGTTGAGTAAAGTACCTAGTGGCGAGGATACCGCAGATCGATACGCTCGCATCTTCGACGTTCAGAGCGAAAACATGCAGACTTTTCTTGATATCGCAGACAAGATTCGCTCCTTGTTTAAAAGCAAGAAGATTAAGCAATACGCGTTCCGCTTCAATATTGGCAGGGGATATCAGACCGTAGGGCCCGCTGTCTTGAAAAATATCGAAGAAACATACTCGCTCGTATTGGCAGTGGAAGGAGTAAAGGAGAACGACGAGTGCACGCCGGAGAATATCGAAAAAATCTACGAAGATACCCTTGATTTCCTCGAATTCGATGGCATCATCATTGCTGACAAGAAAACAACGTTCGAAATGCTCACGGGCGCAGGTTTACCCTATTCAAAAGAAAAAAAGCCGAATCCTGATTTGATCGACAGGGATCGGTCGTTTCTCAAGGACAAGTTCAAGGCCGTGCGATCCCATGGCTTCCGGTTCTTGATCTCGAAGTTAAAATCTAGCAAATTCCTCTTGATCGATGTAAAGGATTACACTTGATCTTGTTTCTCCTTTTTTTCATAAATGAATAGATCATTGAAGCACGGGTTCTGCAGTTGATTCCTCAAACTCTTCACCTTCTTCTGCAGCCTTTCTCGCGTTGAATGCATCCACCGCGTACTTCATAGCCATTATGTTCTCTTCGGGAGTTTTCCATGGAATACCCACCACGTTGATTGAAGTTAAACCCCCGGTGACATGATCGATGATCCAGTTCACGTCGGCCGTGATTTGCGTTGCAGACTGGTTCAACATTCGAAAAGGGGAGACCCGACACGAGAAAGAGAGCGGCCCCCGCGTTTTTGAAATGAACAGCTGGCGCGCGTGTGCAAGATCAGTTCCAAAGCCGAATTCGACGGCGGTCCATGGCCATTCCGCGTATGCATCAAGTTGATCGTTCGTTGCCATGCCACAGTAGTGTAGCCCCATTTCACCAAGCACGGCACATTGCTCGAGCGTCGGGCGCTCGACTCGTCGCCACTGGTTCGGGCTCAGGTAATAATACGTGCATCCCGCCATGGTAAAGGGGCCAGTTTCGGGATGGTTCGTCGCTTTCCTTAGCCGTCGAGTCGCCTCGATGAATGTGCCGGTTATGGTGTCCAGGAGCTGGCGGAGCGCCGGCTCCTTGGCCGGCCGGGCTATGAGGCTGAGCATGCGATTATCGTCGATCACGCGAAACGCGACGTTGAGCGGACCTTGCATGTTCGGCAATCCAATTGCATTCCTGGCATACCCAGCGTCGACGAGCGTATCAATCTCGTCGTAAAGCCATTGCATGGCATCATCGAGATCGGGTTCTTTCAGCGACGTCACGTCCTCGTTAGCCTTGATCACGGGTAATGCGATGGGGTCCATGTGATCCGTGAAACGCACCCTTGAACCGAACAAGATGGGTAGCGTCGCAACCCCGATGCCAAGTCCCGGCGATCCTCTCTCGTTCATGGGTTTAGGAAAGATCTCCGGGTAACGCTCGTGCAGGTACTCTTGTTGCCGCTTCCCCTGCTCGATGCGGGCGAGCGGGTCGCGCATGGTCTGCTCATCGAAAGCGATGCCAGCATTGTGGTAAAACCAATCGGATGCAAATGAGAATCCGGCAGTGATGTGAAGCGGGAGAAAAGGTAAAAGGGCCATGGCCGGTCATATCTCAATTTCAAGAAAACTTGTAACCACAAGCGATGCAGAATTTGGCCGTGTTCTTGTTTGCCCTGCCACATTTCGAGCAATACCGTGGTTTTTGTTGCACTTCTCCTGGCATCGTGGTGGCAGGTTTTGATGGAGCCGCTTTATTGAATGCCTCGCGAGCGGCATCTTCCCTGCCCAATTGCTGGAGCTCTTTACCGATCTCGTTCCAGAACGACGCGTCGTTGCCCTTGTAGGGCATGAGCTTCTCGTAAAAATCAAGAGCCGCTTCGTGATCGCCAGCCGCGGCAAGGGAACGAGCCTTCTTGGCCCAGTCCGCGAGAGTTTTTGGATCGGGGGCTAGTGCTTTTGCAAGCATGCTTGCATCGGCGTCAAGCTCGTCGAATTTCTTGCCACACACGAGACAAAACTTGTTGGAACGACCATTTGGTCTCCCGCATTGCAGGCAAACCCTGATTTCATCCTGAACCGGGGTTTGAAGTTGACCAGGCTTTTGCGGCGAGAGGGAAACTTGGCTTGTTTGCACCTCGGCCGTGTAACCATTGTTGTTTTTCAAGAAATTGAGAAATTCGTCGCATTTTTTCAAGAATTCCCCGCTACTAAATGAAGGTTTTGGCAATTCACGTAATTGGGGATAAGCCGCCCCGATATCCAGGTCTTCGTATGATTTGGAAGGGCCTTCCATGAAATCGGGTGTTTGTATTGCTGATTCAAGTGCCTCGATGATGCAATCACGTTGTGGCCCCACGATTTGAAACCCTGTTGCTGGAAACATGCCTTGCAAAAGCATATCTTCCTCGATTTTTCCCCCCGGAAACAAGGGCGGGGACGAGCCATATGCGGCGATCAGTGCCCAAATCAATGGCCACAAGAAGACGGACACGTGAAATTCGGCACCCGCCGGATTGGCAGGATCGATGCCTTGAAACGTGATCTTAACGGCGCCGACAACCCTATTCGTGCCTTGTTGAGATGCTTGCTGTTTCGTGGCAGTGTCGATGGCTAACGGCGCGTTTTCCCTGGCTGGCACGTTCCCGGAAGAACTCACGTTGCTGGAAAGAACCGCATTGGGATCTGTCCCTCCGAATGGTGGAGAAGGAACGCTTTGTCGTACTATTTTTTTCGCCATTGAGTACAAGACCATCATTTAAAAATTTAAAATTATGCGAACCTCATGCCGTGAATGCCTTGAAAATACTGTCCTACCTTGTACCAGGCTTGGCATATTTCATCGTATCTGTGGTTAAAATGCTAGTGAGATCAGAGGAATTTCTCCATGATTAATTCATCATAGAAAATTTCATCAATTATCAATTCTTTTTTAAGTATTCCAACGGTTTCAAATCCACACTCTTTGTACAGGCTAATCGCGGCTTTTTGTTGAATGTTTACGGACAAATTAATCTTGACGATATTCCCATTTTCTTCTATTGCGTCGAGAACAGCTTCCATCAATTTTTTACCGATTCCTTGGCCTCGATATTCATTTTCAACATAAACTCCGAAAATATTTGCGATGTGTTTTGTTTTAATACGTGAATTAAACACAAGCACGATCATGCCAATTAGCTTGTCATCTATAACGGCAAAAAGAACATTTTTCAATCTTTGTTTCCAATCGCCTTCACTCATGCGTTCTTCTTCCTCAAACGCGCTTCCAAAGGCGATTGGCTCACTTTTTAGAGCAGCAAGTCGTAATTCCCTATATTCTTCCCATCGTTCTTCTCCTATCCTGGAAATTTCTACCATGACTAGAAAATAGCGATTTGTTTCTTAATAACATCGAAGTGATACCGAACTAGGGTTTTCTCGATGAACGATGCAGAAAATTAGGATCAAGAAAATGAAAATGGTGGACGTGGGGGGAATTGAACCCCCGGCCTTCCGCATGCCGTGCGGACGTTATACCACTTAACTACACGCCCGAAAATGGCTATTTTCTGGTATTTTGCTTTTACAAGCTTGTTCAGCATTTAATGATTAAATGCTGACTTGTAAAACCAAGCAACAAAGTGCTTCATTTGATTTAAAATTGCTTGAAATGGCATGGCGAATGTATTGTGTTTCCTCGCATGAAGAGCAGTAAATAATTTCTCTCGTGGATTGCACCGGTCAATCAAAAAAAAAGAGGTTATTGGTTAAATCTAACCAAGGTCGTAATTCGTGAACAAGGAACGATCAGTTTGTTCCGTGGCATTTACCAGATCGACTGCTGCTTGTGCATACCGCATGACAAGGCTCATATCGCCAACAAGGTCGAGTTGCTTCTGCATGAGCGCGGCTACAGGGTCAATCTCCTTGAAAATCACCCGTTTCCACGTCGACATCGGTGCGCTGACGATCATGGGCGCGGGACGAGGTGATTCTTCACCGGGAGCGAGGACTTGTATTGAAAGGCATTTACCAGCCTGCAAATCGAGAAAGATGGAAAAATCTTCTTCGATCTCGCCACTCGCTTGGAAAACGAAGAGCATGCATCCATCAAAATCAACGCCCCATTTCTTTGCTGATCTTGCGTAGTGTGTGCTAGCGTTTATGGCATTGGAAAATTCTTCTGCCCAGTTTGTAGCAATATCTTTCAAGTCTTCAAATTTTACCATGTGTTATCCCTCATTAATGGTAGTTCTTTCTTGGTTTTTGCCGATATAAATCCTTGTCCTAGGCAAGAATCACGTGTTCTTTTCCTCTGCAATTCTTTGCTTCAGTAACTCGCGTTTTGCCTGGGTCGCGTTTAACACATCATCGAACACGGCTGGTAACTGATCATGCAAGACTTTCACGCCTTCTTCCGTGATGCCACCTTTTGTTGCGACCTTATCGATCAAATCATTGAATGATGTTTCCTCATTTGAGAGAATTTTCACCGTTCCCATCATCGCGAGTTGCACGAGACTTTCCACGAGTGCCGCTGGAACATCCACCTTTCGCAGAGCGGCAGCTGCATATTCTTGCATCATTTTTGCGAAAAATGCTGGTGCCGTGCTCGTCAAGTCCGCGAACAGGTCGAAATAATGCTCCTCGATTTCAACAGGTGCTCCGATCATTGAGAGAAGCGATTTTACCACAGTCATATCCTCCAACGTGACGCCTCGGCCCCATGCCACGAGTATTGCACCCGAGCTTTGCGATGCCGTAATGCTGGGAATCAATCTCACGCATCGAACACCAGGCCCTGACCATTCGGTAAGGTCATCGAGGGACACGACGCCGGCGATGGACACGAGAAGCTTGTCCTCGGATAGTTCATGACGGATTTCTTCAAGCACGGGCTTGATTTCAAGTGGCTTGATGCAGAGGAACAGAATATCTGCCTCGCGCGCGATTTCATTGTTTGTCGCCTTGATAGTAATGCCAGTGTTTACCGCCAGAGCGTTAGCAGAAATACCGGTCTTGCTGCTCGCAATGATATCTGTCGCTGCTATCATGCCGGTATCTATGAATCGTCGGATGAGCAAGCTTCCCATGGAACCGGTTCCGATGAATCCAAAGCATGTCATGTTCGTTCACGAGTAATTTTAGGAATTCTTTCATCATATTTATGGGTCTTCCCGAGAAAAATTGACTCATGTATCCGAAAACTTACATCGCCGGGAATCACTCGCCGAGCCGAAAAAAATCACGCGATTCTAATAAAAAGAAACCCATGTTTGCGAAAAATTTGCGATGCGAGTATCTCGTCAACCCGCTTGGCGTGGATGTCATCGCGCCGCGATTGAGCTGGCTTCTCGATCCGGGCGATGATGATCCCAATGGCTTGTATCAATTAGCTTATCAGGTCATCGTCGCGTCATCGCCGGAGCAATTCAATGTCGCAGCAGCTGACTTGTGGGACAGCGGGAAGATCGAATCCCCGGAAACTGCACAAATTGCGTACGGTGGTAAACCGCTCGAGTCCCGCGCATGGTGTTATTGGAAGGTCAAGGTTTGGAGCAATCGTGGCGGGGAGTCTTCATTCCAGGAGTGCGAGCTTGCGTACTGGCACATGGGGTTACTCTCGAAACAAGACTGGAATACCTCGTGGATCGGTGCACCAGCGGGCGAACCCCGGACGATCCAGGTCACGGACACGACGCAGCCTTCGCCCGTGGAGATCATCGCCAGCGACCCGTCGCCCTTGCTACGCAGGCAATTCAAGCTTTCGGGCAAACCGAAGCGTGCCATGCTCTACGTGACGTCGCTCGGGGAATACGAGATGCGGCTCAACGGCAATCGGGTCGGGGATCACTTGCTCGCGCCTGAATGGACCGACTTCGCGAAGCGCCTGCTGTACCAAGCATATGATGTCACGTCAAACGTGAAGGAAGGTGATAACGTGCTCGGTGCCATGCTCGCGGATGGCTGGTACATGGGGTTACTTGGGCCCGGAGACAAGGTCCGCCAGCGATATTATGGTTCCAACCGGCGCTTGCTCGCCAAGCTCATCGTTGAGATGACGGACGGTTCGAGTATTGAGGTTGCCACGGACGATTCGTGGAAGGTGTTCGAGAATGGTCCCGTGCAAGCGGCAGACCATTTCATGGGCGAGTCCTTCGACGCCCGGCTCGAGCAAGCAGGCTGGGACACGCCTGATTTCGATGATTCGGGATGGTCTCAAGCCATCGTGGATGAATCGGTCGAGGTGAACCTCGTCGCGCAGAAAAACGAGCCGGTGCGCGTGTTTGACACGTTGAAGCCAATTGCCATCACGGAACCATCCCCTGGAACATACGTGTTCGATCTCGGGCAAAATATGGTCGGTTGGTGCGAGATCCGCCTTGATGGCGACGCGGGCCAATCCATCACGCTCCGGCACGGCGAGATGCTCGATCTCGAAGGAAACCTCTACGTGGACAACCTTCGTCTTGCCAACCAGAAGGACACGTTCATCCTTGATGGTTCTGGTTCGCGGTGGTACCACCCGCATTTCACGTTTCACGGTTTCCGTTACGTTGAAACCTCGGGACTAACCTCGGCACCAGCACTACAAGACCTCGTTGGCAAGGCATTCTGCTCGGACATGAAACTTGCCGGGTCGTTCGAGTGCTCTAACACGTTGTTGAACAAGCTCTGGAATAACATTCTCTGGACGCAGCGCGACAACATGGTGAGCATCCCGACCGATTGCCCGCAGCGCAACGAGCGCATGGGCTGGATGGGCGATGCCCAGGTGTTCGCCCAAACCGCAATTTTCAACCTCGACATGGCCGCGTTTTACTCCAAGTTCACGGTTGACATGCGAGATGAACAACCGGAAGAAGGAATGTATCCGGATTTCGCGCCCCACCCGTTCCCGCCGTTTTCCAATTCCTTCGGGCCAGCGTGGGGCGATTGCGGTGTGATCATCCCGTGGCGCGTGTATGTTGCCTATGGCGACACGCGGCTCTTGGAGGAACATTATGATTCCATGAAGCGATATATCGAATTGATTTACGACGAGAATCCCGATTACATCTGGCGCACCAAGGGCAGCAATTATGGCGATTGGCTCAACGGCGACACGCTGAAAGCCGAAGGGTACCCGTCGAAAGGTGGCGAGATGCCCAAGATCGCCTTTGCCACGGCGTTCTACGCGCTGTCCGCGGGCTTGGTTGCTAAGATGGCCGCCGTGCTCGGTAAAGATGACGATGCACGACGATTTGCCGATCTCGCGAGCAACGTGCGCGCCGCGTTCAACGAGAAATTCGTGGACCAGGAGGACGGCAAGATCGAGGGTGACACCCAAGCAGGGTATGCCATCTCGCTAGGTTTTGACTTGCTACCCGAGGACAAGCAAGGATTGGCAATGGAACACTTAGTGACCGTTATTGAACAATATGACGGCCGTTTATCAACGGGGTTCATCAGCACGATCCAGATGATGCTCGAGCTGTCGAAACGAGGGCACAACGAGCAAGCGTACGCGTTTGCCGAGAGTACGCGCTTCCCGTCGTGGGGCTACACGATCGAGAATGGAGCCACGACGATCTGGGAGCGCTGGGACGGTTTTGTGGCTGGACGGGGTTTCCAGGACAAGGGAATGAACTCGTTCAATCACTATTCCATAGGCGCCGTCGGCGAGTGGTTTTATCGCATCGTGCTCGGCATCAATTTCGACGAGCACGAGCCGGGCATGAAACACGTGATCCTGGCGCCGAGACCGGGCGGAACGCTGGAATGGGCAAAGGGCAGTTACGATTCCATCAGGGGTAGGATATCTTCGTCATGGATGAAGACAGATAACGCCATCACGTACACGTTTGAAATCCCGCCGAACGTTCGCGCCACGATCGAGGTACCCGCTGGGCCATTGAACATGGTGAAAATCAACGGTATGATGCCAGGTGACAAATTAGGCATCGATCTTGAACAGAACGAGGGAAATCAAATCGTTTTTGAAGCTAATTCAGGAAAATTCGAAATAATTATAAGTTAACTTATCAATTTTTTCCCATTAATGTTAAATATCAGAATTTTCCGTGATCTCGGCCGTAAACATCTCAAACGTGATCAATTTTAACCGAGGTTCAATCGATTGGAAAACCTCGAAATGATCGTCGTCTGTAACAAGGATGCAATCTCGTTCTAAAGCTATGGTTCCTATAACGACGTCTATTGCAGGATTACTTTTATACGTCACATTTTGGAATTTTAATCCAGAATTTTATCAATTTATTTCAACAACGTAAAAATTAGATACTACAAGATGATCATATCAATTTAAGAGTCGTCAATTCAAATAAAATTCATTGAAATTGGTTACAACATGGGAAAAAACTTCGTCTGGAAAATTTGCGTGCTTGGCGACGGGTCTGTGGGAAAAACATCACTCGTTACGTATTATACTCAGCGAAGTTTCAAGGAGTTTTATCTGCCAACCATAGGCGCAAATTTTAGCATCAAGGAAGTCGATCTGGACGATAAATCACACGTCAAGGCCTACATTTGGGATATAGCGGGGCAAACAAAGTTCGCGTCGATTCGCAAGATGTTTTACGAGAAAGCGGTGGCGTCAATTTTCGTGTTCGACGTCACGAATAGAAAATCTTTTGACGGTATAGATGCGTGGAAGGCGGATCTTGTCGAGTCCCTCGGTGCGGAATTCCCTTGCGCGCTGGTTGCGAACAAGACAGATCTCGAAGATACGCGCGTCATTTCATCGGAAGAAGGTTTTGAGAAGGCATCCGACCTGGGCATGAGCTATTTCGAGACAAGCGCGAAAACAGGCGTAGGTGTTGATGATGCCTTCATGAATCTCTTCCTACTGATCCTCGACCGCATCAAATGAATTCAAATACGATTGATGGTGTCTGGGAATTTTTCTGTCGCCGGACGGCGATACAAAGAATCACCAAGCTTTTTTAAGGCATATCTTTCTACTTAAATACAAGACTCGCGAGAAAGTGATGATAATCTCATGCCGATGATGCTTGCTTTGTTAAAATGGGATCCCGTTGCAGGAATTTCCATTTACGCGAAATATGGAATGGCTGACTCAGACTTAACGCAAGACCAAGCCAACAGCATTTTCATGTCCCATGCGTCGGGAAAAAAACCGGCGCCCAAGCTAGCGCTCCAGCTCGAAGACATGTCCATCGCGTCAAAATTCATGGAACGAAAAAATAACAAGACGGTCGATCGGTTGATCCTCGTTCTCGTGCTGAATTCAGGTGAAAAAGCCGAAAATTTCTATGACGACCTCGATGCCTTGGAATCGACCGTTTGGGAGAACATCGGGAAGCCCCAGATAAAGATGAACATGATCATACAAGAAGCCTTCGTCAAGCTCACGTCGCAAGTCATCTCTGAAATAGATGCCGAATCCATCCGCAAGCGTGCCATCAAGCGCGCCCAGGATTTGCTCGATAGCAACCAGATCGATAAAGCCCAGCGGTTGCTTTCCAACTCGAAGACCCAGCCAGATGAGCTCGTCGCCGCGGCGGATGAGGGGCTACGCTTGCGCAACGAGAAAAAATACGATGAATCCGCGCGTTCTTACAACGATGCAAAGGATTACGCGGAAAGCTTGCAAGAACCAGAGCTAGCTGACGAGTTTGGCAAGCAAGCTGCTCGTTCAACTGAAATTCCCGTGCTCGAAAAAAGCCGCGAAAAGATGTTGAAGTTGGCCCGAGATTACATGAAAAAGGAAGAATTTCTCAATGCCGCGAGCAAGTTTAAAGAGGCTTCCGAGCTCAGCGAGAAATTAGGTGACATCGTTGGAAAGGAAATCAATGGCAAGAAATCGGCGCTCCTCTTCCAATACGCAGAAATCGACGGCATGAGCGAGTGATCCTTCAAGATCTTAACGGGATCAATCTTTTCTTCTTCTTTCTTTCAACAACAAGATCGTCATGGCGAAAACCAGCGCAATAGCACCAGCCAGGAAAAGCCAACCGGCAACCCACGCGATTTGGATGGTCATGGTTTGCGCGAGCACCACCTGGAACTGGACGGCGAGATTGCCACCTGCTGCCATCCACGCGGCAGGTAACGGCTTTATAGCGAGGATGTAATCGCCCGTGCTCGGGGGTGCGAACAGCAACTTGCCCCCGTGATCGATTGCCAGCATTCGGGGAACACCATACAGATCTCCCGTGAGATCAAACACGGATGCTTGGAAATAATTTGAGATGTCGTTCGTGGTGCTGAGATTGGATGCTACCGGGTCAATCGAGATTTCCTCGGTTACCCCGGCATCCAAATGAACTTTCGTGAAATAGGATCGCGTCAACGGCGAATTCATGCGTATTAAAATTTCCAAGGGGATCGTGCTGTTCCAATAGTTGCTCATGGTCATGATGGCCCCCGCGGGATTCACGATGCCCCAGCCCTCGCTATTATCGGGATACGTGCCGCTATTTTCGCATTCGAGCGCCGTCAAGCAAAGCAAGTTCTTGATCTCGTACGGATCCAGCCAAGGATATTTTTGCACAAGCAAGTCTGCAATCCCTGCAACGATCGGCGTCGAGAACGACGTGCCCTGGCTTGTAATGTAACTTGTATTGCTATCACCAGACGCCCCGTTATCGCCCACGCCAGGTGCGATAATGTCGGGCTTGATCCTGCCATCGCCCGTTGGTCCAGTCAGGCTAAATGATGGTACGCGAAAGTTTCCGGGATCGAGGGCGCCAACCGTGATGACCTTCGGAGCGACGCCCGGGGCGGCAACGTGCACAACCTTGCCCTCCACGTTGCCCGCGGCAACGACCGTCACGATCCCCGCATCCACGAGCTTTTCAACTGCCTGACTAAGCTCGTCGTTTCCGTTGGATGATTGATTATCGTCCCCCCACGAGCATGACGCGACGCGCACGTGCATGGCGTTTTGATTTGCCAGCGTGTAATTAACCGCTGCCTCGGCTTGGGGATTATCCGCATCGGGCTCGCCTTTATAAGTGTAGAACATCTTGACCGCCAGGATATTGGCATCCGGCGCCACGCCTTTGTAGGCGGTAATGTTCGAGTTCCCCGCTGCCAGGGATGCACATAAGGTACCATGACCTCCAGGAAAGATATCAATCGGCGTGGCATATGATTCGTTCGTGACGTCCTTCCAATAGACGTGGCGTGTTAGATTCCCGCCAAACACCTCGTGACCCGCGTTGATGCCCGTGTCGAGAATGGCAATGGTCGAATTCTGTCCCGTGATGTTATAGCTCCAGAACAAGTCTTGCAACCCCAGCAACTTGGTATCCGTGGGCGTACCATTCCATAATGACGATGGAATGATTGCCGATTCCACGCATGCTTGCCCTGATTCTCGGGGAATCGCGGTCATCCCCGTCACGAGCACGAGCAGGATGCAAGCAACCATCGAGGAAGTACCTTTGCTGGGATTCATCATGATAACCGCGTCATCTTGGGACAACCAAAAGATCATAGCAAGCCAGCATCGTGAAGCATTTGCGCGTGATCGAAGGCAAGTGTCATGTCCTTCACGTCATCGAGCGAAACCCACTGCGCTGATGATGCATCATCGCTGCCTTCGACCGAACCACCCACGGTGTTGCAGAGATATGTTACACTGACCGTTCTACCCCTTGGATCACGGTTTGGATCTGAATATACCCCGACAATGCTGATCCTTTCAACATCAAGCGATGTCTCTTCCTTCGCCTCGCGGATGCAGCATGTCTCGACCGTTTCATCGGGCTCCAAGAATCCACCAGGCAACGCATAGTCTCCTTGGTAAGGCGGGTTTTTCCTGGTGATGAGCACGATCTTGCTGGGTTTTTCGGGATTATCGACGATGAGCGCATCGGCCGCTATTCGGTAGGTTTGTGGCACGGGCATGAATGCATAGTATAATTCAAGGATAAAAAACTGCATTAGTTCAACTCGATAAAGATATTATTTCTATGTTGGTGAGCACAATTGCAATACTTCCGGTGAACATGGAGGGCTTAATTCGGGCGCCTGGGAAAAAAGCTTAAATTAACATTCACCGAGATTGATACCATTATTTCTCGATACTTCTAAAGAGATTTACTCTATCATCGAGGGAGAGTTCAACGCCGGATCAATTAGAAAATGCAGCATTCTCTCAGCAATAATTTTTGGCGAATTAAAATTATGCTAAAACATCAACCATGCCGTATTTTTGCTGCTATATTAACAATATGCATTACATTCTCTTCTTGCGCCATTGTACTTTTTGGAAATAATGGAACGCATCATATAGAAACTATTTCTCAAACGAGGCTTGTCAATAGTAGCCCACAGGCCATCACGGCCGGCCTAAACTGGTTTTACGACGACCAGAACGGGAACGGCGAATACACTTGGGACCTCAAACCCGTGTGGGATGTCGCTTCGCCGTCCACCGATGCCATTTTCGGCACGGCTTGCGTCGGATCGTTTTACATTGGAAATTATTACGCTTATCTAGTGAAATATTTTATCAATGGAACGAATACCTGGATCTATTACATGCCTGGAGCAAACAATTTTGCTGCCAGCGGGGTTGCATCGCTGCCAGGTGGTGCGGTTCTTTTTGCCGCGCAAAGCTATAACAACAGCTTCATCCGGTTTCAGCTCGTGACGCCCTCCGGAGTGGCCAACGGAAGCTATTGGGACTTCACAACCGGACCAGCCCATCTCTATCTCACGAGCATGGCCACGGCGACTACAAACGCCACCGTTTGGGTCGTCGGCAACCGGGTGGTTGGCACTAATAGTAGCATTTTTCTTCTCAAAGTAAACCCATATACGGAGTCTGTTTCCGAATTCAACTGGAATCCTTCCGCGATCGTCCACGCGGGGCGTTGCGTGTCGGATGGAGATGGTGGTCTCTTTGTCACCGGGTTCACTAGAACCAGCCCCTCGAAGCAGCTGCTTGTAGCTCACTTTACAGCAAACGGAGCGTGCATCCGGTATAGCATTCTTTCAAATGCAACCGAGCAATTAGGTTGTGGGATCGATTACAACGGGCGTGAAGTCGTCGTTGTGGGATTCCGGGGAACAGGTGTTACAAACATGTGGGACAATTATGCGTGGACGTTCGACTCGTCCCTCAACCTCATCCAACCAATCCTCTTAAATGGCACTGCCATGGGTCCATGGGATCCCGAGGCTATAGACCGCGATCGCGTTAGCTACATCGAAACCCAAGTCATATTTCCCTATCCGGTATCGAATAATTTCGTAGCCACGTGCTTCGATGGTACAAATGCATATAATTATAATCCCAGCATCATTTATTGGGACGATACATCGAAGGCCATCACCGCATCTTTCTTCGTTGCAATAAGCACGGGTGATGAAGAATGCAGCATTCCAAACCTGATACGCACGTGGGATGGCAGTCTTATCAGTTTGGGGGACACGGATGTTCCATATTCGGATAATATAATGTCCCAGTACATCCAATTAAATACCACGTTCCCGGTGATGCCATTTCGCCCACTCTACAATCTGCCTTTTACTGCTGTAAATGGCAATTTGCCGGAGTATTATGTGCCAGTGACCTTGGTGAATTCTCAAGGCACGGCCACCCCGGTTAATTTCCAAGCGCGCATTTCGATTGATTCCGACGCGAATTCGATGTATTATGCACCCGACCTCGCTAACGTGAACTGGCAAGACAACGGTGAGACTATCCTCTACTCATGGCTTGAGAGCGGCGCATCGAGCAATTCAAATGCCTCTGTGTACTGGATGAACCTCGGTTCGCACGTGATCCCCGCGGGCGAGAATTTGACCATATACCAAGTAATCTACTCGACCATCGCCAACGTCATGAACACCAAAAACACCGGCGAGGCACCTGAATTGTCAACACCTTACGGGCAATACGATGACGGCGTGAATGTGTTTTCGTTCTATGATAATTTCGCGGGCTCGAAGCTCTCCTCCAAATGGGTAAACAACACGGCCACCTCAACCGGCACCGTGACCGTGAACAACGGGGTCACCATTGGCAAGGAAAACGTGAGCACCTTTAGTCCGCAACTAAGTTCTGCATCTAAAATCGATGGACCTGCGATTCTCGATTTTCATGGCATTATCCCGCTCAACGGTCTAAATTCAAGCTGGTATTGCGAATCCTTTGTCGGAATTTTCTCCAACATGAATCTTTCTAATGGCGTGGTCATCGGCACTACCGGCTACTATAATCATGCTGCTTATGTTTTTCAACCCATAAATATCAATAACGGTTATGGCTATTCTTTCGATGGTGACTGGGGGTACAATGCCACCTACTCCATCCTGGTACCATCTTCAGGGGTTCAAACAAGCCTATCAGTTGAATGCAATTATGGAGGGAGTACCACCTTCACGAGTGGGTTGCCGATGCTTCCACAATTCATATCATTTCTCGCCCAGGTGAACGGCACGACATTAGGCCCGTTCTACTGGGTGCGGACGCGGGCCTACACGGCGAATGATATTATGCCAATTGTGACTTCCGGATCAATTATGATTCTTAGCGCACCGCAACCTTCACCTAGTATCACGCAACCAGCCAACATTAAATACGACGTGGGCACCACCGGGCATTCAATTTCTTGGACAATCACTTCTGCTTACCCGGGCATAAGCAACACGAGCTACATCGTTTGCTGCAATGGAACGCAGATCACCACGGGCTCCTGGACCAACGGCACGCCCATCACCATTGCCGTTGATGGCCTTGCAATCGGGATTTATAATTACACAATTGTTGCCAGCGACGGCCTCGGGGGTTCGGTACAAGATACGGTCATCGTCACGGTCAATGTCAACACGGGATTGTTCATCACGCACCCGCCCGATATCACTTACAATCAGGGTGCGATGTGGAACTCCATCTCGTGGACAATCACAACGAATGCAAGCACTAACAACGCTAGCTACGCTGTATACTGCAATGGCACGCAAATCACCACGGGCGCCTGGACCAGTGGCACGCCCGTCATCATATACATCGATAAACTCGCGATAAGCGGCATTTACAATTACACGATCATCGCTAACGATGGCCTCGGGGGTTCGCTTCAAGACACGGTCATGGTCACGCTCATCGCCACGGTCAACACTTGGTTGACTATCACACATCCGTCTGATATTATTTACAATGAGTGGGCAACCGGCAATAGCATCTCTTGGATCATCAACTCGTCTAATCATGAGGTTATGACAAATACGAAGGAATACGTGATTTACCGCAATGGCACTCGGGTCGCAAACGGTTCGTGGCTCTACGACGCGCCCGTCACCTTCACGATTGGCGACCTTGCAATCGGGATTTACAATTACACGATTGTCGCCATAGACGGTATTGGCGATTCTGTGCAGAGTACCGTGCTCGTCACGGTACGGCAAACGCTATGGATGACGATAGCATTGCTTCTTTCGATCGTCGCCATTGCCGCGATCCCTGGGATTGCTGTAAGGATCGTCGCTGTGCGCAAGAAAAAGTCCATTACCAAGATCGGCACGAACCCACCAACGCCAAATGCAATTACCGCTGCAATTTCTAGAGCCTGGAGAAAGAGAGCCGCGCTAGAGGAATACCAAAAACCAGAGGATACGGGTGCTCTTGCGGCAAATCCACTTACTGCCAACAAGGTAGTATCGGGCATTGACCCCCTGGTAGACGGGAAATTTAAAAAGAACGCCGTGCTCGATAAATACCAGAAAATAGAGGATATTAATGCCTCTAATACAACAAAGGATGCCGAGGAGCTACAAAAAACCGAGCAAGAGGTCACCGCGATACTTGACGTGAAATTGTGCATCGTGCACAAGGGACCGATTAAAGGTGCGAATTATTCTTGCCCGCAATGCAACACCTTTTATTGCCTTAAATGTGCTGCTGCTTTGGCAAGCGCAGGCGAGCGCTGCTGGAGTTGCGGTAACAAAATCGAGCTCGATGCAAGATTGCGCACGTTGTATTCGTGATATAAAAATTTTCCACTTAATCCTCATTTTCAATTTACAAACGCGATATAAAGAACATAAATTCATCCTAAGAGTCTTGTGATAGGTAAATTCAAGGATGTTCTGGTTACTCGGTCATTGTAGCGTCGTAAAAAAGGGAAAGTTCAGCCGTACTCTGACCTCTTGTACCATTTTCTTTCTAGGGCAAGGATTCATCACGGATGCATATATTAGCACCTTTAATCTAATTCATTATGAAACTCGATAGTTGGAAAAAAGTATTTGAGTAAAATAATAGAGGTTTCAATAATGGGTAAATTGCATATCTCAGCCATTGCCGCACCGGAAAAAACGCGATTGAGAAATATCAAAAGGTCGAGGATGCGAGCGCTCGAAGTCACCACAGAAACCTTGCTTGAAAAATATCGGCACGTCGAGGATATGAATAATCCAACGACAGATAAACTTGACACAAATAAGATGGCATTAAACACGGCCCCGCTGGTTAAAGGGAAATCCGTAACGAAAGCCAAGGACGCGAGCGCTCCTGCGGCAGATATACATCCCGCTGTTAAGCTGGCGTCAAGCCCGGCCTTGCTAGTTAATGGAAAATCCAAAAAAAAAAGCCGTGTCCGACAAATACCAGAAAGATATGGACGCGAGTGGTCTAAAGGCAGGTTTACTTAAAACCAACAAGATAAAATCAAGTAAAGCGCTACCGGTAGATGTGAAGTCAAAAAAGAGGGTTCTTCTCGGTAAATACAACAAATCTGAAGATGAAGATTCCCTTAAAACAGTAAGTGACGTCGAAGAACTTAAAAAGACGGAGCAAGAAGTCACCACCATACTTAACGTTGAATTATGCATCGTGCACAAGGGGCCGATTAAAGGCGCGAATTATGCTTGCCCGAAATGCAATACCACGTATTGTCTTAATTGCGCTGCTACCCTTGCAAACAAGGGTGAGAGCTGCTGGAGTTGCGGTAATAAGATCGAGCTTGATCCGGCGGTGCGTACATTGTTCTCATCATAGACGGGAAATATGAAAATTGGATGCGTCGAGAGAAAAAATGCCTAGCGAGCAATTCTGAATGGTTTTTGAATGCCAGGGGCTTTGTTTGCGGCGTGTCGAAATGGATTGCATGCTGGGCCGTATTGTTTTGTTCCCGATGCACGATGAAGCTCATTTTATAATTTTAAAATAAATATGCAAATCCCATCGCCCAAACTCTTACTATGTGTGTGGACAAAGTTGGACGCTTTGCCCGGGCGGGTCATAAGAGGAAACCCGCAGGCTTTGTTTCGTTAGAACATTCAAAGCCATATCAATCGACTTCCATCTATGTATTTAAACCCCCCAGAATGTTGACGAAAACATGTCATGGTGATCATCGAAAAACGCATCAAAAACGCCCATCAGCTTGACTAATAACGTTGTCCACATTTGTCCAACAACCCAAAGATTAGTGCACCTGTGCAAAATGTCCAATGACAGGTCGTAATTGGCCGTCAAATAATAAGCTAAGAAAAAGCACCGAGGATTTTTTTTGCCATGGCTCTATCGATCTCGATCTCGCTGCCACAACTCTTGCAGCCCTCGCCGTTACTTGCAAGGGTAGCGGCACAATGGAGGCAATACGTGGTATTGCATCGCGGGCAAGCGTAATTCGCGCCTTCAATCGGCCCCTTGTGCACGATGCACAATTTCACGTCAATAACGGTAATGACGTCTTGTTCCGTCCTTTGTAGTTCCGCGAAATCTTCGTTTGTTTTAGGAGCGACCGGGGCTTCTTCTTTTTGGAATTTCTTGGGCTTTGTTTTCGTTACGAATTTCCCATCGACTTGTGGCGACGAGCTTGTTGTCTCCTTATTGGAGGCAATTTCTTTTATCGTAGGCGTCTCGAAATCCTGGTTTTGTTCGTTATTATCAAGATAATCTTTTTGTTCAGATTTTCCATAAACTGATGGCATCATGATTGATGCCAGCTCATTGTCAGCAAAGCTCTTTGCCGCCGCAGTTCTCATGGCCTCGTCATTCTGATACATTGCTGACGCGGTCATGGTAACCGGCGTTATATCAACAACAGGCGCCGTGGGTGAAACAGCGCTATTTATGATGATGCTCGTCCTTGGAGGATTTACATTAGTTCCAACGGCGGATTTATTCTCGAGGTCTTCGGTTTTCAGGTCTTCGTACCGTAAGGTCTTCGGTATTTGCTCCTCGTTATTTGTAACTTCACTCTTGCCTTTTCTCTTCTCTTCGGAGAAGAAGGACCGCCGGTGCTTTATCTCTTTTAGTGGAGGGAAAGGAACGAGAAATTTTCCCGCCATGTCTTCGAATGCCAATTCCACGTTTTCCCCGGTCAGCGCGGATGTTTCAAACGTTGGCATGTGAAGTTCCGAGCTCAATTTTTTCAAATCTTGTGTCGATATTTTCCTTTTGTCATCAAGGTCCGTCTTGTTTCCGATGATGATGCCATTAATGTTTTTAATGCTTGATTTCACGTCTTTGTACCATTTCTTGATGTTTTGAAAGCTATTGGGGTCCGTCACGTCAAAAACAAGGATAACGCCATAAGATCCTTTGTAGAATTGCTTTCGAACCGTAGTAAACTTCGATTGACCTGCAACATCCCAAAAAATTAACATCAAGGACCTGTCATTGATCTTCACGTGTTTTTCCGTTATGTTAACTCCTAGCGTGGCAATGTAAGTTCTTTTGAATACGTTCCTCGTGAATCGCAAGATCAGCGATGTTTTTCCCACATTAGGATCCCCGCACACGATAACCTTGAATTTTTTTTGAATTGCCTCGCTATTTGCAGTTTCAACCTCTGCCTCGGGAAATGCTGCAGAATCCTCTTGCGACATTTCTTGGTTATACAAGGTTTGTATGAGGCTTTCAACATCGTCATTCAATTCATTTATTGTTTGTTGAATCTCGTTCTTGCTACCTTTCTTTTCTTGAACACTGTTTATCTTCATGGCACACTTGTCCATGATATCTTCAAAATCATGCACGTATTCGTAAAAGATAAGATCGTCCACCTCGTCAAATAATAATGCCAAGGTCGTATCGCAAATACCGCCACGCCGGTTACAATCGCTATACTGAAACTGCTTTACGAGCATCTTGAGTTTAAATTTCGGCAATGGAATGTGGCATAATTGTTTCGTGACTTTTGCCGATGAAATGGAAAGTGCCATGCTTTCCGAAGCAACCTTATCAAGCAAATCCTTGTGGATGTTTGCTGGAAACCATAACCCAGGTATTGGACCGGCCTTCTCATCAAATACACTGTATACTATTCCTCGAATGTAAGAATGCAACATTCATCACCCTCCATGTTTATGCAATAAACGTAGGAAGTTATATACTATTTCTTGAATGCAAGAATTAACATTCACTACCATTCATGTTTATTCAATAGGTAAAATTCAAGGGGGATCTCAAGGGAATACGTGCATCCTAGCCACGATGACCACGATAGCTCGATTACGACACTAAAACGAGAGATGACTCATATAAACAGAGCCAGGCTAGCTCGCGGTCAACCAGTTAGCTTTCGGTTTCGATCAGGATGTGCATCGTTCCCCCGGGAAGATTCTTGATGACCACGCGGCCGGAGGAATTGACAACGTCGCTGATCCTTGCTGGTTTACCATTCACGTGAACTGCCTTGACGCTGGCTGCATCGATGCTAGGACTCGTGAAGATGCCTTTTTTATCCAGCGCGACGGGGATGCCGAGCACGAAATCCATAATATCTTCGTTCCTGCGCATCGAAACCTTGATATCCCCTTTCACCGATGGGAACGTCCCTTTCACCCATTCCAGGTCGTGAAACTCGGGAGTTATCAAGAATTCATCAAATCCTGGTTTCACGGGCTTGATGCCGCAAATGTAGGTTAGCAAGTCGTAAGCCGGTGTCGCGGACCACGCGTGCGTGCGCGATCCATGTTGCTCCCATGTTTCCCATATCGTGCCTGCAAAATCGGGATGGGTGAGCATTCTTCCCCACCCTTCATTAAACATCTTGAACATCAAGTCAAATCGCCCGATTTTCGCAAGCATGCTATTCACGAAGTGCATGAAAAACGGCTGCGGGAGAAGAACCTCGCCTTCCTGGAGCGGCATTCCCTTGCCGCGTTTCGGCCACGGGATTGCATATGAATCCTTGGCCGGCTCATCGAAGGTAACAGCGATCATTTGCGGCCATCGATTTTCAGGGGCAATGTTGAAATCGATGAGCAAGGCATTCGTCTGTTGGCTGATCACGCCATCAAGCTCGCCGTGGTTCAAGCCATCGTGATAACAACCCTTGGCATCATCCCAGAGGAACTCGTTGATCCCGTTCCTGACTTGATCGGCTATTTTCAAAAGATCCGACGCTTTCACGTCCCACCCGAGCATGGTCGAATATTTAGCAACGATTTGCAATGCTTTCCAATATTGCGCGTTCACGATCGCGTTGATCTCGGCATCAGCATCGAGCCGGTCATTCCAATCGATGAACTTCCAGAAAGGTACGTTTTTCACGCAACCCGTGACGGGATCCAGGTATTTTTCCCACCACTGCAGTGCCTTGAGCAAGCTTGGATACAAGTCACGGATCGGCCCATCATCACCCGAGTACAAGTACTGGGCATCGATGACCATGATCCAGTAGAGCTGGTAATTAGGAATGATATGCTGCTCGGCGTATGCATCGCCGCAGAAAAAGCTGAACGTCATGCCCGTGGGTAACTGGTCGAAAGCACCATCATACATGAACTTCTTGCCCATTTGATAATCGCCAAAAGCAGCAAGATTAACGAGATTTTCCACGTAGATGTCGCCCGGATAACTACGTTGTTCACGCCACGGACAGTCTTCGTAACCATCATGGGTGCAGAGCACGAGCGTGTAGGTGCATGCTTTCCACAGGTCGTTGAGCATGGGATTGGAACACTCGAAACTCCCGTTTTCCTCGTATGGATAGCTCGTGAACACGGTGTTGAGCCGGTAAATCTTTAGGCGTTTCTTGATGTTCCGGAGCTTGACCATGACGTACCTGAATCCGTCCCACAATGTTTGCTCGAATTCTTGCAAGCCGTCACGCAACGTGCAGCTCATGCCGCGTTTTCCGTGGAAACCATCGCCGTTGTTCACCTGGCCTGCATCGCATTGCTCCGAGGGAATCATGTCAACGATCGTGCCAGCTTCACCTTCGACGACGAGGTGCATGTATCCTGTCACGTTCTTGCCGAAATCGAGAAGCAAGTACACCGCACGGCCTTCGCCGGGAGACGTGATCTCGCACGCAGCGCCATCGTGAGGATTGATGATGGCATCCATTCCATCGATAGTAGCGGTCTTGAGCGATTCGTTTGGTTCCATGCCATTCTTGATGCAAAAATCAGGAATTTCCTCGTCATCCTCGCTGTCAGACAGATCAGCCCCAGCATCCTCGACCTCGCCGCAGGACATGATGTTCGCGGGATTGACCTCGAATTCCCGCAAGAACGGGATGTTCCGCTTGATCAAGAACTCGAAGGGATTATACAATTCAAGAGGGCTTTCCCAATTACTGTCGTCAAATTCGAGATTTGTCCAATCCTGAGGAACCCTGGAAAGATCAACGATGTCGACGCGGCCCAGCGTCCCGTTTTTCTTCGGTGCATCTTGCTTGTACGCGTCCAGTTTTAATGCCCTCGTCGCGTGATCGGACCCGATGAGCTTGTGCTGGCCGCTCGATGATTCGACGTCGATTTCAAAGATCAACCCGCCTTTGCCGGCTTCCGTCGTGTTCAAGCCCTTGACGCAATCGAGCGCCTGGTACCATGCCAGATCCTCGCCAAAATAAACGGTCTTGATCGCAATGACATTCTCCCCCTCATTTACGAAGTTCGTGATGTCGTGTTCATCGAAATACCACGCGCAATTCTCGCAACGGGGAATACCGCGGCCGAGATAGGTGCCATTCACGTAGAGCTTGTAGCGGCTATCAACAGAAATTTGTAAAATGGCTCGTTCAGGTTTTTCATCCAAAGAAAACTTTTTGCGAAAAAGAACGTGGATGTTTCGTTCGGATGGTAAAATGCCCTGAAATTCCTCTGCCCGGTCAACAGGTCGTTTCCGGCGTGGCGTGAAATATTGCGGCCATATCCACTTGGCCAATTGCCAGCTTTTTTTCAATTCCCAAGGTATCGTGACCATATTCTATCACGCGATATTTCAACATGTAATATCACGACCCATCCCACAAGAACCTACCCGGCTATCGGGAATAATCGATGCGAACGATTTCACTCGTGATCTTGCTCGTGGGAATGCTCGTGCCAAGCTTCGCCATGCTTGTGCCACGTTTCGCCGTGGTGATGATAATGCTCATGGACCAGGTTGACTTGCAAGAGCAATTCACGGTTTTCCATGATGTCGTGCGTGGTTCCTGTTGCCGAGATTTGATGGTCCTCGTTGAAAACGACGGAATGCTCGCACGTCGCGTCGGCAATGTCGAGATCGTGGGTGGCAAGGATGATCGTTTTCCCTGCTTGTGCAACAGTGTGTAAGAAATCCTCCAGCCAGCTCTGCGTGCGAGGATCGAGCCCTGCAGTCGGCTCATCGAGCAATAGTACCTCGGGATTGACCGGCAAAATCGATGCAATGGCCACGCGCTTTTTCTCGCCCCCGCTCAACGCGTGAGGAGCTCTATCTCTCAAGTTGGTTATTTCCAGCGTTTCCATAACCTCTTCCACGCGCCGTTCCACCTCATCCCCTGGCAAATTCAATTGCAGAGGGCCGAACGCGATTTCATCGAATACCGTTGGGCAGAACAGCTGGGCATCGGCATCTTGAAACAAAATGCCCACTTTTTGCCTGAAATCTTGGGCAAATGCATTGTGCTTGGAAATGGTTAGACTTTTTTTCGTGAGCACTTGTCCAAATGCCGTGATCATTCCATTCGACGGGAAAATCAAGCCAGCCATGAGCTTGAGCAGGGTTGATTTCCCCGATCCATTCGCGCCAAGAATAGCGACTTGCTCCCCCGCCTCGATAGCAATCGACACGTCTCGCAGTGCCTCGATCTGGCCAGCATAAGAATAGCTCACGTTCGTCAATTCATACAATGCCATTATTATTCACCATAAAATGCTTAACATCGTTGCGATTGCGATGATAGCGAAAATGATCAGGATCCAGGCCACGTCTTTCTTGTGGACGGTCAGTTTTTGCAAGAGATGGATTTCACCATGAAATCCCCGTGCAATCATTGCCGCTTGCACGTCATCGATCATAGCATATGATTTGCGAAATAATACCCCGATGCGCGATGCCATCCAGTGCTGTGCATCGTTGATGCTTGAGCTTGGTCCTTGGTATGATATTGTTCGTGCTTTCTTGGCTAGATACATTTCCTGGATCGTTCGAACGAGCAATTGAATGTACTGGTAGGTCATCGCGAGCGTGAGCACGAACATTTGCGGCACCCCAAATACTCGGAGCGATTTCAATATTGCAGCCCAGCGCGTCGTCATCGTCAAGATCAAGATCAAGGATATCGACGTGGCCACGCGAAAGATGAACAAGACCGCGCTCAAGATCCCTTCCCGCGTGATGGAAATGGAATCAAAATGGAAGATCCAAAAGTACATCGTGTTATCGAAATGCACGAGCACGATCACCGGCGTTCCAGGCGTGAAGATGTTCAAGATTGCCGGAGCCGACACGATGCCAGCGAACAAGGGAATGGCGAGCCACACGCGCTTGATGAAGAAAGACATCGGTAGCCGTGCAAATGCCGCGATAACCAGCGTCATGGCGTAAAAAAAGATCACGATCCGGAGATCTTGAAAAATGTTGACGGCGACCAGCAAAGCCAGAAATCCCACCACCTTTACCCTAGGATCGAGCCCTTGTAGGAATCCGGATCGCGAGGCGTGTTGATCCGTGAGAAACGATGTCTCGACGAGTTCTGCCACGTTGTTGAGCGTGCGTTCCACGAATTGATGAGGCCGTCGATGGGCCTTGCCCTTTTTTGAAATGGATTTTTGAATAATGAAGACCAGTCCCAGAATCAGTATAACGCCGATGATGGCCGATATCCAATACCCTATTTCTGGATCCAGGTTCCCAAAACCATAACCAACGAAAGGCGCTTTCCATAAACTCTCGCCTCCTTGAACACCAGCAGGGACATAACCAAGCAATGCCTGCAACAACGAGGAACCCCACTCCCCGAACGCCGTTCCAACTGCCAGGATGCCGAGCGGTGCCACGATTAGCAATACAATCATGGCGAGCAAGAGTCTTCTCAGGAGCCGTTTTTTACTTGTCATAGCGGAAGGCATTTCGCTTGGCTCACTCGTCTCAAGTGCTCTTTTATTAGTCGCCAGGGATAGATGAAGCAACGCCGGGTCATTTTTTTGAAGGTACGCGACGATTAACGCAGTTATCATGGCCTCCGCGATGCCAAACGCCAGCATATGACCAGCAAGCATCACCGTGACCGAAATATCGACGGGATACATGAAGTAGGTAAATTGCCCGTTCACGGCCGGATACAGGATCGTTTGCGAACCCAGTTCGATGCCGGCGCACAACGCCGCGGCGTTGATTCCCACATAACTCCCGATGGCAGCGCCAATCCAAACCCTGGCAGAACGAGCACCCGCATGCCGGGTAATGAGCTTGTAGACCACGTACCCGATGCACGGCAAGATAAACGCCATGTTGAAACAATTCGCCCCGAAGGTCGTGATACCGCCGTCGCCGAAGAAGAGCGCCTGAATCAGCAACACCACGGACTCAGCCACGAGCGCTGCAGCGGGACCAAGCATTATAGCGATGAATGTCCCGCCAACCGCATGCCCCGTCGTGCCCCCGGGGAATGGAATGTTGAAAAGCATGATGACGAAGGAAAAAGCAGCGCCAACAGCTAGCAAGGGAACTTGCTTGGTATCTAGCGAACGCTTGAGCCTGCTCGAAGCAATTGCCCATGCGGGTATCATCACGATCCAGAGAGAGATGAACGTTATTGGGCCTAGATAGCCATCGGGGATGTGCATGCCTTGATCATACTTTTGTTCTAGAAAGTATGATCGTGGAAAAATACATGAAATTAAAGCTTGTCGAGAACGTGCAATTCGCTCCCTTGCAGAATTAAAAAAACGAGTTTTGCATCGATCAACGTGTTGGCTTAATCATCGCCAGGAGTTCTGGTGCCGGGTGCATCCGGGAGAGGATCTTGGTCAGGACCAGGTTTTTTACCATTTTCACCATTAAATTGCCCGAAGTATTCGCCGCCCTTGCGGAATGAATAGACATAAGGGATGGCCATATCGACCTTATCACTCTTTTGAATCGCTTTGAAAACGGCTTTCGATATCTCGTACATGATCTTGGGACGCTCCGTTGCATTTGTCAAGAAACGAAGCCGGAGAAAAGGCCCATACCAGTCACTATAATCCCCACGAATGTAGGGCTCCTGCTTCGTCTCCTTGATGATGTCTACCGTGATTGCACGCGCCGCGTCGAGCAGGATCTTTTCCGCTTCATCCCAATCCGAATCGAAAGTAATGCGAAGCAAGAATTCATCGAGCATATATGCCCGTGGTGGTTCGGGTGCGCACGAGCGTAGTGCGACGAGCTCATCCTGATGTTTAGGCGTGTAATTGATGATCAGCGAGCTAAAAAGCATCGCGTTCGGGACGAGAATCGTTCGGTCCGCGGGTTCCTCTGAGCCTACCGAACCACCAACCTGGTTCAAGGTCGTGTAGAGCGGCGAGATCGAAACCACGTCGCCAACGAGACCATATTGCGGGAGCTGAACACGGTCGCCGACGCGAAACGGGCGAACGATGGATACCATCAGCCACGCCGCGATGCCAGAAATCGGTGCTTGCAATGACCAGCCTAGCATGGACCCGCCAAACAAGGCAAACAGTCCACCGACTGCCCCAAGATCTCCCCACAGCACGACTATCATTATTATTATGATGAGCAAGATCGCAAACTTGAGCACGGAACGGATCATCTTTGCCTCGCCTTCCGTTCCCTTCGATCTGAGAATTGCAAACTTGCTTGCCCTGGATGCAACCATGTAAAAGACGACGAGAGCTGCAATCACGAAAATCGCGGTCATTAGAGACGGCGCGATGATGCCAGCAAGCACCACCGAGCCTTGAAACACGTAATACCAGACCACGAGCACGATCACGATGGAGAGGAAGATATAACCGGCGATCGTACCTTTTTTCATGATTTCCGCGACCCGAGTGATTCAAGTGACATGTTAATCCAAGTCGCACGCCCCTTATATCTTCCAATTTCTCCAAAAAAGGAGCTGACCACGATTGAAATCACGGCATCATGTTGGCTCGGGGCGTTTGATCCTTGGAAATTAATATTGAAGTAACCCCGTGTGAAAGATGAGCTTCCAACCATCGGCGGTGAGAGTATAGCCCTTGCATGCTCGTCCAAGCCAATGTACCTGTTCAGTGGTGGTTTTATGCTGCCAAAGCGTGTCGACATCCACCACGGCGAAGGCACCATCCCCTTCCGCGGATACTTCGATCCGAACCGTCCGACGCTCGTCGTGGATCAGCTCGTGGGTATCGAACAACTCTTGCCAACAGGCTTGCCATCGCTCCTTGTCAAATTTTCCTTGCGGGAACACCCAATCCAACGGGTCGTGCGCCATGTTGTCTGGCGGCCAGGGCCACACCATGTCCGGGTGGAATAACGACACCAGGAGGGCGGCATCTCGGGTATCCCACGCGAGTGTTTCCTGGTCCACCATACGTTGAATCTCACTCGCTATCTGGTGTCTCGATTCATCGTCCATATCAATGCCCGCTTCCTACCATTTGCACGTGTGGATATATCGCTCGAGAAAATTAAGGTTTCTCCAAAAATAAATAAACACACCACGTGCACATGCTCATGTTCAATTTCGGCATGGCATGGACGAATTTGATTGCGGGTGTTCCATGAAAATGCATCCCGGTTTATTCGCCACGATCTTGATGCTTGCACCCTGGCTTGTCCAAAATATTAAGTATTGGAGCATGACTGGTACAGTTGGTTAACCGGTACCAACCCCCGAGACGATTTACCCGAGGCATTACAGGCGAGAACATGGCATTGATCTGGTCATTTGGAACGATCTTGATTTTTATTTCCTCGATTCCCTTGATTCTCGCGACGATTGCCGGTTTCGTGAACTATGCCAAGCAAAAACAACGGAGTTTCATCTTTTTTGCCTTCAATTGCTTGTTTACGTCATTTGCCTTTTTTACCTATGCCATTGCTCAACTCGTGGGGGATCTTTCAATAGTAGCTACATATGCTCCCATGTTTGGCGTAGCCTCAGCGATAGGTATCGTTTTTTACGTGGATGCTTTTTCTCGTGACACGATTGATCCGGTAAAACTCGTTATCCTGACCGCTTGTTCCACGGGTGCAGTGGTTTTTCAAAGCTATTACTTTTTAATTGGCTTGCAAGTATTCTCAATGGTTATATGGTTGTATTACAGCATTCAAATTCACATACATGCGCCAGCTTATGCAAAAGCACAATCTCGCTTGAATCTCGTCGGCGTGGCCATTTTTATAATGGGATCCTTGTGGGGATCGCTGTCCTATGCGGCCGTCTTGTTAACTCCAGGAGATTTACTCAGCACGCTCATGACGTATATCCCGTGGTACTTGATCATGGGGGTCTCATATATTTTGATCGTGATAGCTATCATGCAGATGCCCATTATCGTGAGCATTCTCCCGTTTACCGCCATGCAAGTATCCGTGATTGATACGGTCAAAGGTATTGCGTTATTCACGCATAATTGGGTCAAGCGAGATGAACTCTTGGATGAAGACTTGTTTTCAAGCATGCTCAGCGGCATTGGCATGATCTTGAACGAGGGTATGAAACAAGGCGATGTCCGGGAGATTGAGCTGGACAACGCGAAGCTCATCTTGAAACAAAACGAGCCGCATCAAGTTGCATTCGTGCTCATCGCGTCTAAATCTACCAAATCGCTTCGCACGGCCTTGAACTCGTTCGCTGATAGGTTCATAGAGGGATTTTCGGAGCACTTCGGGAAACAAGTTGACACGAGTAAATTCATTGCCGCACGAGAACTGGTCAAGAATTGCTTTCCATTCGCTGTTGATTACACGCGCGAGGACGAAACAAGGTCATGAACAGTGTTTTTTTCCATTAATGTCTAGAAAATGGTCGAGGCAACGCCGTTGCTTCCGCTTTTCCAGATCCTCGATGATCCCCTTCAAAATGGCAATGGCGATGTCTTCATATGACTCATTGTGATATTCGTAGCTCCACGCTTTCCACGCAGGCCGCTTGTGGCCGACCTTGAATTTCATGCCACTCATGGCCGTCGAATACGTGTTTTCATCGAGCTTGGAGACTTTTTGGTCCGCAACGATGTACCAGTGATATGCCGTGTCGACGAGCGCCCCTGTTCCTGGCGGGGCATGCCTCGCTCGTTCCTTGTTGGACGTGAACGTGAATTCCCACTTGTCGGGTGACACCTTATTCTCGTTCCAAATGCCATTATTGTATTTCCACGAGTGGCTGCCGCCAACCGCCATGCCAGTGTAAACCGTTCCATCATGCACCTTCAAGGCATCGTAATGCTTTCGTTTCTCGTCGTGCAGAACCATATCCAAAACACTTCGTTCCTTGGCTAAATGTTGTCTCAAAAACACCAACGCCCCATGGCTTATAATGAACGGACAGTCCACTGAATTTCTGAAACAAGAATAGCTGGTGCGAACCTCGAGGACCGGTTGTACAAAAAAAAGGATTTATCGTCGGAAGAAATCAGGAACACGTTCAAAGCTCATGATTAATGAATTTGATATTTCGATCATGTCCGACGCGTTGTTAAACCGAAGATCAACACGCTTACAAAATATATAGCCGGCGTAACCCATAACGGGATGATTTGCATCGCGATTACTGAGTTATTATCCAGGAGCATTCCCAAGACCATGGTAACAAGGCCAATGAACATCTGAGCAGACCGCTTTCGCACCTTGCCTGTTGTTCGTTTAATCAGGATCAAGAACATGATAGCCACGACCGCGAACAGAGGCGCGGCGCCAATGTCTTCCCCGATTAATATGGTCTTGTTATTCGTGTTCAATATGAGAGGAATCGTCGATATCGCGACCATGCAAAATGCAAGGATCGTGAAAATATGCCTGGTTTGCGGGATGATGTATTTTTCAAAAGCCCACAATGCGGGAACGAAAGAAATCTGCGAAATGAGATTCGCCGTTGAACCAAGGGGATCAAAAAATGCATGAAGTAATGCTGATGCGAAGTTGAATTCCACGATTATAATGATCTTTGAGATTGCAAGGAACGTCATGAAAAAACCGAAGCCGAAAAAGAGCCATCGTTGCGACGGGAGTTCCGTGATCTTCTTGGCTTGCCAGAAATAATTGGTGCAGACAAGAACGAGAGTAACGACTACCAGTAACACACGTACGATATACCTTCCAAAGCTGAAGGAAATCCCGATGTCATAAATCATTATTTTCCTCGTAAATATATAAGAATTCAATCCGGAATGGACTCCAGATGATACTTTTAATATGAAACAAGGAAAATGAAGAATATGAATAGAGACTTTATACTAACAAGATCGAAGCATGTCATCCAAGGCGTGCTTCTCGTCACCATTTTCTTCTTGATATTGGCCGGCAGTTTATTTCTCTGGTGGTGGGTGCGACCAAGCACGTATCAAGTGAATTCCCTCTTGAACTTGAACACAACTAATTCCTGGGATGCTGTTACAAATGGGCGGCACAATGCCAACACGGACTTAATTTATTGGAACGGGCACTATTATTTTATCTACGCCAATCAACCCGGAAACCAAGGTTCAACGACGACGTTTCTTTCGGTGAATCGTGGCACGGACCTTAGAATTATGACCCAAATAGCGACCTTGAACGTACCTGGCCAAGACATTCGTGACCCGAAGTTTGCCATCATCAAGAACAACACGACGAACGAGACGCAGCTTTTCATCTATTACTTGAAGAATAACGGGGTCATCGCTGACCCGTACATGACCGCTGTCGTGAACTCGTCGGACGGGCTGCATTTTAGCGTCGCACAAGACGTGAGCTCGGCGAGCGGATGGCTCATGTGGCGCCCGAAAACCTACGATAACAAGACTTGGTACGACACTGGTTATTGGTACTTGAAAGGCCAATGCATCCTGCTCAGTTCGACCGATGGTTTCACCTGGACAAAAGTCTCGGCCGTTTACAATGCGAGTGGCAACGACGAGGACGAGATGGAATTTTACACGACGCCAACATCCTTACACGGTCATCCGAACATCATCATCACGATGCGGGTCGAGGTCGAAAAAGATTCCGTGTTTGGCGATGTCAATGCTGGCACGGGCCTCGCCACTGCTGCATGGCCTTACACGAGCTGGAATTACACGTTAGACAAGGTTACACGCCTCGATGGCCCGAATTTGTTCACTGTTAACGACTCGTCCAATGTTACGCACTATTTTGCCGTGGGACGGTTCCAACCCGACGTCGATTCCATGTTCACGGCGATGGGCAGCGTCTTCAGCAGGAAACGCACGTCGCTGTTCGAGTTCGTGAACTTGAGCTCCAGCAAACCAGCATTGAGATATATCTCTGATCTACCGAGCACGGGCGACACGGCATACGAAGGCGTCATCGTCCATAGTGGTTGCGTGTACATCAGCTATTACTCCTCCGATCAGAAGAAGGATTACGCGTGGGTCTTGGGAATGTTACTCCCATCGGACATTTACATGGTTAATATCTCCACCACGAGTTTGCTCAACGCGGCTGCCCAACCCTTGAGCCCGCCATTCACCGTGCCATGGGATAATTATCTCATCGTCTGCGCGAATGCGGGGTTCATTTTCGCCATCATGTTCTGGCTCGTCAAGAAGCACACGAAAAAGTAATCTCGATAAATCAAAAGTACAGGTTTTTTTCTTCTTGCTTTTATATTTTCACGCGAATAACGTGATTGCACGCGATTATGGGTGCTTCTATGGAAAAATATCTCGACATTCTTCGGCGAAATTCTTTCCAGGTATCGTGAAAGAAGAAACACCAGGTTAATAAAATACCGGCTTTGCGTGGACGATTTGGAAAAAAATATCCTTCAGGAACAGGCCTAGAAACAAGTCGGACTTGCCCGGGTCAACGACGACAAGCCAGTTGCTGTCTTTTTCGATCGTCATATCCAATGCTTCTTGCAGTTTCGTGCATGATGGCACGCTTGGAAATGTCGTTTGCATGAGGGCATCCACGTTCGCCATGGTCCCGTCCTCGGCGGAGCCCTTGTTTAGATCGGAAACACTGATGATGCCGACGATTCTATCCACCTCGAGCACGGGAAGCACGGGATACGATTGCGATTTGAAGATGGTGCTGGCTTCGAAAGCGTTCATGCCTGGAGATAACTGCTTGAGATCTTTAACGACATACTCGCACACGGTCGATTCCAGGAGGATCATTTCCGTGTCGCCGTGGATCGGCCTGTTTTTCAACTCTTGTCCCGTGGTGTAGATGCTGAGACCCTTTGAAAGCAACGCGGAAATGATGAATGCAGGCGTGATGACGACCATCAATGGTAAGAGCGTCGCAAGGGTGCCACTCATTTCGGTGAGCAATATCAAAATCCCGATAGGTTCTTGCGATGCGGCCGTGAAAAAAGCACCCATGCCTAGCATGTAATAGATCACCACGTTATCGATGGCGCCAGGAACGAGGAAATTGAAAAATCCCACGAACCCGCCTCCAAGCATGCAACCGATATAAAAGCTGGGCGCTAACAATCCCGCGCTCCCCCCAGAACCGACCGTTGCCGCGGTGGTTACCATCTTTAGAAGCCCCAGTCCGAGCAAAAGCAAAAAAAATAGCTGATTTGAAAGCACGAAGTTCACGCCATCTGCCCCGCTACCGGCAATACCAAGGCTTGGAATAAGCATGATGATGCAACCAGTGACAAGAGCACCGACCACGGGCTTGAGTGCTGGATGCACCTTCAGCCGGGCAAACTTTTTTTGCGCTTTAAAATAAAACTTGCACCACAAGAAGCCGAGCGCTCCAAGCACGAGGCCGAACACGGCGAGAAAACCATATTCACCCAGCGAATAACCGGCTGGATAGGTAATCGATTTGAGCAAGAACTCTGGCTGGCTTAACCAATTCCCTATGGCGCCACCTGCCACGCCAGCAATGAATGCCGGAATGGTGGTGGCAAATTCGAATGATGGGAGCAGTAATTCGATGGCAAAGATTGTCCCGCCAAGCGGCGCGTTAAAGAAGGAACCGATGCCCGCCCCAACACCGCACACGATCAAGACGCGTTTCTCGTTGGGCATCAAGTGAAACCATTGCCCGAGCATCGCACCGATGGATGCGCCCATCTGGATCGTCGGGCCCTCTGGCCCGCCACTGCCGCCCGAACCGATCGTGATTGCCGACCCGAGCAATTTCAAGGGCCATGTCCGCGGGGCGATCTCGGCACGCTGGTACGCCACGGATTCCATGATCGAGCCAACACCGCCGCCCTTGAGCGATGCAGCGTATCTGGTCAAGACAGGACTCACGATCGCCGCGCCTATAATTGGCAATATGATATAACCAAGATTAAAGCCTCCAATTCGGAGGGAAATTGCAGGTAAAATGAAAGAAAAAAACAACGTCTTAAACCACGCAATGCACCATTGCAAGAGGATTGCCGAAAAACCGCCGAGAATTCCAACGACGAGAGCCAGGACATCGAGCACGAGCCATCGTCTCACGTCGTGGTGATGCAAGATGTTCTTTCCAATGGGTGTTTCAAGATCCTGCTTGTTCAAGGTGATACTGCCATTAGATAATGCCCTGGCTTCGTCATCGTTCCTTCGATCTTTTTGATGGTCTTGCATGCTCTCACGGCGGATCACAATCATGGGTATGAAGCTTACTAGGGTTCCATATCGAGGATGGGAGGGATTTTCTCGAGGGCCATCCGGGTGAAGAATTTCTTGAAAAACTTGTGGTCTTTTCGCCATCGGTAATAAAGGCTGTAAATCATACCGCTGAAGTAAGGTATCACGAAATGCAAGACAGCAGGAGGCACCTTGTCGATGAAAAGGGCGACGTTATGCCGCCAGCATTCGATAAATATCTGCCTCTGCGTGTCGGACAACGCGCTCAAGTTCGCGGAACGATTCTTTCTTAATACACAATCGCCAAGAGCCGTGAACAACATAGGCGCGAAGAACGTTTTCGCCGTCTTTAATCGATCGATCAATTCCAGGGTCTTTATAGCATCATCATCCGTTTCGTCCGGCATCCCTATCATTAAGGAGGAAAATGGGAACCAATAATTGTCGTTGAGAATGCCAAAAGCTTGGACAACGACGTCTGACCATTCCTCCGGCGTGAACGGCAAGCATTTTCCTCGCATGTATTTTTGGATGATGCGGGGGCTGCCGGTTTCCATTCCCGTTTCAACCCCGATGTACTTGTGCTTGCCATAATGAACAAACCCTCGAACGAGGCTATTACCTTGCTTGGTCGTGCGGGTCAATGCCTCCGTCATCTTGACGATCGTTTCTGGACTGCTTGCAGCGCCAGCAAGGGCGATGTGAGCCGGTTGGAAGGTTTCAACCCCCATGTCTACCATCATGTTGACGAGCTGGAGAATGGCATCCGTGTTTGGCAGGAACTTGGGGCTGTGGCATTGATAGAGCAAGATATCCTCAGTTGCCAGGAAAATCATATGCTCTTGTTGCTTTCGAAGCTTGGTGATGCTTCTCCCGCCAGTCGGCGTGACCAATTTTTCCTCGGTTATGGTTTCGGGATCATATTTCCGGGCTCGAAAATTGATCTCGATCTCCTTCGCAATCGTTGATAAGGGTAAATCCCGACGGAGCCGCTTCGTGGGGGAGCAGAATTGGCAATTTCGCCCGCAACCACGAGAAATCTCGACGATGCCATACACGCTACCATTCCGGATGCAAGGGATGTTCGCCGCGTCCTTGATCGGGGTTCCATTTACAACCGGTGGTAAAGGATTGCCACTTATTGCATCGCGCGCAAGCTGTGGAAAGATGATTTCTCCCTCGCCCAGGACCACCGTGTCGATGCCAAAGCGATTACGACAATATTGCCCTTGGACTTGCCATGCACCCGCACCGCCAAGGATGATTTTTGCCCCAGGAGCATGCAAATGCTTGTCTAACATCAGTTTCCTGAACATCAGTGAATTGTAGGAATCCGTGCCAAAGCCAACGAGCGCGGTGAACGTCTGGTCGCAATAGGTCAAGCCATTCGTGTTCATTGCGGAAATACCGATAACCTTCGTGTTCGGGCCTATAAAATTCTTCAAGTATCTCGGATGGACGGTCACGATGTCGTTTTCGTCGAAACCGCTTTCCAGCAGCACCGCTTCCATCTTCCGCAATCCATACGGCGCCAGCTTTGCTTGCCCGTCTGGAAGAATCTCTACCGGTGCTTGATTTATAAAATTCCTAACGAAACCACCAAAAGCATATTGGGATACCGAGAAAAAAAAGAACGGCCAAATAGGATTGTTGTAGAAGTCCGTGAAATCGGTTTCCGGCGCCGTGAGCACGATCTTGCGGGAATCCATGGTTTCCAGCCAGTTTTGAATTTGAAGAATAATTCTTGGATAGGGATGATGATTGATGCTTGTTATAATCCTTTCAATGTTCTACGATTCTTATTTTCATGTAATGCCTGGATCAGAAAATGGTTTGGAATCCGTATTCGATTTTCAACGCAATTTATTTATAGCTGTGATAAAAGACTTGATACTTAGACAAAGAAGCAATCCTTCAATACTTCCAATTGGTGTTCAAGATGGCGTTCAAAACTCTGGCAGTCGTGGACTATGAAGAGGAATCATTTGAATACACGACAAAAATATCCGATGATGAAATTGCATTTATCATTTCCGACCAGGACAAGACGATCTATGTTTGGACGGGTCAGAACGCTTCTATGATCAAAAAATACAAGGCAGGAACGCTCGCAACAAAGATTAAGAGTTCATTCCATTATTACGGGTATAAAACACAAACCGTGAAACAAGGCGAGGAGACCGGCGACTTGCAAGCAGAAGTCGATAACTTGCTGCAAGGACAAGGCACGCCTGCAGTGGTGGAAGCCGGGCTTTCCACGGAAGCGTCAGAAGCCGCGGGAATGGCCTCGACCGGACAAATAAAGGCCGATTATGAAACGAGGATCAAGGATCTCGAAGCGGATATGGACAAGTTACAAGCCGATAACGATGCTCTCAAAGCCTCCATCGACGCCGTTAGCTCCGAATTTCAATCCAAGATCAAGTACCTGGACCTCGAGAAAGAAAAACTCCAAGGAGAGATCGATGCCGCCCGCAACGAGAATGCTGTCTTGAAGGAATCCTATGAAGCACGGCTTGGTGATTTACGATCGGAGCTCGATCGTGTTATCTCGGAACGAGACACGGCCAACGCAGACATGGACTCGCTTCGGCAGGATCTCGAAGCAAAGAACAAGGAGCTGGAATCAGAAAACGACGAGCTCAAGCAAAGCATGGTAGAGAAAATACAGAAGATAAAGGACGAGGCCATCGAAAAGATCAAGGTGAATTTTTACAACATGAAAGCTCTCCCCTCGGCCCCTGCAGGATCCGTGTGGTTCGAGTCCATCGTTCAAGTCATGGTTGGAGACAAGGCGATGCTCCCTGAATTGCCTAAAGAACCAGCTTTGCCTGTCATGAAGGCAAAGCTGGGGGAGAAAGCACAAGTCAAACCCCAAAAGGTCATAACGGCAACAGAAGTCCCGCCAGAAGCCTTGACCCAAGAAGAAGCCATAGAACCACCAGAAGAAACTAAACAAGAGGACCAGGGGGTTATTGAACCGGTCCGACTCGAAGAAAAAACCGAGGAAATGAATGTTGAGCTCGATTTCGTGAACCTCGATGATGAAAAAGCAAAAAGAAAGAAGGATAACGAGCTGGATTTCGACTTGAAATTGGAATGAATACTATTCGCCGCAGATGATTGATGGAATTAATCAACCTTGCAACGAACTAGCAAATCAATATTCCATGATTTTATTTGGTGATGAGTTCTGCTTTTGTCGTGTCAAGGGGAACACCCCTCGCGCTCGCGATTTCCCGTTCGACGCGTTCTCGATGGCACGTGTTAAACGCACAAAACGGGTAAGCCATGATCTGGTTCGTGCTCGGGTCGATGACGCCGTATTGCACTATGCACCGGCTCGTGCGCTCGGTATCGAGGTCAAAGCTGTCTTGAAAATGCATCACGCCGACATAGAGATTACGGCCCTTGACAAGGAAATCGCGGGTCGTCCACCATGAAGGCCGAAACATGATATTGATCGCTTCCCGCATGGACGGCTCGCTGAGGGTGTCAGCGTTCAGTTTCAAATAAGGCAATGCGCCGGCGATGAACCGGTATTTGATCAATAATTTTTGAAGCCAGAGGGAGCCGCTGTCGAGAATTTTCCCAAGTTCTCTCAGACTACCGGTCATCTTGCCAAGATTTTCCTCGAAAAACGAGTTCTTTTTCGTTTGTTTAGCAATTTCCCAGATCTTTTTCACGTATTCCATACCTTCACCAAGCCGCATGAATTTATCCATGCCTTGGTAGTGCATGTTGCCATCCTTGTCGATCTGGCAATTCAGGAACGTCACAAAACCGCATTGTGGATTGCAGGAGAATTCCACGGTTTGATCGCCATTGTACCACGCGATCAAGTTCATGAGAGCGTGATACGCGGTGAACGGGCGCCACGGCTTCAACACGCTATTCGTCTCGTCATCGATGAACCGGATGACATCATATGTCGTGATCCTGTTCTCCTTGATATCCTCGTTGACGATGCGACCGCACAGCGCGACAGGCTGGAACATGACACCGCTGATGACCTCGATGTTGCTCGCGGCGTATTTAATGACATTCGGCACTTCGAATAGATTATCCTTGGTGACGGTCATCACGAGGCAAATGCCGCTAGAGATGATACCGTCCTTAAGCAAAGTCTTGGCATTCTGCACAAGTTGCTCCTTGTAGTGAAAAACATCGACACCGCGGGTCATTTTGTACGTTTCCCCCGTCACGCCATCGAATTGCAGGTAGAGCACGATGCCGCAATCCGTGTTCGGTTCGTATGCAGCTTTCAAGCACCGGCGATAATATTCGATGTCCTTGGCGAATCTAATGCCGTTGGTTGCAATTTGCACCTGGCGGTAACCCATGCGGGCAAGCTCGGCGATGATCTCGGGCAAGTCGTCCCGAATTGTTGGCTCGCCGCCTGACATCATGGCTATCACCGGGGGCTTGGGCGTGATCTCCCGGAAATGCTTGAAGATGCGGATGATCTCGTCACGAGTCCATTCCACGACGACGCCTTTTTTATTCGCGTTAGCAAAGCATATCGGGCAATTGAGGTTGCAACGGTTCGTGACATCGACCATGGCACATGATGGCGCGCTCTTGTGGTTCTCGCAAATGCCGCAGTCAAATGGGCATCCCTCTTGAACCTTTTTTTGTGGGTGCGTGTCCGGGGTCCCGTCCTTCTTATAAACCTGGGATTCGATGTACAATTCTTTGTCCGTGGCGATAATGTCCTCGAAATGCCCGTGCTCGTTGCAATCCTTTTCCATGATCACGAGGTCTTTTCCTTCTACTTCCTTGATCACAGCAGGAATGCGCTGCATGCACACGGGACATATGCTCGTCGTCGTAGTTTGCCAAAGTTCCGTTCTTTCGGAAGTCATGTTATCGGATCACTTTAAGAATGAATTTTTAGAAATCTTGATCTACACCAAAGGATAATTTTGGTATCAAGAATGATCTACTTGATTTCCAGATTATACAAATGCATTGAGATTGTATTCATCCAGAACACTTAAACACATTATCGTGAGATTATCGTGAATTTATCTAGCCCGTTCGTTCCCGCTTATCAAAAAGATAAAGATGCTAGTTCCAAGTACAAAATGAAAAGCTCAAGCAAATAATTCATTGCATGATATTTGTAATTTCCCTGCAAATTGGGCATTGGAATCTCGCATCACGCGTAGAATATAATTCATCTTGAGTGATCGTGAAACCTCCGAAGCAATTAACGCATTTGACAACCACGGTCACCGGCTGCATGCATTTTTTACAGGCTAGCAGGATTTTCTCATTAAAAGGAACGAGTTTCGTGTCTTCATGAGGATTGCATGAATTACACCGAACTGCCATCCTCGTGCTTTCAAGTGAAACTTTTATTTCATCAAGAGCATGCAAGTCAGCCTGGCTTACAAGCAAGACAGATCGTTCGGTCACGTGGTTTATCTCTGGTGCACCGACGCTGAAAGGCGCATCAACATTGATTGAACTCATGATTGATGGCGTGATCGGACAAGATTCGAGAGCAACATTATAGATCTTGTTCTCGGTTGGGCCCGCTTCCAAAGGAACATGCGCGGAAATCCCAGCTTGTCTATCGGCACTTGTACCTGCTAGCGGTTGCATGGATATTATCGTGCTTGTTGCGCTTCGCGTGCTGGCCGTTGCTATTGCTGAAACTGTTGTTGGTGGCTTATGCTTTATCTTTAATTTACGAGCAATTACGATAGTCGAAATGGAAATGACCGCTCCAATACCAAGCAGACTAATGGTTAATACGAGGATTGAATTGGAGATAGGATTGATCCGAGAATAATCGAATACCGTAGGATTTGCAGGAATTACTTGTGCCTCGTTAGATGTAGTTCCTTCCCCGGCTTCGTTAGCTGCATGGATTTCGTAATAATAGACTTGGCCGTTAATCACGTTGATATCCGTGTAGGACGTGCGGTTATCGATAATTGCCAGGAGGATTTTGTTATCCTTGCTCGTCCCGCGGTAGATGGTATAATTAACGATTGGTAAACCACCATTGCTGATTGGTTCTTGCCACGAGAGCACTGCTTGCTTGTCCCCGCTGGTTGCTTTGAGATTCCGTGGGGCCTCAGGCACGGTTCTAGGCATCGCATTCGCTTCGTCTGATCGAGGACCCTCACCAACCGCGTTCACCGCAGAGACCTGGAAGTAGTAGACCTGGCCATTCGTGAGGACCCCGCTCGTGCAAGCCAGCACGACGCTGATGGTCATCATTAAAGTTTCGGTGCCCCATGTCTTTCCTTGATACACGCAGTAGCCAGTGATCACTGAGCCACCATTGCTGGCTGGTGTTGACCAGTTCAACAATACTATTGAATTCCCTGGCGTCGCCGTGAGTCTTGTTGGTGCGCTTGGCGGTGTTGGAGCCGCCTGAGGCCAAACGCTCGCTTCTGACGAACGAGCGCCTTCACCCATCGCATTCATTGCAGAAACTTGATAGTAATAGAGCTGACCATTCGTCAAACCTGTGTTCGTGTATGTTAAAACGACACCCAGCGTCGTGAGCAAGGTCTCGAAGCCCGATGACGTGCCGCGGTAGATACGGTAATTGGTGATTGCTGAACCTCCATTATTCGACGGCGCGACCCAGATTAACACGATTTGCGCATTGCCTGGTGTTAACAATAATCCGGTCAGCGCACCCGGCACCGTCACCGGCTTCGCACCCGTTTCTGCCGACTTGACACTTTCACCCATCGCATTCACTGCCGTGACCACGTAGTAATAGATCTGGCCGTTCGTCAAGCCAACGTTCGTGTACGTCAAGACCACGCTAAGTGAAATGAGTAATGTTTCGGTGCCGCTCGTCAAGCTGCGGTACACGTTGTACCCGGTGATCGCCGACCCACCATCGCTCGCCGGCGCAACCCAGTTCAACACGATCTGCGCGTTGCTTGGAGTTAATGCCAACCCGGTTGGTGCTCCTGGCACCGTCGCAGGCGTCGCACTCGCTTCTGCCGACTTGACACTCTCGCCAGCCACGTTCACTGCCGTCACTTCGTAGTAATAGATCTGGCCATTCGCCAAGCCCGTGCTAGTATAAGTCGTGATATTTCCAATAGTGGCAAGCAATGATACACTGCTTGACAACGTTCCACAGTAGATGCTATAACTCGTGATCGCTGTTCCACCATTGCTTGTCGGGGCGACCCAATTTAATACGACTTGCGCGTTCCCTCGCGTCGCCGTAAGCGCGGTCGGCACACCGGGTACCGTCGCTGTCGTCGTGTTCGCTTCAATCGACCGAGCACTTTCGCCTGCCACGCTCATTGCCGTGACCTGGTAGAAGTAGACTTGGCCGTTCGCCAAGCCCGTGCTCGTGTAAGTCGTATATGACCCTATCGTTGCAAGCAGTGTTTCATTATTTGACGATGTTCCCTGATAGATGTGATAATTCGTTATCGTCGCGCCGCCATTGCTCGCCGGGGTCACCCAGTTTAACACGATTTGCTTTGCACCTGGCACTAGTGACAACCCTGTTGGCGCGCTTGGTACTGTCACCAGGTACGCGCTTACTTCATTTGACGGGGGGCTTTCCCCAAGTGTGTTCATTGCCGAGACATGAAAGTAATAAACCTGGCCGTACGTCAATTCCGTCGCCGTGTAGGTAGTCACGTTTCCAATGGCCATAAGGAACGTTTCGTTCCCCGGCGATGTCCCTCTGTAGATGCGGTAACTGGTAACCGCTGCACTTCCATTGCTGATTGGTGGCTCCCACTTCAATATGACTTGCATGTTCACGGTAGTTGCCGTTAATCCAACCGGCGTACTTGGCACCACCGCTGGTATGGCGCTTGTTTCCGGCGAAGTATCGCTTTCACCCACGCAGTTCACTGCTGATATCTTGAAGTAATACATCTGACCATTGGTCAAGGCAGTCGACGTGAATGTCAGCATATTGCCTACTGTCGCGAGCAAGGTTTCTCCACCTGGCGTCGTGCCTTGATAGATGCGATAATTCGTGATTGCCGAGCCTCCATTGCTCGCTGGCACTACCCACTTCAGTTCCACTTGCATGTTCCTCCCCATCGCTATTACCAAAGGTGGTGCTGCGGGTATCAAATCAATCATCGTTGCTTGAATCGTGACGCTGGCGGGTTGCTTTGACCAATCCTTGTTCACCAACGACCACGTTGTTGTCGCGTTGATCAATACCCTGCCCAGGTCCGCACCCGCGCTAGGCCGGATCCTGAACAAGTAATATCTCGTGGCATAGGCATTGATGGTCGCATCCGCCGTGAAATTTCCATAGATCGTGTATTGAGACGTCTCATCGATGCCACCAAAAAGCACGGCAACGGGTAGCGTGTTGATCGTCGTCGATAGACTCCCAATGTTCTGCAGCTTTACTATATACCCGATCCACCGCCCTCGCTGACATGTCGTTACGTTCGTAGTAACCTGTAAGATTTTCAATGCACCGGCGGGGTTGATATTCGCCGTGCTGAACGTGAATTGAATCGCCGTGCTATTTACGGTGTTGCCTGCGTTGTCGGTCGAAGTGACCCAATACTTGTAGGAATACATGTTGACTAACCCGGGGTCAACGTCATACCACACGTTGGACTCGATGATACCGGGCGTCACCGTCCCACGATTAACCGGCACTTGCCAGCCAGTACCCGGATTCACGCAGCGCCAGACCGTATAAATCGCAACACCGCTCCCCACGTTGCTTAGATCACCTGTGCTGTAAAAGCCGGGATCGATTGCTTTTCCAGGACCCGTGATGTCGATCGGGATAGTATAGGTCGTTGGCTTATAAGGACTCGTCAATGGCAGAATCGATGCAGGATTCGGCGCCGTCGTGTCACGAATCACCGATATCGGCGTGTTGTTAATCGTTGTTGCGCCATTCGTGCTCTGCAAGATATACCAATACGTATCATCCGCGTTAATGAGCGAGGCATTACCAGTGCCGAAACTCTGGGTCCATGACCGGACCGTCGATGCTAGTGTTGCAATCATCGTGTAACTATTCGATACCGTGAGACTCCGCAAGATGCTATACCCCGTGATTATGCCTGACCCTGGATTATTTACCCACCTCAACTGGAATGGAACCGAGCTCGCCGACGGAATCATCGCGTCGAATGCACCTGGCGTGAACGGCAACGAGATGGTCGTCTGGACCGTCCCGGATGTACCCACGTTCCCGGCCATATCCGACGTCAGCAAGCAATACTCCAATACTTGACCGTTCGTGAAAGCGGATCCGCCATTCGTGTCAACATACGAGAATGTCGTCCCGCCATTGCCTGGCCCAGTTATCGTTGCCACCGGCACCCCGTTCCGCAACACCGTGTAATTCGCGATCCCGGATAAAGGATTTCCACTACCGTCTTTCAAAGTTCCATCTGAATTATCCATCCCAGGATGTGCCGTCCAATCAATCGTAACCGCTGTCGATCTTGTCGTCGCTGGCAAGCTGAACGTCGCTGCTGCCGGCGCCGTGTGATCGAAGAATATCCCGCACGTCGCATTCGGCACGTACGTCGCTGACCCCGTCACGCTCGCATAATAGAAATCGTGCCGCGTGCCCAACGTCAGCCCGACGTTATCACCTTCCGCAGGAACGCTCGTTATCGTGAATTGTATCGTG
>Ga0209039_10000205_pt1 | contig 54680 bp, 29 predicted proteins | sample BogFormECP12_OM1_FD_188238 | JGI IMG/M metagenome (GOLD analysis project Ga0209039, IMG submission 188238) | Bog forest soil microbial communities from Calvert Island, British Columbia, Canada - ECP12_OM1 (SPAdes) (version 2) | ecosystem: Environmental > Aquatic > Freshwater > Wetlands > Bog ...
CCGAGTTGCCCTCCCAGGTCTGGATTAACCGGCCACCAAAGGAGGGAAAAACTCCTTAAACTTTTACGCCGTGTGTCTCATTGTTGTTGACACGCACCGGACCGAGTCGGCACCCTGTTCAAACGTTTTTCGAAGCTCAATAGCCCGGCCCACCGATACCCCGACCTACGCTTCGATCAACACCTCGCGATGTTGACCGCAAGATTAGGGGCCAAGATGGATTCGCTTCTCCTTTCTTGTACGACTCTTTCATTCGCTACAACATGCCGGTTTAACCCGGCGCACCCCCTGAAACGCCGCTCACGGCAGCAGGCAAGCAGGAATCTCAGACCACTTGGCCCCGTAGTCGCGATCTCGCAAAATGGGCGCTGTCCCCAAGCATTCGCGGGACTCTCCGCGCCAGGGCAGCGTATTTCCTAATATCGGCAGACTTGTATCGTCACGCGCCAATTTCTTACCAACCTCGTTACGAGTCGTGCTTAGACTTCTCGATCTGGGGCTTGAACCTCGGCTTCGGACGCAGGCGCCGTCCCCGGGCGCGTGGTGGTATGCCGTTGCGTTCCTCATGAGATCCGCCTCTTCTCCGCTGATTGCGCTGGCGTTCACCCTCCCACTCCTTGCTCAACCTGGCTCGCCCCGCACTATCCGCTCGGATTTCACGCAAATCAAAGGTCCCATGAGCCAGGTGTTTAAGGAGTGCATCGCGGCGGGGCGCGCCAATGAGGGGCTGCGAGTGGCGCAATTACCTGAACGAATTTACCCCGCAATTGTTCCAATAGGGGGCACGCTCTTGGGCGACGTGGCTTAGGCGGCGCCATCCATGAGGAACGGTGGATCGACATCTGCACGATGGGCTTTTCCTGTCCAGTTGACGCGACGGGGACTTGCCAGGACTGATCCGACACTTCCCCGATCGCCAGATGATCTGCCGTCGAGCTGATCCGACGCCATGGGCCGCCAGGTCACACTGCCCATTACAGTGCGAATCAAAGCCTCTCCAAGAGTCCTGAAATCTACGCCAAACGCAATTTGGCCCGCACTTCAGCACAGAACGGTTATAGTGGGCAGCAGTTTTACAGCGGACTCCCCCAGCGGCCTTGTGCCCGCAATTCCCTCTGCTACCATGAAGGGTGAAGTACCGGGTGGCCTCCTCTGCCTCGATCCGGCGTCTGATCCTTTCCGGCGCAGCGATCTGGTGCATTCCTGCCGTGCCCCTGTTAGCCGCACAAGGGCGTCACGTCCAGGGCATCCGCGTCGAGCGCACCGATCTCACCAACTGGACCATTCAATCTTCCGCGCAGGTAACCCAGACGGGAGACGTGATCTCGACATCCGGATACGATGCTCACACGTGGTACGCCGCGCGCGTGCCCACCACCGTGCTCAACGCGCTGGTGCAAGACAAGATCTATCCTGATCCTACATACGACCTCAACTTTCAGGCGCTGCCCGGCGCGCTGTACGATTCGGGCGACAATTTTCTGATCGACCCGCCGCCACCCGATAACCCCTATATCGTTTCCTGGTGGTACCGCACGCAGATGACGCTGCGCCACGTGGCCGGCCAGCGCCTGTGGCTGAATTTCGATTCCATCAATTACCGCGCCAACATCTGGCTGAACGGCAGGCTCCTGGCCGATTCCACGCAAGTGGCCGGCATGTACCGCGGCTTCGAGTTCGATATCTCGGATCGCGTGGAGGCCGGCGTGAACACGCTCGCGGTGGAAGTGATTCCGCCTCGCACCCACGATCTTTCGCTGAACTTCGTGGACTGGAACCCCATGCCGCCCGATAGCGACATGGGGATTGTGCAAAGCGCGTATCTGCTCTACACCGGTCCCGTATCCGTGCGCAATCCGCAGGTTGCCAGCACCCTGAGTCCGGCTTTCGACCAGGCGCAGCTTACCTTGTATGCCGACCTCACGAACGGCAGCGGCCAACCGGTTCAGGGCACGCTGAAGGGCAGCATCGGCGATATTTCGTTTTCGAAGAACGTACAGATTGACGCCAACACATCCACCAGAATTACCTTGACGCAGCAAGAGTTTCCGCAGCTTGTCATGGCTAACCCGCAGCTCTGGTGGCCGGCTGGACTGGGGCCGCAGAGCCTGTATCAGATGCAGGTGCAGTTCGAAATCCGCGGTGTGGTCTCCGACCGCGCATCGACCGAATTCGGCATCCGCCGGATTGATTCGCAGATCGACGCGAATCAGCACCGTCTCTTCCTGATTAACGGCCACCCGATCCTGATTCGCGGCGCCGCCTGGACCCACGACATCATGCTGAGGCAAGATCCCCAACGCGAGGAGTACGAGGTGCGCTACGCAGCCGACATGCACCTCAATACACTGCGACTCGAAGGCAAGATGCTCGACGACCATTTCTACGAACTTGCCGACCGCTACGGGGTTCTCATCATGCCGGGGTGGTGCGTGGGGCCGTTCGAAGAATGGGACCAATGGACCGACGCGGACTACACCATCGCACAGGAATCGATGCGCTACCAAATGCGGCAACTCCGCAATCATCCCAGCGTTTTCGTGTTTCTCTACGGCAGCGACAATGCACCCCCGCCGGCGGCCGAGCAAATGTATCTGCAGGTGATGTCGGAAGAGAACTGGCCTAACCCCTATCTCAATTCCGCGGCCGATCACACCACTCCGGGCGCGGGCAGCAGCGGGGTAAAGATGACCGGGCCTTACGATTGGGTAGCGCCCAATTACTGGCTGACCGATACGCGTCGCGGCGGCGCATTTGGCTTCATCACCGAAACCAGCCCCGGCCCCGCCGTCCCTGTCGCCGCCAGCCTGCAGCAGATGCTGGCGCCGCAGCATCTTTGGTCGGTGGGGAATTCCGGTTGGAATTTTCACGCCGGCTGCGGCGAGTTTGCGCAGACCAACGACTTCACGACTTCCCTGGAAAACCGCTACGGCATCGCGAAGGACCTCAATGACTATACGATGAAGAGCCAGGTCATGACCTACGAGGCCGAACGCGCCATGTTCGAAGCATACGGCCGCAACAAGTACGTCTCCACCGGCGTGATCCAGTGGCTGATGAACACCGCGTGGCCCGGCCTCATCTGGCACCTCTACGATTACTACCTGCGCCCCGGCGGCGGGTACTTCGGCACCAAGAAAGCGCTCGAACCGGTGCATGTGCAGTTTTCGTACGACGATTCCTCCATCGTGGTGGTGAACTCCACCTATGCGGACCTCGGCGGCTATCAGGTCACAGCCGAAGTCTACAACTTCGACCTCACGCCAGTGTACGCGCGGACCGCGCCGGTCGACATTCCCGGCGACAGTGCAACGCGGGTGTTCTACCTTCCCGACATTCCCGGACTCTCCACCACCTATTTTGTAAGGTTGCTGGCGAACGACGCCTCCGGCAATCGCGTCAGCTCAAACTTCTACTGGCTTTCCACACAACCGGACGTATTCGACTGGACTTTGAACGACTATCCTTACGCGCAGCTCAAGACCTACGCCGACCTCACCGCTCTCGCAACCCTCCCGCCGGCTCAGGTGTCCGTGACCTGGAATTCCGAACCCGGCGATGTAGACCAGGTGGAACACGTTGAAGTGACCAACACGTCCTCGCAACTGGCCTTCTTCGTCCACCTCACCGTTCTGAACGGCAAAGGCGGCGCCGACATCGCACCGGTCTACTGGGACGACAACTACTTCGAACTGATGCCCGGCGAAACGAGCCGGATCGACGCGTCGTACCCGCGGAAGATGATCAGCGGATCGGCATCTTACATTCAGGTGGATGGCTGGAACGTGGTGTCGGCGCCCGCGAAATAGCACCCGCGCCTATCTGCCAGCCGTGAACGTCAAGGCGTTTGCGCCGAAATGGGCAGTAAGGGGGAACATGGTCGTGCAACGTTAGCGTTGAATCGGAAGCGCCTCGGCGCACGTCGCCCGATCAGCGCGCACCAGTGCGCCGTCGGCCACTTCGTTCAAGCGGGGCTTATCGTAGAAAAACCGCAAGCTGCGGACCCTCCGGGGGACCGCCTGCGATCCGGCGGCCCGCACAGATTCCTCCCGTAACACGCCGGTCACGGCAGCAGGCAAGCAGGAATCTCAGACCGCTTGGCCCCTTAGTCGCGATCTCGCAAAATGGGCGCTGTCCCCAAGCGCGGGACTCTCCGCGCCAGGGCAGCGTTATTTCCTAATATCGGCAGACTTGTATCGTCACGCGCCAACATTTCTTACCAACCTCGTTACGAGTCGTGCTTCGAATTCTCGATCTGGGGCTTGAACCTCGGCTTCGGACGCAGGCGCCGCCCCCGGGCGCGTGGTGGTATGCTATTGCGTTCCTCATGAGATCCGCCTCTCCTCCGCTGATTGCGCTGGCGTTCACCCTCCCACTCCTTGCTCAACCCGGCTCGCCCCGCACTATCCGCTCGGATTTCACGCAAATCAAAGGTCCCATGAGCCAGGTGTTTAAGGAGTGCATCGCGGCGGGCCGCGCCAATGAGGGGCTGCGCGCCGATTGGCAGGAACAACTCGCCGTCATCCAAAAGGAGATCGGCTTCAAATACATCCGCATGCATGGCCTGCTGCACGATGATATGGGGGTCTACAACGAAGACGCGCGCGGCAATCCGGCCTATAACTGGCAGTACATCGATAAACTCTACGATGCACTCCTCAAAGCCGGTCTGAAGCCCTTCGTCGAACTGGGCTTCATGCCACGGGATCTGGCCAGCGGAACCCAGACCATCTTCTGGTGGAAGGGCAACGTCACTCCGCCGAAATCTTACGAGAATTGGTCCGGGCTAATCCGTAACCTTGTGCTCCATTTTCGCGAGCGGTACGGAGAGGACGAAGTGCGCAAGTGGTATTTCGAGGTCTGGAACGAGCCCGACATTTCGCCTTTCTGGTCCGCCGGCCTGGGCGAGTACCTCAAGCTCTACAAAGCCACTGCGGAGGCCGTCAAAAGCGTGTCCAGCCAATATCGCGTAGGCGGACCGGCATCGGCCGTGGCCTTCCGCTTCGAGCAGGAACTGCTGGACTACTGCGCGCGGAACCACGTGGCCATCGACTTCATTTCCACGCACTCCTATGGGGTGAAGGAAGGCTACGTCGATGAAACCGGCCGCAAAGGGACCGTACTGGATGGCGACCCGGCCGCTGTCCGCTCCCGCATGGTACATTCGCGGGAAATCATCCGGCGGTCCGCATCTCCGAATCTCGAACTACACTTTACCGAGTGGAGTTCATCGTATACTCCCACCGACCCCATTCACGACCAGTACCACCAGGCGGCCTTTGTCCTCGATAAGATCAAGGGTGCGCAGGAATCGGTGAACTCGATGGCATATTGGACCTTCACGGACATCTTCGAGGAGAACGGGCCCCGTACCACCCCCTTCCATGGCGGGTTCGGGCTGATAAATTGTCAGGGCATCCGTAAGCCGGCCTACTACTCGTTCCGGTTTCTGAACCAGTTAGGAAACCAGGAATTGGTTTCCAGCGACGCGGCTTCGTGGGTGACCCGAAACGCTGCCGGCGATGTGGCGGCGCTGTTCTGGGATTTCACGCCAATCGTGCCACCCGCTGGAACGAACGACCAGGCTTTCTATAAGAAGGAGCTTCCGTCGAAGGAGAAAGGCCCGGCCCGTTTCGAAATCGCGCAACTTCCCGAGGGCCGCTACCTGGTGCAGGTTTATCGCACCGGCTATCGGATGAACGATCCCTACACTGCCTACCTCGACATGGGGGCGCCCGCCCAACTCACAAGGTCGCAGGAGGAGGCGCTCCATCAGGTGGCAGACGGCTCGCCTGCCTTCCAGGCCATCGTCAGCCACCCTGGAGGCGCCTATTCGAAGGAGTTCGCGATGCGCGAAAACGATGTGGTGCTGGTGCTCCTCCGGAAATTGTAAGCCAGGCTCTCCCTTCTGCAGCGGAAAAAATTCGAGCTCAGCGCCAGCAACATTCAGAACATCACGCTCGCCCCCAGCGACGTTCGTCGATGGCCCCACCCGAATTGCTCACCCCGGGCTTCTGGTGACGACTTCAGAATGCACATCCCGCGCCACAACCTCAGCCGCAATCTTGTCCAGATCGTGTCCTTTCGGCAGACCTGCATAGGCACCGGCGGTGATCTGGCCCTATTTTCGGACTTTCAGATGACAACGAATGTCTTGGGCGGGGAAAACCCACGCTGCATGACGCTCGTACCACTCCAAGTTTTGGCGCGCCAGCCATCGGCCGGTGCCGTCCAAAACGAAGTTCTTTCCGAATGTCAGCTCCAGCCCCTCGATGCTGAACCTGACATTTGAGCCGCTAAAGGTGGCAAAATCCTCTCCGGTAAAGTAGTGGAAGCTCCGTGCGGCCAGATGCCGCACGTGGGTGGGATCCGTGTAGGAGTTGTGGGAGCTGAAATGTGGCGTCACGACAAAAACATCGGCGCCATCGCGCGCCACGCGCCAGATCTCCGCCATTGTCCGCGTCACGTCCCGGACGTGCTCGATGATGTGTGACATATGGACACGGTCGAACGCGTCACTGTCCAAGGGCCAGGGCAGGTCATCCAGGTCCCAGACGATGTCGGCAGCCGATTGCGGATGAACGTCAATACCTACCGCGCCCGGTTCAGCTTTACGCGTACCGCAACCAACGTCCAGAACCATCTAACTTAACCCCTAAAATCACTGGCTTGCCTACGAGCCGATTCGTAAGTTATTGATTTCATGGAGCGGGAGACGGGACTCGAACCCGCGACGTCCAGCTTGGGAAGCTGGCATTCTACCACTGAATTACTCCCGCTCGGGCGGTGCTCCAAGTATAGCAAAAATAGTGCTTTAGGCGCCAGGCCAAAATCGGCCAGCGTGAGAATCCAAGATTCTACCGCCGCAAGTACCGTTGTTCATTCTAAAAGACGAAGGGCAAAGAATCCGCGCAGGCTTGTTGGAGAAAAAGACACCACCGCACCTCACGATGTCCCTGCGTCATAGGCAGCCAGGTTCCCCTTTATCTGCTTCTCGTGTCGTCTGCGAGATGAACGGCGCACAAGGTGCACACATTGCATCGGCTCCCGTTTGACTCTCCTTCCCAGTTCCGTTCAGTAGTCCCTCATTGCCATCATGTACGGGGGGACGTCGACTCCTGCGACCGACCGCCTTGGGGAGTTGCTAACCGGGCGCCCTCTTGGGTGCCGGCGGCGTCGGCACTGGGTGAGGCCGCCAGCGCCCGCCCTGGCGGCGCTGCTGTCCGGGTCCTCAAGCAGCTTCTGGCCCGGGCGGCGGCGCGGCCCTTCACACAGCTCCTGGCTCGAACTGCACGGGCGCTTTTAACGGCTGCGAGCTGGTCGAGACCACCAAACCCTTCGCGCTCATCGCCAACATCGCGCCCGATGAGTTCCTTTTTGTGGGCTCCGACTTTACGCCCAGCTTCGCCTTGGAATCCGGCCCCGGGCGGGCCGTGGTCGGCTCTAAAGACGAGGGATACTTCGAGAATGGCAAGTGGATCGCCGGCCGCAGGCTCAACGGCGACGAATCCGGCCGAGGTCTTCCCGGAAGCGGCGTCATCGGCATGCTTCGGGTCAAATTGTTTCGAATGGAGTGATGGGGCAGAAGCCGCGCGGGTTTGACCTCGCCAGGGGCGGGTGACTCCGCTGTGTATTTGTGCTACGTTGCCGCCAAAGAGACTGGCGAGGTTGAATCGGCTGCTTCTGCTCTGGTCCGAAATTCGGGCGCGCGGCAAGCGATAAGCGCAAGGAGGATACGGTGAAGCGCAGAGATTTTCTTACAAAAGGTACGGTGGCCGCGGGGCTGGCCAGTTCCACGAAGTTGCTCGAGCCGCTTCGGGCGGCTCGGAACGCTGCCCCGAAGCCGGCGCAGGCCGCGGCGAAAGGGCCGGCGGCGCGGGAGGAGATTCGTTCCGCCGAATACCTGCAACGCGCAAAGCAGGACAAGTATCTGCCGAAGCCCGCGGTGGTCCGGGAATCGAGCGGGCCCGTACAGATCTCGCCGATGCCGCTGGCGGAACGGGTCCAGCGGAAGATCGTGCCGCGGCGAGGCTTTTGCAGCATCGCGCCCGGCAGTGATGGGCTTCTCATCTCCGGCAATGGGCCGATGAGTATTGAGATGCCCTGCGATCCATACTCGGAGCAGATCCTTTTCCGTCACGAAAGCCTGTTCATGCCGCATAGGAGGCCCTTCGAGGCGCCCAAGATCGCAGGTATTTTCCCGCAGGTGCGGCAAATGCTGCTGGACGGAAAATACCATGACGCTGCCAGACTCGGTTACGAGGAATGGCACAAGAGCCCCTTGGGGGGAGGCGGGTTCTCCGCGGGCGCGGGATTCTCGATGCGCCTGGATTATCCCAAGACCGCGTCGGTGAAGGACTATCTCCGCACGGTGGATTTCGAAACCACGGAGTTGAAGGTTCACTGGACGGACGAGCGCGGCGAATGGGTTCGCCGGACCTTCGCGTCCCGGCCCGACAACGTCGTGGTTCAGTGGCTCACCGCCCCGAAAGGACAGTCGCTGAATGTTCGAATCGCGATGCAAAGGTCGGCGGGGGGTGGGCGCGGCATGGGAGGGGGAATGCAGGGCGCCGCCGGGAGGGGAGGCGCGCCAGCCGGCGGTACAGCAGGTGGCGCACAAAGCAATGCCCACCAGGACTTTAACGAGCGGCGCCTGATTTTCAAGGGCATTTTGGATCCCTCGGTGAACAATAGCGGCTACGCCGGCGTGACCCGCGTGGTTCGCAACGGCGGCTCGGCCCGCATGGATGGCGACACGCTGGTGGTGGAGAATGCGGCGTCCGTGATGTTGCTCACGCGCATCGAACATTTCCCAGACTACAGCGAGGACAAAGTCGAGGCGCTGCGGCAAGCAGTGGAAGGGCTCACGCCGGACTATCCGGCGCTGCTGGAGCGTGCCCGGAAGGTCCAGTCGGAGATGCTCAACCGCGTCACCGTGGATTTCGGAGGCGCCTCGCAATACGCCATGTCTTCCGAGGAGCTTCTGTCCGATCAACGGTCGAGCCCGGGCTATTCGGCCGCTTTTCTCGAAAAGATATTCGAAATGTGCCGCTACTGGTTCATCCTGACCAGCGGCAAGTATTGCAGCATGTCGGCCGAGACCAATGCCAATATCAACCTGCAGATTGCGCCTGGCGTGCAGGGCGATCACCGGGAAGGCATGGATGCCTACTTCAACTGGATGGAGAGTCTGTACCCGGACTACCGCACCAACGCCAAAAACATTTTCGGCATGCGCGGCGCTCATTATTCCCTCACGCCGACCAAAGACGAGGGTGTCGATAAAATGTACGACTACGCCGCTTCGACCGGGGAGACGTGGCCGCATCCCTACTGGCTTTCCGCCGGAGGCTGGTGTGTGCGCCCGTTCTGGGACCACTACCTTGTAACGGGGGACCTGGATTTCCTGCGCAAGCGCGTGGTGCCGGCTTATAAGGATCTGGCGCTGTTTTACGAGGATTTCCTGACTGTCACTGACAAGAATGGGAACTACATCTTCGTGCCATCTTTCTCGCCGGAGAACAATCCCGGCAACCTGGACCCTTCTTGCATGTTGGTGATTAACGCCAGCATGGACATTTCGGTGTGCCGGGAAGTCCTGGCGAATTTGGTCGAGGCTTGCGAGCTATTGGGCATTGAGGCCGACAGCGTGCCGAAATGGAAGGCGATGCTGTCCAAGTTGCCGCCCCACCTGCTCGAACCGGACGGCGCCATGAAGGAATGGGCCTGGTCCTCGCTGGCAGAGCGTTATGATCATCGGCATATCTCTCATCTCTACGGCGCCTGGCCGGGCGACGAAATCGACCCGGACCGCGTGCCGCCACTGGCAAAGGCCGCGCTGATCGCCGACCGGCACCGCGTTCCGGAGCGGCTGGCCGCTCACGGCCGCTGCCATCGCGCATTGGTTGGGGCGCGGCTCAAAGACAGCTACCTGGTGGACAGCGAACTGCGGCAACTGATTGAAGAGGGCAACGTCGGCCCGACGCTTCGGTGTTCTCACGACCCCTACGTCGGGCCCATGCCGGATGCGCAAGGCGGGATTCAATTGATCATGATCGAAATGCTGGCCTACTCTCGCCCCGGTGTGATTGAGGTGCTTCCGGCCCTTCCGCCCGCGCTGGTCAGGGGATCCATCAACGGGATGTTGCTCCGCACCTTTGCCCGGCTCAATAAACTGTCCTGGGACATGGACGCCCGGACCGTGGATTTGACGATTACCTCGGTCAAAAAGCAGGATGTCACATTGATTGCGCGGCATGGCATCGAAGCGGTTTCCGCCTCGCCCGGAGCTTTGGCGGCGAAGCCACAGTCTGGCAATGCCGCCTGCGACCTACGCTTGCCGGAAGGAAAACCGGTGGAGGTTCATTTGAAGCTCGGACGGCGCAACCCGTTGGATTGGGTCAACTGGGTTGCTTGATGCTCTCATAGCAACAGACCGGAAGAGGAAATTATGAAACGCAGAGATCTTCTTAAGACAAGCGCCGCCGCTGCCGGCCTGCTGGGTTCTCTAAAAATTTCGCCGACGCTCGCCGAGGCCGAAAGCGATCCCCAAAAAACACCGGAACAAACCGGAGCGCCGCTGACGGACAATCGTCCGGCCGAATATCTTCAGCGCGTGCGGGGGGATTCGTTCTTGCCCAAGCCGCCGGCGCCCGCGAGATCGTATCCGGTCTCGCCAATGCCGCTGGCGGAACGGGTCAGGCGGAAGATTGTGCCGCGGCGGGGCTTTTGCAGCATCGCGCCCGGCAACCTGGTCAGCGAGAGTCTCACCTCCGGCAATGGAGCGATGAACATCGAGTTGACGGGAGATCCCTACTCGGAGCAGATCCTCTTCCACCACGAAAGCCTGCTCATGCCGTGGAAGAGGCCCTTGGAGGCCCCGAATATCGCGAGTATTTTCCCGCAGGTGCGGCAAATGGTGCTGGAGGGGAAGAACCGCGAAGCCACGGCGCTCGCCGTCCAGCACATGAATGATGGCCCGATAAAGCAGGACACTGAGCCGCACCTCACCGTCCCGGCATTCCTGATGCAGCTTGATTTTCCGAAAGCCGCGCCGGTCAAGGACTATCTCCGCACCGTCAATTTCGAGAACAGCGAGATAAAGGTCGCCTGGACTGATGAGCACGGCGACTGGCTTCGTCAGACTTTCACTTCCCGGCCTGACAACGTCGTGGTTCAGTGGCTCACCCCGCCGACGGGTCAGCCGGTGAATGTCCGAATCTCATTGCAGCGGTCCGCTGAGTGGAGCATGCGTTCCGGGATGGACTGGGGCAGCCACTCGGGAATTGGCTCCACAGCACCCGACCGGGGAGCCTTCACCCCGGGAGCGTCGGGATCACCCCCCAAAGTATCCGCCCCGAAGGGCGTCGAAGCCAGCGAGGTTCGGCAGGACGGCAACGAACAGCGGCTGATTTACAAATGCCGTTTGGATCCCTCCGTGGACAACAGCGGCTACGCCGGGGTGGTTCGGGTGGTGCGCAAGGGCGGATCGGCCCGGATGGATGGCGACACGCTGGTGGTCGAGAATACGTCGTCCGTGATGCTGCTCACGCGCATTGAACATTTCCCTGACTACAGCGAGAAGCAGGTGGACGCGCTGCAGCAAGCAGTGGAAGGGCTCACCCCGGACTATCCGGCATTGCTTGACCGGCACCAAAAGGTTCAGTCGGAGGCCTTCAACCGCGTTACCGTGGATTTCGGCGGCGCCTCGCAATATGGCATGTCTACGGAGGAACTTCTGGCCGATCAGCGGTCGAGGCCGGATTACTCGCCCGCGCTGCTGGAGAAGACTTTCGAAATGGGACGCCATTGGTTCATCCTCACGAGCGGCAAGTATCCCACCATCGCGGCCGAGATCAATGCCACCATCGACCTGCAAACGGCGGGCGCAGTGCAGGGCGGCTTGCGGGAAGGCATGGAAGCCTACTTCAACTGGATGGAGAGCCTGGCCCCGGACTGCCGGGTCAACGCCAAGAACATCTTTGGTCTTCGCGGCGCCTCGTATCCCCTCTTTCCAGACAAGGGTATCGGCGCCAATTTCTATTACACCAGCAACTCTGCAATCGGAGTTTGGCCCTACTGGATTTCCGCTGGAGGCTGGTGCGTGCGCCAGTTCTGGGACCACTATCTGGTCACCGGAGACGTGGAATTTCTCCGCAATCGCGTTGTGCCGGCGTATAAAGAGCTGGCGCTGTTCTACGAAGATTTCCTGACGGCCACCGACAAAAATGGGAACTATATGTTCGTCCCATCCATCTCGCCGGAGAACACGCCCGGCAGCACGGACCCGTCGGGACCCATACTGATCAATGCCACCATGGATATTGCGGTGTGCCGGGAAGTCCTGACCAACTTGATCCAGGCTTCGGAGATTCTGGGCGTCGATGCCGACAGCGTGCCGAAATGGAAGGCGATGCTGGCCAAGATGCCACCCTACCTGCTCGAACTGGACGGAACCCTGAAGGAATGGGCTTGGCCCACGCTGCAAGAGCATTACACCCATCGGCACGTGTCTCATCTCTACGGGGCCTGGCCGGGTGATGAAATTGATCCCGATCGCACGCCGCAGCTGGCTCGAGCCGCGGAGATAGCCGGCCGAAGGCGCACGGTTGATGCGCTAGCCACCGCGGTCGCGGGCGAAACTTTGCCTGCTTTTGGTCGCTGCCATCGCGCTTTGGTTGGGGCGCGGCTCAAAGACAACGTCATAGTGGATGTCCAACTGCGGCAGTTGGTGGAGCAGGGCTACGTCAGCACCGCGCTCCGGTGTTCGCGCGAGCCTTGTGGCCCGCCTGTGCCGGATGCGCAGGGCGGAATTCCCGCGATCATCATGGAAATGCTGGCCTACTCGCGCCCCGGCGTCATCGAGGTGCTTCCCGCCCTTCCACCGTCGCTGGTTAAAGGCTCGATTAACGGGATGCTGCTCCGCACTTTTGCGAGGATCGACAAGCTTGCCTGGGATATGGAAGCCCGGACCGTGGACCTGACGGTCACCTCGATGAGAAAGCAGGACATCACCCTGATAGCGCGGTACGGGATCGAAACGATCGACGCTCCATCGGGCGTCCTGGCGGCCGCCCTCCAGGCTGGCAAGGCCAACATCGATGTGCACTTGCCAGCGAACAGGCCGGTGACCTTCCACCTGAAACTGGGCCACCATAAGCCGCTTGATTGGGTCAATCAGGTGGCCCGCGCTTGACACGTTCGCTGCATTACGGATTGCCGCGCGACGGTGGAGCGCCGCTGGTCCATACTGCATCCCCGAAAGGCGCTTCGGCAGGTGAAACATTACACTGAGTTTCGCTATCCTGCTTAATGGATTCGGACACTGATATGCAGAAGACAATAATCGTTTGTGGATACGGGCCAGGGATCGCGGCCGCGGTGGCGAACAGGTTCGGCGGCGAAGGCTTCCAGGTCGCCCTCGTCGCGAGGAGTGCTGACAATCTCGAGAAGGCGCGAGGTGCACTCCAGGCGCGAGGGGTCAAGGCGGCTGCGTTTCCGACAGATCTGTCCGATCCGAACGCAGCGAAGGGCCTGGTCAAACGGGTGACTGACCAGCTTGGGCCTGTCACCGCGATTCACTGGAACGCATATGCCAACACTGCCGGAGACCTCATGGCCGCCGATGCCACTGCGCTCCGCACCGGGTTCGATGTGAGCGTCACGAGCCTGGTCTTAGCCGTGCAGGAAGCATTTGCAGATCTGAAGGCCGCGAAAGGAGCGGTGCTGGTCACGAACGGTGGTTTGGGCTTGTTCGATCCGAAGGTCGACGCGATGGCCGTTCAATGGAATTCGATGGGCCTGGCAATTGCGAACGCCGCGAAGCACAAGCTCGTCGGCCTTCTCAGTGAGAAGCTTCGTGCGGACGAGATCACCGTTGGGGAGGTGGTCGTCCTCGGGCTCGTGAAAGGCGGTGTCTGGGACACGGGCAACGCCACCGTCGACCCGCGCACCGTTGCCGATGAGTTCTGGGAGATCTACTCCCAACACGAATCCAGAGTCGTTACCGTGTCGTGATCCGCCGATGCGGCGTCGCGTCGAGAAAGCCCAAAGGGTTCGTCACCAACTTCCGGGCCGTCGGCAACCCGGACATGGTTGATGCTTACCGCGGCAGCTTCTGTTCGCCCTGGATGGTGAGGGCGATTGCCTTGCCTGGGGCCTTCGTGTTCGGCTGTCCGCCGCCCACGAACACCGTGTAGGCGCCCGGGGCCACGCGGATCTCGCCTTCCTCGCTGACACAGCTCAGGTCACGCGGGTTCAGGGTGAACCTCAGGTGCCTGGTCTGGCCGGCCGGGATGTTGACGCGTTCCAACCCCCGCAGCGCGCGCAGCGGAGCGCCCGGAATCTTCGGGAATACCAGGTAGAGCTGCGCCACTTCGTCACCCGGGATGGAGCTGACGTTCTTCACGTCCACTTCGACGGTGAGGTCGGAACCGGCCTGCAGGGTATCGGTGGAGAGCTTCGGGTTGCCGTACTCAAACTTCGAGTAGCTCAAGCCGTAGCCGAACGGATAGAGCGGCGTACCTTCGTAGTAGCGGTAGGTACGGTTCGTCATGTTGTAGTCGGAGAAGGGCGTCAGGTCCGCGAGGCCCTGGTAGAAGGTAATCGGAAGGCGGCCGGCCGGGTTGTTCACGCCAGCGAGAGTCTCCCCCACCGCCTGTCCGCCATCTTCGCCCGGATACCAGGCTTCCAGGATGGCGTTCGAGTTCTGGTCGGCCCAATTGACCGCCATGGCGCTGCCGTTGACCAGGGTGACGATGAGCGGCCTGCCGGTGGCCTTCATAGCTTCCAGCAAAGCCTCTTCATCCTTCGGCAGGTCGAGGACGGTGCGGTCGCCGCCCTGGAAGCCCTCCGGCAACTGCCCGCGGGTGTTGCCCTGCTCGCCTTCGAGCTGCGAGGTGATGCCGACCACCGCGACCACGACATCCGCCTTTTTGGCGGCGCTGATGGCCGACTCGGGATCGTAGCCGTAGTTCCAGCTCAGCGTGGGGCCGACGACGGGCACGGCGCCGCCGCGGCCCGGGCCGCCGGCGGCCGCGGAGGCGTTGGTCTGCGCGGTGGCTTCCGCGGCGTCGCGGAAGAACTCCACAACCAACTTGTAGGTCTTGCCCTTTTCAAAGCTGACTTCGGCCGTGCGTTCCGGCAGGCCCGGGCCGCCGAAAGCCATGCCGCGGCCGGAAGTGGCGCGGTGCACCCAGTCGTTGATGACCGGCTTGCCGTCTACAGTGACGCGCACGCCGCCGTTGCCATTGATGGTGAACTCGCACCCGCCGGCTTCGGGCGCGGTGAGGGTAGCGGTCCAGCGGCCTGAGAAATCGCCGCTGGTGTTGACTTCGGCCGGCAGGCGGGGAGCCGGCGGCCCGGCGCCGCGTCCGCCGCCGAAGCCCATCTGCGCGGCGCCGATCTGCTGCTCCACGCGGCTGGCTACAGGCTGGCCGGAGAGGGTCTTGTTGTTGAAGTAAACGGCGTCCACGCCGGGCTGGCCGCCCGCGCTCTTGAAGGCCGACTGCGGGATGATCACGGCGTTGCGCAGGAACTTGGTGCCCGGTGTGTAGGTGACGGTGGCACCGGAGAACTGCTTGCGTATGCCGTCGATGATGGTGGTGTATTGGGTCGCCGTTCCGCTGTAGTTGCCGCGCAGAACGGTTTCGTTATCGGCAAGCGGCCCCACGACGGCGATGGTCTTCACGCTGGACTTGAGCGGGAGGATGCCGTCGTTCTTCAGCAGCACCATGGCCTGGCGGGAAACGTTCAGCGCCAGCGCGCGGTGTTCCGGCGTATCGACTTCGTTGGGGGAGATCTTGGAGTACGGAACCGTCTCGGGCGGATCGAACATGCCGAGTTGGAAGCGCGCCTTGAACAGGCGCTTCAGGTTCACGTCCACTTCCTGCTGGCTGATGAGGCCGTTCTGCATGGCTTCGAGGTAGGCAGGAACGTCCTGAGTCTGCCAGACGCAATCGCTGTCGGTGCCGGTCTTCAACGAAAGGGCGGCCGCTTCGGCCATCGTGTTCACGATGTGGTGGCCGACGCCCGGCTTCCGATAGATGTCGGAAATCGCGCCGCAGTCGGAGACCACGTAGCCGTTGAATTTCCAGGCGCCGCGTAGGGTGTCCTGCAAGAGGAACTTGCTGGAGCAGGCCGCTTCGCCGTTGATGCGGTTATAGGCGCACATGACCGAGTCGGCCTTGCCTTCCACCACGGTGGCGCGGAACGCCGGCAGGTAGGTGTCCTCGATGTCGTGCAGGGAGACGCTGACGTCCTCGAAATGGCGGGTGGGTTCGGGACCGCTGTGGACGGCGAAGTGTTTCGGCGTGGAGACGGTCTTGAAGTACTTCGGATCGTCGCCCTGCATGCCCTGGACGAATGCCACGCCCATGCGCGCGGTGAGGAACGGGTCCTCGCCATAGGTTTCCTGGCCGCGGCCCCACCGCGGATCGCGGAAGATGTTGATGTTGGGCGCCCAGAAATCCAGGCCCGCGCCGCGGCCGGGCACGGCCTGCTGCTGCAGAGATTGGTTGTAGCGGGCCCGCGCTTCGGTGCTGATCACCGCGCTCATCTGCTTGATCAGCGGCGCGTTGAATGTGGAGCCCAGGCCGATCACCTGTGGGAAGACGGTGACGTTGCCGGAAACCAGGCCGTGCAGGGCCTCATTCCACCAGTTGTAGGCGGGAATCTGCAGGCGCGGGATGGCGGCGGTCTGGTTGACCAGCTGCGCGGCCTTCTCTTCCATGGTGAGACGCGAAACGAGGTCGTCCACACGCTGGTCGAGCGGCAACGACGGGTTCCTGAACGGGAGCGTGGCCGCACCCTGCTGCTGGGCCGCAGCCGGGCCCACGCAACATAGCAATAGCAGTCCGGCGGCCAAAACTGCACGCCCGCCACAGGGGGTATGCGAGGTGAACATATTTATTCGAAGTTACTTTAGCACCGCGCGCGGCGCGAAGTGAGCGTGAATCAGTAGTGCTAAAATCATGCCGGACCGAGAGGGTTTCGTCTGTGAGCCTAAACCGATCTCGGATCTTTTGAAACGACGTTTTTTGGAGGATGTGGATGGTGCGACTTCGACTCCTGACAATCGCTTTCATAGTTGCTGCGCTCGCCGGTCGAAACATGTGCCGTGCGCAAGACGGTAACGCTCTCAAACTCTGGTACCAACAGCCCGCTCAGCAGTGGACGCAGGCCCTGCCGGTAGGCAACGGACGCCTGGCCGCCATGGTCTTTGGCGTCGTCGGCAAAGAGCACATCCAGCTCAACGAGGACACCATATGGTCAGGCGATAAGCACGATCGCAGCAACCCCGATGCTGCCAAGTCCGTTCCCGAGATCCGGCGACTGCTGATGGAAGGCCACCCGGCCCAGGCGCAGGCTTTGGCCGACAAAACCATGATCAGCATCCCTAAGGCGCTCCCCGTTTACCAGACTATGGGCGACCTCTGGCTCGACTTCGGTGAGGTGCCGGAGTCATCCGACTACCGCCGCGAGCTGAATCTGGATACCGGTATCGCATCCGTGCAGTACACCGCCGGCGGCGTCCGCTACGAACGCGAAGTCTTCGCCTCCGCGCCATGCCACTGCATCGTCGTCCGTCTGACGGCCGATAAGCCCGGCAGCATTTCGTTCCACGCCACTATGAACCGGCCCGCGGACGCCACCACCGAATCGGCGGCCGGGAAGCTGATCATGACCGGCCAGGCGCTGCCCAAGCGAGCCCCGGGAGAAGTCAACTCCGGAGTTCGCTTCCGCTCCGAGCTGAAGGCGACGGTTGCCGGCGGCCAAATGGAGAACGCTGGCGACCATCTCGACGTCACCAAGGCCGACAGCGTGACTCTCGCCATCGTGGCCGCGACCGACTTCCGGGAGAAGGACCTCGCCGCCGCCTGCGCGCGCGATCTAACCGGGTCCGCGCGCGCCTACGATGCTTTGCGCCAGGAGCACATCGCGGATCACCAGCAGTTCTTCCGGCGCATGAAGCTCGAACTTCCCGTGGATCCTGCTGCCCGCGCCCTGCCCACCGACGAGCGGCTCGCGCGCGTCAAGAGCGGCTCCACCGACGAGGACCTGGCCGCGCTGTATTTCCAGTACGGAAGATACCTGCTGATCGCCAGCAGCCGGCCGGGCAGCATGGCAGCCAACCTCCAGGGCAAATGGAACGATAGCCTGACCCCGGCGTGGGGCAGCAAATACACCATCAATATCAATACCGAGATGAATTACTGGCCGGCCGAAACCTGCAACCTCTCGGAATTGACCGAGCCGCTGTTCGATTTGATCGAGAGGGGTCGCGAGAACGGCCGGCAGGTAGCGAAGTTCTACTACAACGCCGGCGGATTCGTCATGCATCACAACACCGACCTGTGGGGAGACGCCGTTCCAATCGACCTCGCGGCCTCTGGAGTTTGGCCCATGGGTGCGGCCTGGCTGTCGCTGCACCTCGCCGAGCACTACGACTTCACCCGCGACCGCAAGTTCCTCGCCGGGCGCGCCTATCCGATCATGAAGGAGGCCACTCAGTTCTTCCTCGACTACATGGTCCCGGACGGTAAGGGCCATCTGGTGACCGGACCTTCACTTTCGCCCGAAAACACGTACAAAACGGAATCAGGCGAGAGGGCCGCCATCACCATGGGCCCGACGATGGACAACGAGATCCTCTGGGCGCTTTTCGGACGCGTCATCGAAGCCAGCCAGACTCTCGGCATCGACGCCGACTTCCGCGCCAGGGTCGCGGCAACGCGCGATAAGCTCCTGCCCCTGCGCATCGGCAAGTGGGGCCAGATCATGGAATGGTCCGAAGACTACGACGAAGCCGAACCCGGCCACCGGCACATGTCGCACCTCTTCGCCCTGTACCCCTCCAACCAAATCACGCGCCAGAAGACGCCCGACCTGGCGAAAGCCGCCCGCGCCACCATCGACCGCCGCTTAGCCAACGGCGGCGGCCACACCGGCTGGAGCCGCGCCTGGATTATCAACTTCTGGACACGTCTGGCCGACGGCGACAAGGCCTACGAAAATCTGCTGGCGCTCTTCCGCAATTCCACGCTGCCGAACCTGTTTGACAACCACCCGCCATTCCAGATCGACGGCAACTTCGGCGCTACCGCCGCAATCGCCGAAATGCTGTTGCAGAGCCACGCCGGCGAAATCGAGTTCCTCCCCGCGCTGCCCAAGGCATGGAGCATCGGAAAGGTGAGCGGACTCCGCGCCCGCGGTGGAGTGGAAATCGACCTCGCCTGGAGTGGAGGACTGCCCACGACCGCCACCCTGAAGCCCACGGTGGACAGTTCGCAGAGCCTGCGCGTCGCTCCTGGTGTCCGGATTAAGGCTATCCGCGACGGCCCCCAGACGCTTCCCGTGCCCGCCGTTAAGGATTCCCTGGCGAAGCTCAACCTAAAAGCGGCCCACATTTATACGGTGGAGTTCACTGCAACGCAATAGCGGCACCGCAAAGCTCCATTCGATCCGCTGGCCGCCTGGCGGATGCTGACGCTGAAAGCGCGGTGGACCGGTCGCGGCACGACGGTTACCACGGCGACGCGGTGCCGTCCGTTCTTATTACTTCGCCGCGAGCTCGTAGATGTTGATGCTGTAGGGCGGCAGGGTAAGCGAATCCGGCGTGGAATTGACTGCCGAACTCGTGATACTCGGGTTCTGGATATCGTTGTCGGTGGGCGCCAGCCGCCACAGGGTGCCTTTGCCGGTCAGCGACGCGCTCGCGATGTTCAGCTTCAGGGGTTGGTCCTTATCCGTGGGATTCAGGACGGCCACGGTGAAGGCGCGCTTGTCCGCGGTCCAGGCAGCGACGACATCCAAGGGGAAAGTGGCGCTGCCAGCGTTTACTGCCGGCTGCTCGCCGCCGACCGGTTCGGTGACCTTGGGTTGGGGCGAATTGCCGGTAACTTCCGCTGGGATTGTGCCGAAGTGATCGCGATAGATTTTGAAAACCTGGCCGTTGGCATTCAGCTTCACGGTCATTCCATCGCGGGCAAGCAGTGACGTCGCGAAGGTTTGAGCCGCCATCTGGAAAATGTCGGGGTAGCGGAACATCTCATGGAAAACCCAGGCGTACGCCGGGTAGGTGGGGTATTTGCCGTTACCGCTGTAGGCCCATTCATCGACGTTCAGCGGCTTGGGGTGAGCGGCCAGTTGCGGCAGCACCTTCTCGTATTCCTTGTACGTCTCGTATTTGATGCGAATGTGGTTGGCGGGACCGCGCATCCAATCGGTGATCGGCATGTTGGGATCGTTCGGCACCTGTTTGCCTTCGGCGATCACGAAGTGGGTGGCGCCGTAGTTGTAAAAGTGCTCGCTGATGAGGTCGATGTTGTCGAAGCAGTTCTTGAGCATGTTGCCGGTCCAGTCGCCGGGGGACATGATCTTCGGAACCAGGTCGGTGCCCAGCTTAAGCGCCTCCTTGGAACCGGTCATGGTGTCCGGCATTGCGCCGCTGGCGATCAGCACGATGCTGGGGTCCACTTTCTTCATGACCTTGGCGAACAGGTTGTGCTTGTATTCGAACTGATCGAGCGGCATGTACCCATACTGGTAGCTGCCCCACATCTCGTTGCCGATGCCCCAGAACCTGACGTGATATGGCTCGGGATGGCCGTTGGCGGCGCGCAATTTGCCCATGGGAGTGCTGGCGGCGCCATTGACGTATTCGACATATTGGGCGGCGGAATCCGCGTCGCCCATGCCGGCATCGACAGTGATATAAGCTTCCACGCCAAGAAGCTTGCACATGGTCATGAACTCTTCGGTGCCGACGTCGTTGGATTGAAGAGCGCGCCAGACGGGGTCCATTTCCGGCGGACGCTTGTCGGGGTCGCCGATGGCGTTGCGCCATTCGAACGCGGAAACGTAATTGCCGCCGGGCCAGCGGTAAACGCCGGAGCGAAGGCTCTTGAGGGCCGCGATCGCGTCGGGGCGGAACCCGTTGAGGTTATCGGCGTTCATGAGGGAAACCGCGCCGACATGGAAGGAACCGGTTCCGGTGCCGCTGATTTCAAATTGGGCCGCGCCGGACTTTTCCGCTTTGAAAGAGAACGTGAATTTCTTGTATGCCGCGGTGAGCGGACCGAGGGCGACAGTCTGGCGGGCGCTGGGATTCTCGGCGTCCCAAACGATGCTGACCGATACCTTCGCGGCGGGGTCGCCGGCCAACTGAATGCGGCCGTTGTAGGTGGCGCCCAGGACGAAGTTGAGACCAGGCTGGCGCATACCGCGAGGCTCGGCGCCGGCCAGTTTGATCAACGGCGAGTGATCGCCGACGAATGCGCCCTTGTCATCCATGACGACGGACTCGGGAGGGCCGACGGGGACCCATCGCCTGGGGGCGCCGCGGCCCCGGCCGGGCCCGCCAGCGCCTCGCCCCGCGCCACCGCGGCCGGCATCGGCAGGTGCCGCAGGTGCGGGTGCGACGGTGTTGTAGAATTTGCGGTCATCGAGCATCTCGCTCCATAGACCGGAGTAGACGAGAGTGCCGGCGTGCTCGACAAACTGGCCGTATACATAAGGAGAAATGGCCGTGCCGGTTTTCGAGGCATCAATGCTGGCGTTCACTGCCGGACTGGACGCCGGTGTTTGCGCTACCGCGGTAACAGCGGTGAGAACGAAGAGTATAGTGCAGGTTATTCTCATAGGATTTCGTATCATCGAGACGGTTTCGCGCAGAGACTTCAAGTGATCCATGATCCGATGCGCTCCGCGGTGATTGGACCCAATCCGGAAAACATGCACAGTACCACACTGCCAGGTCGACGGCGGCCGGCAGGAAGCCAGGCGCTCCGATGTCCGCGCGGCACGGGAGGCCGGTCCCACCACTCCGTCATGGGCCGTGATTCGCGCGGCTATGCCCTGCGCACTACGATGTAGGGCTGCCCCGGACGCTGATCATCGAGGGGTACGATTTGGCGCGGTACTAAGCTAATTGCCGCGACGGCCGCCGGTCGCCGCACCGACATCGACGCTGTCGACGTGCTTGCTCAGATCGCGCGCTACACCGACGATCATGAACTCGAGCGGTTCGCTGCCGGTGTTCTCGAAGGAGTGAACTTCGCTCAACTGAATCGGCACGGCATCGCCCTCTTTGATCCCGGCCGTGTCCGTGGCGCCGCCGCGTCCGCCGCCGACCGTCGCGGTCCCGGTGCCCTTCATGACGAAGTAGAACTCGGCGACCTCTCGATGCATGTGCGGGCCAATGGAGGCTCCAGGCGGCAGCACCAGGTGGTCGACATACGCCCACGCGGTGGCGAAGACGCTGGGATCGAGCGCGCGCCGGTATTGCGCGGTCCCCTTGCCGCCGTTCATCGCGTTCACCGGCCGCAGCAGCGCGCGGTCGAGCCGCATGGTGATGAACTGCGGGATGGGATCGAGCGGCACGTCGAGCCGCGGATCGTTGAGATTGAAAGCGTCGTACTGGTCCTTCGCCATCGACACGTTGATGTTCAGCCACTGGATGGGCATGTCCGTGGGATTGTAGATGGCGTGGGAGTGGCCCAGCTTGCAGGGAGCGCCAGCCGGTCCCTTGAGAAGCGACGTGCGGCCGTCGATGGTGAACTGCGCTTCCCCGTCGAGGATGACGAACATCTCTTCGCACTGATTGTGAAAGTGGGCGCCGATTCCGCTTTTCGGCTGGATCACGCCGCGATGCAGAAATTGCAGGTTCGGCTCCACAACGTGGGCGTCGAACAAGGCCGTGAAGTCCAGGGACCCGGCCCCGCCGTGCACCGCCGGGCTATGCCGGTATTTCGTAGGATCGCTGTGCGCGATGCGTGCCGCCAGAGGCTCGCGCGCGGCGATAGGGAGGAGCACCGACACGCTCAATCCCAGCGCCAGCACCGCGTAATAACGCTTCATCTGCTTCTCCATTCGGATGTATGTTATCACCGCTCATCGAGAAAGCCAGGAGAACCGGCAAATCAACTTTGGAAAGTGTCGCCCATGGTGTAACAGTTCGACGGCAAGGAAATACACCGCCTTCGCCGCCGGCCGGAATATTCTGGCGTTCGGGCTGGTGCGGTAACGCCGGCCCGCGCTTACTTGGAATCGCACAACAGCGTCGTGTAGTTCTTCGAGCTCAGCGTGTTTTCCACCGTGGGCCATACCGTCTGGTGGATGGCGGACTTGATCCACTTCTGGCGGAGCTCTTCGCTGGCATACGTCAGTTGGAACCGGTAGTTCATACCTGCCGGAGCGGAACCGGTGTAGACCGTCCGCAGCTTGAGGATCTTCACGTCGATGTAGCCCTCGAACTTTTCCGCCGCCGGTTGGAAAATGGTGTGGAAGTTATTCAACATTTCCTCTTCCCGCTTGGGATCCACGGAAAGATCGCAGTACAGAACGATGGGATTCTTCGCGGCTGTCTGGGCGCGAACTCCTTTCATGCCGGCCAGCGCGGCGAGCATTGCGGTGAGATAAGAACGTCGCTTCATAAGTGCTCCTCGTGTGCTTATTTATAGGTCTGGTAGAGCGGTTTCTCGCCCGTCACCGCGACCCTGATGCGGTACACGCTGGTGCTGGCGGTGATATAAAGCGTTTTGCCGTCGCCGCCCCAATTCAGGTTGGCGGCCGTTTCTCCTGGCTGGAGGGTGCCCAGATGCTTGCCCTCGGGCGAGAAGACCCAAACGCCCTCCGGACCGGCTGCCCAGACGTTCCCTTTCAAATCGATTTTCAGACCATCGGGGATGCCCTTCTCCGTGGCGTTGGCCAGATCGAAGAACATGCGGCCGTTGGATACGGTGCCATCGGGCGCCACATCGTAGCGCATCCAGAAGCGCTTCCTCTCATCGGAGTTCGCGACGTACATGATCTTCTCATCGGGTGAGAACCCGAGGCCGTTGGGACGGTTGAGGTCGTTGATGACGGCCTTCAACTGGCCGCCTTTGTATTGGAAGACGCCGTTGAAGTTCAGCTCTTTGGCCGGGTCGTTGTCCCCTCTCGTAAGGCCGTAGGGAGGATCGGTGAAATAGAGCGAGCCGTCCGAGCGGTACACCAGATCGTTGGGACTGTTGAGGCGATGGCCCTCGAACTTCTCAATGTAGGGCGTCATTGTCAGATCTTTGGCCACTCGCACGATCCGCCGGTTGGTGTGCTGGCAAAGAAGCACCGCGCCGTCTTTATCGGAGACCATCCCGTTGGGTCCGATGAACGCTCCGCGGGGCGGGTTGACGGGGGCGCCTCCGGCGTTCTCGATGAGCACTTTCACCTGGCCCGCGGGCGTGACGGAACGGACCAGGTTGCCGGGCACATCGCTGAACCACAGGACGCCTTCCGGCCGCCACACCGGGCCTTCGGTGAAAATAAATCCGCTGGCGACTTTTTCGATCTTGGCATCTTTGGGCACGAGGGCGTCGAATGCCGGGTCCAGGCGGATAATCTTGCCGACGTACGGAGTTTCCTTGGCGGGAGTTGTCTGGTGGGCGGCGAAACAGGCGGCCAGAAAGAGAGCGAGGGGTATCGCGTAGTAGAATTTCACGATCTTTTTACCTGTAGGTTCTAATTCTCAGCCAAAAACACCTCGCGGTCAAGGCGCCGTTTGGCCTTAGGGAATCCAGGCGCAGGGATGGTCGGGGCGGTCCTCACAGAAGAACACCCGGAAGTCGCTGGGCATATGCCGGGCGGTCCACTGGCGTCCATTAATGAAATACGGCTTTGCCCAAGCCTCGCTGTCGATGGTGCGCGGCGCCAGCACCGACACCGACGCAGTTCCCTGTGCCGGATAACCGGTGCGCGGGTCCATGATGTGAGCATAGGTCCGGCCGCCGGCGCGAAAGAACTTTTCGTAGCTGCCGGACGTGGACAGCGACATATCCTTGAGGAACACTTGCGCCGCCGAGACATTCGGATTGCCGGGGCCGCGGATGTTGGCCATCCAGCCGCGAGGTTCATCCGGCGGCGCCCCCAAGCCATAGATGCTGCTACCGGAGCCTTCCACCAGTGCGCGCTCGATGCCTCTTTGTTTCAGGATTTCGACCATGCGGTCCACCGCGTATCCCTTGCCGATGCCGCCGGGGTCGAGCTCGACGCCGGCGCGGTCGAAGCTGACGGTCTGCGCACCGGCGTCGAGGTGGATGTGCCGGTAACCGACGCTGGTCAGCGCGGTCGCGACCGCGCTGCTCTCCGGCAGGCTTCCCGTGCCTTTGTAAAACCCCCAGACCTTCATCAATGGACCGACGCTGATATCGAACGCGCCTTCGCTCGAGCGGCTGTAGGCATCACACGCGGACAGCAGTTGGAACAGTCCCGGAGAGACCTTGACTGGTTTGCTGGAAGCGCCACGGTTGACCTGGCTCCATTCACTGCCTTGCTGATAGTTCGAGAGCAAGGCGTCGAGACGGCTCGCTTCGTCCAGTGCGGCGTCCGCGGCCGCTTCCATTTTCTCGCGATCGGTTCCATAGAGCACGATCGAATAGACCGTGCCCATGGCATTGGCGCTCTTTTCGAGGCGCAGAACGGGCTGGGCCAGAGCGGCCGAAGCCAGAAGCAGAGTCACCCCGATGTGCAACGGAGCCCTAGGCAACCTCATCCCCTGCGAGCTGCCCGGTGTGCCCGATAGTCAAGGCGGACATCGCTGATCGGCGGCCCAATCACTTCAATCCGCCGCAGATCGCGCGTGCCGATGCCGTGCTGCTCCGCCAACAATAGCGTGCTGTCGCAAGTCTCGAACGGCGCCGTGCCCCTCACCGCCATCGGGTCAAATCCCATGAGGGCGGCGCCCACAGCGTCGGTGTTTACAGGATTCAGGCCGGCGATCAGAAGGCCGGGGTGTACTGGATTGACGGCTCGAATCCAAGGTCCCTCGCCGCCGGTCATGGTATCGATGGCGTCGACGATGGCCAGGTGAATGGGCCGCGCAGCGACGATGTCGGATATGATTCGCGGAATCCGGTACCCGCCATCGCGCGGCGACTTGGGGTCGTTCTCCGACGGCGCGCTTTTCGATGGCTGCCGTACGCCGCTGTGCATGATGCCCCGCCCCCCGCGCGGCGTGAGGCTGGGCTCATCCACTCCCGCACCCTCTCCATAAATCGTGACGGGCGTGGAACCGAACATGTTCTTGATGGAAAGAGTGATGCCGGCCGTGGCATGCTCCTTCATCTTACCGATGGAGACAAAGAAATCGCAGTCCGCGTAGGAGTGGTTCAGGTCAAAGCCGTCGAAGATGTGACCGCCTCCCGGGACGGTGAGCCGCGAGTACTTCTTGGCGCGGCCCAGCACGTTGGTGTTCTCGAACTCTACGCGCGGCGCCGCCTTGAGGATATCCTCCGGCTTCCAGCCGACTTCCATCATGTACTCTTCCAGCGGGTCGGCGCTGGACCAACTGCCTTCCAGGATCCGGACTCGCTGCGCACCGGCGTTGCCGAGAAGATAGGTCACGGCCCCGATTAGCTTCGGGTGTGTCCAGTAGGTCTCTTCGTGCGGTTTGAAGCCTACACGGTCTGCGGCGCCCCCGACCATGTTGATCTTCATGGCGACGGTCTTCCCTTTGACCATGCCTGCGAGCCCACCCAGCTGGTCGAACATCTTGGTCAACGCCGGTAGCAGCTCGGAGGTGTAGTTGTCGCACTTTGCGATGGCGACCGGTTTGGCGGGGGCATCGGCGGCGAAGGCACGCCCTGCATTCGCACCCAGATAGATCCCGGCGCCGCCGAGCGAGCCCAGGAAATGTCTGCGGCTAGGCTGTGTGCACCAATTCTTCATGTGGTGGTTCATGGCGATGTTAAGCCTCCAGTTCAATAGCACAGTATGACGAAAATTGCGGAAGATGCAGTTCCTGGGAGGATTCCCGGCGGACCAGTTCCAGCGGGGCCGGACCTTCGGAATCCAAAGTCCAAAAGCGCGCCGCACGACAGGGACGGCTCATTTCAATGGACACGTTCCGGTTGGCGCCCGAGGAAAACATCAGAAGTTGGAAGAGCGCTTTGCGCCCGTCCTCGGTTCCGGTATAGAGCGAGGCGCAAGCTCCGGCACTATACGTGTGAAAGAGGTCGTTCTTACGGCTCAGGAGCATGTGAGTCTTGTTGGCCAGCAGATAGGGGTCGACGGCATCTTCGGTACAAACCGCCACCCGTCCGGAACCCAGTTGAAAGACATCGAACTCTGGGTCCTCGTTACTTAACGTCGTGCCCCCGGCCGCCAGCGCCGCGCACTTTTTGAGGCAGACCAGCAATCCACCCGCGCGCACAAAACCGAGCAGCGCCTGGCGGACCCCGGGCGTGGGCAGGTCCTCATCGGCATAAACCACCGCTTTCAACCCCTCTAACGCGTTCGCCGGCATTTTGGATTTCTCCAGGATCCGGTACGGCAACTGCCGGCGCCCGATCAGGTTGAGCGCTTCCGTGGAGAAGAATTCGTTGTCGCCCGAGAAGTTGGAAACCACGCCCACCAAACCGAGCGAACGATAGGTTTGCCAGTCCCGATGGCTCTCGAAGAACGCTAAAGCCCTAGTCACCTTCTTCCATGCCGCGAGGCTCTTGGCATCACCCGAGGCAAGCGCCCCGGCGAAATCGTCGTCCAGCGAAACCACCCAACGGGCGCCACCGAACGCCGCATCCGAAGCAGCCAGGATGTACGCGTCGGGCCGCGAGATCACCTGCTTCCCCGGAGGATCCGCGGAAATCCAGACCGACCGTTCCGGCAGCAGCGTGCGCGCCATTTGCACAAACCAGCCGTTGGAATCGATCCACGGGACTCCGGTAGGACCGGCATCGGCGACGTCCCGGCCGAACCTCTTGGTAGTTTTTACCGAGGGCCAGGAATTGTCCGTGAATGCGGCCACCGGTCCAGCCGGTAGACCGGCCACTTTGGAGCGCGAAACCCACGGGATCACTGGAAATCCCTTCACGGACTCGGGCTTAGCTGTAGCCAGAGCCGACAATCCGGCAGTTCGCGCGGAGGGAATCGCATCCGAAGGATTGACTCCATCTCCCAGCAGGCCGGCAAAGGCAATGCCACGCTCTTTGCCGGCTGCTAACAAAGCTTGGAACTGCCCGGCTTGGGTGTCACTGGCGCCCCAGGGCAGGATCAGACAATCGAGCGGCGTGCCTTGGATCAGATCCAGTGCCGCTGGCTGTGTCCAGTATGGGCCTTTCGGCCATCTCATCGGCGATGAGTTTGTGCCTATGTCCATAAAAGGTCCTAATTGCGAAACGCCCAGATTGAAGACAGTTCCGCCCCGGGAAATGGGGTTGCCTCCGTAATCGCCAGGCGTCAGCTTGCTCGTTCAAGGAATATCTGCAACGGCACAAACCCGTGGACACAAGAATTATGTCGGATCGCGAACCGGGCGTCAAGGCCCACATTCTTGGGGCATCGCTGCGCCAGCCTTTGTGCCGTCGAACTCCCGTTCAATGCTCCGAATGCCCGTGTTCTTTATCCCGACCACCTGGGCATCGACGTCCTAGCGAAAGACGGGAAGGTGATCATCCGTCTTCCGCGGCCGAAAATGGGATGTACCGTGGTTGTCTGAGCCGGCGCGGCGTCACCGGTGTGGAACCAGCGTCGTGCTATTCTCACCCTGTCACGCCTATGATCGGACGATTGCAGTATCTTCTCATTGCGGGACTGCTTTTCCCATCCTTGCTTGCCGCTGCCGACGAGGTGCCGTTCGCCCCACGCGTGGAGCAATGGGGTATTCAGGAACTGACGCTGCGATCACCCCGAACCTACGGCAACCCATTTGTGGACGTCAGCATTCAGGGCCGGTTCCGGTCTCAAGGCAAAGACATCACCGTCGATGGTTTTTACGATGGCGATCACACCTGGAAGATCCGCTTCATGCCGGAGACCGCGGGGACCTGGACGTTCACTACCATTTCGGCCGACTCGGATCTGAACGGCAAATCCGGGTCTTTTGTGGCTGACAGTGCCGGCGCCGGGAACCATGGTCCCGTCGTTGTACAGAAACAGTACCATTTTGCTTATGCCGACGGGACGCCCTACTTCCCCCTCGGCACGACTCTGTACAACTGGCTGAATCGCGACCGCGATCTCGAGATTCGCACGCTCAGCACCCTCTCGCGGAATCCCTTTAATAAGGTGCGCTTCCTGGTTTTTCCCAAGTGGATGGCCTTCAACCGCGTGGAGCCGCCGCGCTTCCCCTATATCCAGACGGCGGCCGGAAAGTTCGACCTCGACCGGTTCGACCCCGAGTTCTTCACCCACTACGAATCTCGCATCCGCGATCTCGAGGCCCTCGGAATTGAAGCCGATATCATTCTGTTCCACCCTTACGACAAGTGGGGATTCTCCAGCATGGACCAGCGCCACGACGATGCCTACCTGAAGTACGTCGTGGCGCGCTTCGCGGCGTTCCGGAACATCTGGTGGACGCTCGCCAACGAGTTCGACATTTTCGGGACACAAAAAGATTGGCGCCATCTCGGCGAACTCATCGCCAGGTCCGATCCCTACGGACACCAGCGCGGGATTCACAACTGCTGCACCGCCTTCTATGACAACTCGCAATCGTGGATCACCCATGTCATCCTGCAGGACATCACGGCCCAACGCCGGTCTCCCGTCGCGCGCGACGATTCCTCCATGGCGCTGGATGCCCGGAAGATCGGGAAACCCGTGCTGGTCGACGAGTACGGGTATGAAGGGAACAACGGCATGGCTTGGGGCAATCTGGGGCCACGCGAGGCAGTGGAAATCCACTGGGCGATTACCATGGCGGGTGCCTATGGGTCTCACGGGGAGACCTACGTGAATCCGGGTCACCTGCTGTGGTGGTCGGTCGGCGGAGAGTTGGTCGGGGAAGCTCCGGCGCGGCTCGGGTTTCTCAAAAAGATCATGTCCGAGGCTCCTTACAGCGAAATGGAACCGGCGCCTGACGCCATCGGAAATGGAGATCCGCTGATCACGGCGCTCGCCAGGCGGGGCTCGTACTACCTTTTCCACTTTGCTCAAACCAAAGAAGCAGACGGCTGGAATATCGGATTCTTCGGTCCCTCTACGCCGTCGCAACCAATCTTGGCGCAGCCTGCCGGTCCTGGAGTATTCAAGCCAGCTCGCATACCGGAGTTCCGCATCGGAGAAGGCACGTTCCGAGTGGATATGATCGACACCTGGAACATGAAGGTGTACTTTCTCGGCTACACGACCGGGCCGGTGCAAAAATTCCAACCCGAGATTGCTCCTGGCCTGATGAGATTCGTGAAGGTGGAACGAGCCGAGCCTGGCAAGCCGGTGGGTTCCGTGACCGGGTTATTCAACCAGTTCGGTTCGAACGCACAGTAGAGGGCCTAAGGTAAAATCTTTCCATGCAATCAGGCGCCGGCGCTAACCGGATTGCCCGCGCCGCGGTGGGCCGCTCCGCAGTCGGTGGGCGCGAGCATCATGCCAGCATTATGCCTGCGCCCCGTCCTCGTGCAAGTGTTACTTCGCCGCGCATGTGTACGAACTCGCCGATCCGGCCGGCCCGTTCGAATACTTCGGGTACTCCGGATACGAGCACATCGGCAAACTGCGCTCTCCCGCCGTGACTGTGACCGACTTTCCCGGCGCCTTGCCCCTCTCGACCCAATCCAGGATCAGGCCGAGACGATTGTATGTGCTCGGAATCTGCTGGGCCGCTATCTCTTTGCCGTCGCCATCGGCGTTGTAGTTCCTTCCGCCGAGTCCGTGATCGGTCTGCGGTAGCACAAAGAACCGGGCGAACGAATCCACCGCTGCGCGGCCCAACTTGTCGAGCACCGACTGATAGTAGGCCAACTGAGCGCCCGGCGAAGCCAGGGTGTCGTTCGTGCCGATTACCACGATCAACTTGCCGCCCCGCTTCTGGAACGCGCTCAAATCCGCATCGGTGGCATCGAGGACCGCGGAGAGTTCCACACGGCGCTGGTTCAGCGGACCGCCTTCCACGTAATCCAGCGGGTTCGCGGTGAGGTTCCGCATGAGGAATCCGGTCACACCCAGAACGCCCAGGTGGCTGTGCATCGGCGCGTTTTCAGCCGCGCCCTCCTGGCCGCGATAGCGCGTGTTGGCGATCAGGCCGCTCCCGGACGGGTCGGTATTCGGAACCCACATGCCGAAGCTCTTGACGCCGTTCGCCAGCGGAGTGGCAAACCAGTAGGGTGAATAGACCATCTTCAGAGTGGAGATCTGGCCGTCGGTGAGGCAGGCAGCCGCGCTCGTGTCCTGCGGGTTCGGATCCAGATTATTCGGGCAGCGTTTCGCCGCCCAGGGGTTGCGATTCGGGTCGCCCTGTTTTACGTCGAAGATAGCGCGGCATGCCATGTAGTTGTTGATCACGCCGTCCACCAGGCCGTCCAGCTTGTCGCATTGCCGCATGAACTCCCCACGAATCGCATTCACCTTGGCAGGCGTCACCCAATTCTCGACCGGCTTCTCCTGAATGCGAATCAGTTCCGGCGCGAGCATGAGCGTCGAGAAGTTGAGGATCGGCACTTCGGCGGCGATGCCGTCGTAATCCGCGGGGTAGCGCTGAGCCACCGTGAGTGCCTCCCGGCCTCCCTGCGAACTCCCGATGAAGTAGTTGTAGCGCGGCCGGGCGCCGTAGGCCCTTTGCATCAGAACTATGGCAGCGTCGTGCGTCTTCTTGAGTTGCATGTAGCCGAGATTGGCGATGGCTTCGTCGTTCATCGCCCACCGGTCTGCAGCAGGGTTCGGCGCGCCGAAACCGGCCGGCATTCTGCCTCCAAGGCTGGCGCCCGCCGGCGATGCGCCCGGTCCACGTGCAGCGCCTGGGGCGCCTTGCTGTCCCTGCCCCGGAGTTCCGGGAGGAGCCTGTCCGGGTTCACCACCACGCGCTGCGCCGCCCGGCATCCCCATTCCTCCACCGGGCATGCCGAACCCGCCCATCTGGTGGCCGGAGTCGCTGCCGTAGGTGGCGAAGCCCTGCTGCAGAAGCGTGGGGCCACCGCGGCCCACTCCGCCGGTCAATCGCGGAATGGTCCCGTTCATCCCGCCGCCTCCGAGTTGGGCGCCACGAAACCACCATGAGGCCGGAAGCGCAACTTCGAAGCGAATCGGCGGAGCGTTCTTGTCCACCGGCGCCAGGCTCCCTTCGACGCTGCAATATGCCGGCGTGCCGTTCGACTCCGCATGCCACTGCGGAGCATTCAAGGTTACCGCCGACACCGGCTCGCCGATGGCACTGGCGGGGATCTCGGAACCCAGCTTCGCGCCCGTACAGTCGGCTTCGGTGATAACCCTGGCAGCAGGGGCCGAATCCGGGCCGGCGCCAGCACCCACCTGCCGGCCATGGAGGACTAATGTGGAAATGAGGGTAACTGCCAGGTAGGCAGCACCGAAGGCCGTTCGATATCGTCTCATACGATTGACTCCAGTTTCGATTTCAAAGCAACGTCTCTGCGACAGACCTGTCGGAAACGGCGGCCTTCCATAAGACCGTCGAGGGCATACCGGCCCGACGGAACGGCTCCTCATGCCCGTAAACCGGACTGCAGGGTTGGTTTATCATGATCTCACCATGGCGGCAACCAGGCAATCGACAGGCCGTCAACCCGATTCCCGCTAGAACCAGGGCGGGCAGGCATGCCCGGCTTTCAGCCGGCAAGAGCGAGCTTATCGCGTTTCGCAGGCAAGATTGCCGCAAGATTGCCTGCCCCACGCCACCCGTCATAATCGTCGTTCTAAGTGACGCTTCGCCAGAGGCGTCATTGACGACCTGGCCATAGCGACCGCTGAAGGCGCATTCCCGCTTCGGCCCCAGGGAAGACTTGCTGAGTTCCCAAGGCCAGGTGCGCGGAAGCTCCGTGGGCCGAACTCGGCCTTTCGGTTCTTGTATTCCCGCTCCTCAGCGTCGACAATATAGTATCGAGGTCGACAAAGCATGGCTGACTCCTGCCAACCAGTGTTAATGAGACATAGGCTCCCGAAGCGCGAGAGAGTCCTCACTACGGTTCTTGCCGCGGCGTTGTTTTTCGCCTGCGCGGGCGCCTTGTCGCAGACGCCCCCCGCCGTGAAGGAAGGTACGGTGTACAAACGGCCGGTGCTCCTTGTCGCCAACGACAAGCTGGAGTTGGCCGTGGCGACGCAGGGCGGTTCGATGTTGCGGCTCCTGATTCAGGGCGATTCCCAAGGGCTCAGCCCGTACGGCAATCCCGAGATGATGCCCCAGGTGCCCGACAACCGGAAGTTTCAGGGAGCGATGGTAGGGCACTTCGTATGCGTGGACGGCTTCGGTTCGCCCAGCGCCGAAGAGCGCGCGGCCGGTATGGCGATGCACGGAGAGGCTTACCTCCAGCCCTGGAAGTTGGTGGTTTCGGAAAAGCAGAGCGGCACGACAACCGTGAAGTTCACCGCCGACTTGCCCATGCTACAGGAAACGTTCACGCGCATGCTGCGGATGGTGGACGGCGAAAGCGTGATCTACGTGGACAGCGAGCTGCAGAGCCAAGTGGCCTTCGACCGCCCGGCCAACTGGGGCGAGCACCCCTTTCTGTTTCCGCCGTTCCTCGAAGCCGAGAAGACCGTAGTCGACATGTCCGGGACGCGTGCCCGGACCCGCAGCTATCCGGGCGGTGGGGGCCGGCAGCGCCTGGGACTCACGCAAGGACAGGACTTCACCTGGCCCATGGCGCCGGCCGCCAACGGAACACCCCTGGACGTGCGGGCCGCGCCGGCCAACGCGACCTGGATGGGGCATACCACCACCCTGATGGACCCGTCGCGCCGGCTGGCCTGGGTCACGGTGCTCAACACCGCCAGGCACTACTTGCTGGGATACGTATTCCGTCGGGAAGAGTATCCGTGGGTGCAGAACTACTTCAGCAACACGTCGGACGGCTGGCTGGGCCGGGGAGTGGAGTTCGCCACCCAGCCGTTCGACCTGCCGCGCCGCGAGATGGTGGAGCTGAACCGGATGTTCGACACGCCGGTCTACCGCTGGCTGCCGGCCAAATCCAAGATCGCGACCCGCTTTCTCCTGTTTTACGTGCGTAGCCCGGAAGGCATGACTCACGTAGACGACGTCCGGCTGGAGAATGGCAGGCTCATCGTGGAAGACCGCGCCTCGGGGAAGACGCTGGGGCTGGAGGCTTCGCTGCCGCTGTAGGCGGCTGCTTCCGCCGGGCGCTCCTCCCTGGGTTTGGAGCAGGCGAGCGATTGGCACGCGCGCCGGCGACATGCCGCCATGCCATGGTAACGGAAGCTCACGACACGCGAAGTGAGCGGCCACCACCAGACAGCATCGCCTGATATACTGCTCCGGCAGGGAATAAGAGGACCCTCATGAAACCTACCGATATTTCGCGCCGCCGGTTTGCGCAAATCGCCGGGAGCGTGGCTGCTGCCGGACTTCCGGTTCGCGGCGCAACGGCGCTGACGGCTCAAGCTGTCGTGGAGCGATTGCAGGCGGCGCTTGGCGGGGAGTGGCCCGCCGCCGGACTGGACGGGTTTAAAGCCGGCGATCCGAATACGACGGTCAAAGGCATCGCCACTACGGCCATGGCCACCATGGACGTCCTGAAACAGGCGGTCAAGGCGGGTATCAACCTGGTCATCTCTTACGAGCCGACTTTTTACGGCAGGCAGGACGGTCCGCCGCCATCGTCTTCGGCAGGACGCGGAGCCGGGCGAGGCTTCGGCGGGGTTACGGCAGACGATCCGGTGTACAAGGGGAAGAAAGAGTACATCGAGAAGAACGGACTCGTCGTATTCCGCCTTCACGACCACTGGCAGTCCTGCAAGGGAGACGAGATGACCGCCGGGCTTGCCGATATCCTGGGGTGGAGCAAGAACCGGATCAAGCCCGACGACGTTCTCTACGAAATTCCCTCTGCCACCGCCGAGGACGTGGTCGCGCAGCTCCGCAAGAAGCTGAACCTCCGCGGCGGGCTGCGTGCGGTCGGCGATCGCAAGGCGGTCGTGCGGCGCGTGATCTTGTATCCCGGAGCCGTGACCCCGCCCACCATGTGGCAGCGATACACCGAGGCGGACCTCATGATTGCCGGCGAGGTCCGCGAATGGGAGAACACGTATTACGCCGCCGACATCTTCAGCGCCGGCGAGAAGCGCGGACTGGTGACCATCGGCCGCGTCGTTTCGGAAGATCCCGGAATGCGCGCGTGTGCCGCCTGGCTGAAAACCGTGGTGAAGGAAGTCCCGGCGCAGTGGATCAGCGCCGGCGATCTCTATTGGAGGGCGGTCTGATGACGGCGCGGGAAGTAGTGGATCTGATCAAAAAGAATTCCGGCATACAGTGGAATGAGCGTTCCGTGCGCGACACCTTTAAAATGGGCGACCCGGATGCCGAGGTCAGGGGCATCGCCACCACCATGATGTCGACCTTCGACATGCTGAAGCGCGCCAACCAGGCGGATCTGAACTTCGTGATCACGCACGAGGATACCTGGTGGAACGATCGCGACGACACCCAGGACCTCGCCGCGAACCCGCTTTACCTCAAGAAGGCGGAGTTCATCCAGAAGAACGGCATGGTCATCTGGCGCGACCACGACGGCATGCACGCCATGAAGGAGGACTACACCGTGACGGCCACGCTGCGGGCGATCGGCGTCAAGGGCGGAGAAAACTCCAACATGCACCCTCCGGCGCTGCCGTTCCCGGAGACGACGCTGGGCGAGTTCGCCTCCGAGGTCAAGCGGGTCAGCGGAATCCGCGCCATCCGCTGTGTGGGCGATCCAAAAGCGAAGGTAGGCAAGGTGCTTTTCGGACCAGGCTATGCCACCCCGCGCATGACTCCCGACACGGACGTTGTGATCGGCGGCGAGCAGCAGGAAGCCGACGGTGCCTTCGACAATGTCGAGTATGTGGCCGACGCCGCTTCGCTTGGTATCCCAAAAGGTCTGCTGATGCTGGGGCACGTCGTGTCGGAACAGCCCGGCATGGAAGATTTCGCCAGGTTTCTGCAGACCTTCATCAAGGGCATCCCGATTCAATTCGTGCCGGCGGAAGAACCGTTCTGGACATAGAATTTGCAGCACTGTCCGAAGCAGCCGTGACTGCGGAATATGGCGCGAGAGTGTGGGAAGCTGTGGTAGATCGATTGCTGGTCCGTGCGCGACACGGTTTGCCCTGGGCTTGTGTCGGGTGAACGTGCCCGGCTGGCAATCGCAGCGGCCGCTCACTTAAGACTTTTTGTGTTTGGCCGGCGGCTCAACAAGGCCCTGGCGGAAAGGACTCGTTATGAAACGACTGTTGTGGATCACCGGCATCACCGCCGGAGTTGCAGTTTTCTGGCTGATGGCTCAATCCTCGAGCGACCCTCTGATTCAGGGTTATCGCGAAACCGAAGTGGCGTCGGTGGCAGATGCCATGGAGCAACTCTACGGCCAGCAGGCATTCATGTCACACGAGATGCGGCCTCTCGAAAAGACCAAATTTGCGGGCCCGGCGTGGACTGTGCTCATGAAGAAAGAGGAGAACAAGGAAGGCGGCGCGGCGGCGCAGGGCATGCTCGACGCGATCGACGCGGCCCCGGCCGGCGCCGTGTACGTCATGTCCGTGGAGAACGGTGCGGACTATGCGGGAATGGGCGGCCTGATGGCCACTGGAATGAAGTTCCGGGGTCTGGCCGGAGCGGTCATCGATGCCAGCATCCGCGACACGCCACAGATAAAGAAGCTGCAATTCCCGGTCTTCAGCCGCGGCGCGGTGCCTTCCACCATGGTGGGCCACTACCGCTTCGCCGGTGTGAACGTGTCAGTGACGTGCGCGGGCGTGAAAGTGAATGCTGGCGATATTGTCACCGCCGATGAAGATGGCGTCGTTGTGGTGCCGAAGGCCCACGCCGCCGACGTCCTCAAGAAAGCGCAGGACCTCGATTACCAGGAGCACTCGACCATTCCCTTCATCGAGAAGTTCAAGTCGATCAAGGAGGCTGTCGCCAAGTTCGGCCGAATCTAGCAGGCTGGGCGGTGCCACCGTCGCGCAAACATCGCCCTCCGTCCTCACTGCGCCGGCGTGACCGTGGCCGCTAAACTGGTCGCACTCGCCGGCGCAAGCGGCGATCGCGGCGTATTGGCCGCCACCTGCACATCCGCCAGCGTCACCAGGTTCTCTTCTCCGACGTCCGCCGCGCGAAGGGTTCGGTTCACGGAGAAAGCAACGGCGGGCAACTTCCTTCGTGAGGAAACGGGAACATCCCGTCCCTTGCCGGGCGTGTTCCCCGTTTCGTCAGGCTCTACTTACTTCTTGCCTTCTGCGGCGCGAGCTGCTTTCAGTTCATCCAACTTCTTCTTGAGATATTCCTGGTATTCCTTGCGAAGCTCGTCCGTTTTCGGCACGGAGTAGATGTCGGTCGACTTGTACTTGCCTGTGTCGAACTTCATCTTCGTCCATTCGTCGTGGACGTGGGTTTCGTCCGCCTTATCCAGAATGCTCTCGGCCAGCGATGGTGGAATGAAGGATACACCTTCCTTGTCGCCGAATGCGATATCGCCCGGCATCACCACCACGTTGCCCATGCGCACTGGCACGTTGTAGCCGTAAAGGGTCGAACCGCCGAACCAGGTCGGCGTGATGTTACGGACGTACGCCGGCAGCTTGATTTCGCTGACACCTTCCAGATCGCGCAGACAGCCGTTGATCACCACGCCGCCGCCCTTGGTCGCCTTCATGATGTAGTAGTAAAGGTTGTCGCCGATAATGCCGCCGCCGTCCTCCTTTCCGTAGAGATCGATCACCAGGACGTCTCCGGCCTGCAATTGGTCGATCGGCCACTGGTTCGTCAGGGCAACACCCTTATCGCGCGCCTTGGCGAAAAGGATGGTATCGATATCTGCACGGGTCGGCATGTACAATGCGGTCACCACGCGGCCGGCCATCTTTAGTTCCGGGTGTAACACCTTGAAATTCCCGTCGAACTGGCTGAAGCTGGAGATGTTGGGTGGGCCGGCATTACGGCCGGGTGGAATGATCACTTCTTCCTGTGACAATCCCTTGGCGCGTTCGAGCCAACCGTCTGGAACTTTGGGGCGCCCGTCCTGGAAGCGTTCGCCCGTCCAGGCTTTGGTGTATTCCGCCATCTCTTCCTTGGTCCAGGAGAACAGCTGACCTTTGGCGTCCGTCGCAGTGAGCAAAGCCAGCGACCAGGCCGCTGTAATCGTGAGACAACCGAAATTGCGAATCGTTCGATGCATTTTCTGACTACCTTCCACCGGATCCGTCCTGGAGCCGGATTGACAATAAATAAAGGATACCCCCTCGGCACAGCATCAGGGATAATACAAACACAAATCAAATGCCGAGTGTGCCGGGTACGACAAAATCCGGCTGCTGAACGCGCTCTCATATCGCGCTGCTGCCGGCGTCACGGGCCTGAGGAGAATTCCGGCGCCGCGGAGTCAGAGCCCCAAGTCCACCGCTTTGCCTGTCGAACTTTTCTGTATATAGAACAAAAAGAGCTTGTATTCGCTTACATCCTTCTTTATAATTCTCCCATCCAGGAAGTTGCCTGAAATCCTGGGAGAGTCCTTCTGTCGCCCAGTGGGCCATGTCAATCGGAAGGGTAACGGGTCTGCGGATTGCGTGGGGACTGGCAGCAGAGGGAAAGTTGTGGGACGATGCGCTGGTTGGGTGCAGAGGGCGCTGTGAGCCCCCTACTAACGCAGCAGGAGACCTTACCATGAACGGCGGCCCGGTTAGTCACCGCCAGTTCAGGCGTTGTCCAGGGTAAGGAGTGGGAGGACGTAGAATGAGAACCAAACGGGAGTTGTTGGTTCGGTTGACTTTGCTGGCAGTGGTATTCGCCATACACTTGCTGGCTCAGGGGGATCGAGGCGAGGTTACGGGAACCGTGAGGGACGCCACCGGGGCCGTTGTGCCCGGGGCCCAGGTAACCGCAGTTCAAAGAAACACCAATGCGTCATACAAAACGACGACCAGCACGGCGGGCGATTTCACGGTACCCTCTTTGCCGGTCGGCACCTATCAGGTAAAGGTCGAGAGGCAGGGATTCAAGACGCATATCACCGGGAACGTGGTGATCACCCCCGGCGAAACGGTGCGCGTGGACGTCTCACTCGAGGTAGGTCAGACTCAGCAAAGCGTCGAGGTCACCGCCGCCGCGCAGTTGGTGCAATCGGAGAACGCCAGGGTGTCGACGGAGGTATCAAGCATACTGGTGGATGCGCTGCCGGTGGAAGTGAACGGCACTTCGCGCAGCCCCTTCGACCTGGCGGCGGGCGCGGGGGAAGTGAACGCGGCCGGCACCTTCCGTATCGGCGGCGGCAACGACACCGTAGGCGTCACGCTCGATGGCTCTTCACTCGCCGGGGACAAGATCGGCAACGACGCTGGAGATGGCGGTGCGGTGGCGATGAATAGCCCGTCGGTGGAAGCTCTCACGGAGTTTAGCGTGGAATCCAGCGGCTTCAAAGCCGAAACGGGCAACGCCTCGGGCGGAACGCTCAGCTTCGTTTCGAAATCGGGCACCAACCAGTTCCACGGAAGCGCTTTCGAGTTCCTGCGCAACCAGGACCTGGATGCCAAGGGTTTCTTCAATAGCGTGAGGCCCATTTACAAGCAAAACAACTTCGGGGTCACGGCCGGCGGGCCGGTCTACTTCCCCAAAATATACAACGGCAAGAACAAGACGTTTTTCTTCGCTTCGTACGAAGGCTTCCGGAACCGCGTGGGCGCGGGCAACGGCACGTATTACAGCGTGCCGCCGCCGAACTTCTACAAAGGCGACCTGTCCCAATGGGTAAACGGAAGCGGGGCGATGTACCAGGTATACGATCCCACAACGCAGGTCCAGAATGCGAACGGAACGTACACCAGGACTCCTTTCCCCAACAACCAGATTCCGGTGTCGGAATTCGATCCGACCATCAAACCGATCCTGAGCTATGTGTCAGGCATTCTCACGCCGAACCGCCCGGGCATCGTGCCGGGGACGTCCGGCTACGAGAGTAACAACTTCTTTAACAACACTGGCACCAGCATCACTCCGAACAACAGGTGGAGCGCCAAGATCGATCAGAACATCGGCTCGAAGCACCACATTTCGTACTTGATGAACCGCTATAGGGATCTCTCGACGTGCGGGCCCGCCGGTTGTCCGGGACTGCCAGAACCGCTAGGCACCGGCACTTTTGGGTACAACCAGACACAGGTTTATCGCGGGACTTGGGACTACACCATCACTCCGACCCTCGTGAGCCGCCTCTACGGCGGGTTCAACTGGTTTCGGGAAGATCACACTCAAGGGGAAGCGACAGAAACAGGCTCGACGATGAGCCAGGGTCTGAGCCTCCTGGTGCCCTCGGGCACCTGGAAAGGGAAAAATATCTGCCTGCCAGGTTTTGCCCTTTGCGTGAATTTTCCCATTATCAGCACGGGCGATTTCAGCGGCTGGGGCAACAACGGCCCGAATGGCTCCGATCGCGAGGTCTTCGAGTTGCACGAGGACGTGACGAAGATCCACGGCGCACACACCTTCAAGTTTGGCTATTTCCTCGGTGACAGCCACTACGACGGCTTCGGAATGCAGTTCGGGTCCGGCGGCGTCTCGTTCAGTTCCCACAACACGGCCAGCCTGGCGAACGGGCCGGGTCAGAGCGAGTCGGCTGCGGGAGGCAGCGGGTTTGCGTCGATGCTGCTGGGGCAGGTGGGCGGCTTCAACATGGATACGCCGCGCTACCTTCTGGTCGTCTACCAAACACACCAGGCGTATGTCCAGGACGATTGGAAGGTCTCGCGCAAACTTACGCTGAATCTCGGCTTCCGCTATACCATGAATGTGGCGCCGAATGCCCCTGACGGCAGGTTGAGCACCCTGAACTTTACAGAGCCGAATCCGGTTGCGGGCGGAATTCCGGGCGCCACCGAATTCGCCGGGTCCGGCGCGGGCCGGATTGGCAGCAACTCGCTGATCTCCAACTGGTACGGCGGCTACGGGCCGCGGCTCGCTCTCTCCTATGCGATCAATGACAAGACCGTGATCCGCGCCGCCGCCACGCGCAGCTTCGGGCCGCTGGCCGGTATCGGGCAGTCTTCACACCAACTTGGCTTCGTCATACGGGACACGGTCAATGACCAAAGCGGCGGCCTGAATCCTCTGTATGTGTTGAACCAAGGCCCTGGGATAAATCTGACTTTACCCAACGTCGACCCCGGCGTTGGGGTCGGCATGAATGCGCCGTCCTACGGGAAAAACGGGAATGATGCGGACCGGTCCGACGCCGAGCTGAACTACTCGTTCAATATTCAACGGCAAATCACGAATACCTCGTCAATCGAGGTCGGCTACCTGGGGACGCTGGCCAGCGACATCACGTCGAACTTCCTGGCCTTGAACCAGGTGCCGTTCAATTCCCTGCCGGCCTCTCTGAGTCCGTTCACGGCGGCCGGACGAACGGCACTGAGTTCGCTGATCACCTCTTCCACGGCGATTGCCGCCGGGGCCAAAGTGCCATGGACCTGCGGCTCGGGCTCCTCGAGCGAATGCGAAAGCTTCACCCAGCTATGGGGCACCGGAGCGTCCGTGACCCAAGCCTCCAGGCCCTATCCCCAATATGGGACGATCGATACCGGTAACGGAGGTGGCGACCGTATCGGCCATTCCACTTACCACTCTGGGATGGCGAAGTACAACAAACGGATGGGTAATGGGCTGACGATCCAGGCTGCCTATACCTTCTCGAAGATCCTGGACGATACGGACACGGCCTACCAGGCCGTCTTCTTCTATGGCGACATGTACAACTTGAGGCTGCTCAAATCGATTGCGAGTTTCGATCAGACACACAATGCGAAGGTCTCGTGGCTGTACCGGCTTCCCGTCGGAAAAGGGGAGCATTTTCTAGGGAATGGCGGCGTGGCTGGCGCGATCTTGGGCGGCTGGCGCGTCTCCGCCATTCAAACCTACGCCAGCGGATTGCCGATGAATATCGGCACCAATGCCGTTGGCTTCCCCATCGGCGAATTCAGCAATACCCCAACAATAAGCACATACAAAGGCTGGACCCTCCCCTACTCGGGCAAGTTCCAACCTTTCCAGGAGAGCTACCTCCAGCCCCAGACGTTCTTCCCGGCGCAGTCGTCAACCTCGTTTGGCAATTCCACCCGGTACAACCCGGACTTCCGCAGTTGGCCTCAATTTAACGAAGAGGCAGGATTATCGCGGACGTTCAGCTTTAAGGAAAAGGCACACCTGGAGTTTCGTGCCGAGGCGTTCAACGTTTTGAATCGCACTTGGTTCGGTCCGCTAGGGGGCGCCACGACGCTCGGAAACCCCAACTGGGGTAAGTGGCAGGCACAGACGAATTCGGCCCGCCAGATGCAGTTGGTGGCGAAACTGACCTGGTAGTGCATCGGCGAGTGCTTCGCAGGCTGCGCGCGCGGTTCGCCGTGCAGCCTGCTCTTCTTCAAAAGGTTCGGACTAACGGGTTTCCTTTGCCTGAACGCCGCAGCATGTCTTCGAATCCACGCCGCTCCACTTCTATTTCTATCTCGCGCACCATCTTTTAGCGAGAGCTATACTGAACCGTTAGCTCAGGGAAAATGGCCAAGGACCGAAAGTCGCGCCAAGCGTCGCGCCCGGCCGCGACACCAGGCTCTCTGGCTGGGGGGAGGGGTCGGCCGTGGCGCCGGCACGCGTGGCGGCTGCTGGCAATTTGGGGCCTCGTCCTGGTCGCCTATTCCAATTCCTTCCAGGGGGCCCTGGTGTTCGACAGTGCTTCGGTGATAGGGCGGGATCCCCGTATTCGGCAGGCATCGCTCGAAAACATCGAGTCCATCCTGACTGGAGGGTATGCGTACGTCAGTTCCACCACCGGCCTATATCGGCCACTCACCACTTTCTCCTATTTGCTGAATTACGCAGTTCTCGGCAACGGCCTGCGCCCGGTTGGCTATCACTGGGTTAATTTCGTGCTGCACGAAGCTAACGTTACGCTGGTGTATGCGCTGGGCGTGCTGGTTTTCGCAGAAGCCGCGCCGGCTTTAGCGCTGGCCGCGATCTGGGGATTGCACCCGCTGCTCACCGAATCGGTCACCAATATTGTGGGGCGCGCCGACTTGCTGGCAGCCCTCGGCGTGTTGGCGGGCTTGTTGTGCTACGCGAGAGGCGCCTCCACCACGGGCCGGCGTGGGATGGCATGGCTGGCGGGTTTGGCCGCCGCCCAGACCGTCGGGCTTTTCTCGAAGGAGAGCGGCGCCGTCCTGCCGGGCGTCATGCTGCTCTACGACCTGACGTGGTCGGAGCGTGCGACGTGGCGCCGGCGGCTGCCCGCCTATGCCGCCGTGGCGCTCCCGCTTGCAGTTTTTTTCTCCTTGCGCGCCGGTTTCGGGATACACATGCTGATCGACTATGCCCAGAATCCCCTGGTGAGCGCTGGTTTCTGGACAGCGCGCCTCAGCGCCGTCAAAGTGATTGGCAAGTGTCTATGGCTGTTTCTCTGGCCGGCCCACTTGTCGGCGGACTATTCCTACAATGCAGTGCCATTATTCGGCTGGCGGCTCTCGAACTGGGAGGATGCCAAGGCGCTCATCGCGCTGGCGATTCTGCTGGGCGCGGCCCTTCTTGCCCTCCTGTTGGCCGTGCGCTCGAGCCGCACGGGGAAGCCGCTGCTGTTCTTCCTGGTTTTCTTTTTCGTTGCGCTGTCGCCCACTTCGAACCTGATAGTCCTCATCGGCAGCATCATGGCCGAGCGGTTTCTCTATCTGCCTTCGGTGGCGCTGGCCGGTTGTATGGTCGCGGCCGCCTACGTACTTGGCCGGCGGCGCTCACTTCAGCGGCGCGTGGCCGCGCCAGTCGCCTGGGCCGCGCTGGGGCTGGTGTGCCTGATGTTCACCACGCGAACCCATGCCCGCAACTTCGACTGGCAGGATGGCCTTAGTCTCTGGACCAGCGCTGTGGACGTTTGTCCGGGGAGCGCCAGGCCACACTATAATCTGGCCAAAGAATTGGAGCACATTCCTGGCCGCCTGCCGGAGGCCATTGCCCAGTACAGGGAAGCCGTGCGTATCGAACCGGATCGTGCGGATGCCCACGATAACCTGGGAAACGCATTATCCGGCATCCCTGGCCGGCTGCCCGAGGCCATTGACGAATACTGGGCGGCATTGCGGATCGGACCCGGTCTCGCGGTAGTTCACAACGACCTCGCAAACGCCCTGGCGCGCATGCCCGGCCGCCTGCCGGAGGCTATTGCCGAATATCAGGCTGCCCTGCGTGTTCAACCCCGAAACGCGGAAGTGCATTACAACCTGGGAAATGCGCTATCCGGCATACCCGGCCGGCTGCCGGAGGCCATTGCCGAGTACCAGGCCGCCCTGCGGATTCAACCCGATCATGCGGATGCCCACAATAACCTGGGAAACGCCCTATCCGGCATACCCGGCCGGCTGCCCGAGGCCATTGCCGAGTACCAGGCAGCCTTGCGGATTCAACCCGATCTGGTGGCTGCCCACAACAATCTGGGAAACGCCCTATCCGGCATACCCGGCCGGCTACCCGAGGCCATCGCCGAATACCGGGCGGCCCTGCGGATTCGACCTAATAGCGCAGAAGCGCACAACAACCTGGGAAACGCGCTGGCGGTCATGCCCGGCCGCCTGCCGGAGGCTATTGCCGAGTTTGAAGCGGCTCTTCGGAGCGAGCCCGATTTCGTCGAAGCGCACGTCAGCCTGGGGAAGGGGTTAGCGCTGACGCCCGGCCGGCGCGCGGAGGCCATTGCGGAGTATGAAGCGGCCCTGCGAATCAGGCCCGATCCCCAGGTACGCCAAGCCCTGGACAGATTGCGAGCGGGGTTGCAGTAAGCGGCGACTACAGCAACCGCCCCATCGGCGACAATTCCGGCGTTTTCAGTTCCACATGCGAAGCGGTGCGGTGAACTGAAGAGGTGAAAAAACCTTATTACCAATAGTGGTGGCCACTGGGGATAAAGGCCGGGAACACGTAGGCGTACAGCAGGACGATCAATCCCACCAAGGCGAGCAGCCCCAGGCTGTGCTTTAGAATCGCGCGAAACAGTTCGCCCTCTTTGCCCTCCTGGCCGGTGGCGGCGCACGCGATCACGAGCGATTGGGCAGCGATCATCTTCCCCATCACGCCGCCGGCGCTATTGGCGGAGCACATCAGAATGGGGCTCAAGTTGAGCTTGTTGGCGGTGATCGCCTGGAAACTCCCGAACAGGGCGTTGGAGCCTGCATCGGATCCACTGAGAGCCACGCCCAACCATCCTATGACGGTGCCGAAGAAGGGGAAGAGCGCACCGGTGTGCGCCATCGCCATCCCCATGGTAGCGTCCATGCCGCAGTAGCGGGTGACGTATCCCACGCCGAGCATGGCCATGATGGCGATGAGGCTGAGCTTGAGCCGCCCCAGGCAGCGCCAAAAAACCTGCAGAGTCCTGCGAAAGGAGAGGCCGATCATCGGACCCGCCAGCAAGCCGGCGAAAAAAGTGCCGGTCCCCGGCGTAGAGAGCCAGGACACGTCAAAAAACGCCGGTTCGGCATACGGCTTGGGCACCACCGGCGGTGTCCGGATCACCATGAGATGGAGACCCGGGACGGGCTGCTTCCAGGAAACGGTGTCCAGGATCCGGACCACCGAAGGAATGCCCCAGACGACTACCATGGCGGTTAACAAAAGGAATGGCGACCACGCCCAGAGAATCCGCCCGATGCCGATGTGCTGCTGGGCGGATTTAGTGGGCGCAGGCGCCTCGCCGGCATAGCGCCAGATCTTTCGCGGCCTCCAGCCTTTGCGGAAGAACACGCCCAGGATCAGCACCGTACCGATGCCGGCAATCACACTGGCCAGAGTGGGCCCCATGTAATTGGACCAGACGAACTGAAGGCCACCGAACGTGACGCCGCACGCCAGAAGTCCGGGCCAGACGGACAAGGTGTCGCGCGTCCTGCAGGACACACGGATGAGCCAAAAGGGCAGAATCAGGATGGCGATGGGCAGGATGCGGCCGATCATGGCGCTGAAGTCGGCCTCCGGCAAACCGGTAACCGCCACGAGCGTGCGGACGGGATTTCCCAGCCCGCCGAAGGCCACCGGTGTGGAGTTTCCGATGAGGCAAACCAGGGCGGCCTCGAAAGGGGGAAAGCCGAGTCCGATCATCGTGGCCGCAGTTACGGCGACTGGTGCGCCGCCGCCTCCCGCGCCCTCGAGCACAGATCCGAACGCGATCGCGATTAGCAGGACTTGCAGGCGGCGGTCGTCGGAAATATCGCTGATAGAACGCTTGATGATCTCGAACTGGCCGGATTCGACAGTGACGTCGTACACGAAGACCGCGCCAACTACTATCCACGCCATGCGGAACCAGCCGAAGACCAAGCCGTCCGCGACGGCGCCCGCTACCATATGGGCGGGCATGCGAAAGACTGCCAGGGCCACCGCCAGGGCTGCCACAAAGCCGTAAACCGCAGCGCGCCAGGCGGGCGCACGCCGGACCGCCAGGAAGAAGAACATCGTGCACACCGGAATAGCCGCGGCCAGCGTGGACAACACGGTATTCCCCAGCGGGTTGAAGTTCTGCAACCACGGCTGATTCATAAGCTGCCTGCCGAGGGACGCGCGCCCTCGCCCTTCGTCACCGCCTCGTCTTCCTGTCGGATCGGCATGCTGCTGTCTCCGGGAGTGGTCATGGCCAGCGCGCTGCCCCAGCCGTTCACTGAAATAGTTTACACGTCGCCCGAGGTAGTGGCGACCGCTTCAAAGTTCGTGCACATGCAGCATGAGAAGCCCCGAATGCGGCTATCAGAGCGCCGACAGCATAGCTTTCCTGATTGAGCGCATTTCAGCTCCCGATCTCCTGATGGTATACCCGACCTTAGACGATAACAAGACGACGCCGTAACGGCGCGGGTCCTCCGCCAGCAACGCACCGGCCCGGCACGAGCGCAAGAACCTGATCGAGCAGGCCGAGTATCGCGGGATCCACATCACCGACGCCGACCGCAAATGGTTTGGCATCGCCGGCCACACTTCTCACGGTCGCGGAATTCTCGAAGGCCGCGAACGGCCTGCAAGAGTACGCCACACAGAGGCTGGTCGAGGCCCGCGCACTCGTGCCAGCCTGAACCAGCCGGCATCCGTCTGGGAGCCTCCTGCCTCTGGGACGGCACTTGATCGATTCTCGTGCCGTCGTTTTTTGCCGGGGTGGACTTGGCGGAGAACGATTCGCATGCTAACAGCGCCTCCTCCGCATCGTCCAAGATGAATCGAGCGCTCCGGATCTACCTGTTAAAGTGATGGATTCCTATGCCTAAGATCCGGGGACTGCGGTGGTGGATGATCGGGCTGATCATGACGGGGTCGATCATCAACTACCTGACGCGAAGTACGCTGTCCGTGGCCGCGCCGACAATCATGACGGACCTGAAGATGAGCACGGCGCAGTATTCCTGGATCGTAGGTGCTTTTCAGGGAACGATCATGCTGCAGCCGGTGTGCGGCTACGTGCTGGACTCGTTGGGGCTGAAGGCGGGGTTTGCGATCTTCGCGGCGGCGTGGGCGCTGGTGAACATGGCGCACGGCCTGGCGGGGAGCTGGCGGTCGCTCGCGTTTCTGCGGGGGTTGCTGGGGTTCTGCGAGGGTGCGGCGAATCCAGCGGGGATGAAAGCCACGGCGGAATGGTTCCCGGCGAAAGAGCGCGGCGTGGCTGGCGGGGTGTTCCAGATCGGCGCGTCGGTCGGATCGATGGTGGCGCCTCCGCTGGTGGCCTGGGCGATTTTGAACTATAGCTGGCAATCGGCGTTCTACATCACGGGAGCGATCGGACTGGTGTGGGTGGCGCTGTGGCTGTTGATCTACCATGCACCGCAGAATCACCCGGCGCTGACAGCAGAGGAACGGGACTTGATCGTCTCGGGGCAGGAGAAGCACCTGGCGGGGCAGGGCCGTCCCTCGGTGGTAAAGATTCTGGGGCAGCGGAACTTCTGGGGGATCGTGCTGCCGCGGTTCCTGGCGGACCCGGCCTGGGGGACGCTGACATTCTGGCTGCCGCTGTACCTGACCACGGTGCGGCACATGGATCTGAAGCAGATCGCGCTGTTTGCGTGGTTGCCGTTTCTGGCGGCGGACTTCGGCTGCCTCTTCGGCGGCATGGTGAGCATGAAGTTGCAGAAGTACTTCGGCGTGAGCCTGATCAATGCGCGTCGGGGGGCGTTTACGGTGGGGGCGTGCCTGATGATGGGCGTGGGGTTTGCGGGCGTGGTGGAGAATCCGTACGCCGCGATCGCGTTGCTGAGCCTGGCGGGTTTCGCGCACCAGACGCTGTCGGTGACGGTGATCACGATGTCCTCGGACCTGTTCCCGCGCAACCAAGTCGCCACGGTGGCAGGGATGGGCGGAACGTTTGGTAACGCGGGGTTACTGCTGTTTTCCCTGTTGATCGGAGGATTGGTAACGAAGATCGGGTACACGCCGTTCTTTGTGTGCCTGGGCGTCTTCGATCTGATCGGCGCTGTGATTTTGTGGACGGTGGTAAGGGAGCGATATGCCTGAGAAGATACGCAATCCGATTCTGCCGGGGTTCAACCCGGACCCCTCGATCGTGCGGGTGGGCGGCGATTACTACATCGCGACCTCGACGTTTGAGTGGTATCCGGGAGTGCAGATTTATCACTCGCGGAACCTGGTGCAATGGCGGCTGATGAGACGGCCGCTGGAGCGCGCGAGCCAGCTCAACATGTTGGGCGATCCGGATTCCTGCGGCGTCTGGGCGCCGTGCCTGAGTTATGACGACGGGCTGTTCTACCTGGTCTACACGGACGTGAAGCGGTACGGGCGGGTGACGATGGGGACGGCCGGAGGCTTGTCGCCGCGCGACCTGCACAACTACGTGGTGACGAGCCCGAGCATCGCGGGCGACTGGTCGGATCCGATGTATCTGAATTCGAGCGGCTTCGATCCGTCGTTGTTCCACGACACGGACGGGCGGAAGTTCCTGGTGAACATGTTGTGGGACCACCGGCCGGGGCACAACCATTTTGCGGGGATCGTGCTGCAGGAATATTCGGCCGGGGAGCGGCGGCTGACGGGCGAGCGGAAGATCATCTTCGACGGCACGCCGCTGGGTTTCACGGAAGGGCCGCATCTTTACAAGCGCGGCGGTTACTACTACCTGCTGACGGCCGAGGGCGGGACGGGATGGGGACATGCGGTGACGCTGGCTCGGTCGCGGGAAATTGGCGGGCCATATGAGCTGGCACCGGACACGCCGATTCTGACGTCGCGGGATCGTCCGGATGTGGTGCTGCAGCGGGCGGGGCACGCCGACCTGGTGGAGACGGAAGCGGGCGAGACGTACATGGTGCACCTGTGCGGCAGGCCGCTCGCGAACCGCGGAAGGTGCACGCTGGGGCGCGAGACGGCGATTCAGAAGATGGCCTGGGGCGAGGACGGGTGGCTGCGCACGGCCGATGGAAGCGGAACGCCGGCGGTGGAGGTGGAGGCGCCGGCGCTCGAGGCGCATCCGTTCGCGGCGGCGCCCGCGCGCGAGGACTTCGATTCGCCGGAATTGCCCGTCGACTTCCAGTGGCTTCGGTCGCCGTGGCCCGGGGAGTTGTTCAGCCTGACGGCGCGGCCGGGGTATCTGCGCCTGTTCGGCCGGGAGATGCCGGGGAGCCTCTTCCGGCAGTCGCTGGTGGCGCGCAGGCAGCAGGCGCAGTGCTACAGCGCGGGGACAGCGATGGAGTTCGAACCGGAGGATTTCCAGCAAATGGCCGGGCTGATTTGCTACTACAGCGGCTCGAAGTTCCACTACCTGTATGTTTCGCGGGACGAGGGGAAGGGGAAGTGTGTAGCGGTGATGTCGTGTAACCCCGATGTGGGCGTTCCCGACATTGTTGTAGCGCCGGTGGCGATTACGGGCGGCGCGCCGGTGGAGCTCAAGGTAGAAGTGGACTACGAGCGCCTGTACTTCGCCTACCGCGTGGACGGAGGCGAATGGAAGCGGATCGCGAACGTCTTTGACGCGAGCTGGCTTTCGGATGAAGCGGGTCCGCCGGGCCCGAACTTCACGGGCGCGTTTGTGGGTGTGTGCTGCCATGACCTGTCGGGCGGTGCGCGGTCGGCGGACTTCGGCTGGTTCGAGTACCGCGAGCGGGGATATGAGCAGGAGCCTTTCGGGGCAAGGTGAGGGGGGCGGGGCGATTGACCCGCGACAACCCCTTTCGAATTGCGTTGACATCTGCATATTGATACAATCCTGGGCGGCCAATCGGACGAGCGTTATGAAATCGGTTACAGTCATATGAAATATGCTCTTCTAGTTACAGTTCTCACACTGGCCTCGATAGCGCTTGCTCTGGACGGCCAAATCGGAATCCACGACCCCTCTACTGTCGTGCTGTGCGACGGCAAGTTCTACACCTACGGCACCGGCGGTTCCTCCTTGGTTTCCGACGACGGCTGGACCTGGCGTCCCGGGGTTGCGCTCCCGCGTCGCGGATTGGCCCCCGACGTCATTCACATCGGCGACCGCTACTACGTGTTTGTCGCCGGGAACATCGGGGCGCAGCCCAAAGCCGCCGTCAACATGATTTGGAGCAAGACCCTCGATCCGAATTCCCCCGACTACAAATGGGAAGAAGGCGGCGTGGTGGCCTCGTCTGACGGCGTCGAGGACTCCAATGCCATCGATCCGGGCGTCTTTCTTGATCCGACCGACGGCAGGCTGTGGCTGGTCTATGGCTCCTATTTCGGCTACATCCGGCTGGTCGAGCTCGACCCCAAAACGGGCAAGCGCATCAACCCCAACGACAAGCCCCGCGATCTCGCCATCAACTGCGAAGCCTCCGACATGATGTATCACGATGGCTGGTATTACCTGCTGGCCACGCACGGCAGTTGCTGCCGCGGCGCCGACTCCGAATACAACATACGGATGGGCCGATCGAGAAAAGTTACCGGTCCTTTCCTAGACGCCGAGGGCCTCGATATGATCCTGGGCGGGGGCAAGCTATTGATCGGGTCCGGCGGTCATGTAATTGGCGCCGGCCATTTCGGCCTCCTGGATCTTGGCCAGGGCGTGCAGAAGTTCTCCATGCACTGGGAAGCCGACCTGGACAGGGGCGGCGCCAGCGTACTGGATATCCGCCCGCTACTGTGGAAAGACGGCTGGCCGGTCGCCGGCGAGAACTTAAAGGAAGGCACTTATGAGATCGAGTCGGAGCGCACCGGTACGGCGCTCGAGCTTGCCGTAGAGGGAATGCCGGTCGGAGGCCCCCGCGGCAGGGGCGGTCGGGGAACTGGCGGAGCGGGACGAGGCGGCGCAGCGGCACCCGGCGCCGCAGGAGCACCCGGCGACGCGGCAGGACGAGCCGGTGTCGCGGTACCGGGCAGCGGTGGGGGCGGACGAGGCATGTTCGCCGGCACGGGTACTCCGATTCCGCCGCAGGATGTAGCGCAGGTCTCGACGAATTGGCCCGCGGGCAAGATTGACACCCGCATGGGCGTTTACCTGTGCCAGGCCCAGCAGAAGTGGGCGATTTCCGCGGTACCCAACGCCGGCGGCTACCCCGGCTCGCCGTATTTCAAGATCACCATCGCCGGCACGGACCGCACGCTGGCCGCCACCGAAGACGCTGAATTGGTCGTCCTGCCGGCTTTCACCGGCGGGCCCGACCAATTGTGGCGTTTCGACCAGCTTGCCGACGGCAGTTGGCGCATCATGCCCAAGTCTGTCCCCAATTCAAAAGAAGCGCTGGTTCTCTCGGCCGTAGGCAGCAGTTTCGCGACGCTGGCCAGGTTCGATCCTACCAGCGACAAACAGCACTGGCTGGTCAAGATACCGTGAGCGTCTTTCCACAACCGGCAATCGATATTGGAGAAAGCGAAAAGTCCGCGAAGGGTCTTCCATGAAGCTGCACCGTAAACACCACATACCCGCACTCGCCGTAGTGGCCGCCTCGGCACTCCTGGCGATTGCCGCCGCCTCCGGCGCCGCGTCTCAAGCTCTTTGGCCAACCCTGACGAGTCCCTCCACGCCGCAAAGGGCGCCCGACACCGACGGATTCATCCCACGCTGGCTGCTCCTGGAGCCGATCGGCGTCAACGGGCTCACCGACAGCGCTGTCCAAGCGATCGTCAAAAAGGAGTATTTCCCCGACCAGTTCACCGTCATTCCGCACGATGGCGACAAGGTGACCGTCGGCGACGCGCAGCTCACTTGGCACGCCGTGGACACAAAGAATTACAATGTCAACCTCTATCACTTCGCTTACGCTCTGGGCAAGCCGACATCCAACGTTCTCTTCTGGACCGTCACCCTCGTCAACTGCCCGCAGGAGATGCGCGGCGTGCGGCTGGCCGTCGGCTCCAACGCGGCATCGGTCTGGTGGGTCAACGGCCAGGAGGTTATCGGCATTTACGGCGATCGCCAGACCGTCATCGACGATGGCGTCTCCAAACGGCTCACTCTCAAAAAGGGGCAAAACATCGTGCGCGCCGCAGTGATCAACGGCGGCGGAGCCACCGATTTCTGCGCGCGGTTCCTGGACGAGAACGATAAGCCGCTGAAGGGGTTCACAGTGAGCGTGGGCGAGGTCCGCAAGTAAGTCGCGGGACTCACACAAGAAGATCAGCGCCAAAAGGTCGCGACGATTACGAGTTCTTACGCAACTTCAAATTCGTAGAGGCTAACGCTAAACGGCGGAACCTGTACGGTCTCAGGAACTCCGTTCTGCGCAGTCTCAACGATTTTGACGGCAGGCTCCTTACCCACTTCATTGGTTGAGTCGAAACTGGGCGGCGCAATCTGATAAAGCTTGCCCTGCCCGCGTAGCTTGACGCCGCTGATCTTCGGCGTAAAGCTGTGGCCCTCTTCCGTGGGGTTGACCACCGAAATGAGGAACTTCTTGCGGTCGCTGGAGAACGCCGCGAGAATATCCAGCGGATAGGTCGGGCTTCCTGTGGGCTTAACACCCCTGTCGACAAACGCCGTGCCGGGCATCAGCGGCTGGGGCGAATTCCCGTCGACCGCAACCGGAAGAGCGTTGAGAAAGTGATTCTGCAACAGCTTGAACACCACCCCCTCAGGGGCCATGCCCACGCCATCGCCGGAGTTGTCGGTCAACACGCGCAGCCCTCCGGTCGCACAGCTGGCAGCCACCTTATCGGAGTGACGGAACAGTTCGTGCAGTAAAAGCGCGTAAGAGAGCGGCGTCAGCATTCCGGTTGGCCGTCCGAAACCTGCGCCGCCATTGCCCGCCATCGAGCGGTTACGATTGCCCCATTCATCGAAGATGAACTTGATGTCCTTGTCTTTCAACGAAGGCATCTTCTCGACATACTTGTCCCACGCATCAAAGAAGCCGCCGATGCGGTTGGCTATCCTGCGGGCTTTGAACTGCAACGGATCCTTCACATCCACAAAGGACTGCCTCTCCGCGTCGAATATCAATTCAGGATATGCGTAGGTATGTTCGGAGAGAAAATCGACGTTGTCGGCGCAGTTGGCGAGCAGCCAACTGTCCCAGTCATCCAAACTGTGGAACTCATAGGGCAGCTTTGCAGTAATAGGCGGCTCCCAAATACTCGGGAAGAAGTTACCCTTCTTCTCCGCGCCGCCAATGGACTTCTCGCAGATGCTGGCCCCGCCCAGAACCACCTTGATCTTCGGGTCTACTGCCTTCATGGCTTCGACGATGTTGTTGTGCTTCACCCAGTACTGGTTCAGCGACATGTGGCCGGCCTGCCAGGGGCCGTACATCTCGTTGCCGATCGTCCAGCAGCGGATATTGAAGGGCTCGGGACTGCCGTTCTCCGCGCGCATTCTGCCCATGCGGGTGTTGACGGAGCCATTGCAGTATTCAACTTCTTCGGCCGCCTCGCGCGCCGATCCGAATCCGCTGTTGATCGTCAGATCGGGCTCGGCTCCGATCAACCGGTTGAGGGCGATGAAGTCATGCAGGCCCACGTCGTTCGACTCGTTCCCGCGCGGAGGGCGCTTGTCACGATCGCCAAGACCGTCGCGCCAGTCGTAAGCGGAGACAAAGTTGCCGCCGGGCCACTTGAGCATTTTGAAGCCTTCCTCTTTGAAGAGGCGGACCATGCCGGGGTGGAATCCCTGCACGTTATCGGCAGGCATCAGCGAAGCAGTCCCGATATGGAATGTGCCGCTGCCGGTGCCCACGATTTCCAGGCGCGCATCGGTCGAGTCGGCCGCCGGCGTGAACTTGAACGGGAATTTCTTGTACTCGCTCGTAAGAGCGGGAATCGTGACGGATTGAGAGTCGCTGGCGCCAGATCCCCAGACCAGACGGACCACAACCTTCGCGCCGGGATCGCCGGCAAGATAAACACGGCCTTCGTAAGCCTTGCCGTTGGCCACGCGCAATCTGGTCTGCTGAATGCCGCGGGGGGCGGAGCCGCCAAGCTTGACGCGCGGGCTGTGCTTGCCAACGAACGGCCGCACGGTGTCCATTTCCACCGTTCCTTCCGGTCCCATCGGCCTGAACGGCTCGCCACGGGAGCGGAACCCAGAAGGGGCATTCGTTGGCGCCGCCGCCGGCTGAGCACTGACAACCGGCCTGGCAAACTTTCTATCGCTCAGCATCTCGGCCCACACGCTTGTGGTCGCCGGCTCCATGTATCCGCCGAAAATCATCGGATCGATCGGCTTGCCGCTCTTGGCTGCATCGATCGCAACTTGGATGTTTCCTGCGGGAGCAGCGAACGCCTTCCTCCCTTGCTTCAACATGGCAGCGCCTGCCACCGAAGCTTTTAGAAGCTCACGTCGGTTCATTGGCATGTTGTCTCT
>Ga0209039_10000206_pt1 | contig 54671 bp, 48 predicted proteins | sample BogFormECP12_OM1_FD_188238 | JGI IMG/M metagenome (GOLD analysis project Ga0209039, IMG submission 188238) | Bog forest soil microbial communities from Calvert Island, British Columbia, Canada - ECP12_OM1 (SPAdes) (version 2) | ecosystem: Environmental > Aquatic > Freshwater > Wetlands > Bog ...
AAACGATGGATGAGCTCTTCCCACCCGAAGTGCGCTGGACCCACCCGCAGGGCGGCATGTTCCTGTGGGGGATCCTGCCGGAGTGGATGGATGCAGCCGAGGTGCTCAACCTCGCCATCCAGCGCAAAGTGGCCTTCGTGCCCGGAGAATCCTTCCACCCGAACGGCGGGGGGAAGAACACCATGCGCATCAATTTCTCCTACTCGAACCCGGAGACCATCCGTGAGGGCGTCAACCGCCTCGGCACGGTGCTCAAGGAAATGGTCGTCCGGGAGAAGCTGCATCCGACCGGATAAATATCTGGGCGACCCGGCGAGGTCGCCCAGATATTTTAATCCACATAAGGCACGTAATCGGCTCTGGCGATTCCTTGTTCGATCGCCTTCTGCGCCACCGCCCGGGCCACGGCACGGTGGACGTTTTTGTCCAGCGGGTTGGGGACCATTTCACCGGAAGGCGTCAGGTCAGCGATCGTATGGGCTGCCGCAAGGAGCATCTCCTGGGTGATGCGCGGGGCGTAGGTGTCCACGGCGCCGCGGAAGATGCCCGGGAATCCCAGCACGTTATTGACCGATTTCCCGTCGGCCGCGAAGATCGCCCCGGCCTGCAAGGCGGCGTCCGGTTCGATCTCGGGAACCGGGTTGGATAGCGCCAGGATGATCTGCCCCTTGCGCACCATACCTGGCTTGATCAGACCCGGGGCCCCGGTTGTGGCGACGACGATATCGCACTCCGCCAGGATCTCCTTGAGATTCGAGCGCTTCCCGCCGTTCTGCTCATGGCGCAGCAGGGCTGCCTCGGCCAGGTCTGCACCCAGGACGGGGTTGCCGGTCAACTGCATGAGCATGTCCGCAATCGCCGTACCGGCCGCCCCCAGCCCGATCTGTCCAATGCGCGCCTTGCCGAAATCCACCCCGGTGGCGCGCGTGGCGACCGTCAAAGCGGCGGTGGTCACGACCGCCGTGCCGTGCTGGTCGTCATGCATCACCGGGATGTCCAGCAGCGCCTGCAAGCGCGACTCAATGCCGAAACAACGCGGGGCCGAGATGTCCTCGAGCTGAATGGCGGCGAAGGTCGGGGCAATAGCCGCCACGGTGTCCACGATCCGATCCGGGTCCTTGCTGTCGATCAGGATCGGCATGCCTGAAAGCCCGACCAGGGTTTCCATCAACATGGCCTTGCCTTCCATGACCGGCATCCCCGCCAACGGCCCGATGTCCCCCAGTCCGAGCACCGCCGTGCCATCCGTGACGATGGCCACCAGGTGGCAGGTGGAAGTGTACAGGCGGGCCAGGGAGGGATCTTTGGCGATCTTCAAACACACCTCAGCGACCCCCGGGGTATATACACGCCGCAGGATCTCCAGCGAGTCGATCTTGTAGCGACTACGGATCGCGATCTTCCCCTTCTGATGCAGTTCCAGCACCTCATCGCGCACCTCCAGCAGGCGCGTCCCGGGGTTCTCAGCCAGAGCCGCCAGGATCCTCTCCATCTGCGCGGCGTCGTCCGCATAGATCCCGATTTCGCGCACCACGTAACGCGAGCTTTCGGTCAGCAGGCGCATCTCCCCGATGGTGCCCCCCGCCTCTGCGACCGAAGTGATCAGGCGCGCCAGGACTCCCGGCGTGCGTTCATCGTGGACACGCACCGTACGCAGAATCTTCCCTTCCATTGCCATCCTACCTCCCGTGAAGGTCTTGAAGAATCAGCCCCCAATCTCGCTCATGACACGGTTGAGCGGGATCTCCCCCTCCGCCAGGCCGTGCCCCCAGGGTTTGTCCCAGATCGCCTGGACGACCATCTGGCGCAGTTCCTCCAGCGTGGCACCCGCGCGCAACGGTGCCAGCAGGCTCATCTCATGCTCGCGCAACAGGCAGGTGCGCAGAACCCCGTCGGAGGTCAGGCGGGCCCGCGTGCACGAGGCACAGAACGGAGCCGTGACCGAGGAGATGAAACCGATGTCGCCCTGCGCCCCAGGGATGTGAAAAACCTGCGCTTCCCCGTCCAATTCGCCTTCATTGGCGGGAGCGAGCACACCCAGCGCCTGCTCGATGCGCCTCTGGGTCTCCGCCGCCGTGACCATCTCCCCTTGCTGGAATTCGGTCACACCCGCAAAGGGCATCATCTCGATGAAGCGCACCTGCCAGGGATGATCGATGGTCAGGCGGGCCAGATCGATCACGTCCTGCTCGTTGTAGCCGCGCACAACCACCGCATTGAGCTTGACCGGCTTCAACCCGGCTGCCTCCGCAGCCAGAATGCCTGCCCAGACCATATCGACATCGCCGCGGCGGGTCAGGCGGTTGAATTTGGTTGCGTCCAGGGTATCCAGGCTGACATTGACCCGCTGGAGCCCGGCTTCCGCCAGCGGCCCGGCCAGTTTGGAGAGCAGGATCCCATTGGTGGTCATGGAAACGGTCCGGACGCCGGGGGTGTGAGCAATGCCGCGTACCAGTTCCACAACATTCGCCCGAACAGTCGGTTCTCCGCCGGTCAGGCGGATCTTGTCAAAACCCAGGTTGGCGAACAGGCGCGTAAGCAGCAGGAGCTCGTCGTCCTGCATCATTTCTGCGGTTGGCCGGAAGACCATCTTCTCCGGCATACAATACACACAACGCAGATTGCAATGATCGGTTAAGCTGATGCGGAGGTAGTGGATTTTTCGCCCAAAACGGTCAAGAGCCATAGGAGCCTCATAGATACCAGTAAGGAGAATGGTAGCCCATTATAATCACTTTTTCCACCAGGTAACGGCCGCGGGCGCAGCTTAATCAATCGTTAATCCCCGATCGGGAACCGCTCTTTTCCTGTAATGGGGAGGGAATCGTGCCCCTCTCAGAGCAGAGAGACCACCCCGGATTCTGACCCGGACCGGCGACAGTTGACGGTTGCGGATAGGAGTGCTATCATCCATTCGCACTTATCTTTTTTTGTGCCTAAGGAGTTATTCATATGAGTTTTGATACGATTATTCGTTTAATCGGCATGGTCGTCTTTACCATCCTGGGGGCTTACGGTGGAAACTGGCTCGGTCGGTTCAACAGTTCCATCCAGCTTGTCTATACCATGACCATCGCCCTGATCGGAGCCCTGTTTGGCCTGGTGCTTACGCCCTATTTTACGACCCGCCCGATGCGTTCCCTGCGGGCCCTGCTCGGACGCCTGGCGGGCGAGACCCTGGTGTCCGGGTTGATCGGCCTGGTCTTCGGTCTGCTGGTGGCCGCGCTGCTGGCCTTCCCGCTCTCCCTGCTTCCCAATCCCTTCGGGAAGATCCTGCCCTTTATCGGGGTGATCATCTTCTGCTACTTCGGCATCTCCATCTTTGTCATGCGCCAGACGGACATCGGCAACCTTTTAGGGATCCTCACTTCGCACCGTGAAGAAGGGGCTGCCGGCCAATGGTCTCAGCAGAGCCGGACGATCCTGCTGGATACCAGCGTGATTATCGACGGTCGCGTGGCGGATATCGCCAAGACCGGCTTCCTGCCCGGTACGCTGCTCATTCCGCGCTTCGTCCTGAACGAGCTTCAGTACATCGCCGATTCTCCCGACTCCCTGCGGCGGCAGCGCGGACGGCGCGGCATGGAAGTGCTCGCCGAACTGCAGAAAGCCCCTGCGGTGGTTGTCCGCATCAGCGACATCGACGTCGAAGGCGTGCGCGAGGTGGATGATAAGCTGGTCATCCTTGCCCGCCAGATGAAATGCCCCATCCTGACCAACGATTACAACCTGAACCGCATCGCCGAGCTGCAGGGCGTGGTCATCCTGAATATCAATGAACTGGCCAACGCGGTCAAGTCGGTCGTCCTGCCCGGCGAGATCATGGAAGTAAACGTCATTCAGGAGGGCAAGGAAGTCGGCCAGGGCGTCGGATATATGGACGACGGCACGATGGTGGTGATCGAGAATGGCAACAAATACCTCAACAAGGAAATCCAGGTCACCGTCTCCAAGGTGTTGCAGACGGCCGCGGGGCGGATGATCTTTGCCCGTCCCGATACGCGGGATGAAAAGAGAGAAGACCGGTAGCAGGAGGCGTATGCTGCGCGTTTACAACACCCTCACCCGGAAGAAAGAGGATTTTCAGACCCTCGAACCAGGTGTGGTGAAAATGTACGTCTGCGGCCCGACCGTCTATGCCGACGCGCACATCGGGCATGCCATGTCGGCCATCGTTTTCGACGTGGTCCGCCGCTACCTGGAATACCGCAGCTACCAGGTCCGCTATGTGATGAACTTCACCGACGTCGACGACAAGATCATCCTGCGCGCCAGCAAGCTCGGCGTGAACCCTCAGGACCTGGCCGAGTCCTATATCCAGGCCTACCGCCAGCACCTGGATGACCTGAACGTCCTGCCGGCCACCTCCAACCCGCGCGCCACCCAGACCATGGACAAGATCCAGGCCATGATCCAAGGCCTGATCGACAAGGGCTTCGCCTACCCGGCCAGGAACGGCGATGTCTACTTCCGCGTTCGCTCGGATCCCGGCTACGGCAAGCTTTCCGGCCGCCGTCTGGATGACATGCAGGCCGGAGCTCGCGTCGAGGTCGGCGAGGAGAAAGAGCACCCGATGGACTTCGCCGTCTGGAAAGCCGCCAAGCCCGGAGAGCCCGAGTGGGACAGCCCGTGGGGAAAGGGCCGCCCAGGCTGGCACATCGAATGCTCGGCCATGAACCTGGCCATCCTGGGCGAGCAGATCGACATCCACGGCGGCGGGAACGACCTGGTCTTCCCGCACCACGAGAATGAGATCGCCCAGACCGAATCTTTCACCGGGAAGCCTTTTGCCCGCTACTGGATGCACAATGGGATGCTGCAGCTGTCGGGCGAGAAAATGTCCAAATCGCTCGGGAACCTGGTCACGATCCACGACTTCCTCGCCAAGCACGAGGCGGACGCCTTGCGGATCATGGTGCTGAACGCCAGCTACCGGGCCCCGCTCTCTTATTCAGACGAGATCGTGGAGGCGGCCGAGCGCGGCCTGGAGCGGATGAGGAACGGCCTGAAGGGGGCTCTCGCCGGCTCAAAGGGGGCCCCGTCTGAAGCCCTCCACGCCCTGGACACCCAGAGCGAGGGTGCCCAGCAGGCATTCGGGGATGCCCTGGACGATGACTTCAACACCTCCGGCGGCCTGGCCTCGCTCTTCGAGCTGGTGCGGGCCATCAACACGGGGCGCGACGCGGGCGCCACCGATGCCGAGCTCAAGCCCGCCCAGGATACCCTGCGTACGCTGACCCGGGTGCTGGGATTGCGCCTGTCTGAGAAGAAAGCCGGAAGCGGTGACACCGAACCCTTCGTGGCCTTGCTGGTGGAAATCCGCACCGAGATGCGCAAGCAGAAGCAGTGGGCCATGTCGGACCTGATCCGCGACCGTCTCAAGGAGCTCGGGGTGGCCATCGAGGACAGCAAGGATGGCACCACCTGGCGGTGGGGCTAGCGGAAACCCAAGACCCCGGTACCTTGAAAGTGCCGGGGACTTATTTTTCCCAGGTCGACTCTGTTTTTTATGAACGAACCGTTTCCTGCTTCCGACTTCGACGAGTGGGCCGGATCCTACGACCAGGACGTCGCATCGGATCATTTCCCCTTTGATGGTTACGAGCGCCTCCTCGATACCGTCGTCAGGCTTGCCGAGGCGCGTCCAGGGATGGGCGTGCTGGACCTGGGAACTGGCACGGGAAACCTGGCCGCCCGTTTTACCGCCCTGGGCTGCGAGTTGTGGTGCACGGATTTCTCGCTTGCCATGCTCGAAAAAGCCCGGGCCAAGCTCCCGGCAGCCCACTTCGTTCAACACGACCTGCGGGGCACCTGGCCGGCCGGACTGCCCCGCCGCTTCGAGCGCATTGTCTCAGCCTACGTCTTCCATCATTTCGAACTGGATGAAAAGGTGCGCCTGGTGCAGACGCTCGTCACAAAACGCCTCATTCCCGGCGGCAGACTCATCCTCGCCGACATCGCCTTCCCCGACGGCTCGGCCCAGGAGAAAACCCGGGCGCAACTGGGGGAGGCGTGGGAGCAAGAATTCTACTGGCTTGCCGATGAAGCTCAGGCAGCCTTCACCCAGGTGGGTTTGAGGGTAGAATACATCCAGGTTTCTTCCTGTGCGGGTGTGTTCAGTCTGCGGGCGTGACCTGCCCGGTCTTCACGCCGTCATTCCAGGGGTCCCCATGTCTTCCTCCTCTTCCGTGATCGCGGTCAACGGCCTATCCAAGCATTTCAAGGTGCCCACGCGTGAGGCGGGCTTGAAAGCCGCCAGCAAAAGCCTCTTCAAGCGGACATACCGCACCGTCAAGGCGGTGGACGGAATCACCTTTTCGATCGAGGCCGGGGAGGTCGTCGGTTTTTTGGGGCCGAACGGCGCCGGGAAGACCACCACGCTAAAGATGCTATCAGGGCTGCTCTACCCGACCACCGGATCGGCCCGCGTGCTCGGTTTTGAACCCTCCCGCCGGCAGGCCGCCTTCCTGGAGCAGATCACTTTGTTGATGGGCAACCGCTCCCAGCTGGCCTGGGACCTGCCGGCGCTCGACTCATACGAACTGCAGCGCTCGATCTATGGCCTCTCGCGCAGCCAGCTGGCGGAGACCCGTGACGAGTTCATCGAGCTGCTCGACCTGAAAGACCTGGTGCAAAAGCCGGTGCGCAATCTTTCGCTGGGGGAGCGCATGAAAGTGGAGATCGTCGGGGCCCTGCTGCACCGGCCCAAGGTCCTTTTCCTCGATGAGCCCACCATCGGGTTGGATGTGACCATGCAGCGCCGCATCCGCGAGTTCATCACCGAGTATAACCGCCGGACGGGCGCAACGGTCCTCCTGACCAGCCACTACATGGCCGATGTCGAGGCATTGTGCCGGCGGGTGATCGTCATCCACAACGGCAAGCTGATCTTCGATGGCAGCCTGGCAGATCTGATCGACCGTTTTACAGCTTACAAGACGATCAGCGTGACCTTCCACAACAGAATCAGCAGCTGGAGCCAGTACGGCGAGGTGCTCAACCAGGACGGAGCTCACGTGGTGCTGCGCGTCCCCAAGGCGGACACCTCCCAGCGGACCGCCCACATCCTGGCCGAACAGCAGGTGGACGACCTGACCGTCGAAGACCCGCCCATCGAGGATGTCATCGAGAAAGTCTTCAGCCAGCAAGAGACCTCCGAGGAACGAGGAGGAGCGGCATGAAGCGGATGGTCGATTTCTACCTGACCGCCATGAAGTTCGCCGTTGTGAAAGCTTTCCAGTACCCGTTGCAGAACTTATTCTACCTATTCTCTATGTTTGCCGAGCCCACCATTTACCTCGTCGTCTGGTCTACGATCGCCAAGCAGCAGGGCGGCTCGATCGGAGGCTATACGCCCGGAGGGTTCGCCGCCTACTACATCACCTGGACGCTTTTGCGCAACATGAACGTGGCACTATCGCCAAGTGACTGGGAATGGCGCATCCGGCATGGCTGGATGTCAGTCGAACTTCTGCGGCCCATTCACCCCCTTCATAACGACGTGACTAATTTCGCGGGCTGGAAAGTGGTGATGATCCTGATGTGGCTGCCCATCGCTGCCCTTCTTGCCCTGATCTTCAAGCCTACGCTCGATCCTACCTGGTACCAAATCCTGATCTTCTTTTTTGCCGCCTGGGGTGCTTATCTCATTCGCACGATGGCGGTGTCGCTGCTGGGGATGATCACTTTTTGGACCACGCGCGTTGGGGCGATCTACGACCTTTACTTCGCCCTAGAATTGATCCTTTCCGGGCGCCTGTTGCCGCTGCCGCTGATGCCGGTCTGGGTGCAGCACCTGGCAAATTTCCTGCCCTTCCAGTGGACATTTTACTTCCCGATCAACGCTCTCACCGGCTCGCCAACGCCCGTAGAGCTGATCTCGGGATTGGGCATCCAATTGTTATGGTTCCTCGGCGGCCTGGGCCTGGTCAACCTGGTCTGGCATTTCGCCATCCGCCGCTTCTCTTCCGTGGGCAATTGAGAGGAAACGGTCATGAAACTGCTCAGATTGGCCTGGAACCACCTGAAAATCGGCATCGCCAGCGAACTGCAGTACCGGGTCAACTTCTTCATCCAACTATTCCAATCCTTCATCGGCCTGGCTACCGGCCTGATCGCCCTGGCGCTGGTCTTCAGCTATACTTCCGAACTGGGGGGATGGACCCGGCCGGAACTACTGGCGGTCATGGGCATTTACATCCTGATGGGCGGGGTGATCAATTCAGCCATCCAGCCCAATATGAATCGGTTGCTCCAAGATATTGAGGATGGAACCCTGGATTTTGCCCTGACCAAGCCGGTGGACGGTCAGGTGCTGGTGAGCGTGCGCGAATTCCGGTTCTGGTCCTTGACCGATGTGGTCACGGGGCTGGCCGTGCTGGGCGTGGCCGTGGCCCAGCTGCAGACCGGCGTAGGCCTCGGTCAGGCGCTGGCCTTCGTGGCCGCGCTGCTGCTGGGCGGGATCATGGTCTACTGCTTCTGGCTGATCCTGACCTGCGTGGCATTCTGGGTGATCCGCATCGATGATATGGTCGGCATGTTCCAAAGCCTTTTCGCCGCCGGGCGCTGGCCGATCAGCATCTACCCGGACTGGCTGCGCCTCGGGTTGACTTTTCTCGTCCCCCTAGCCTTCGCCATCACGGTTCCCGCTGAGGCCTTGACCGGCCGCCTGACCCTGCTCACCCTGGCGAGCGCAGCCGGTCTGGCTGTCCTCCTGATGGCGCTGGCACGCCTCGTCTGGCGCCTGGGCATGCGCAAGTATTCAGGGGCTTCGGCTTAAGCTTCTACCAGGTTTTGAGCGATGAAAGAATTCATCTACTCCCGCAATGCCGTCTATGAAACCTTATTAGCCAGGAGGAGGCAGGTCTTCCGGCTGGAAATTGCCAACGGGGTGCAGGAGAAAGGACGCCTGCTCCAGATCCTGGAGATGGCCGAGGCGCGCAAAATCCCCATCCTGCACGCCCCGCGCCTCGGGATGGACAAGATCCATCCGGCCCACCAGGGCGTGATCCTTGAAGCCAGCGGCTATCCCTACCAGAACCTGGCGGATATCCTGGACCTGGCCGGGAGGCGCGGCGAAGCGCTCTTCGTGCTGATCCTGGACGCCCTGCAGGACCCCCAGAACCTGGGCACGCTCCTGCGCACGGCGGAGGCGGTCGGCGTCCACGGCGTGGTGCTGCCCCTGGCGCGTGCCGCCGGGGTCAGCCCGGCAGTGGTCAACGCCTCGTCGGGGGCTTCCGAGCACCTGCTCATCGCCCAGGCCAACCTATCCCAGGCCATCGAGCAATTGAAGGAGGCCGGGGCGTGGGTCGTCGGCCTGGATCAAGGGCCGGAGTCACAAAGCCCCTCCACCGTTCATCTGGACGGCGCCCTGGCAGTGGCCGTTGGGAGCGAAGGCGAAGGCCTGCGCCCCCTGGTCCGCTCGAAATGCGATATCCTCCTGCGTCTGCCCATGCGCGGCCGGGTCGAATCGCTCAATGCCGCCGTCGCCGGGTCGATCGCCCTCTACCTTGCCTCCCTAGAACGTGCCAAGGCAAGCGATGGGTTAAAATCATGAAAGCAAGCGCCTGACCCATCCCAATGATTCATTCGGAGGAAAACATGCCGTCTGCATCCATCCATTTCCCGCGCGGCTTCCTGTGGGGCACCGCCACCGCCGCTCATCAGGTCGAAGGCAACAACACCAACAACAACTGGTGGAAGTGGGAGCAGGAGGGGCACACCCACGACCACTCCGATCTGGCCTGCGACTGGTGGGGCGGACGCTGGAGGGAGGATTTCGACCGCGCCGCCGATGGGGGCCAGAACGCCCACCGCCTGTCGGTCGAATGGAGCCGCATCCAGCCCACCCCGGACCGCTGGGATGAGGAGGCCCTGGAGCGCTACCGCACCATGCTGCGGGGTCTGCGCGAGCGGGGGATGACCGCCATGGTCACCCTGCATCACTTCACCGATCCGCTCTGGCTCACCGAACGCGGGGGTTGGGAGACCGAACAGGTCGTCCCGCTCTTTGAGAAATTTGTGCAAAAGACCGTCGAAGCTTTGAAAGAGTATGCCTCCCTGTGGTGCACCATCAACGAGCCGAATATTTATGCTCTGGAAGGTTACGCGGACAAGGTCTTTCCACCCGGCAAGTCGGATCTCAAACTCGCCCTGCGCGTCGAGGCCAACCTGGTGCGCGGCCATGCCGCGGCCTATCGGGCCATCCACTCGATCCAGTCGGAAGCACGCGTCGGCTACGCCGCGCACTACCGGCCGATGGTGCCGCGCTTCGCCTGGTTTCCACTGGATGTGCTCGAACGGTACCTCCATTCCAGCACCATCAACCTGGCTTTCCCGAGCGCCGTCAGCACCGGGGTCATGCGCACCCCGCTCGGCAATACAAAAATCCCGGAGGCCCGGGGGACACAGGACTACGTGGGGCTGAACTACTATTCGCAGGACACGGTCGCCTTCGACCTGCGCAAGCCGCAGGAGCTCTTCGGCCGGCGCTACTACCCGGCCGGCAGCGACCTGGCTGAGAGCGGGATGAATGTGAACCTGCCGGAGGGGTTCTACCGCGCCCTGCAGTGGGCCAACCAGTTCAAGCTGCCGATCCTCGTCACTGAGAACGGCATCGAGGACGCCAAGGATACGATCCGCCCCCGTTACCTGGCGGGGCACATCCAGCAGATGTGGCATGCGGTCAACTTCAACTGGCCGATCAAAGGGTATTTCCACTGGTCGCTGGTGGACAACTTTGAATGGGAACGCGGCTGGACGCAGCGCTTCGGCCTGTGGGAATTGGACGTCGAAACCCAGGCCCGCCGCAAACGCCCCTCCGCCGACCTGTATGCGGCCATCTGCAAAGAGAACGGCCTCACCTCCGATATGGTGCAAAAGTACTGCCCGGAGATCTACACCAAGCTGTACCCCGGATGAACGAAGCCGTCGATCTCATCTTTCGCCGCAGGAGCATCCGCAAATACACCGCTCAACCGGTCGAGCCGGAAAAACTGGACCTGCTTCTCCAGGCTGCCATGGCGGCCCCCTCGGCAATGAACTGCAAGCCGTGGGAGTTCGTCGTCGTCACCGACCCGGACAAGCTGGCGCAGTTCCGCAAACGGCTGCCGTTCGGAGACCGGAACGCTCCAGCCGCCATCGTGGTTTGCGGTAACCCCGGTCTCTCCACCAACCCGACGGCGCGCCTGTTCTGGGTCCAGGATTGCTCGGCCGCCACCGAAAACATCCTGATCGCCGCGGCGGGGCTGGGTCTGGGCACCGTCTGGGTCGGGGTTCACCCGGTCGGCCCGTTCATCCGGACGGTGCGTCAGATCGTTTCCCTTCCCCCGACCGTGAGACCGTTGTGCATTGTCTATGTCGGCTACGCCGAATCCCAAAAGCCGCCGCGCACGCAGTATGATGCAGGCCGCGTCCACCGGCAGAAATACGGGCTGAGGGATCAGGCTCCTGCAGAGAAGTCCTGAAGCGCCCTGCAATCGTTTCCCCCATGACCCCGGACCTGCCTGCGGTTTTCGTCAAGAATGTCACCCAGGCTTTTACGTCCGACGGCGTGCGCTGGCTGCGCGATCTTCCGGCCCTGCTCGATGGGACTGCGCGCCGCTGGGAGTTGTCCCTCGGGGAACCTTTCCAGCTATCCTACAATTATGTCTGCGCCGCGACCCGTGCGGATGGCACGCCTGCCGTCCTGAAGGTTGGGGTCCCCAACCGCGAATTGACCAGCGAGATCAATACCCTGCGCCTGTACGCCGGAGCGGGCGCATGCCGCCTGCTGGAGGCCGATGCGGATCTGGGCGTGATCCTGCTGGAGCGCGTGCTGCCAGGGACGATGCTCGCTGCCCTGAAGGAGGATGATCAGGCCACGGAGATTGCCGCGGACCTCCTGTTGAAAATTCGGCGGCCGGTCGGCGATCCGGAAAAATTCCTCAGCCTGCGCGGCTGGTTCGACGAGTTGAAGAAACTGCGCCCCCGCTTCGGCGGTGGGACGGGGCCGTTCCCGGAGAAGCTCGTCACGACCGTCGAGGCCCTGCTCCCCGACCTCTTCGCCAGTTCCGGTCCGGACGTCCTGCTGCACGGTGACTTTCATCACTACAATATCCTGCTTGCAGATCGCGGCTGGCTGGTGATCGACCCCAAGGGCGTGGCCGGGCCGGCGGATTACGAGGTCGGGCCGCTGCTCATGAATCCCTTGCCTGAAAGGCTGGAGGAGATTCAAGCCATCCGGCGTACCCAGCGCCGCCTCGCCATCCTGTCCGAACGGCTGGGCGTCGACCGCGAACGCCTGCGGGCGTGGGCCCTCTGTCACGGTCTGCTTTCTTCCTGGTGGGATCTGGCCGAGGATGGAACGGGCGCTGAAAGCTCCCGGGCCTGGGCGGAAACTTTTCTAAAGATCGGCGATTTGTCTCATTAGACTTGATCAAGATTGGGCCATTCGACTCCGACCTTCAGGATCGAATCCTTCCCGTCCCTTTCAGCGATTCTGGCGTGGGTGGGCTTTGAAGAACGCCCAGATCAGCTCGCTGGCATCGATATCCCGGCTGGTCCGACCCACCAAAGCTACGGGCAGGTATTGCCAACCACCGGGCCAGGTGTGTCCCCCACCCACAATCGTATAAAGAAACACATCCGTCGATGGCGCGCAGCCGCGGAAGGCGGTCCATTGAACGCGGGTCCCATCCGTTGGGGAAGCGTCCGGCAGGTCGGTGATGGATGGCTGCGTCTGGCAGCCGGCCTGGGCCGCCCAGAAGGCGATCGTGCCCGCCGCGGCGAGCGTCTGGCCGCGGTTCCCCGGGCCGACCGTCCCGCCGGCGTAGGGGACGAGCGGGTCGCTGGTCCCGGCGAATTCGATGACCGGCAAGGGTCGGGAGGGGGAGCAGCTGCCCTGCAGGTTCTCCGGCAGGCCGGCGGCGACCGGGGCGATGGCGGCGATCCGGTCGGCGAGGGCGCATCCCATCCGCTGGGTCATGAAGCCGCCGTTCGAGATCCCGGTGACGTATACCCGGTCGGGATCGATGGAATAGGCGGAACTGAGTGCCGAGATCAGGTCCGAGAGGAAACGTACGTCGTCCACGCCGGCCAGGTCGGGCGGGGTGAAGGCGCGCCCGTCCGCCCAGTTGCCGTTCACCCCATCCGGGTACACGACCAGGAAGCCTTCGCGAGCGGCGATGCGGTTGAAGTGGGTCAGCGCGTTCATGCCCTTGCCGCTGCCCCCGCCGCCGTGCAGGACGAGCACCAGGGCGGATGGACGGCCCGGGCCGTAGCTAGGCGGGATGAAGAGATGGTATGTGCGGGTCAAGCCCCCGGAGACGAGGCTGCCGTCCAGCGCCTTTCCGGGGGCGAAATTCCAGGCGCACCCGGCAATGATGAGCGGCAGTCCCAGAACGGAAAGGAGGATGGGAAATCGTTTGCTGGGCAAGTCGGGTGCCTCCGCCTTCGTTCAATAGCGCAGTTCCTTGACCTCCTCGTCCGCCAGCAGCTCTTCCGCCAGGGCGAGGTGATCCCTGGCGCGGCCGTCGATCTCCCACCGGTCACTCCGCAGACCATTCTGGCGCATGGGGTGGTGAGTACGTATGGCCATACGGTGTGCGTGAAAAAGCGCTTCGAGCTGCTCGTCTTTCCCAGGGTTATCGACAAAGGTGATCTCGTAGGTGAGGGTTTCATGGCCTCTTGAATCCAGCCAGAGGTCCAGAGGGGCGAACAGTTCCAGAATAACGACGACCAGCACAGCGGCAGTGAGGCTCAGGACATACTGGCCCAATCCAACCGCCATGCCCAGCGCAGCAGCCACCCAGATGGACGAGGCGGTGGTCAGGCCTTTCAGCTTTCCCTCCGCGAACAGGATGACGCCCGCGCCGAGAAAACCAATACCATTGACGATGTTGGCCGCGACACGCGAGGTCGCGCTATCGGTAAACCTCTCCGAAACCAGCGTGAATATGGTCGCGCCTACCGTGATGAGGGTGATCGTGCGCAGCCCGGCGGCCTTGGTGTGCAGCTCGCGATCAAATCCGATGATCCCACCGACCAGGACAGCCAGGAGCAGCTTGATCAGATCTTGAGGGGTGAATATCCACATAGGCACCTCCTTGATTCGACCTCATGCCGCCAACAGGCCCTTCCGCGGATCTCCGACCGGGCATTCTTGCGATCGGACCTGATCGGTTTCATTTTATGACGCCCAGCTTCTTCCCCACCGTCTTAAAGGCTGTCAGGCCCTGATCCAGATCCTTTTTCTCGTGGGCGGCAGAGATCATCACGCGGATGCGCGCCTTGCCCTGCGGCACGGTCGGAAATCCGATCGCCATGGCAAAGACGCCGGCCTCAAACAGGTCTCGGCTGAACTGCTGCGCCAGGGGCGCCTCGCCCAGCATGACCGGTGTGATCGGCGTAGTGCTCAGGCCAGTGTCAAATCCCAGGGACTTCATTTCAGCCTTGAAATACCTGGCATTGTCCCACAGCTTGTCCACCAGCTCGGTCGAGGCTTCCAGCAGGTCGAGGGCCGCAATGCAGGCCGCCGCATCCGGGATCGTGACGGCGGACGAGAACAGGAACGGGCGGCCGCGCTGGCGCAGCCATTCGACCACGGTCGCGTCCCCGGCCACCACCCCTCCAACCACGCCGAAGGCCTTGGAAAGCGTCCCGACTTCCACGTCCACCTTCCCGTGCAGGTTGAAATGATCAACGATGCCGCGCCCGCCCTTGCCGAGCACTCCCTCGCCGTGGGCGTCATCCACCATGAGCAGCAGATCGTAGGCTTTCGTCACCTCATATATCTTATCAAGCGGTGCAACATCCCCGTCCATGCTGAAGACGCCGTCGGTAACGACCAGCGCCCGGCGGAACTGTGCCAGGTTCTCCTTGATCACCGCCTCGAGCGAGACCGGGTCGCAGTGCTCATAGGGCAGGATCCTGGCCCCCGACAAACGACAGCCGTCGATGATGCTGGCATGGTTCAAACGGTCGGAGAAGACCACATCCTCCTTGCCGACCAGCGCCGGGATGGTCGCCAGGTTGGCGGTGAAACCGGACTGGAAGGTGATGGCCGCCTTGACACCCTTGAATGCCGCCAGGCGCTTCTCCAGCTCGAGGTGCAGGGTGGTCGTCCCGGCGATGGTGCGCACCGCTGCCGGACCGACGCCCATCTCGTCCACGGCCTTCTTGGCCGCCGCGACCAGCCTGGGATGGTTCGCCAGACCGAGGTAGTTATTCGAGCAGAAGTTCAGCACCTTTTTTCCGTCCACGGTCAGCCAGGCACCCTGTGCGGAGCCGATGGTGCGGATTCGGGTATACAGGCCAGCCTGCTTGAGGTTTTCAATCTCCTGGGAAATCCAGTCCGTTTTTGTAGACATCGGAAACTCCTCTTTTGGGTTCATCAGATCATGACCACCTTCGCTCATTCCCGGACCACGGGGGATCTTTCTCCATTCCCATGCGGCATACACCCCTTCAGGGCCCTCGGGATGGCGCGTCGATCTGCCCGTCCTGGATATTCTCCTCCGCCAGCAGGCCGATCTCGGCCAGCGCAGCCAACACCTTGGCTTGCGCCCCTGGCTTGATGACCACTGCGGCCGGACCCAGCACTTCCCCCAGGAAACGCGCCATTTTCGAGGCGCGCAACTCTTCCAGGACTTCGGGACTGGCCAGGCGCAGGACCACCTGGGACTCCAGGCGTGCTTCCGTGCCCTTTCGCTCCCAGCGCTGCAGGGCGTGCAGGAACACCGGCGGGACCGGCCCAGCGGTGAACTTGCGCAGCAGCGTCAGCAGCTGGTCGGTCTTCAACCCCTGCCCTTTGGCACGTTGGAGTGCGGACGGGGTGACCCGGTAGCGGTACTCCTCGATCTTTTCGTCCTCCCAATCGCAGAAGCGCGCAATCTGATAGCGCAGCGCACGCGGCGCCAGGCGCGGCACGGAGATCCGCCCCTGCGAGGAGACATGCAGCCGGGCGGTCTCCGGGGTGGAGCGCTCGGGACCGGTCCCCTCCAGCAAGCGGGATGCAGAGGCTGTCTTGCGAAAGGCCGAGGGTGCCTTTTCCGGATCCGGCAGAGCCAGGTCCACGACCCCCAGCCAGTACAGGGGGCCGGTCAGCAGATAACGGATCAGGGCGCCGTCCACCTCATCCCAGGCGATAAAGCCGCGTAAGTAAACGCCGTCAGAGACCCGTTTGATAAACCAGGAGTCATAATCACCCGCCGGGCGCTGAAAATCGGCATATTTTTCCTTGACCAGGCGAACGAAGGCATTCAGGCTCCACCACTGACCCACCGGGATGGGGGCAAGCAAACCCAGCAGGAAGCGGCGCGTGGCGAGAGGCTGATTGCTCCATTCCCCCTCACAAACCAGGCCCGGCAGCTGGTGCAGTTCGTTAAAGGTCTCTGAAGTGCGCCAGGATTTCACCAGCCGCGCCAGCCCCTCGCCGCGCGAGGCAGCCAGGAAGTTCTTGACCGGCTCGAGCTGCGGGCTTTGATCGGCGGTCAGGCCGGAGGCAACCAGAATCTCCTCGAGCACCTTTTGGGGCACGGACAGGTTCCCGGGGCGTGGGACCCCTTCCCAACCCAAGCGCAGGGCTGCCAGGAGAGTGCAGGCGTCGTCCAGGATCCGGTCGGAGGCCAGGATGATCTCCGTGCGTTCGATGGGTGTGGCTGGACGGCCCAGCGGCTCCTCGGGCGGTTGGGCCGCTGGAGGGGTTTTCGCCGCAAACGGCTTTTTCCCCTTGGATTCCGGGCGGGTGACGACCGGGTGGATGAGCGGCAGCAGGTTGTCGGGGAGATAAGCGAATTCCTGCGCCCCGCCCGGCGTGTCAAAAAAAGCACGGGCCAGCAGGGCACGGTAGTAGAGGGTCTCGGCGGCGGAGATGGGGTTAAGATGAACCTGGTCGCGATCGCGGCGGCCCGGTCCCACCTCGCGAATTTCCCCATAGCGGCGCATAAAAGTCGCCCAGGGCATGCGCCCCCCTTCCGCCGCCAGGGCGGCCAGAGCTCCCTGGGCTTCCGCGGGCAGGGAGGTAACGACTTCGCCGACCAGTTCCGGGGCCAGAAGAGCAGCGGCCAGTTCCTGAAAGGCCGGTCCGATCTCCACCGACTTCAATTCCACGCCCCACAGGGAGGCCACGATGCGCAGGTGGCCGAGATCACGACCTTGCAGGGATTGGATCAGGTTAGGCATGGGATTTCAGATCAGTAGACCAGGCGCACGGCGTCGGGTACGACCTGGAGGGTGAGCTTCCGGACATCGGAATCGAAGCCGGCGAAAACCTCTCCATCCATGTGAACGCACAACGGGCTCTCCGCGGTCAGGGTCATCTCCCGGCAGGCGCCCAAACGCACCTGCTTGAAGCGGCCATGTGTACCGCGCATTACCTCAGGGATGATGCGCAACATGAAAAGGCGGGAGATCCTGCCGATGGTCGCATAGTGAAGCAAACCATCATCGACCCTGGCGTCAGGGGTGACCAGGAAGCCGCCGCCCTCTCGCTTCCCGTTGCCCAAGGCCAGCATCAGCGACGGCTGGGACCACGCTTCCCGATCGGTCTGGATGCTCATCGGGACAGCCTCGAAGTTCAAGGCAATCGTCTGCAGGACGGCGACCAGGTACATCAAGAAACCGTGAACGAAATGGATCTTGCGGGAGCGCAGGTTGACGATGGCATCAAAGCCGGCGCCGCAAGTGTTATCAAAGTATTCGCTCCGGCCATGCTCGTCCTTGACCAGCCCCACGTCCATCCGTTTTGCCTCCCCGGACAGAGCGCGGCGGGCAGCCTCGGCCAGGTCCAGGGGGATGCCGACGGACTGAGCAAAGTCGTTTCCGGAACCGAGGGGGACGATCCCGATCGCCGGGCGTTTCTCCTGCGGGAGCTGCATCAATCCATTGATCACCTCATGCACGGTTCCATCCCCACCGAGCGCCAGGAGCCGGTCAAAGCCCTGCTCGCCTGTTTGGCGGGCAAGGTCGACCGCCTGGGCAGGGCGGTCCGTGCTGACCCATTCAAGGCGGCAGTCTTTTTCGATGAAGGGGCGCAACCTTGCCGCGCTGCGCAAGGCATGATGGTGGTCGGCAACCGGGTTCAGGATAACCCTGACTCTCTGAGACATGAGGACAAGCCTCCGCTGGATTTTCTTGAATTATAGCCCGGACTGCAGAGCTTAAGTGAGCCGAACCGTTTTCAGGCCCAACCCCTCTTTCGGGACCGTCGGCAAAAGCTCCCGGTCTTAACGTCCCGATCCGGCCGGAAATTAGGCCTGGATCTCCCCGACCGGCTGGAAATTCGAGGCCGGCGAATGGGAAGCCGAGTCCGTCGACAAACGTGTATAATCATTTTGTCCCGCGAGGAGCGCTGATGACAAAATCCAGAACACAAATGCCCGCCCGCGCCACACCGCTTCAACCTCGTAAAAGGGCCATCCTGATCGGCGCCTCCAGCGGGATCGGCGCGGCCCTGGCCAGGCGGCTGGCACGGGAAGGCTATATCGTGGCCCTCCTGGCACGGCGGCAGGAGCGCCTGCGGGCGTTGTGTGACGAGATCAACAACGCTTGCGGCGAAACGCGTGCCCTTTGGTATGCACACGATGTGACTGATTACGGCTCGGTCCCGGGCCTCTTGCAGAAGGCACTGGCAGATCTGGGCGGCCTGGATCTCTTTGTTTACAACAGCGGCATCGCCCTCCCCGGCGGATTCAAACATTATGAATTTGACAAGGACCTGCGCACGACCGAGGTCAACTATGTGGGGGCCCTGGCCTGGCTGAACCCGGTGGCGGCCATGTTCCGGAGCCTGGGGGCGGGTCAGATCGTCGGCATCTCCTCGGTGGGAGGCGAACGCGGCCGGGTCAACAACCCCGCCTATCAGGCCTCCAAAGCCGCCCTGACCTCCTACCTGGAATCCCTGCGCAACCGGCTCACCCGCCGCGGCGTGCATGTCCTGACGGTCAAGCCGGGCTATGTAGCCACGGAAATGACCGCCGGGCAAAAGGGCCTGTTCTGGGTCGTCACGGCCGATCAGGCGGCGGCGGACATCTGGAAAGCCATTCGCCATCACAAGCAGGTGATCTATATCCCGGCCCGCTGGGTCCTGGTCATGCTGATCGTGCGCAACATCCCTTCTTTCATCTTCCGCCGGTTGAACTTCTGATATGACCCCAGACCACTCCCAAAGACCATTGACCTTCCTCGACAACTTCGGCCACTCGCTGCGGACTCCCGCCTATCTCTATCAGCCGGAGAACCCCGATGGGGTCCGCTCGATCTTCCGCATCGCCAAGCAGGAGGGGATGACGGTCGCCCTGCGCGGAGCGGGCAAGAGTTATAACGACGTGTCCTTGAACGGAGGCGGGATCATCCTGGACCTTCAAAAGATGAATCACATCCTTGCCTGGGACCCCACGAACGGGGTGATCCGCCTCGAACCGGGCGTGACCCTGGAGCAGCTCTGGCAGCACGTCCTGCCCTCCGGCTGGTGGCCCCCGGTCGTCTCGGGCACAATGACCACCACCCTGGGCGGCTGTCTGGGTAGCAATATCCACGGCAAGAACAACTTCCGCAGGGGACCGATCGGCGAGCATGTGCTCGAATTCACCGCTCTTCTTCCGAGCGGGGCGAAGATCACCTGCACTCCCAAGAGAAACGGGGACCTGTTCCGGGCCATGATCGGGGGTCTGGGGATGCTGGGGGTGTTCACCTCCATCACCCTGCAGATGAAAAAAGTCGCTTCAGGGATGCTTCAGGTTCACGCCTGGAATGTGCCAAACCTGAAGGCGCACCTGGACGGCCTCTTCGAGGCCGCCCCGCAGCATGACTACACCGTTGGGTGGCTGGAAGCCACGGCCGGAGGTAACGGCCTGGGACGCGGCCAGCTGCACACCGCCGATTACCTGCACGAAGGCGAGGATGCGGAGGCCGAAAAAACCCTGCAGGTGTCCTACCAGACACTGCCGTCGCGCTTCTTTGGTTTGGTGCCGAAATCCATTCTGCACTACTTCATGGCACCCTTCGGGAACAACCTGGCCTGGTCGGCCGTCGATACGGTCAAGTACTACATGGGCCGGGAAAAGACCTACCGCCAGTCGCATGCCGCCTTCCACTTCCTGCTCGATTACATCCCGCACTGGGAGCTGGCCTACGGCCGGGGCGGGCTGATCCAGTACCAGTCCTTCCTCCCCAAAGAGTCGGCTTTGGGGGCTTGGACAGAGATGCTGAAAATCTCACAGCAGCGCGGCCTGCCCTCCTACCTGGGGGTTACCAAACGCCACCGGCCGGATGCCTTCCTCTTGACCCACGCCGTGGACGGCTTCTCGCTCGCCCTGGATTTCAAGGTCACGGACCGGAACCGGGCCGGACTCAGCCGTTTGCTTCAGGATTTCGACCGCATCGTCCTGGAGGCCGGCGGACGTTTCTATTTCGCCAAGAACAGCGAGACCACCGCCGGGACCACCCGCCGCTTCCTGGGCGAGGAGGCGATCGCCAAATTCCGCACCCTGAAAAAGCGCTGCGACCCGGACGGGTTGCTCGAGTCCGACCTTTATCGGAGAGCGTTCGAAGGATGATTTCCAGACGGTCTTGACTTCCAACGGCCTGGCCATCGGACCCGTCGCGGACCGTGAGAATTGACATTTTCAAGCAAAGTCTGTACACTTGGGAAAGATTTTCAAGAGAAGAATCAGGAGGAACCATGGCAGCTCAATTCCAACTTACGATGCGTTCCGGGCCGACTCCCGGCAAGGTTTTTTCACTGGAGGCGGCAGAGATCACGGTCGGACGCGACACCAGCAACGGCATCGCCATCAATGACGCCGAAATCTCGCGCAAGCATGCCAAGCTGACCCTCCAGGGCAACGCCTATGCGCTGGAGGACCTGGGTTCGACCAATGGGACGTTCGTCAATGGTACGCGTCTCAGCGGGAGGTTTACCCTTAAGATGGGGGACACCGTCTCCTTCGGTGAGAACATCGCCCTCCAGTACGAGGCCGTCTTTGACCCGAATGCGACCATGGCCTCCCCCGCCAGGACCGCCCAAGCGAGCATGGCTCCCCTGCCTGCCGCGACACCTGCCGCGCCCGCGCCACTGCCCTCTTATTCCGGCCAGGTGCCGGCTGGCCCCGCCCCGGTCCCGGCAGCGCCCAAGAAGTCCGGCGCTGGCAAGGTCGTAATCATCGTGATCGCCATCATCCTGGTGTGCCTGATCCTGGCCTGCGTGGCCGTCTTCCTGTGGGTGGATGCCGATAAGACCGGCGCCCGCTGGTGCATGATCCCCTTCCGCTTCATCGCCCAGATGCTGGGCGGGGTCTGTCAATAGCCCTTCAAAACCACCTCCCGCACGGTCGCCCTGCGGGAGGTTTTTTTCATTAAGGGACCAGGTTCAAAATCCAATCGAGCCCGTTCAGGGTCCGCACGGTGGCCGGGTAATCCCCGCTGGACAGTTCATGCTGGGCGCGTTCTAGGAGCCCTTCCAGCAGCCGGTTTTCCCAGTGGGATGGATGGCGCAGCATGTCGGCGACGATATGATGATTGCGCATGGGGGTCCCCGCTGGCAGCCAGGCGTTCATGAAAAACGCGGACGGGTCGAACCTCTGCTGGTAGGCGTCGGCGGTGTCATAAAAACGCACGCTCAGCTGCAGATCCGTGCGGACCGCTTCAGGCACCGCCTGAGACTTCAAATAAGCCTGATAACCCGCCTCCACCTCACTGAATGAAACCCCCAGGTGCTGCCGCAAGGAACTGTCCATGTCATCCGATGGACGACTCCCCGCCGGGGAGGGGATGTCGCGATAGAAAGAATTGAACGCCTCCCAGCCATAGGTCTCGACCAGGTATTTCACCAGGCCGGCAGCTTCCAGATATCCGGTTTCGTGCTGTTGCTGGTAGAAATCGTCCGCTAAAGTCCGCAACGGGATATACCACCCCAAGGCGAGCAGGGCCGCGGCGCGCGGCCCGATCGGCTCCGGCTTGAAATGGCCGCCGCTCAGGTAGACCGCCAGCCCCTCCTGCAGGATCGATGGCCGGAATTTGCCCCCGAGCGTCCCGTCATAGTAGTGGACAAATTCATGGTGCAGAAGGATGCCCAGGTCGCTGTCCATGTAGTTCCCATCCAGGTAGGAAACATAGACCCCGTCCGAGGTAAAACCGCTGTGACCGAGGACCCGCGGCAGGAAGGTCACGGGGATCGGCGTATCCAGGTGGGTGTGGAATTGCGCGGCGACCTCAGCGGACTGTTCATTCGCGATCTGGCCCAGACGGTCGATATCGCGGCCAGCATCCGTACCGGTGATGTAATAGATGGTACAGCAGGTGGTTTGGGTGGACGTCCAATGGGCCGCGGGTTCCGGCGGCGGGACCTGGGAGGCCGGGTGCAAGGCGATGGTCTCGGTCCAAGTCGGGCCGTCGGGCAGGATGGAAAAGGTCAGAGGATACGCAGCGATCCCCAGGCCATGAGTGTCCCAGACCCAGTACAGAACCGCCTCGACACGCCCCCCGATGCCGAAAGGCTGGAAGCCCGCCTCTCCGATCGTCCGACCCTGGAAGTTGACCTGCGCCTGGTGATCACCGGGCGCGAACCCCGCGGGGGCCAGCACCTCGAAGCTGACCTGGTCGCCGACATACAAGGGCCCGTCCGGATGGGTGAGAACGGTAAATTGCGAGACCGGCTTGGCCGGGCCGCAGGCTACCAGGAGCAGCAGCAAGATCAGGATGAAACGGCGCACCAATCCATTATAAACGGCCAGCGGTCCGCTTCCCGGATGCCTGGCTGACTGGAACCCGAAATTCAGAGTCGCCTCATTATGCAGTAGAATAGGCGAGATGACCGAGGTATTTGTGGATGGCTGAACTTCCTTCCTCCCGCTCCCCGCGCTGGGGATCCATGACCAAACTGGTCTCTGCCCTGACCAGTGTGGCGATCCTGGGCATCCTGCTGATCCGCTTCCAGTCCATCCTCGGCCCGATGATCCTGGCCGTGGTGATCGCCTATCTGCTGCTACCCTTCGCGGCGTATATCGAACGCAAGACACCCCTTTCCTGGGCAGCGACCGTCAACCTGATCTACCTGGTCTTCGTCATTCTGGTCATTGGGCTGGCATTCTGGGGAGGCGTCGGGCTGGTCCAGCAGGTACAGAGCCTGATCGGCATCATCCAGCAGGCGATCACCAATCTGCCCGGATTCATCGACAGCCTATCTGGAAAGGTTTTTCACTTCGGTCCGTTCCTGCTGGACTTTTCTATGATCGACTGGACCTCCTATGGTCAGCAGATCCTTTCTTATGTACAACCAGCCCTCGGGCGCCTTACGAATCTGGTCGCGACCCTGGCCACGGGAGCGGCCTCCACTCTGGGCTGGACCGCCTTCGTCCTGATCGTTTCCTATTTCTTTCTGTTTGAGAGCGGAGGCCTGAGAGGCCGCATCATCCCCTTGGAGATCCCCGGGTATGCCGAGGACATCCGCCGTCTGAACGACCACCTGAGCCGCATCTGGAATGCCTTTCTGCGCGGTCAGATCATCATTTTCCTGGCCTCAACCGTGGTCTACACGCTTGCGTTCAGCCTCCTGGGCATGCGCTTTGCGATCGGCCTGGGGCTCCTGGCCGGTTTTGCCAACTTTCTGCCCTATATTGGACCGGCGATCAGCTGGATCGTCATCGCTCTGGTCACCTACTTTCAGGGCGCCAACCCCCTGCCATTCGGGCCGATGGCCTATGCGGCCGTCTCTGTCGTTGCTGCCGTCGTGATCCAGCAGGTCTTCAGCATGGTCACCACCCTGGTCATGGCTGAATCCCTGAAGGTCAATCCGGCCATCGTCCTGATCGCGACCATCATTGCCGCCGATCTGTTCGGTCTTTTGGGCCTGCTCATCGCCGCCCCGCTGGTGGCAACGCTGAGGCTGTTCGGCCAGTATGTGTTTCGCAAAATGCTCGACCAGGACCCCTGGCCTGTCGAAAAGGAGATCCCCAAGGCCAAGCACCCTCGATTTAAGATTGACAGGATCAAAGATCTCTGGCTCGCCTTGCGAAAAAAGAAAGCTTGAGCTGCCGGGCAGGGATTTAAAAGGCGATGGGGCAGAATATTGGTTCCCACGAAAAATCAAAAAGGAGATGCGATGGCGCAGACTGATCCCGAACCCACCACAGAAACGATCGCGGAGACTGAAAACTACCTGGCGTGGAAAGCCGAGGAACCCGACGGCGAAATCACCTACCACCTTGACCTTAACAACGTCACCCTGCATTTTTTTAAGGAAGAGTGGGACGAATTCCTTGAACTGGTCCGCGCCCTGATCTGAACCGCGTCCCATGATGATGAACCAGGCCATTACCGATATCCCGGGGATTGAGGTCGGACATGCCCAGGATGAGGCAGCCCTCACCGGCTGCACGGTCATCCTTTGCCGCCAGGGCGCGGTCGCTGGGGTGGACCAGCGCGGCGGCGCACCCGGGACCCGCGAGACCGACCTGCTCAATCCGATCAATCTGGTGGAGAAGGTCCACGCCATACTGCTCGCAGGCGGATCGGCCTTCGGCCTGGACGCGGCCACGGGCGTGATGCGCTACCTGGAGGAGCAGAAGATCGGCTTCAAGGCGGGGCCGGCGCTCGTCCCCATCGTTCCGGCGGCGATCCTGTTCGACCTGGACCTGGGCAGAGCCGACCGCCGCCCCGATGCCGACATGGGCTACACGGCAGCCAAGTCTGCCCGGACCGGGTCGGTCGCGGAGGGTAACATCGGTGCCGGGACAGGCGCCTCCGTAGGGAAGATCTTCGGTCACGCCGGGGCGATGAAGTCCGGCTTGGGCACCGCCAGCCTGGAGATCGGCGGAGGCGTCCGGGTGGGTGCCATTGTGGCGGTCAATGCCTTCGGCGATGTCGTCGACCCTCAGACCGGCCAGGTGATCGCCGGGGCGCGCCCGGCCAAACTCGGACCGGTCAGGCTCGGCGGCGAGGGGCCGTTCGCCGATACCCTGCAGGTGATGAAGACCTTCACCGGCCGGGCAGTGCTGGGCCTGGCGGCTCGCAGCAATACGGTCATCGGGGTGGTGGCCACCAATGCCCGCTTCGACAAAGCACAGACCACCAAGATTGCCCAGATGGCCCAGGACGGACTGGCGCGCACGGTCCGCCCCTCCCACACCATGCTGGATGGCGACACCCTATTCGCCCTTTCGACCGGACAGAAGAAGACCGATGTGAGCCTGGTCGGGGCATTCGCCGCCGAGGTGCTCGCCCAGGCGATCCTGCGCGCCGTGAAAGCAGCCAGGCCGGCCGGCGGCCTGCCATCCGCCAACGTCTAGGCACAAACGGATCGGGGCGGCCCAATTAGGCCGCCCCGGTGATTTAATGGGGCCTAGCGAGCTGCAGATCTACTGGTGATGCTTGCGGTCCTTGAGCTCATCCCGCAGGATCAGGCTCAGCAGGATGCTGATCACGCTCACGATCAGGCCGCCCAGGAAGGCATTCCAGAACTGCGGGGCGGCAACGGTAAAGCCGATATGGAAGAACTGCCCGATCTGACCGGTCAGCCAGAACAGGAAGGTGTTGATCAGCAGGGTGAAGAGACCCAGGGTCAGGATGATGAGCGGACAGGAGAGCAGTTTGAGCAGCGGGCGCAGCAGGGCGTTCACCAATCCGAAAATGAGCGCCAGCCAGATCACCCCGACCCAATTGCTCTGGTAGAGGATCCGGCCCGGTAACAGGGCAATGGCCGCGTAGAGGGCAACGGCATTGATGCCCCAGCGAATGATCAGTTTCATATCGCCTCCTTTTCTTTGATATACCGATATACGGCTAAAGGGGGAAAGGGTTTCTGAATCAGCCTATGAAGTCTCTGCCTCGGCCCTCATCCAGAGCAGGGTCCGGTAGGGGCGGAAGCCCGCGGCCTCCATGGACACGGCATACTCCCCGGCCGGGAAGTCCAGGGCGAGGGTCGGCCGCGAGGTCAGCGATCGACGGACGTGGACCAGGAGTGCCAGCAAAGCCCTTTCCCCCTCTTCGGGCGGGACGGCGGCCCACAGCCGGTCGGAGGTGCCGTAGGCCGGCTGCCAGGTCAACATGCCGGAGAATGCCCCGTTAAAATAGGCCGCCCAGTGGCGGGTTTCGTTGGCGGCGAAGAAACGGTACAGGTCCGGCCATAAGCCGGTGCGGAACAAGTTCCAGGGCATCGGCTGGTACCAGGTCATCAGGTCCGGATAGATCCGACGCAGCCAGTCCTCCTGCTGCGGCCAGTCCCGGGCGTGGCGCGGCGCAATGGTGACATCGCTTTCCGGAGAACTGGCCGTCCGGTCCGGATTCGCCTGCCAGGCCGTCCGGCGAGCGCGTTCGCGGAATCCCAGGCCTTGATACAGGAGGATGGCCCCCGGGTTGTCATCGCGCACGTGCAGCCAAATCTCGTCTGCCTGCCGGGCCCGTGCATGCTGCATGGCCGCAAGGGTCAGAGCCCGGCCGATGCCCCGCCGGCGCTCGGACGGGCGCACTGCCACGTTGGCGATCAGGAAATATTTCCTGCCTTCGCCTCGGTACGGGACCAGGCTGACGTTTCCGAAGATCTCCCCTTTTTCGTCCCAGACGTACCCGGAGAGCGGCATCGAGACCGAATCCACGGCTGTGGCCGCCCAGCGCAGGAACTGGTGATCCTGACCGGCACGGCGCATCTGCTGGACGTACCGGCGTCCCTCGGCATCCATGGTGTCGGCAAAGCAGGTTTCGACCAGATCCGCCACCGCCGGCAGGTCATGCAGGATATTGAGCGGTCGGAGCTGTGGGGTCTGGCTGAGGATCGGAATCGTAACAGCAGCCATGATGATAATTATAGCCTGTTCCGCTTGCGCTTCGCGCATAAATCAGTACAATGGGATCGGTGGGCTTTTAGGTCCTTGTCCTGAGCATGGGCGGTATAATCACCTTTTCCGGGTTCAAGGTCCTTAAAAGCCGCTCTGACGAGGAAGGCTGCAGCAGGCTTCGTTGGAATGATCTGGGCGCCACCCTGTGCCTGCCCGCATTTTTGGCTGGTCGTGTGGTGGGTGAAGGCCTTTGGGGTGGCTCTAAAGACAAATCTAACACTCTTCTTATGCAATGCTTTCAAAGCATCAACCTGCATTTGTTATAATCGTGACCATCGCGAGAAGTGAAAGGAAATCCGCCTATGATGCGTTTCGATCGCTTTACCGAACGAGCTCAGGAGGCCGCCCAGCGCGCCGCCGAGATCATTCAACGCTACGGTCACAATCAAATTGATACCGAACACATCCTGCTGGCGCTCATTGAGCAGCCGGGCGGGGTGATCCCCCAGATCCTCGAGATCCTCAACATTAACGCGCAAGCCCTGGCTGAACGCCTGGACCAGACCCTGCGCATGACCCCCAAGGCCAACATCTTCGGGGGTGGGGCCGGGCAGATCTTCATCACCCCGCGCGTCAAACGGATCATCGACCTCGCCAACGAGGAGGCCAATCGTTTAAAGGACGAGTACATTTCCACCGAGCATATCTTCCTGGCGATCCTAAGCGAACGCAATACCTCAGCGGCGCGCATTTTGGAGAGTGCCGGCCTGACCCGCGACCGCGTCCTGGATGCCATCCAGCAGCTGCGCGGGGGACAGCGGGTCACCGACCCGCAGGCGGAAACCCGCTACCGGACCCTGGAAAAATATTCACGCGATCTGACCCAGCTGGCCCGGGAGGGCAAGCTCGATCCCGTCATCGGGCGGGACACGGAGATCTTGCGGGTCATTCAGATCCTTTCCCGCCGCACCAAGAACAACCCGGTCTTGATCGGGGAGGCCGGAGTCGGCAAGACCGCCATCGTGGAAGGCCTGGCACAGAAGATCGCCAGCAACGACGTCCCCGAGATCCTGTCAGGCAAGCGCGTGGTCGCCCTCGATCTGGGCGCCATGATCGCCGGGAGCCGCTTCCGGGGTGAGTTCGAGGAACGTTTGAAGTCAGCCATCGAAGAGGTCCAGCGGGCCGCGGGCGAAGTCATCCTGATGATCGACGAACTGCACACCGTCGTCGGGGCGGGCGCCGCCCAAGGTGCGATGGATGCATCCAACATGCTCAAACCTGCCCTGGCGCGTGGGGAGCTCCAGTGCATCGGCGCCACGACCCTGGATGAGTACCATAAATACATCGAGAAGGACGCCGCCCTGGAACGGCGTTTCGCCCCGGTCTACGTTGAAGAGCCGAGCGTGGACGACACGATCAAAATGCTCCAGGGGTTGCGCGACCGCTATGAAGCGCACCATAAGGTCCGCTTCTCGGATGAGGCTCTGGTCGCGGCGGCACGCTTCGCCGACCGCTACGTCACGGACCGCCATCTGCCGGACAAGGCCATCGACCTGATGGACGAGTCCGCCGCCAAATTGCGCGTGGCCCTCTATTCGCTTCCGGAAGATCTCAAGACCAAGAAGACCGAGATTGATCACCTGCAGGCCGAGGAAGATGCCGCCTCGAATGCCCGCGACTATCAGCGGGCAGCCGAGATCAAGGTCAGCCGGCTACGCCTGGAAAGTGAATTCAAAGAAAAGCGCGACAAATGGGAGGCCGAACATCACCTGGACGAAGTCGTGGACGTCAACGACATCGCTGACGTCGTCCACCAGTGGACCGGCATCCCGGTCAGCCAGATGATGGTCGCCGAGTCCGATAAACTCCTGCACATGGAGGAGCGGCTGCACGAACGCATCATCGGCCAGGATGAGGCCATCCATGCTGTCTCGGATGCCATCCGCCGGGCCCGTTCCGGTTTGAAAGACCCCTCCCGCCCGATCGGTTCCTTCATCTTTATCGGCCCCTCCGGGGTCGGCAAGACTGAACTGGCCAAGGCTCTGGCCTGGTTCATGTTCGATGATGAGGACGCCCTGGTCAGGATCGACATGTCCGAGTACCGGGAACAGCACACCGTCTCCCGGTTGTTCGGCGCCCCGCCCGGCTATGTCGGCTATGAGGAGGGCGGCCAACTGACCGAGGCCGTCCGCCGCAGACCGTACCGCGTGCTCCTGTTCGACGAGATCGAAAAGGCCCATCCGGAAGTCTGGAACGCCCTGCTGCAGATACTGGATGACGGCCGCATGACCGACGGCCAGGGCAACGTGGTGGATTTCCGCAATACGGTCTTGATCATGACCTCGAACCTGGGCACCGAATACGTGCGGAAAGGCGGGACGCTGGGCTTCCTGCAGCACACCGAGACCGATGAGGATCGCGAAAATCACGACAAGATCGAGAAGGCCCTCAAGGGCACCTTCCGGCCTGAATTCCTCAACCGCATTGACGAGATCATCATGTTCTCGCCGCTGTCGCTGGAGCAGATGGAGCAGATCGTGGACCTGCAGATGAAGGAAATCCAGGACCGCCTGAACGAGTTCGGCGTCAAGGTGGATCTGAACGAGAAAGCCCGCAAGTGGCTGGCCAAGACCGGCTACGACCCGGCCTTCGGGGCCCGCCCGCTGCGGCGTGCCCTGCAGAAATATGTCGAGAGTCCCCTCTCGGTGGAACTGCTCAGCGGGAAGATCCCGAATGGGACCTCCGTCAACGTCACCACCAGCAGCGCGGATGACGGCCTGGAATTCAAGGCCCGGGAAACCAAGGAAAAAAAGAAGTAGCCGTCCGCTGTTCCCTCCAACGACGCACCCGGATGGGGTGCGTCGTTTTTTAATTCCGCCAATACTCCTCAGATTAGATGACATATATCACTTGCGAATTATTGTGAAAAAGAGAACAATCGTCCATAATGGAATATCGTCAAGGAGGTTCAGGTGTATCAGCCTAACTCCGATCCAGAAGGGGGGACTTCAGGATGACTTCCGTCGCGCGTGCTCCAACCTTTGGGTCCCCTCGCGTGGGTGTCTATGTATGTCACTGCGGCACGAACATCGCCGGGGTGGTGGATGTGGAAACGCTCACCCGCTTCGCCTCGGGCCTGCCCAACGTGGTCGTCGCCCGCCACTATTCCTACATGTGCTCGGACCCCGGTCAGGCTTTGATCGCGGAAGACATCCGCGTCGAAGGGCTGGACCGGGTGGTGGTGGCCTCCTGCACACCCATGATGCATGAGACCACGTTCCGCAGGGCCTGCGCGGAAGCCGGCCTGAACCCATTCCTCTTCCAGATGACCAACATCCGCGAGCATTGCTCGTGGGTCTCCTCCGACCCGGCCGCGGCGACCGAGAAGGCCGAAGCCCTGGTGGCGGCCGCCGTGCGGCGCGTCTGCCGGCAGAAGCCGCTGAAGGTGCGCCAGGTGGCCATGAAGCCGTCTGCCGTGGTGGTCGGGGCCGGCATTGCCGGCATCGAGGCGGCCTTGCGTCTAGCCGATTCGGGCAAGCATGTCTACCTGGTCGAGCGCGAACCTTCCATCGGCGGACACATGGCGAGGTTGTACAAGACCTTTCCCACCCTCGACTGTGCGGCCTGAATACTCACACCCAAAATGGTGTCCGTGGGACGCCACCCCAACATCACTCTCCTGAGCTACAGCGAGGTCGAGAAGGTCTCCGGCTATGTCGGCAACTTTGTCGTGACGGTCCGCCGCAAGCCGCGTTATGTGAACGAGGAACTCTGCAACGGCTGCGGGACGTGCATCGAGAAGTGTCCTTGGAAGAAGATCCCCTCCGAATTCGACCAGGGACTCGGCAAGCGCGCTGCGATCTACACCTCGTTTCCCCAGGCGGTCCCGCGGGTGCCGGTCATCGACACCGTGAACTGCGCGTACTTCAAGAACGGCAAATGCCGGGCCTGTGAAAAATTCTGCCCGACCCAGGCGATCGACTTTGAACAGAAAGAACAACGGGTCGATCTCGAGGTCGGGGCGATCATCCTGGCTACCGGCTTCCACGATTTCGACGCGCGCCAATCCCCCCGCTATGGTTACGGCACGCTGCCGAACGTGATGACCGGCATGGAAATGGAGCGCTTGATCAACTCCGGCGGACCGACCAGCGGCCAGGTGCGCCTGCCCGATGGAAACAAGCCGGCCAGGATCGCCGTGCTGCACTGCGTCGGGAGCCGCGGCAGCGAGCATGAGTACTGCTCGCGGGTGTGCTGCATGTACTCGCTAAAGCTGGCCACCCTGATCCGCGATTACGTGGACGCCGAGGTGATCGAGTTCTACCGGGATATGCGCGCCTTTGGCAAGGGCTATGAGGCCTTCTATGAACAGGCCCAGCACCACGGGGTCAGTTTTATCCGCTATGACCGCGAGCTGCATGTGGAAGCGCGTGACGGACATCTGGCCGTGATCACCGAGGATATCTACACCGGGCAGACGGTCGATACGCAGGTCGACATGGTCGTGCTCTCGACCGGGATGGAACCCCAGCCGGACCAGCATGCCCTCGCAGCAACCTTTGGCATCAGCCGCAGCCCGGACGGCTTCTTCCTGGAAAAACATCCCAAGCTGGCCCCGGTCGAAACGACCACAGACGGGGTCTACCTGGCGGGTACCTGCCAGGGGCCGAAGGATATCCCGGACAGCGTGGCCCAGGGAGGTGCTGCAGCCGCAGTGGCCATTTCCCTGATGGATGCCGGCCTGGTCGAACTGGAACCGTTCACCAGCTTCGTCATCCCCGAAAGATGCGGCAGCTGCCATACCTGCCAGGGGCTCTGCCCCTACAATGCCATTTCCATGGTGGACTGGAACGGCCACCAGGTGGCCTCGATCAACGAAGTCCTGTGCAAAGGCTGTGGGGCCTGTGTCGCGGCCTGTCCGGCCGGTGCGGCGGTCCAGAATGGATTTACCGACGATCAGGTTCTAGCGGAGATCGAAGGGATGCTGGCCATGGAGGTAATGGAGTGAATCTCACCAAGGTCAAGACCGGCGTATATGTCTGCCACTGCGGGACGAACATTGCCGCCACGGTGGACGTGGCCGCAGTTGCTGAGTTCGCCCGGGGGCTGGAAGGGGTCGTCCTGGCCCGCGATTACACGTATATGTGCTCCGACCCCGGGCAGGATTTGATCAAACAGGACATCCACGAGCAGGGCCTGAATCGGGTGGTCGTGGCCTCCTGCACGCCTCTGATGCACGAGCCGACCTTCCGACGGGCCTGCCAGGAAGGCGGGCTGAACCCGTTCTTCTGCCAGATGGCGAATATCCGCGAGCACTGCTCCTGGGTGGTGAGCGACCGCCAGCAGGCGACCGCCAAGGCCAAGGCCCTGGTCGCGGCCGCCGTCAGCCGGGTGCGCTACCATGCCCCGCTCACCATGCGCGAGGTCGGGATGACACCCGCGGCGCTCGTCGTCGGTGGCGGGATCGCCGGCATCGAGGCCGCCCTGCGGCTGGCCGACTCCGGGAAACATGTCTACCTGGTGGAGCGCGAGCCCTCCATCGGGGGACACATGGCCCAGCTCTACAAGACCTTCCCGACGCTCGACTGTGCGGCCTGAATACTTACACCCAAAATGGTGTCCGTGGGACGCCACAAAAACATCAGCCTGCTGAGCTACAGCGAAGTCGAGTCCGTATCCGGGTACGTCGGCAACTATCAGGTCCGGGTCCGCCGCAAGGCACGCTATGTGGACGAATCGAAATGCACCGGCTGTGGGAACTGCGCCACGGCCTGTCCGATCGAAGTCTCCAATGAGTTCGACCACGGCCTGAGCCTGCGCAAGGCCGTGTACCGGTTCTCGGCACAGGCCGTGCCTGGCGCCTACGCCATCGACAAGGCCGGCGTGGCACCCTGCCGGGCCGCCTGCCCGACCGATCAGCGCGCCATGGGTTACATCGCCCTGGTCAAGCAAAAGCGCTATGCGGATGCCTATTGGGCCATCCGGCGCGAGCACCCCTTCCCCTCCGTGTGCGGACGGGTGTGCAACCGCAACTGCGAGGCAGCCTGCAGCCGGGGCAAGGTGGACGAGCCGGTCAACGTCATGGGCATCAAGCGCTTCGTGGCGGACTGGGCGTACGCCCACCGGGATGAGCTGCCGAATCTGCGTGACAAATCCATCGTCGGCACGCCCTTCACCCACAACCCGCCTCCGACCGGAAAGAAGGTCGCCATCATCGGCGCCGGGCCTGCCGGCCTGACCGCCGGCCTCGATCTGGTCCGACTGGGCCACCAGGTGCAAGTCTTCGATTCCCTTCCGGTGGCCGGGGGGATGATTCGGGTCGGCATCCCGCCCCACCGCCAGCCGTACGACCGGATGGACTGGGAGGTGCAGCAGGTGCTCGACGAAGGGGTGAAGCTGCAGCTCAACACCCGCATCGATGACATCCCGGCCCTGCTCCAGGGCAACGAGAAGGGCGGCCCGTACGACGCCGTCCTGGTGGCGACCGGGGCGCATGTGGCCAAAAAGGTCGACATCCCCGGCAACGATCATCCCGGCAACTGGCTCAGCCTAGACTTTCTAAAGAAGGTCTGCCTGGGAAACCCGCCCGATCTCACCGGGCTGAAGATCGCCGTCATCGGCGGCGGCAACGTGGCCCTCGATTGCGCCCGATCGTCGGTGCGCGTCGGGGCGGAAGAAGTGCGCATGATCTTCCGCAAGCCGAAGGCCGAGATGACCGGCTTCGAGTGGGAGGTGGAGATCGCGGAAGAAGAAGGCGTCCAGATGTGCGGGGCGAGCATGTTCAAGGAGATCGTCGTCCAGGATGGCAAGATCGCCGGGGTCAAATGCGTCCGCACCGAATACCACGGCTATGACGCCAAAGGCCGGATCCTCATCGACGAACTGCCGGGCACGGAGCACCTCCTGCCCGCCGATATCGTGATCTGGGCAACCGGCCAGGGCTGCGACCTGTCCTTCCTGCCCTCGGACGGCGCAATCAAACAAGCCAAAGCCGGGATCGATTCCGATGACGAAATGATGACCAGCCTGGCGGGCGTCTTCGTTGCGGGGGATGTGCACCGCGGCTCGACCTTTTATGTGGTGGACGCCATCGGGGAGGGGCATCATGCCGCCCGCTGCATGGACCGCTATCTGCGCGGTGAAAAAGGGATCCCTGAGCCCAGCCTGCCGCCCACCGTGGAGCTGAGCGCCGAGGAAGTGAGCGCCCGGATCGGGCGCGGGGAGGCCTCCGCACGGAGCCGCGTGGCCATCACCTGCATCCCGCCCGAGGAGCGGGAACATAACTTCCGGGAAGTGGACCTGACCCTGACCGAGGAAGAGGCCGTGGCCGAAGCCGAGCGCTGCGTGCGCTGCGGAGGCTGCGCCGAATGCCTGGAATGCGTGGCCGCCTGCGACCGGGGTGCGATCGACCACGACATGCTCACCCGCGTGGAGGAATACACGGTCGGCACGATCGTCCTGGCCACCGGCTTTCATGACTTCGACCCGGCGCGCAACCCCGCCCTCAACTATGGCAAACTGGACAATGTCTTGACCGCTCTGGAGTTCGAGCGGCTCATCAACGCCAGCGGGCCGACGAGCGGCAAAGTTCTCCTGAAGAACGGACAGGTGCCGCAGTCGGTGGCCGTGCTGCACTGCATCGGGAGCCGCGACAGCAATTACAACAGCCACTGCTCACGCGCCTGCTGCATGTATTCGCTCAAGCTGGCCCAGCTGGTCCGTGAATATGTCGGAGCCGAGGTGCACGAGATCTACCGGGATATGCGCTCTTTCGGCAAGGGTTACGAGGAGTTCTACAACCGCACCGGCGAAATGGGAGTGCACTTCTATCACGGCCGGGTAAAAAGCATCCAACCACAGGAGGGCAAACTCCTGGTGAGCTGGGAGGAGGCCTTCCACGGCCAGCCGGATCATGTGCTCGTGGACCTGGTCGTGCTCTCGACCGGTCTCGAGCCCCAGCCGGACGCCGGGTCGGTTGCGACCACGTTCGGGATCAGCCGCAGCCGGGACGGCTTCTTCATGGAGCGCCATCCGAAGCTGGCCCCCGTTGAAACCACCACCGAAGGCATTTACCTGGCCGGAACCTGCCAGTCGCCCAAGGACATTCCCGATACCGTGGCGCAGGCCGGTGCAGCCGCGGCTGCCGCCCTCTCGCTCATGGACCAGGGCGTGATCGCCCTGGATCCAGCCATCGCCGAGGTCAACGTTCTGCGCTGCGCAGGCTGCGGGCAGTGCGTGGTCGCCTGCCCGTACCAGGCCATTGAACTCGACCGCGGGGTCGCCAAGGTCAACGGCTACCTGTGCAAGGGCTGCGGCACCTGCGCCGGAGCCTGCCCGAACAAGGCGATGTCCCTCCTGCATTATGACGACCAGGAGCTGGTCGCCGAAATCATCGGCGCCTTAACGGTAAGCCCAAACGCGGAGGCAATATGAGCTTCGAGCCGAAGATCATTGCCTTCCTATGCACCTGGTGCTCCTATACCGGGGCCGACTCGGCCGGCATCGCCCGGATCAAATCCCCGGCGAACCTGCGGGCGATCCGCGTCCCCTGCTCCGGGCGAGTTTCGCCGGAACTGGTGATGCGCGCCTTTGACCAGGGGGCGGATGGGGTTCTCGTGCTCGGCTGCCATATCGGCGAATGCCACTATGAGAGCGGCAATCACCGAGCCGCCAAACGCCTGCCCATCCTGCATGCCCTCATGCAGTTTGCCGGGCTGGAGGCGGAGCGTTTCCGGCTGGATTGGGTCTCGGCCTCCGAAGGCGAACGCTTCTCCCGCATCACCACCGAATTCACCCAGGCGGTCCGGGCGCTGGGTCCGTCTCGATGGCGCTCGGAGGGGGCTCCCCTGGCTGCTCTGGCGGAGTCGCTCGCCCAGCAGCCCTCCGCTGCCCCCTGCCCGGAGACGGACTGCGCAGCCAAGACGGATGCCATCCGCGCCAAGGCCAGGGAACTGCTCGAGACCGCACAGGTCAGCTGCGTGATCGGTTACGAGACCTCCCCCCGCGGCCGGACGCGGCCTTCCTTCGCCTATACCGCCGAGGAGGCCGGGCGCCTGGTCTGGAATCCGGATTCCAGCAACAACCTGACCACCTATTTGCCCTCCAAGCTCAAACCCAAAGGCAAGGAGCCCCCGAAAAAGGTCGCCGTGGTGGTCAAACCGTGCGACAGCAAAGCCATTCACGTGCAGCTGGCCGAACATCAATACCCGCGCGACCTGGTCCATATCATCGGCGTGACCTGCGAGGGCGTTCGGAACCCGCAGGGAAATCTGCAGCTCCGCTGCGAGACCTGTTCGGAACATACGCCGGTTGTCTTCGATACCTTGATTGGCGAGAAGCCGGCGAGCGCACTTCCGGCTGAGATCCGCCGCCCGGCGGACCCGCTCGAGGCCCTGCCCCCCGCCGAACGGCTGCAGTTCTGGCTCTCCCAATTCGACCGCTGCATCCGCTGCTACGCCTGCCGCCAGGCCTGCCCGCTGTGCAATTGCCCGATCTGTCTCTATGAACGCGACGATTCAACCTGGGACGGCCTGGGCATCCGCCTTAACGAGAAGCGGACCTTCCACCTAGGACGCGCCTACCATCTGGCCGGGCGCTGTGTGGGCTGCAACGAATGCGAGCGCGCCTGCCCCATGGAGATCCCGATCAGCCTGCTCAACCAGAAATTGGCCCAGGAGATCGAAAAAGCCTTCGGTCATCGTGCCGGTCTGACGATCGCCCCCTCCCCGATCGTCACCATCCTCTCGGGCGAGTACAAGGAGGGCTGATGGCAAAGCCGCAAAAATCCTCCAGCACGCAGCAGATGGCACTCCTCTCTCCGGATGCCCTGACCGAGTGGTTGGACCGGCTCGCCGAGACAGCCACCCTCATCGCCCCACGCCTGGTCTCCGGAGTGCTCCTTTACCGCAGGGTTTCGAAAAGCGCGGAGATCGCCTGGGGCTGCTCCCGGCCGGTCATGTCCGCCAAGGAGGTTTTCTTCCCGCCCACCGAGCAATTGTTCACCATCCAGAAGACCGGCCAGGAGGTCACCCTGCAGGAATCCCAACCGGATGGAGAAACCATCCTCTTCGGCGTGAGGCCCTGTGATGCGCGCGGCGTTCGCCTGCTCGATGCCATGTTTCTGGACACCGAGCCGGTGGATCCCTACTATGCCCGCCGGAGGGCAAATACCATCCTGATCGGCCTCGCCTGTCCGGAGGTCGGTGAAACCTGCTTTTGCACCGCGACCGGCGGCGCGCCGGACGATGACCGCGACGTGGATGTGATGCTGGTCGAAGTCGACGGCGGCTACGCCCTGAAGGCGGTCACCGATAAGGGCAAGACCCTGGCCGACGGCCTTGCACTGACGATTTCGGATCGGGTCGAGGCGCCGGCCCGCCCCCGGCCAACCCCCAAAAACCAGGTGCAGGCCATCTCCTGGCCGAAGCACTTCCCGGACAGCTACTGGGCGCGCATTTCAGAACGCTGCCTGTCCTGTCGGGCCTGCGCCTACGTCTGCCCGACCTGCCGGTGCTTTACGATCCGGGATGAGATGACGGCCAGTCCGGCCGAGTTCGAGCGCATCCGCTGCTGGGACAGCTGCGGCGGGGAAAACTACCGCCGCATCGCCGGAGGCCACAAAGGGCGCGCCGAGAAGGGCGAAAGGCTACGCAACCGCTTCTTCTGCAAGTTCTACTACTACCCCGAGCAGTACTCGCTGGGAGAAACAACGGCCTGTACCGGCTGCGGGCGCTGCATCGACGTCTGTCCGGTCGGGGTGGATATCACCGAAGTGCTGATGGATCTGAGGAGGAGCCCATGAGCAGCAACCCGCTGATGCCCTACCTCGGCAAGCTGGTCGAAGTGAAGGACCTGGCCAACGAAATCAAGCTCTTCCAGGTCGAGATGCAGGACGGCGGCAGCCAGGCTTTCCGCGACTACCGCCCCGGCCAGTTCGCTTTCGTATCGGCCTTCGGAGCCGGCGAGGCACCCTTCGGGATCGCCTCCACGCCCAGGCGGGGTGCGACCGTCGACTTCGCCGTGGCCCGTCTTGGATCCGTAACGACCGGGCTGCACGAACTGGGGAAGGGCGACACGATCGGCGTGCGCGGGCCGCTCGGGAACTCCTTCCCGATGGAGACCTTCCAGGGGAAGAACATCATCGTCCTGGGTGGAGGCATCGGCGGTGCACCGCTGCGTCCGGTCATCCAGCACGTGCTTGACCAGCGCAGCGACTTTGGGAAACTCACCATCCTGTGGGCCGCCCGGCTGCCCTCCCTGCTGGTCTTCACCGAGGAATACGATGAGTGGCGCACCGCCCCGGATACGACCCTGCACGTGACCGTGGACCAGCCGGAGGAGGGCTGGAAGGGTTCGACCGGCCTGATCACCCAGCTGCTGGAAAAGGTCGCCCCCAGCCCGGAGAATGCAGTGACCATCACCTGCGGTCCTCCCATCATGATCTATTATGTCACCAAGATGCTCACGGAGCTCGGCTTCGCTGCCAAGGATAATTATGTTACCCTGGAGGCACGCATGCACTGCGGCCTGGGCAAGTGCGGTCGCTGCAACCTGGGAGAAAAACTGGTCTGTGTGGACGGGCCGGTGTTCAACATGGAAGAGGTTGGGAATCTGCTGGAGACATTCCTTTAATATCCTGCCTTGCCTTTTCCAGGCGGCGGTCCCTTCGCCGCCTTTTTTATTTAAAATCCCGAATCAGATAATTCAGGGTAAAATTCAGCCCATCGCTTGTCCAAAAAGAGCCCATGAAAAATAAGACCACCCTGATTATCCTGATCGTCGTGCTCGGTTTGTGCTGCTGCGTGGCCCTGCTCCTGGGAGGAGGGGCCTATGCGTACAACCGGCTGCAGCCGCTCCTGCCGACGCTGATCGGCTTCCAGCCCTTCCCGTTCGCCCAACCCACGCCGACCTACTTTTCGGTACCCCGAACCCCCATCCAGGGCGTCCCGACCGACACCCTCCAGGCTCTGGATGAGACCTCCGCCCCCCCGAACGATTACTACGCTCTGGCCTGTGAGCTGAAGGCGATCTGCAACATCCCGCCGACCGCCCCCGCGCTGGCTGTGGCCCGAGCGGTCGGCACCCAGGATCACTTCTGGGTCACGGACCAGGACAACAACCACACCTTCCAGGTCACCGCCACGCTGCGCTACGTCACCCCCCATGTTTATTTCTGGGTGGAGAACGGCGTGGCAGCCGCGGACCAGGACATCCACAACCTGACGGACGCCTTCGAGAACAAGATCTACCCGACCGACCGGCAGTACTTTGGATCGGAATGGTCGCCGGGCGTTGACGGGGATGTTCACATTTATATCCTGGACACCCACGGGATGGGATCTTCGGTGCTGGGATACTTCTCCTCCGGTGACGAGTTCGATCCCAAGGTCCGTAAGTACTCCAACGGCCACGAGATGTTCCTGCTCAATTCCCAGCTGATCCGTCTGAGCGATGCTTCCATCTATGGGACCCTGGCCCATGAGTTCGAGCATATGATCGAATGGAACCAGCACCGCTCCGAACCGGCCTGGCTCAGCGAGGGCTCGGCAGTGCTGGCCAGTTTCCTGAACAACTATGACCCGGGCGGTTACGATCGGGTGTTCGTGCTCAATCCCGATACGCAACTGAACACCTGGCCGAACGGCCCCTCACAGACGGGCAGCGAACTGTTGCATTACGGGGCCGGGTTCCTTTTCATGGACTACTTCTTCAACCACTTCGGGGATTCCGGGATCCATGATCTGCTCCGGGTTCCGCAGAACGGACTCGCAGGCGTGGACCAGGTTCTCAGCGACCTGAAGGCGGTCGACACGCAGACCGGCCAGCCCATCACGACCGAGGATCTCTTCCAGGACTGGACCCTCGCCAACTATGTGCAGGATGCTTCCGTCGGGGACGGACGCTATTCTTATCCAAACTATGCCGCCGCACCGCGCGTCGGGGATACCGAGACCATTTCGACCTGCCCGCTTGCACCGGCCAGCCGCACCGTCGACCAGTATGCGGCCGAGTACATCCGCTTCACCTGTCCGGGAAACTTTACCCTGCACTTCAGCGGAGCCACCTCGACCCGCCTCCTGCCGGTCGACCCCCATTCCGGCAGCTATGCGTTCTGGTCGAACCTGGGGGACTCGGCGGATATGACCCTGACCCAGCAGTTCGATCTCAGCCAGGTCTCCGGTCCGATCCCGTTCACCTACTGGACCTGGTACGACATTGAGAAGGATTGGGACTACGTTTATCTGGAAGCCTCCACGGACGGCCAGCACTGGCAGATCCTGACCACCCCCTCCGGCACGGGGCAGGACCCGACCGGGAGTTCCTTCGGCTGGGGATATACGGGGACCAGCGGAACCTGGATCCAGGAATCAGTCGATCTGTCACCGTTCGCCGGCCAGAAAGTAACGCTGCGTTTTGATTACGTGACCGATCTGGCGGTCAACGGCCAGGGCTTCCTGCTCGATGATGTGGCCATCCCTGCCATCCACTACGCCTCCGATTTCGAAAAGGATGACGGCGGCTGGCTCCCCACCGGATTTGTCCGCGTTCAGAATGTCCTGCCGCAGACCTTCCGGCTGGCCTTGGTCACCCATGCCGCCAGCGGCACCCAGGTACAGCGCGTCCCGCTCCGCAGCGATCAAACAGCCGACATTCCGCTCACCATCGGGGCGAATGGCGTGCAGGATGCCACCCTGGTGGTCAGCGGCACGACGCGCTTTACGATCATCCCGGCTGCTTACCTGTTTGAGGTTCGCTGAAACGACACCGGGCGAGGGGCTTTCCGAAGAGGCGGGTCGGATTCCCCCGGAGCCGACCCCATTGAGAAGTTTAAGGAGGATCCATGCCTGCTGCACCCAAAGCCGAAATCCTGAAAATCGCCGATCTGGCTGCTTATCAGGAGGGGGCGATCGTCTCCCGCCAGATCAGCACGGCCGAAGGCGGCAACGTGACCCTGTTCGCCTTCGACCAGGGCCAGGAGCTCAGCGAACACACCGCGCCATTCGACGCCCTGCTGCACCTGCTGGAGGGCGAGGTCGAAGTCCGTATTTCTGGAAAAGCATTCCAGCTGAAAGCCGGGGAGGCCATCATCCTGCCCGCCGGCCAGCCGCATGCCGTGAAAGCCCAAAAGAAATTCAAAATGCTGTTGACCATGATCCACGTTTGAGCTCGACCGGGTCAGGCTGCCAGTCAATTTTCACCTGGGCAAGGCAGCGGGGAGAAGGCCTCATCGCGGTCAGGGATCCACCTGGGTGGAAGAATCCCTGTTGCCGGCCATATTCCCTTGAATTTATAAAACGTGTAAAATATTCCCAGAGCACCCCATGCAAGAGTTGACCCCGGACGAACGTCTTTCCCTGCTGAAACTCAGGATCTATCGCCTTCTGATCGGGCTGGGAGTCCTGGCGACCGTGACCCTCTGGATCCTGTCGATCATCGCTTCCAGGATGACGGGCCTGGACTATGTGATCTTTCCAATTGCCACCGGTTTTTGCCTGCTCTCCTGGTTCCTGTTCCACAAATTCAGCACCCGCTACGTCTTCTTCTTCGAACGCGGTGTTTTTGCCATCATTTTCATCTATTTTCTCAGCCAGTTCCTTCTGGCGGCCTGGCAGGGGATTTTCCAGCCAAAGCTCGACTTCGGTGCGAACCTGCTCTGGTTTCCCCTGGTTTACGTCTGTGCCTTCCTTTTCTTCTCCTGGCGGAGTGCCCTGCGCTTATCGCTCGCCTTCCTGGGTTGCATCTTCGTAGCCGGAAGCCTTTATTTCGCCGCAACCTTCAAGCGGACCACGGGCTGGGATAACGTCCTGATGATCGTCCAGGCATATGGCTCCAGCCTGATCTACATCGTCATGCTGCACCTGATCGCCATTCTTAAAGACCGGTATTATCAGGCGGAATCGCACTCCCTGCTCATGACCAGCCTGGCCATGCTCGATCCGCTGACCGGCATCCACAACCGCCGCAAGATCGATGACATGCTGGACCTGTTCATCGAACAGAGCGAGCGCACCGGGCAGTCCTTCTCCCTCATCATGCTGGATGTGGACCGGTTTAAAGGGATCAATGACACCTACGGGCACGATGTGGGCGATTACGTCCTGAAACGGGTCGTAGAATTGATCCGGGCCAATATCCGCGATCGCGACTGCTTCGGCCGGTGGGGCGGGGATGAGTTCGTCATCCTGTATCCGGCCACCGAGGCCGACGCGGTGCTGCACCTGGCCCAGCGACTGGAACGCATTGTCAGCCTCTCGTCCTTTGAGCACGTCGGGCAGGTCAGCTTTAGTTTTGGGACCGCGACCTATGTCCCGGGGGATACCGCAGAACGCCTGTGGAAACGGGCCGACGGGCTGTTGCTTGCCGCCAAGCGGGAAAAATTGCCAGTACTGAATTAAAGCATCCTCCGCGCTCGGGCTTCTCCCAGGCGGAAGGATCAAGATGATAAAAAGACCAGCCCTCGGAGAAATCACGGGGCTGGTCTGAATGGACGGAGAGACGGTCCAACGAAGAGCGTGGAGACATGAATCCACTACGTTTTAGATATGGATGGGCATCCCTTCGGCAACGTGGGCCGCTTCCATCAGCGTTTCCGTGAGCGTCGGATGGGCGTGCACGTTGCGCCCGATCTCAGCCGGGGTCAGCTCCATCATGTGCGCCAGGGTCAGTTCCGGCAGGAGCTCGGTCACCTCGGGGCCGATCAGGTGCGCCCCCAGGATCTCGCCGTATTTCTCGTCCATGATGATCTTCACCCAGCCGGCGTAGTCTCCCAGCCCAAGCGCCTTGCCGTTGGCCTGGAACGGAAAGCGTCCCACCTTGATCGTATGCCCGCGCTGTTTGGCCTGGGCTTCGGTCAATCCGAACGAGGCAATCTGCGGCTGACAGTAAGTGGCGCGCGGCATCATCTCATAATCCAGCGTCACCGTCTCAACCCCGGCCATGTTCTCGGCGCAGATGATGCCCTGCGCGGAGCCAACGTGCGCCAGCATCAGTTTGCCGGTCACATCGCCGATCGCCCAGACGCCCGGCACATTGGTCGCCATGCGTTCGTCGATCTCGATGAAACCGCGCTCGGAGATCTTAACGCCGATCGACTCCAGCCCGAGATCCCGGCTGTTGGGCCTGAAGCCGATCGCCACCAGGGCCTGTTCCGCTTCGAGCACCTTCTCGGACCCCTCGGCGGATACCTTGACCTTGACTCCCGCCTGGGTCGCTTCGACGGCTTCAACCTTATAGCCGACCAGGGACTGGATGCCGCGCTTGTCGAAGGCCCTCTTCAACTCGGCCGAGACTTCTTCGTCCTCCAGCGGCACCAGGCGCGACAGCATTTCGACGATCGTCACCGCCACGCCGTAGGAGGACCAGATGGTGGCGAACTCCACACCGATCGCCCCGGAGCCAATGATGATGACCGACTTCGGCAGCTTCTCCTGCAGGATGGCCTCCAGGTAAGTGACCACCTGGTGTCCATCCACCTTCCAGGCGGAGGGGACCATGGAGGTCGCCCCGCTGGCGAGGACAATGTTTTTGGATTTCAGTTCGATCGCCTTGCCGTCCTTGTCCGTCACCGACAGGGTATCCTTGGCCACCACTTTCGCCTCGCCCATATGGACGGTGATGTTGTTCTTCTTCATCAGGAAGCCGACCCCTTTGGTCAGGCGGTCGGAATTCTGGCGGGAGCGTTTGACCGCCACGCCATAATCCAGTTTCAGGTTGTCGAAGGAAAAACCAAAGTCCTTGCCGCGCTCGCGCAGGATATGGGCGACTTCGGCATTCCTCAGCAATGACTTGGAAGGGATGCAGCCCACATTGAGGCATACTCCACCCAGCCACTGTTTGTCCACGATCGCCACCTTCTGACCGAGTTGGGCCGCCCGGATGGCGCATACATAACCTGCCGGCCCCGCACCGACAACGATCACATCATAAGTTTCTGCCATGCTTTCTCCCTGAAAGATTTAGTTCGCAAGGTAAACTCGCCCCCCAATTTTACACCTTCCCAAACCAACTGTTCCGCTCCCAGTGGAAGAAAGCGGATCACAACCAGCGGTGCACCTTCGCCCGGTAGCTCGAATATTCCTGCCCAAACTTCTCCAAGAGATAGATCTCCTCGTAGCGGATGACCAGCTGGGTCATCAGCACGATCATCACCGGGCTCAATAGCAGCCCCCAGTAGGTGCCCAGGGCCAGGGGGAGGCCGATCAAGGCTCCCAGGAAGCTCAGGTAGAAAGGGTTGCGCGTGAACCGGTATGGGCCTTGCACCACCAGCGCGGTCACCGGCTCGTAGGGGTCGAGAGGAGTATGCGCAGCGGCGATGACGCGGGCTGCCCCCCAAGCCAGCCCCAGTCCCGCCAGGACGATTAAAATCCCCAGGAGGCGAACCAGGAACGGGATGGGAACTGGCAGCCGGATGAACCATCCCAAAAGCAGCGCGGCGGCGAGGAGCCCGAAGAGCACCCAGGGCGGGAGAACGCGCACCTGGGCATGGTCATGATCAGGGTTGGGCGCGGTCATGCCCAGGTCTCCAGGGTTTCCCTGACCTTGGCCAGGAACCAATCCCCGGAAGCGCCGTCCAGAAGACGATGATCGAAGGTCAGGGACAGATAGACCATCGGGCGGATGGCGATGGCATCGTTGACCACCACCGCCCGCTTCTGGATGACGCCCACACCCAGAATGGCGGACTGCGGCTGGTTGATGATGGGCGTGGCAAAGAGCGACCCGCTGGTCCCGTGGTTCGTGATGGTGAAGGTTCCGCCTTTGACCTCCTCTGGCTGCAGCTTTTGGGCGCGCGCCCGTTCGGCCAGGTCGTTGACGGCGCGGGCGATGCCGAGCAGCGACAGGCCGTCGGCATTCTTGATGACCGGTACGATCAGCCCCTCCTCCCCCAGGGATGCGGCCAGGCCGATGTGGATCGCCGGGTGGAGGCGCACGCCTTCCTCGGACCAGGAGGCATTGACCAATGGGTAAGCCTTCAACGCCGCCACAGAAGCCGCAACAAAGTAAGCGCTGTAGGTCAACCTGACGCCGTCCCGGGCAAAGGTCTCCTGATTGGCCTGGCGGTGCGCCACGACCCTGCTCAGGTCCGCTTCCATGATCGTGGTCACCTGCGGGGCGACCTGCCTGCTCAACAACATATGCTCGGCGATCGCACGGCGGATGGAGGTATGAGCAATGATGCGGTCGGCCGAGGCGGCCGGGGTTTTGGGGGCCTCGACGGGGGTGGACGGAGGCGCACCGTGAGTGAAGACCAACTCGGTTGGCCGGAAGAGATCGCCGTCTGCCGGCGTCTCCCAGATGGGGACCGCGGCCTTCGGAGACGTCTCCAGATAAACCAGGATATCCTTCTTGGTGATGCGGCCGCCTTGTCCCGTGCCCTTGATCCTCGTTAAATCGACCTGCTGTTCACGAGCGATCCTGGCGACCACCGGCGATATGAAACCCAGATCCTTCTGGGGAACCGAAGAGGCGACAGGGGCCGGGCTTTTCGCCTGGGCAGCCGGGTCGGGCAGGGCCACCCCGGCCGGTGGATGGGAGCGGTCGTCCCCGGCAGGGATTGCCTCTCCCAGCTGGCCGATCCAGGCAATCGCCGTCCCTGCCTGGACCGTCGTCCCTTCCGGGACAAGAATCGCGAGCAGGACCCCCGCGGCGGGACTGGGGATCTCCGAGACCACCTTGTCCGTTTCGACCTCCAGCAGGGATTCCAAATCCTCAATGCGCTCGCCCTGGTTCTTGAGCCATTTGACCACCGTGCCCTCGACGACCGATTCGCCGAGTTGGGGCATGACAACTTTCGTGGGCATCTTCCCTCCTTAATAGGCCGCCAGGTCACGGATGGCGGAGGCGATTTTCTCCGGGTTCAGCATGAACCATTCCTGCAGCGGATGGCTGAACGGCATGGCGGGCACATCCGGACCGGCCAGGCGGCGGACCGGCGCGTCCAGGTCGGTGAAGGCCTGATCGGCGATCGTGGCCGCGATCTCCGCTCCGTAACCGCCGGTGCGATTGTCTTCGTAGACTACCAGGGCCTTGCCTGTCTTACGAACCGAGGCCAGGATGGTCTCGCAGTCGACCGGGTGGAGGGTCCGCAGGTCCACCACCTCGACCTGTACACCCTCGAGGGCCAGCTTCTCGGCAGCCTGGAGGGTGTAGTAGTGCATCATGCCGTAGGCAAACACGCTCAGGTCGCTCCCCGGGCGCGTCACCTTGGCCTGGCCGATCGGCACGACGTAATCCCCTTCCGGGACCTCGCCTTTGATCAGGCGATACCCTTTCTTGGGTTCGAAGAAGATCACCGGATTCGGATCGCGCACCGCCGATTTGAGCAGGCCCTTGGCGTCATAAGGGTTGGACGGAACCACCACCTTGAGGCCGGGGACGTGGGCGAAGAAGGCTTCCATTGACTGCGAGTGGTATAGGGCACCCCCGATGCCGCCTCCATAGGGAGCCCTGATGACCATCGGCACGGTCCATTCCCCGTTGGAGCGGTAGCACATCTTGGCCGCTTCATTAACAATCTGATTGAAAGCCGGATGAATGAAATCCGCGAACTGGATCTCGCAGATCGGGCGCAAACCGTACAGGGCCGCTCCCACGCCCACCCCGATGATGGATGCCTCGGCCAGAGGCGAATCGATGATCCGCTTCGGACCGTACTTGTCGTACAGGCCGGCCGTGGCGCGGAAGACGCCTCCGCGCTTGCCAACATCCTCGCCGACAATGAAAACATCCGGATCACGTGCGAGTTCTTCGTCCAGGGCCAGGCGGATGGCGTCGATCAAGGTCATCTCAGGCATGACGGATCTCCTCGGCATAAACGGGATGCAGGGCATCCTCCACCGGCGGGTAAGGCGCAGCCGTGGCGTCCGCTACCGCCTGATTGACCATCGCCACCGCTTTCCCTTCCAGTTCTTCCATCTTTTTCCTGGTCAGGACCTTTCTGGCCTCCAGGGTACGCTGGGCGACCAGCAGGGGATCGTCTTTCTTATGCTCCTCGACCTCCTCCCTGGAACGGTAGGTGCGGTCGTCATCGTCGGAGGAGTGCGGGGTCAGGCGGTAGGCACGGGCCTCGATCAGACTCGGACCCTCCCCGGAGCGGGCGCGGCTCACCGCTTCCTCCATAGCAGCATGCACCTTGATCATGTCCGTCCCATCCACCGTCACTCCGGGCAGTCCCAGTCCACAGGCCTTATCCGCTGAACTGGGCACGGCCATCTGGGTTTGCTGGGGCTCGGAGATCGCATAGGAATTATTTTGGACGATGAAGATCACCGGGAGTTTGTGGATCGCCGCCCAGTTGACCGCCTCATACCATTCGCCCTGGGCGGTCGAGCCCTCGCCGATGGACGTGATCACCACCTTGTCCTCGCCACGCAGTTTGATGGCCAGGCCCAGGCCGGAGGCATGCAAGGCCTGGGTCGCCACCACTGAGGATTGACTGATCACGTTCACGCGTTTCAACCCCCAGTGGCTCGGCATCTGGCGGGCGCCGGAGGAGGGTTCGCCCTGTTTGCCCATCAGGCCGAGCATGAATTCGAGCGGCGTCAGCCCCAGCGCCAGCATCAGGGCCAGATCCCGGTAGTAGGGCGAGACCCAGTCATACCCGGGCTTGATGGCAAAGGCGGCCCCCACCTGGGTCGCCTCCTGCCCGATCCCGGAAATATGAAAGGCAATCTTGCCCTGGCGGTGCAAGGCCCAGGCGCGCTCATCCGTGCGCCGGGCCAGCAGCAGTTTCCAGTACATTTCAAGCAGGGTGTCTTTGGAAAGGCTCATACCCCATCCCTTTTTGACAAATTATATCTTATTCAGGATAAAAATCCAGGCCGTGAGCACCTTACCGGCTGGCTTGAATCGGGATGCACCGTTACAATTGGTCCAGTGGCTTCCTCCCTTTCAACTTCGCAGGTATCGATTCCCCCCGGATTCATCGATCTCGGCCTGGGCGACCCGCAATTTTCCCTCTTGCCGCTGGATCTCCTCCGTCAGGCCGCCGGGGAGCGTTTCTCCCAGGAGGATCCTTATTTCCTGCAATATGGGCTGGAACAGGGCGATCCCCACCTGCGCGGCGCACTGGCAGCCTTTCTGAGCCGCGCCTACAGTTTCCCCGTGGAGGCGGAGAGTCTGTTCATCACCGCCGGTGTTTCGAGCGGATTGGACCTGATCTGCAGTCTTTACACCCGACCGGGGGATGTGATTTTCGTCGAAGAACCGACCTACCACCTCGCCCTGCGCATTTTCACCGACCACCATCTGCAGATCGTCCCTCTGCGGACCGACCCGGATGGGCTGGTGATCGAAGGGCTGGAGGAAAAACTGGCCGAGGTCTCCCCGGTCTTTCTCTACCTGATCCCCACCTTCCAAAATCCAACCGGGCGCAGCCTCTCTCCGGAACGCCGCGCCCGTCTGGCCGCCCTCAGCCGGGAACACGATTTTCTCATCCTGGCAGACGAGGTCTATCACTTCTTAAATTTCGGCGCCGAGCCGCCGCCGGCCCTGGCCTCCTACACGGCCTCCGGCAACATCCTCTCCCTGGGTTCCTTCTCCAAGATCCTGGCGCCCGGGTTGCGCCTGGGCTGGATCCAGGCAGGGGCGGAGCGGATCCAGCGCCTGGCCGGGAGCGGCCTGCTCGACAGCGGTGGCGGGATGAATCCCTTTGCCTCCGCCATGGTGCGCGGCATCGTCGAAACGGGGCAGCTCGAGAAGAACATCGCCAGGCTCAGGGTCATCTATCGGAATCGGATGACCGCCATGCATTCGAGCCTGCAGCGCGATCTACCGGAACTGGATTACACCGTCCCGGAAGGGGGATATTTCTTCTGGGTGCGTTTCCCCAACGGATTGGACGCCGAGCGGCTTGGGGAACGGGCAGAGGCGTTCAAGCTGCGCATTCGCCCGGGAGTGCGCTTTTCGAGCCAGGGCGGCCTGCGGGATTACGCCCGGCTGAGCTACGTCTTCTATGAATCAGCTGATGTGAAGGAAGGGTTGATCCGCCTGAGGCGCTGCCTGGACAGTCTCTAAGGTCCGGCCTGCCCGGTTGCCGGACCGTTGTCCTTGGGGGACTTCATCCTCGCCGTGAAAAATACCAGCGAATCATTCATTTCCGGACAAGAGCAGGGATCAGGGCTCGCCCGAACGACGGCTCGCTTCAGGGGGAAACTCCCCACTGCTGCATCGCCGCCTGGATGGCCTGCATGTTTTTGTTGTAATAGTATGCTTTTTGGATGTCGGCGACCGCCGCGCCCGTCTGGCCGAGCTGGTATTCGGCCATGGCGCGCCAGTAGAGGCTTTCTTCGAGCGTCTCGGGGGGATTGATCCGGTTGGTCAGGTTCGTGTCCGCCAGGTTGATGACATCCTGGTAGCGGCTGGTGTAGTAATACGCCCAGTAGGGGCCGGTCTGGTACCACATGATGCGGAAGGGCAGATGACTGTTGTTCGGCAGGTTGGGATAGACGTTGCTGTAGGCATAATCATAGGCCTGGGCCGCTTCCCCATATCGGAAAAGGGCGGTCAGGCTGGTGCCCTTATTAAAGTAGGCGAAGAACAGGTCGTCACCGGTCAGGGTCTGGATATCCTGGTTGGACATGTCCAGGGCGTGCTGGGCAGCCCAGTTCGGATCCGCCCACGGACCCAATGCAGCGGTGACGTCCGTTTCGCGGTCGGCGGGGTAAACCACCAGGAAAACAAAATCGAAATCCCGCCACAGCCCTACATAATCGCTGTACTTGGCCGGGACATTGTGACCTGCCTTGTAGATCTGGTCGGGGTCCCCCACGCAAAGGTTCCCATACGAATCCTGCCAGGTGATGGTCTGCTGGCTGTCGTCGTAACCGGTGGCAAAGGCGAAGTGCCCGGACCAGGCGGTATTGCCCGTGAAACTGTCTCGACTGACCAGTCCGTTCTCGGTAATGACCGGGAATCCGGCGACGATCATCCGCTTCAGCAGGGTCAGGTCGCCCCCATAGCGGTACAGCGCCTTGTAGGAGGTGTGGTCGTTGACAAAATCGACCATCTCATAGGGCATGACATTGACGTCGGAGTGGCCGCGCTGGATGAAGTCGAGGCTGGAGTTGTTCTCCCCCGGCTTGATCACGGTGGCGATGTCGTCGGGGGTCCCCTTCCAGCCCCAATACTGCAAGGCCATGGCCAGGTTGGCCGGACCGCAGTAATTCCAGCGGTTGCACTGGCCGACATAAGGCACGTTGGAGAGGATCTGCGACGAGGGCAGCGGCGTCGGCGTGGGCGTCGAGGTAGCCACGTCGGTCGGCAAAGCGGTGGAGGTCGGTATGTCGGATGGTTCGCCCGTGAGGGTCGCCAGCAGACCCTGCTGGGTGGGCACGAAGGCCACTTCCTGCGGAGGATGAATGGCGTAGACCAGGCTATCGCGCAACAGGTAGACGCGGGCGACGATCTTACCGTGGATCGAAGGCACGAATGAGAGGCCAACGGCCAGCAGGATCAGGACCGCCAGGCCGGAGAGGAGCAGCGGGATTTTTTGGCGCATGGAGGGGCATTATACTACCGCTAAATAGGGCCTGGCTGAGAGGGATGTCTGACGACTCCATACCCCGGACGGATCCTGCCAGGGTTCGGGGCCGATCCGTCAAGTCTGCCTTCGAAGAAACACTGGAGGAGGGTGCAGCTGGCAGAGCAGACCCGCATCAAAAAACGCCCGGCCGGGATCGGCGCGGGCGCTTTCCTGATCAATGAAGGTGCCTGGACTGGCCAGACCTGGGAAGGTGATGGGTCTGGCGCCTCAGGCAAGGTGCAAATCGAAAACCTGGCGAAAGTGATATCCGTAGATCGCCAGGGTGATCGCCAGCGGGAACAGACGCGGACGCCGGAAAAGGGTCCATAGGAAAAGATTCCAGTAGTGGATCCGTTCCTTGCCCAGGATACCCAGGCGCAGGATCGAGCGGAAGAAGGCCTGCACGTAGTTGATATCGATCGGGATGGTAATTCGGGGCGGTTTGTACTCCTGGAGGAAGGTCTTGACGCGCGCATAGTAATTCTTGGGGGCATACAGGTAATCGACCACCGACCGATAGCCCTTCTGGAGCACCTCCAGGTTCATCTTGGGGATGATATTGGTCGTCCCATCCACATTATCCCCAGAGGTCACGCCCACCAAACGACCCTCCCCGGCCAGACGTTGATAAAGGCGGGTGCCGATCGGAGCCTGCAACAGGCCAACCATGGCGGTCACGATGCCGCTTTTTTGAATAAAATCGATCTGGCGCTGGAAGATGGAGGGGGTATCACTGTCGAATCCGATGATGAATCCGCCCTGGACCTGCAAACCCGCCCGCTGGATGCGCTTCACGTCTTCCACCAGGTCACGGTTCTGGTTCTGCTTCTTGTTGCACTCGACCAGGCTGCAGTCGTCAGGAGTCTCAACCCCGATAAAGACCGTGTCAAATCCAGCCTGAGCCATCGCTTCCATCAACCCCTCATCGTCCGCCAGGTTGATCGAGATCTCGGTATTGAACGGCAGCCCGGTCTTGCCCTTCCGCCATTCGATCAGCGCCGGGAGCAGGTTCGTTTTGAGATCCCGCTTGTTGCCCATCAGATTGTCATCGACGAAAAAAACACTCTCCCGCCAGCCCAGTTGGTAGAGCCCATCCAGCTCGCGCAGGATCTGATCCGCCGCCTTCACCCGCGGCCGGTGTCCGTAGAGGGAGGTGATATTACAGAACTCGCAATCGAAGGGACAGCCGCGCGAATACTGGATCGCCATGCTCGCGTAGCGTTTTAGATCGGCCAGCTCCCACATCGGCGCCGGGGTGCTCTGGATGTCCGGGAACACCCTGGAGGTGTACACCCGCCTGGCTTCCCCGCGTTCCAGGTCCTCCAGGAAGGGCGCCAGGGTGACCTCCGCCTCGTTCAAGACAAAATGGTCGACCAGCGGGAATTCCTCATACTCATTGGTGAAAAGCGGGCCGCCGGCAACAACCTTCACGCCGGCTTCCTTGCATCGGCTGATCACCTGGTGGGCAGACGGCTTCTGCACGACCATCGCGCTGACGAAGGCATAATCGGCCCAGGCCAGGTCCTTCTCCGTAAGCTTCCGAATGTTCAGATCCACCAGGCGCTTCGCCCAGCCGGAAGGCAGCATGGCCGCCACGGTCAGCAAGCCGAGGGGCGGGACAGAAGCCTTCTTATGGATGAACTTCAACGCATGCTTGAAACTCCAGAACGTGTCCGGGAACTCCGGGTAGACCAATAATACATTCATCACTACCTTCTCTCGAAATAAGGACGAAGGTCATTCGTCTGGTCGACATGGCCTGCTGATCAATCCGTGGGCAGGATTCCTCAGGCGTACCCTATGCTCAGGATTCGATGAGAGATCACCCCCCTTGGGCATTGAGAATCCTGATCGGGCCAGCTTCTACGGCCGAGCAGGGCAAATCCGTGGTTTTGCCCTGCTCTTGGTAAGAGCTAATTTTACCTCTTAAAACACCCCCCATGGGAATGGTTTCGCCGGGGGCAACCCCGAACCCCTAGGGCTTCATCTGGTCGGCGACGATCTCGGCCACATCCCGCAGGCGTGGCCCCCCGGCTTCGGATTTGGCGGCATCGTTCAACATGATCATGCAGAACGGACAACCCACCGCCAGCGTCTCCGCGCCGGTGGCCCGGGCCTCCGCCAGGCGCGCCGCGCTGATGCGCTGCGTGCCTTCAGCCTCTTCCTTCCACATCTGCGCCCCTCCGGCACCACAGCAGAAGGATCGGTCCGCGTGGCGTGGCATCTCGACCAGATCCAGCCCGGTTCCTTGCAGAACTGCGCGCGGCGGGCTGAAAATCTGGTTGTGGCGGCCCAGGTAGCAGGGATCATGGAAGGTCACTTTGCCGTCCCCGGCAGGGCCCAGGTCCAATTTTCCGGCCTCGACCAATTCCTGGATCAATTGCGTATGATGGATGACCTGGTAATGGCCACCAAATGCCGGGTACTCGTTCTTGAGCGTGTGCAAACAATGCGGGCAGGTGGTCACAATCCGTTTTGGATTCGCCGCGTTCAGAATCTCCACATTCGCCTGCGCCAGGGCGGCGAAGATATCCTCGCGGCCGGCCCGGCGGGCGGAGTCGCCCGTGCACTGCTCCTTCTGGCCCAGCACCGCGTAGCGGACACCGGCCTGGTTCAGGATTTTTGCAAAAGCCCTTGCGGTCTGCTGGGCGCGCGCCTCCGTGCTGGGAGCACAGCCCACCCACCACAAGACCTCCGGCGAGGGATTCTGGTCAATGGTCGGGACGTTCAAGCCCTCCGCCCATTTCATCCGCTCGGCAGGCGGGATTCCCCAGGGGTTGGCCGCGCGCTCCATGCCGCGGAAGGCGGTTTCCAGCTGCTTGGGGAAGGCATTCTCCATCAACACCAGCCCGCGGCGGATGTCCAGGATGTCGCGCATCGGCTCGTTATTCACGGGGCAGATTTCCACGCACGCCCCACAGGCAGTGCAGGCCCAGATGGCTTCGGCGGGGATGGCGAACTCGGTCAGGGACGGGGAATCGGTCAATTCTTTAACCCCGTTCAGGAAATAGCGCTTGTTGATCTCCAGCGCAGCCGGCGAGAGCAGCTTGCCGGTCGTGTAGGCCGGACAGACCTCCTGGCAGCGGTAGCACATGATGCAGGCATAGGCGTCCATCAACTGTTCCCAACCCAGATCGGACATCTTCGAAACCCCAAAGCGTTCGATCGCCGGATCATCCAGGTTGAGACGGCTGAGCTCGCCGATCGAGCGTCGTTCAGGCTTCAGCAGGAAGTTGAGCGGGGCGAAAAACAGGTGAACGTGTTTTGAATAAGGGAAGTAGGGCAGGAAGGCCAGGATCAGACCCAGGGCCAGCCAGAAACCGATATGCACGCCGAGGTTGAGGAAGGAAGCAGACAGGTGGAGACCCACCCAGAGATGTGCCAAGGCCGAGGCAAAGGGCTGCCAGGGGTCGAAAAGCGGAGCAGCCACCTCCGGCACACCGGCAGAGGGGATGGCCAGCTGCATGCTGTCGCCCACGAAATGACCGGAGACATGCAGAATAATGAAGCCCGCCACGATCGCCGAGTCGCGGAGAATCCCCGCGCGCGCCTTGGGATGCAGGAGGGTCGTGTTGCGCGTCGAGAGATCCCTCGACCGGAAGACGAAGCGGCGCAGGACAAAGAAGACCATCCCGACCAGCACGGCAACCGAGAACACATCCGCCGCCAGCCGGTAGAGATCTCCCAGGACGCCCGGTATGGCGAAAGCCGGAAAGTAACCTTTGGTCACATCGACCAGGTTGACGAGGATATAAAATACAAACCCCCATCCGACCAGGGCATGGAACAGGCTGGACCAGAAGCGGGAACGAAAGACCGGCTGGAAGGTGACCACGCGCACGAGCACGTTCCCCAACCGTTTCCCTGCCAGCCTCCAATCCGGGCGACCCTGTCCGGCGGCGATGATGCGCACCAGCCGCCGCACCGCAAAGCCGGTGGCGGTCAGGCTGGCCAGAGTAACCAGAGCAAAGAGGATCTTCTCAGGAAGGGTGAGCATGCTGCAATTATATTCGAAAAGCAAAAGCGGAGGATCACTTCCTCCGCAGGGTTCGAGCTCGCCGGAATAAGACGGGGCGGCCTACTGGATGATCACGTTGATCTGGAAAGTGTGGACCGGCGGAACGCCCGTTTCCCATGGACGCAGGTAGCCCAGCGTCAGGGTAGCCGTTCCGGCTTTCAGGGCCTTGAAGGTCAGGGTCTGAACCCCGGAGGCCCCAATTAATCCGGTCGAGGCAGCTTTGAAGGAAAACGGCCCCTGATCGCCCAGCAGGGACGGATCCGCCTGCACCACCTCCCAGGTATCGAATACGATCATTCATTTTATCCCCAAATATTGACAAACCAGAACATTTGTACTAGGATAGCGGCATGCAACTGGTCGAACAGCACATCATCGATCGCCA
>Ga0209039_10000207_pt1 | contig 54568 bp, 47 predicted proteins | sample BogFormECP12_OM1_FD_188238 | JGI IMG/M metagenome (GOLD analysis project Ga0209039, IMG submission 188238) | Bog forest soil microbial communities from Calvert Island, British Columbia, Canada - ECP12_OM1 (SPAdes) (version 2) | ecosystem: Environmental > Aquatic > Freshwater > Wetlands > Bog ...
TTGTTCGGCTGGCTTATGGCAATACTCCAGAAATTGGCGTACGGCTCGCACATATGAGTCTTGCGTTCGTTCCGACAGACCCCGCAATTGCATATCTTCGATCATCTTTTGTCTTAAAGCAGACATGGCTATACCTCCTGTATAGGGTTACAGGGAATATAGTCCGCTTTCAAACCCCTTATTCAATTCGCAAATACTGATGGGATCGAGATCAACTGCGCGAAGCGCTTAGTTCAACTCGCGATTAGACTGACGGTCTAATTCCTAAAATAATTTAGGCGTTTAGATTGCAAAGCGATTACAATTCAAGTATAGCATAGGATTTTTGAACAACGATGGTTGTAAAGGAAACGCACAAATGAAACTTGTAACCGTATCTCAAATGAAGGCAATTGAAAAAGAAGCTGATGCCAGCGGCTTGACCTACGATCAAATGATGGAAAATGCGGGTCAGGGTTTGGCGGAAGCGATTCAAGATTTGCCCATCGAAGAAGGTGACCGTGAAGTCTTCGGACTGGTCGGCGCGGGCAATAATGGCGGCGATACATTGGTCGCGTTATCGCATCTCGCCGCGGATGGCTGGCGCACACGCGCCTATTTGGTCAAACGAAAAAATGATGCGCTGGTCAAACGACTCAAAGATGTTGGCGGCGAAATCACAGCCATGGATGACGATTCGGATTTTGCAAGTCTCACCGAGTTTCTTCAAACCGCTTCGATTGTTTTAGACGGCGTGCTTGGCACTGGAATTAAATTGCCGTTGAAAGACGATGTTGCCGATGTTCTGGCTCATGCTTTAGTCAGCCTTGAAGAAGCAGATGAAATGCCGTTCGTGATTGCAGTGGATTGTCCGTCGGGCGTGGATTGCGATTCAGGTGAAGCCGCGGACGAATGTATTCCCGCAGATTTGACCGTCACGATGGCGGCGGTGAAACAGGGCTTGCTTAAACTTCCGGCATATGAATTCGTCGGCGATTTGCAAGTGGTTGATATCGGTTTGCCAGATGATTTGAAATCTTTTACATCATTGCAAACCGAAGTTGCGGAAGAACAAATGGTTGCGGGATTATTGCCTGAGCGTCCGCTTGATTCGCATAAGGGAACATTCGGGACAGCCTTGATTGTGGCGGGATCGGTCAATTATACGGGAGCCGCTTTGTTATCCGGTCAAGCCGCGTGTCGCGTCGGTGCGGGGCTGGTCACGCTGGCCGTTCCGTCTCCGCTTCATGCCGCATTATCGGGTCAGTTCCCCGAGGCGACCTGGATTTTATTGCCGCATGAAGTGGGCGTTGTGTCTGCAAGCGCGGCGGAAGTATTGGTAAAGAATTTGGAACGTGCGACTGCCATGCTTGTTGGTCCCGGTTTTGGAATGGAGAATACCACCAAAGAGTTTATTGAAAATTTATTGGCCGGAAAATCTATGCCTAAGAAAGCGGGTGGAAGAATTGGTTTTGTTCACGCGGAGGGCGAAGCCAAAGAATCTCCATCCCTTAAATTACCGCCGCTGGTTTTCGATGCAGATGGCTTGAAGTTGCTGTCGTCTATTAAGGATTGGCACCAATTATTGCCCGCCCCTGCGGTGTTAACTCCTCATCCGGGCGAGATGTCTGTGTTGACCGGCTTATCCACGGAAGAAATCCAGCAGGATCGTTTTGGAATTGCGAGTCGATTCGCAAAGGAATGGAATCACGTGGTCGTGTTGAAGGGTGCATTCACGCTGATCGCATCGCCGGATGGACGCGTCACAGTTATTCCAGTTGCATCACCGGCTCTCGCACATGCCGGAACGGGTGACGTTCTCGCCGGCCTGATCGTGGGCCTGCGCGCCCAAGGCTTGGAGGCGTTTGGTGCCGCGGTTGCCGGCGCGTGGATCCACGCGCAGGCTGGTCTCTACGCCGCGGAGGATTTGGGCGGAACCGCGTCAGTGATGGCGAGCGATGTGTTGAATTCGGTGGTAGATGTGTTAAGCGATTTGGAATAGCCCCTAAAATTCGGAATAAAAAAGAGTCTGCTTTATCCAGACTCCTTTTTGATTCCATTTTGAAATTTAGCTCTTCAAGAAATCTTCTACCGCTTCTTTGCTGATGCGATACGCATTGCCGAGTTTCTTGGCTTTGAGCGAGCCATCGGTGATGGCGGCCATCACATCTTCTTCGGAGACTTTCAAATAGCCTGCGGCTTCGGCTGGAGTCATCACATCGGGCATGCTTCCGCCGCCGGATGGCTTCGGAGCTGCCGCGCCACCTTGTGAGTTATTTTGCATACCACCTTGCAAAGCTGATCCCATCAGATTGCCGATGCCCATTCCAGCGCCGATACCAGCCGTCAGGCCCGCGCCGCCGCTTTGATTGTTGGCTGCGTCGCGCATGGCATCAGCCGCTTGCAATTGAGTATAAGTAGCCATGTCGAGCATGCCCATATCGCGTAATTCCTGGGCGGATTTGTCGGATGGTTTCAGATTGCCGATATAGAATGTTTTGAGCGTGATGCCAAGCGCCGCGAAATCATCCTGTGCTTTGGCGCGGACACCAGCTCCAAGCTCTTCGGTCAATCCGATCATTTCCAAGACTGAATGCTTCGCGCCGGTTTCGCCGAGGATGTCTTGAAGCTTTGACAAGAGCATGGTGCGCAAACGATCTTCAATATCGGATGTGTGGAATGTTCCCTGTGTACCCACGATCTTGGTCACGAACATTTGCGGATCGCTGATTTGGAATGAATAAGTTCCAAAGCCTTGCAAGAGCGCTACGCCGAGCCCAACGCCGGGATTGCGGACGATGATCGGTTGCGGCGTGCCCCATTTCTTGTTGGCCCATTCCTTCATCGAGACAAAGTAAACTTCGGCGGGGAAGGGCGTGCGGTCGTTGAAGGCCTTGCCGATGAAATTGATCAGCACTGGGACGTTGGCAGTCGTGATCGTGTGGCGTCCGGCGTGGAACACATCGAGCGCATTTCCGTCGCGGAAGAAGACTGCCGCTTGGGCTTCGCGCACGATCAACTGCGAGCCGATTCGATAGTCGCCAATGGAATTGTCATCCGGAAAGCGGTGGACAAGTTCGTCGGCCATTTCATTTGGATATTCGATAACATCAAAAATTCTAGCCATATCTGACTCCTTTGTGTTTGGCGTAGTTGTTTTATAAATATTGGCCTGATTATAGCCTATGGATTGGGCGGTTACAAGCACCCATTTGTCTTATTCTTATACGCAGGAGATGGGGCGGCGTTGCAGAGATTGCCACGCCCTTTGGGCTCGCAATGACATTATCCTTTCATTGCCTTGCCGCTGCCGCCGTTGTGAATCATCAGCACCTCAGCCATAATACTGACCGCGATCTCCTCTGGCGTTTCGGCTTGCAATTCCAATCCGATCGGAGAATGGACGCGTGCGATTCTTTCCTCGGAGACGCCGCGGGCTTTCAGATCCTTGACCGTGGTTGCCCAGCGACGCCTTGATCCAATCACGCCGATATACGCGGCGGATGAATCAAGCAATGGGCCGATTCCCGCCGCGTCGACAGAAGAGCCGCGTGTGGTCAGAATGAGATACGTGCGTTTATCAATCTTCATGTACTTGGGTAATTCTTCCATCGGGCAGATGTAAAACGCGTCGGCATCGGGAATCGTTCCCTTGTTGCAAAACTCAGGCCGGTCATCCGAAACAATGACGCGGAAGCCGAGCCATTTCGCCAAGTGGGCCACAGCTTTGCCCACGTGTCCGCCTCCGATGATCACGATTCCAGTTGGGGGCAAGATCGGTTCCACAAACACCTCCACCTGCCCGCCGCAAACGCCCGGGTCGCCGCGCGTTGGGTCGGACATATTGTAAGAAAGCAAACGCGATTTGCCATCGGCGATTGACATCGAAGCTTCATCCATGACGCGATGCTCTAGGTCGCCGCCGCCAACGGTGCCGAAAAAATGTCCATCCGAGTAGACGAGCATCTTACTGCCCACATGCCGCGGTGTGGAGCCTTCGCTTTTCACAACGGTGCATAGCGCGGCGGACTCATTGGATTTCTCAAGTTCTTCAAGGGCTTGATAGATGGTTTTCATAAATGCTCATGTGATTGTATCCGATTTTCATGGCCCCCATTGAGGTTGCCAGTCGGGTTCAGTGTCGTCGGTAAGCTGATGTTCATCTGATCCATCCGTGCGCATAATGTATAAATTTGCGTTGATATTGTTGCGAAGAGAATTGAAGACAATAAATTGTCCATCAGGAGAATAGGCCGCGGCCGCGTTATTGAATCCGCCACTCGTTAATTGGAACGGTACTTCGTTATTGATGTCAGCGCGATAAATGTTTTTCAATTTATTCGGTCCGGCGCAGAAGAGCAGATTCTTCGCATCAGGTGACCACTCAAGACTGCCGTCAATGCCAGGCAAGCCTTTTGTGATTCTCTGCGGAGGTTGTGTTAGGTTATCTACGTCAAGCAGAAATATTTCGTAGGAATTTTGCTGGTCAACTGCCATGGCGAACGCGATGCGATCTCCGCTTGGCGACCAAGATGTAGCGACGATTGTGTTAGTTCCAGTATAAATCGAATGTGGATATTCTCCATTGCGTCCTGAGATCCATAAGGAATAAGGTCCGCCGCCGACACGATTGACGAAAACAATTTGCTGTCCGTCCGGCGAAAAGCTGGGCGAGAAAACATTGCCAATGTTGTAGGTCAATTGCGAAATATTATCCGTGTTAAGATTCACTGCGAACAAGTCAAAGCCGCCTTGATAGCTGGCGGTGAAGATAACGTTATTACTTAACGGATCAAAAGTTGGATAGTAATCATTCCGTTCCGCGTTTGTGATTTGCCGGAAGTCTGTTCCATCAGCATTGATCGCGCAGAGGTGATTCGTCTGGCCGCGTGTGCAGGTGAAGACAATGGTTCCACCATGTGCGTTGACCGGGCGCGGTGTGCGCGTGACCGTCGGTTGGACTGGAATGGGAGTAAATGTTGGAATTGAAACGTTGATCGGAAGGGAATTTCGCAAGAAGTCAGTAGGGATAAGCCAGAAGAAAATGCCGATCAAAACCAGCACAATGACTAGACCAACCGGCAGAAGAGGTCCGCGGCGTTTATGGTGGAATAAATGGGAACGATGTTTGCCGGAGTCGTATTTCACGGTTGCCACTCAAGCCGAAATGGCTTGCCGATTATTATCTCACAACCGTGTATTCTGCGGTCGGCGATTCTATTTGAGTGATAGCGTATTGATATAAGCAAAGATCAAACCGCTTTTATCAAACCCGATTTGAATGAATGGAGACATTATTTCGTTCTGCGAAGCGGGTTTTCTCCAATCGAAGAAGTAAAGATCACCTTTGCTCCCGCTGTCATCAATCAGGCCTGGCAACAAAGAATCAAAATTTGGTGTCGTTGCTCTCGCGATTCCCAGCGCCTTTGTTTTCAATGTATCCTGTGATATCGAAGGCACATTTGCCGGAATGGATGTTAACAAATCTCGCGCGTCGATCTCAACCACGGTGTTGGTTCGCGGCTCGACGGAATATTTTCGCCCTTCGCTATCAACGTAGATGACCACAGATAAATCGCGGCTTGGTGAATTGATCATGGTGTCCATGCCTTTAGACTCCAATGTCAAATTAGGTAAGCCAAGTGCGACGCGGGTGTCCTTGATGGCGGTTAATTGAAGATTATCCGATGACTTTACCGTGATGACAGGACCGACGGGTGCATTGTTCGTGCACGTGGACAAAATTCCTATGGCAAAGATTGAAACCAAAGTCAGATAAAAGGATCGCCGACAAGTTTTCATTTTGCCTCCAAGCTTATATGACTCAAACTCTCGTTTTCATTGCTCTCCAAACTTTCTCAGGTGTGACTGGATTGTCATCGATATTCACTCCCACAGCATCGAGAATCGCGTTGCCCACTGCGGGCGCAACGCCGTCCATCGGAATCTCAGCGACTGCCTTGACGCCGAATGGATGACTCGGCTCGAACGTCTCCACAAAGATGGTTTCCAATTCAGGCATCTCATTTGCGCGGAAGATGTGATAACGATCCAGGTCGCGTTCGATGGCGTTGCCTTTTTCGTCGTAGCGCATCTCTTCGCAGACCGCGTAACCGAGCGCTTGAGTCATTCCGCCTTCGATTTGCCCTGATGCAGTCAATGGATTCACGATCACACCGGAATCAACTACCATCACTAGTTTATCCACTCTGACCGCACCGGTTTCGGTATCCACCGTCACTTCGGCGAATTGTGCGGCGAATGGCGGTGGCGAGGAGGGCGAGACATACGAGCCAATGCCCATGATTTGCTCTTGCTCATTCTTATGCAACGTGTCCAAGGCGATTTCTGTGAGCGATACCGATTTACCGCTTGGTGCGATGGCTTGACGATTCGATAATCGAATCGTCGAAGGATCAGTTTCACTTAACATCTTCGCCGCGCGGATTTTAATTCGCTCCGCGGCCATCTGCGCGGCTTTGACCGTTGCCGCGCCGGAGATATAAGTTGTGGATGATGCGTATGCACCTTTATCAAACGGTGTGAAGTCTGTGTCGGATGAATAGCAGATGATGTCGTCAAGCGGCATGCCCAATACTTCAGCGGCCATCTGAGCCAGCACCGTGTCCGAACCGGTGCCAAGGTCGGTCGCGCCGACCAAGAGATTGAATGACCCGTCATCATTCATCTTTATGGACGCGCCGCCCATGTCGAGATAAGGGATCGCCGTGCCTTGCATCACCATCGCAATGCCGATGCCTTTGCGCTTTACGTTTTGTGTTTGATGCCAATCTTTATTTCCATATTTTGAATCCCAGTCAATCGCGGCTTTGCCTTGTTGAACGCATTGTTCAAGTCCAACCGTGTTGACAATTTCGGGACGCGGTTCGCGGCCTTCATTCCATGCAGTAGAGAAGGGATGATATTCGCCGGAATGAATGGCATTCTTTAAACGGAATTCAATCGGGTCGAGATTCAATGCACGCGCGATTTTTTCCATATGACGCTCGACGGGCCAATAACCTTGCGGCACACCGTATCCGCGGAACGCTCCGGCGGGCGGCGTATTGGTATAAACCACATCTGCGTAGAATCGAATGTTTGGTTGTTTGCGATACTCACCATTGCCAACATACAACGCCATGGATTTGTGTCCCGTGTTGCCGGTCACGGTCAGCGCATGACAACCATAAGCGCCGGTGTCCGATAAGGCGTACATTTCGTTGGCAGTGATCGTCCCGTCTTTTTTCACGCCGGTTTTCATTTTGATTCGCATCGGATGACGCGAGCGCGCTGCGATGAATTCTTCTTCGCGCGTATATTCATAGATCACGGGCCGTTTTGTTGCGATAGTCAAATGTGCGGCGACGTCTTCCATCAGCACTTCCTGCTTTCCGCCAAAGCCTCCGCCGATACGCGGCTTGATCACGCGGATTCTTTTCACCGGCAATCCAAGCACAGGTGCAAGCATGCGGCGCACATGAAATGGAACCTGAGTTGATGTGCGGATCACCAAACGATCATCTTCGTCCCAATATGTGACAGTGACATGCGGCTCAATCGAAACCTGCTGAACTTTCGGTACTTCATATTCGGCTTCGAAGATTTGATCCGCTTCTTTGAATCCTTTTTCTACGTCACCGATATCAATGCGGATTTTCGCCGCAAGATTCATTTCGGGATTTGAATCTGCAAAGTTGACATATTCAGGTTCGTCATGGATTCGAATCGCTCCTTGACTCATGGCTTGGCGCGAATCGAGAATCGAATCCAACACTTCATACTCGACCTCGATCAGGCTGAGAGCTTTTTCTGCAATCTCAGGTGTCTCTGCCGCGACGAATGCCACGCGGTCGCCAACGAAGCGAACTTTGTTGTCGAGTGAAAACGCATCAAGTGGACCTGGAATCGGATCGGATTGACCGGCGGTCGAATACACTACGCGCGGAATATCCTGCCATGTCAATACCGCGGCAACGCCTTCCAAGGTGCGTGCTTTGCTCGCATTAATCTTTTTGATGCGCGCATGTGCATATGGAGAATGTAAAACTTTGGCATGTAATAATCCGCGCTTTTCAATATCTGCCGTAAATGCAGGTTTGCCTTGCACAAGTTTAATCGCATCCACTTTTATTTCGGGCTTGCCGACAGTTTGATATTTTTGAGTTTCAGAAGTCACAACGACTTTTGGTTTTGTTTGTATATTAGTCAATTGATCGCTGGGAGCATTGCTCGGCTGATCGCTTTCAGGCTTGTCCCATTTTCCTAAATCCCAATTCACAGATTCCAACTTAACTGGTTCATCGCCGCGCATGATTGCTGCGGCGCGTAATATTGCGTGAACTGGCTTGAGATAACCTGTGCATCGGCACAAGACTCCGGAGATTGCTTCGCGAATTTCTTCTTCACTGGGATTCGGATTTTTATCAAGCAAGGATTTCGCGGCGAGAATTTGCGCCGGCGTGCAATATCCGCATTGGATTGCGCCCGATTCAACAAACGCCTGCTGAAGCCGATGCAGGCCATAAGTCTTTTTCCAACCCTGATCGGGATGCTCACCTAACGCTTCAATCGTGACGATGTTGTGACCCTCGGCTTGGGCAGCCAGCAGCGATCCGGCGTTGACCGGCTTGCCATCCAGCAAAACTGTGTCGGAACCGGTCAAGCCATCTTCATCGCCAAATTTGATTCCGTAAAAACCAAGTTTGCGAATTGCAGAGAATAGTGTCTCGCTCAGAGCGATTTCAACTTCGTAGGATATTCCATTGATTTTCAATTGAATGTTCATGCGTAATCCTATTTGCATTTGATGATGAGACTCGGTCGGCTATCCGGCGGACCGGCAACTGGTTCAAAAACAATTTTATCAGCATAATGAATCGATTGTTGTTTGCAATCGGGAATCATGGCTTTGATGGGCAATGCAAAATCAACGATGATTGCATCGGTTGTGGGGGAGTGAATCAAGTTTTGGATTTGTGGCGCTAGTGTATGCCATTGCGGTTGAGGATAAAGATTTCCCAATCCGTTAACCTCCGCCATTGCCATCTCGTTGAAGAAGGGAGTCTTGTCCGCATACAAGGCAAGATAATTATTATCCAATAGAAGAACATCACCGCTATAACTCTCTATCTTGGCAACCAATGCGTCGCCCGCAACGTGATCTTGTTGAGATGGGATCGTTTTTGTTTGAAGATAGGCGGGAATGAGAAGACCAAATTGCGCTGACAATAACATCCATTCGAGCAGCATCAGCGCGGGCTGAATCCTAAGTTTGGTTAGCCAACCCGCTTCCAGTCCCGCGAGAAGCGCAACGCCAAGATAGGATGGAACGTACACATTGGGTCCGGAATATACATTCAAGCGTCCGATAATTCCGGTCGCAATCAACGCGCCAGCCATGACGATGTAATAACGGTATGGCGAATCGTTAAATAATTTGCGCGGCGAAACGATGATCGGCAAAAGCCCGGCAATCAAGAAAATTGGAATTGTTTCGAATTGGCTAATCCATACGCTAACGATTCTTCCAATGCTGAAATCAAATTCGTGCGCGGCGGGAATGGTGAAAAGATAATAATTGATCCAGCCCCTGCTGTTTAGCCACAGTGGGCCGTAAATGATGACAAGCGACAAAGCAAATGAAAGCGTTAGCGCAAGGGCGCGCCGCCAATTGAAAAGTAGATAATAAACGATGGCGGCGAAAGTGACGATCAGCGCGCTTTGTTTGGTTAAGAAGGCGAGGGCAAAAATTAGACCGGATAATAAATCTTTATATGAAACAGTGAGATTCTTCACTTGCCCCTTCGACTTTGTGACGCTTTCAGCGCCACTTCGCTCAGGGCGATGATGAAGAGAAATATCGTTAATTGATTCTCTCGCTAAATAAATTCCCAGCATCGAAAGCCCGGCGGCGAACATATCGGTGCGAGCAATGTCGAACCATTGATCGGTAAGCATGAATGTAGATGCGAAAATTCCTGTGCCGAGCAGTGCCGCGAATTGACTATTCGTTTTTTCTTTGACCGCCAGATAAATCACCAGCGCGCAGAATGCTGACGATAAGAATGAAACGAGTCGCAGTGCACCGAATCCAAGGCCGAAGAGTTTTGCGATGATGGCTGATGCATAAAAGAATAGCGGCGGATAAATGAGCGGAACAAAATCTATCGAAGGCGGAACATATAATGTTTTGCCATCTAGCAAACGACTCACTTGAACCAGTCCCGCGCCTTCCATCCATTCGAGTTGATAGGGATAGAAGATACGCGAGAAAATAATGAAAAGGTCAATTCCAACGAACGCAAAACAAAAAGTGAGAGCTAATCCCTTGAATGCTTTTTCGATCCAGTTTGCATTCGCTTGAATTAGTCGCGGTGCTTTGAAATTCATAGAGAAATCATAGTATTGTATTTGCTTAAAGGTTTATCGAGTAAATTGATTCAAGCATCTCTGCGCCAGCGTCGCGGCGACATCCATTCGATATTCGGCAGAAGCCCATTCATCATTTGACTCATGAAAAGCATTGCGTGCCGCGGCTTCAATGCCTTCGGATTCGGTTCCGTCCATCGCAAGTCTCGGCGCTTTGCCGTATCCACCAACTGCCAGCCGTGTCCGACTTGATTGCCATTGAGCCAATGCAACGCACACAATGGGTTTGTCTGCGGGCGTGCGCGAGACAAAATCAAAAGCGAACTTTATATTCAATGGAATTGTAATGGATGTGATGAGTCCGCGCGGACGAAGAGGAATAAAGTCACCGAGATTTATGGTTTCAGGTTTTGGTTTGAGGATGCTCAACTTGGCATCGAGGGCAAGCAGTGATGTTATGAAAGTGGATCGTCCGCCACAGGCGATAATTGTCCCGGCAACCGTCGCCATGTTGCGGATATTGATTGGCGCTTCAAGTTTCAGTGCGGACTTCAACGCCTCAGGGCAATTCGCATCTTCAAGTAATTGTTGAAGAGTCGCCGTTGCGCCGATTTCAAGATTGTTGCCAGCTTTCTTTAACGAGTTCAAGCCGAGGGCTTGGAGATCAACAATTTCAACGGAATCAGATTGACGATGAGAAAGAAGCGTCCCGCCGCCGAGTGGAAATGTATTTGGTCGAGAAAGAAGCTTTAGGGCTTCGTCAAGGGTTTGAGGGCGATGATATTGTTTGATCATGGTTTGCTCCAAAATAAGAACAGATATCTTTATTATACAAGATACCTGTCTCGAATTCGGTTAGTCGTCTGGATAAACTTTCCAACCTAGTTGCGGCAGTAGCGAAAGATCGAATTGGTCTCCGGGCACATTGATGTGCAGGGCGTTGGCTTCAGCAAGAAGTTCGCTCGTTTCTGGATCGTAGATGCCAGCCCAGCTTTCCGCCATCTTGCTCCTGAGCTTTCCGGCCCTGCCGATAATTTTCAGTGGTTTGCCAACCGGTACATTCTTGCGATATTTGATTTCGAGCTTGCCGGTGAACATAAAGCGCGGATGCAACGGATCACGGCCCATGTGTGCGCGTCCGCTGATTTCATCAAGCAGCGCGGCGACGATGCCGCCATGCAGGACACCTGGGTAGCCTTGAAAATGTTCGGGCGCGGTGTAGGTTGATTCGACGACACCCGGTTCGGTTTCATAAATGTGTAAATGCAAACCGACGGGATTTTCGACCCCGCAGATGAAACACATTTTGGAGTTGGGTTGTTTGATGCGTTCGTTAGTCATTATCTATCTCCCCAATGAATGGCAATCGTGCCAAACATTAGTCGTTTGAATTGAACATTCTTAAAACCAGCGTCGGTCATACGCGCCGCTAGTTCTTCGGCGGATAAAAATCCTTCGGTGGAATCAGGCAAATATTGATATGCATCGCTCATGCCAGAAATCAGAGTGCCTAACAAAGGAATAACAAAATGCATGTGAATCCAAATAAAGGGCGACAAAATATTCTTCTTCGGACGGGTTGTGTCGAGGATGACTATTCTTCCGCCGAACTTGAGGGCGCGATACTGTTCTTTCAAAGTGCGATTCAGATCTGTGACATTACGCATCAAGAAACCGGATGTGACCGCATCGAATGTTGAATCTTTAAACGGCAGATTCAACGCATCGGCGACGGAGTAGGGCGGATCATTCGGCTTGCGTCCGACCCGCATCATTTCGAGTGTGAAGTCGGCAGCGATCACGCGGCTTTGTGGATTCCGCTTCAGCGCCTCACGCGCCAGATCGCCGGTGCCCGCTCCAAGGTCAAGCAGTGAACCGGATGGCTTCATCTGCGCCAGCTTGATGACCATCTTTCGCCATTGGACATCTTGTCCGCCGGTCATCAAGCGATTCATCAAATCATAACGACGGGCGATGCGTGTGAACATGCCTTGCACATAATGCGCGCGTTCCTTACCTGTAAGGTTGGTCATTGGATTTTCCTATTTAATTTCTTCTTCAAGTTTGGTGGTGGGCGCGATCAGGAAGATGATGTTATCCCACGCGATGTGACCCACGATCAACGCACCGAGCGGAACACCGAGCGCATACATTGCGCCCCAAAATCCACCGGCGATAGTTGCCGCGCCAACAAGAGTGAAATTTCCGCTGACAGTGTGAACTGTGCCGTATGCTGCAGTGCTCATCATCCAACCCCAAAATTTTCCAAACTTTTTCATCAAACCATCCTGCAAGAATCCATGCCAAAAAATTTCTTCGGATGGACCGACAACCAATCCGAGGCGCAGCATCAATTCTTTGCGCGGACGAAGCTGCTTGAGCGCGTAAATACTATCGATCTGTTGTCCGCCGTTGGGAACGATCTTGCGCGACATTTTATCGCCGACGTGAAAGATGCCATACAACCCCGCGGCGGAACCAAATCCCAAAATGATTTCTTTGAGTCCAATAGGCGTCTTTCGCAATTCTGGTTGAGATGTCAATGCCAAACCGCCGAGCGTGATGCCGGTCCCGGTCATGCGATCCCAGAATTTTTTGCGCGGTCCGCGAAAGGTCAAGGCAAAAAGCGCCGTCGCCAAAGCAACACTAAAGCCAAGCAGTGGTAAGGATTTTTTCATAGAGTGTGTCCTAACAAAATTCCGAATATATACAGAATACCAAATGCGGCATGAAGTTGCGCTGTCTCGAGATCTATTTTTGCGATGGCGCGTTGAACACCATTGATGCCCATCTCCGCTGAACGAATCGAACGAACGAAGAAAGGCAGGGAAAGCAAGCTCAGCAAGATGGCATTTGGTAGAGTATGGAGTAATACCGTAACAACAATGACTAGATAAGCTGTTGTCACGAGTCCAATATAGGTTAGATGTGCCCACTTTCTTCCAACCAAAGCGGAGTAGGTTCCGAAGCCGAAACGCGCATCGTCCGCTATGTCGCGCCATTCGTTACCGTGCCCAATGGCGACCACTATTAACCCTAAAGGAATACTGATGATAACGGAAAGCCAGCTAAAAGTTCCGGTGATGGCGAAATAAGTGCCGCCTGCCATCAAGGGACCAAATGCTAAGAACATGAGCGGCAATCCCACGGCTTTGTATTTGTATTGAAGTGGCGGAGCTGTGTAACCGTACGCAAGGATCAATCCGATCACACCCAGCAGGAAAATCATCCAGCCGCGCTGGCTGATTAAATATACGCCAAATAAAGCAGCTAATAGAAAAGACGCAAAAGCAAAATAGAATGCGCCATTTTCCCGCAGGCGGCCCTTGAGTAAAGCTTGGCTGGCGCGCGGCGAGGTAATCGCATCCACTCCATGACGCACATCGTAAATCTCGTTAATGATGTTTGCTCCAATCTGGAGCAGCATCGCGGCGGCAAGCGTCACCATCATCAATGGTACATTGAGCATTCCCTGCGAATAAGCCAGCGCGCTTGCCGCTAGAACTGGCATCAGGGAAATGGTATAGGAAAAAGGTCGTGTGATTTCGGTCAAACCGCTTCCAGTGCGCCAGGCGCGCTCAAATGCATTGAGGCGTTCACGGTCTTTCGGTTTCTTTTCTGAAGTCAAAGAATATACTGGCTCATGAGTAATGGATTTGCTCTTGATGGCAGAAGAACCGTATAAATGAGCGGCCTGCAAAATCTTTTGGATTTGATCTTCCTCTTGAAGAACGGGTTGCAGGATCGGCGTGGTCATGCCTGCATCGTTATATCGTGAGACTGCTTCCGCGACATCTTCCGATGTTCCACATAGCATGAACGAATCTAGCATTTCGTCTGGGATAAGTTCCGCGCCTTTGTGAAATTCTTCAGCGCGCCATGCCGTAGCGATTTGATCACGCAATGCAGGTTCAAATCCGGTTTGTTGCAACGAAAAGTTTGACAGGATGCTCATCATGTAAATGACAAACGGTTCGCGCTTGGCGCGATTCAACGCATCGCGGCGCGACTTGTCAATGTAAGCCAGAAGATAACCGGATACGTCGATTGATTTTGGATCGCGTCCCGCCTCTTCAGCAGATTTATACAACTTGCTTAGCAACCGCTTCAAGTTCGGAATCGATTCGGCGGGACGAGCGATATAGCCGTCTGCTTTTTGCCCTGCCAATTGCAAGAACGGAGTCCGGTAAGCCGCTACGTAAATCGGCATGCGATGAACGGGTGGATACATCGGTTGGATGGGCGGCATATTCGATGTCGAGGAAGGAACGCGTTGTCCAGCAGACATGGTGCGAATCATGTCTATCGCTTTGCTGACTTTTTCGACGGCCTCATCGGGAGTGTAAGGAATGCCCATCTGTGCCAAACGAAATGGAATGGTAGTGCCGAGGGCAAGCGTGATTCGTTCCGGTGCCATTTCGTCCAGCGAAGAAGCCGTCATGGCAATTACTGCCGGGTGGCGCGTGTACACACTAATGGCAGCCAGTCCGATTCGAATGTTGGGAACATGCGTTGCAATTGCCGCCGCGTGAGTAATCGCGTCGCGTTCGTATGGCGTATCATGCATCCAAACAACATGAATGTTGCTTCTACGGGCATCATCTGCCCATCGAATAATATCGGATATCTCGCCGCGTCCAGCAAGTCCTATTCCAATGGGTCGAACGAGTTCAGGCATTTCCTTCCTCCGGTTAGAATTAGCTTGACGATGGGCAATTATAAACGCATGTTATACTTTTTCTTTGCGGAGAGCTTAATGTCAATACAAGGGAATAGCGCGATCCATGTTTGGCAGATTTGGTGGCTGGCAATTCGACCAAGGACACTGCCTGCCGCCGCGTCTGGCGTGGTGATGGGGAGTGCATTGGCCTGGATGGATCATTCATTTCACATTCTGGCAGCCTTGGCGGCGTTGTGCGTAGCGCTTCTGTTACAGATCGGAAGTAATGTTGCCAACGATGTTTATGATTTCGAGCGCGGCGCGGATACATCTGAACGTCACGGTCCCTTGCGAGTCACTCAAGCCGGGTTATTGACTCCCGCAAAGATGAAACGCGGTATGTGGATCATCTTTGGTTTCTCGGCATTGTTCGGACTTTATCTTGCTCTTCTGCACGGTTGGCTGGTCATCGTGTTGGGTTTGGCAGCAATCGTTTCGGCCATCGCATACACAGGCGGACCGTTTCCTTTGGGCTATTATGGGCTTGGCGATTTATTTGTTTTTATCTTCTTCGGTCTCATGTGCGTTGCGGGAACGTATTATGTGCAAACCGGTTCGGTCAGTGCCGCGGCTTGGTGGATGTCTGTTCCGATAGGTTTAATGATCACGGATATTTTAGTAGTCAATAATTTGCGTGATCTTGACAGTGACCGCTCTGCTGGCAAACATACGCTGGCTGTGCTGGTCGGCGAACGTTGGACACGAATTCAATATGTATCTTTCATGATCGTTTCGTTTTTATCACTGCCTGTTCTGATCTGGCTTGGTGTTTTGCCTGTGTTCACATTGCTGGCTTGGCTCTCCTTACCGTTGGCGTGGATATCCACACGAACGATTCTTGCACAGCGCGGTCGTCCTTTGAATGTGGCATTGGCTGGAACAGGGCAAACTGCGCTTGCATTCAGCCTTCTATTTTTTATTGGGGTGCTTTTATAAGCCAATCAGAAAAATAAGATCATTGACATTTGTTCCTGTATAGCCGCACTTGATCAAATCATTTAGCGGATCGAAAAACGAATACGCATCATTTCGCGATAAATAATCGGACGCGGAAATCCCAAGCCTTTCCGCTCGCTGACGCGTTTCTCCGGTAACGACCGCACCCGCCGCATCGGTTGGACCATCGTCGCCATCGGTGGCGAGCGAGATAAATAAAATGTTTTCAACGCCGCTTAATTCATCAACCGCGGCTAATGCTAATTCTTGATTCCGTCCGCCTTTGCCATTGCCGTTAAGGGTCACGGTTGTTTCTCCGCCTGCAATCAAGCAAAACGGATAACGTCTCTTTCTTGGTTCCACTTTCAATCTCTTTGCAAATCGCAATCCAACTTCTCTTGCCTCGCCTTGCATTTGCAAATCTAGAATATCGGAATCAAATCCTTTATTGATGGCATGTTGTTGTGCAGCCCGTGCCGCGACTTGAATATCTCCAATAATAATATTTTGCACGCGCCTTCCCAGCAATGGATCAACTGTCAGACCCGATGCAATCGTTTCCAACGAATTGCCAATAACATCAGATAAAATCAAGCTGATGACTTTTGCTTTCGTCGCACTTGCCAATCCTCCGCCCTTGATGCGATCCATTTGTCGGCGTATAGCATTCATCTCATTAATCGGCGCACCGCTGGCGAGCAGCGACGATGTTTTGGATTGTATGTCTTTCAGCGTGATTCCTTCGCGTGGTGCGGTAACCAAAGCCGAAGCTCCGCCAGAGATTAAACAAACCAGTAAATCGTTTTCTTTAGGGTTGGAAACAAAATCCAATGCGGCTTTTCCTGCCGCGAGACTGCGCTCATCAGGAATGGGATGTCCGCTTTCTATCACGGTAATCCGCTCACGGATCAAAGAAGACGCGTGCTTCGTGATAATGAGCGCGTCTGTGAAATTGTTAAAGAATTTAGCCGCGGCTTGCGTCATTGATTCAGACGCCTTTCCAATTCCAAGCAAGAAGACGCGGTCGTATTTTGGCAAATCCATCTTTTGCAAATATTCCCAAACTACTTTAGCTGGTTCAACTGAATCAATTGCCGTGGCGAGGATGCGTGTGATGCGCGGGTCACGCAGACTATGAGTGATGAATCGGTTGGCGTCCATGCTTGCAGTATACTTTGAGCATGGCAAAACCTAAAGTCTTCGTCACTCGATTGATTCCCGTAAAAGGTTTGGACTTGATCCGGGAATTTTGCGACGCGGATATTTGGCCCGCTGAACTTCCGCCGCCGCATGAAGAAATTATTCGCCATGTTCATGACGTGGATGGAATTGTTTCATTGCTGACCGACGAAATAGATGTAGGTGTGATGGATGCCGCGCCGTGCTTGAAGGTCATCAGCAATATGGCGGTGGGCGTGGATAATGTGGATGTCGCTGCGGCAACTGCGCGCAAACTACCGGTGGGCAATACGCCCGGCGTGTTGACCGATGCAACTGCAGATCAAGCCTTTGCTTTATTGCTGGCTGCGGCGCGGCATGTGGTGGCAGGGGAGAAGTTTGTTCGTTCGGGAAAATGGATCACGTGGAGTCCGGGACTTTTGCTTGGTGTGGATTTCGTCGGTGCGACGTTGGGCATTATCGGCTTTGGAAGAATCGGTCAGGCGGTTGCAAAGCGCGCCCAAGGATTCGATCTGCGCGTGATCTATTATGATCCAACGGCTCAACCAGCATTCGGCGCTTCGTCCGTTGGCCTCGATGCTTTGTTGCGCGAATCAGATTTCGTTTCACTTCATGTTCCACTAAACTCAGCGACGCGTCATTTGGTAAATTCAGAATTTCTGGTAAAGATGAAACCGAATGCAATTTTGGTCAACACCTCGCGAGGCGGCGTGGTTGATCAATCTGCGTTATACGATGCCTTGAAGTTAAAACGAATCTTTGCCGCGGCGTTGGATGTGACTGATCCCGAACCATTGCCGATGAATAGCCCGCTGTTGGACTTGGACAATTGTTTAATCGTCCCGCATTTGGGAAGCGCCAGCAAACATACGCGCGACATGATGTCGTTTCTGGCCGCGCAGAATTTGATCGCCGGATCGAAAGGTGAGCGTTTGCCGAATTGTGTCAATCCCGAAGTTTATAACCATATATGAAGCTATTTCTATTTTGTCTGGTGCGTTGAAGGCTGCGGGTCGGCTATTACAAATAACCGGCCCCAGCTGGAATTGCCATTTGCTTCGATGCAAGTTTGAAATGTAATATGAGTTGATCCCATATATACCTTTTCGAACAATTGCGTTGCGCTTAGATTGTTGTGTGAGTTTAGATCAATGAATTTACTGTAAACGTTATTAGGCTCCATTGCTTGATACCGATATATTCCTGCAACCATAAAATTTATGATTCGTCCATCTCCGTAAACAAGTTGGATTTCCTGACCTGTTGAAAGCTGGGAGAAATATGCGCCTGCCAGAAAATCATGCGCTAATAGACCGATGTTTCCATATGTTAAGGCCGCAGCAAATTGCGTTAGGGTGTTAGGTTCGGCTGAAACATAAGATGAACCGTTGCCAGATTGTTGAACGACTGGAAGCGCGAATAGTCCATCTGCATAGACGCCGCGCACGGAATTGGCCTCACCGTTCTTAACTGATTGCACAAAAGTTTTGAGTTTGGGCAGTGCAGAAGCTTCCTTCAGTGGACTGGCTGATGCAGGCTGAGGAATAAATGTTGCGACGACGAACAGGAACAATACAAACGTCAGAACGATGCGCCATGAACTTGACTCGGATGCCATAGGAATCTCTCCCTGATAAGGGCATCCGATACAGCGGAGGCGCTGGTCGAACTTGCATGACTTGTGGGTGAATGAGTTATTTTGTCCATGCTCGTTTTCGGCGGCCTGGCAATCATGGTCACTTGCGTGACTTTAGACCCTTTGGCTTTGCGTCCCCGGCTTTGACCGGGTTTGCCCTTATCGGTACGACAAGGTAGAACGAACTAAAACAGAATGAGCCTGGGTTTGATCCCAGGCTCGCCAATTTAAATCATCAATGATGATTTACAGTGCATTCGGCGGCCTGGCAATCGTGGTCACTTGCGTGACTTTAGACCCGTTGGCTTTGCGTCCCCGGTTTTCACCGGGTTTGCCTTTTTCGATTATTTATCAATAGGCATTATACAACCATTTATTGAATTTTTACTTATCAAATCTGTTGGAAAACCTCGCAATCTATTTTCCTAATTTGGGGGTTCGGTGGAACTCAGCTGTTTCCTGTTTTAAAACATTTAAGAACAATTCGACCAAGTGCGGGTCGAATAAACGCCCAGCCTCTTTCTTGAGAAATGTGATAGTGGCTTCGTGAGTATTTGGTTTACGGTAGGGCCGCTCGCTTGTCAGTGCATCCCACACATCTATGATGGCAAACATGCGCGCAGTCAACGGAATTTCTTCTCCTTTCAAGCCGCGCGGGTACCCGCTGCCATCCCACCTTTCGTGATGGCAATAGGGAATGTCCAATGCGGGTTTCAAGTATGCAATAGGAGAAATCATCTCGTAAGCGTATTCGGGGTGTTTGCGCATTATGCTCCATTCGCGCTCGTTGAGGGGACCGGTCTTTTTTGTGATTTCATCCGGAATGGCTATTTTACCAATATCATGAAGCAAGGCACCTCGCTTGACGTGAATGATCTCAGATTCGGATAAACCGAGCGCACGCGCCACTTTGATGGTCGTTCCTGTCACACGTTGAGTATGGCCCTCTGTTTCGCGGTCGCGTAAGTCAAGCGCTTTGACCCAGCCTTCAATGGTGCGATCGTAAGCATCCTGCAAATTTTGATGGGCGATTTGAAGCGCCTCCTCAGCTTGTTTTCGTTCCGTAATATCGCGGGACGCGGCTTGAATCTCGGTCACGGTATCCGTCTTCTCGTCCAGAATGGCGCGAGCGGATGTTTCCAGCCATACATATTGTTCATCTTTTTGTTTTGCTCGATAAGAAAAAGTATATACCGACTCTTTTTTGGGCTGTATCTTCACCATTGCCATAAATTTTGGCAGGTCGTCCGGATGAATGAAATCCATAGCCGCTTGACCTATCAGATCTTCCGGTTCATACCCAAGGATGTGGCAGGATGCAGGAGAAACGTATAGAAATACGCCATGAACATCATGGCGGGAGATCATATCACTAGCATTTTCGGCGAGAAGTCTGAATTGGCTTTCGCTTCTTGCCAGTGCCTCTTGCATTCGGGCGCGTTCGGTTTTTGCTTCGCCTTGCTGAATGGCACGTTCAGCGATGTGGGGCATATCCATCAGGGTTTCCGGCGATTTTATGACGTAATCCAAAGCGCCAGATGTAATCGCCTCCACCGCGATGCGTTCGCTGCCGTAGCTGGTCATAAAGATAACCGGTGCGTCCAAGGGATTTTCCCGGTCCGATAAAAGCTCCAGGCCATCACCGTCTGGCAGACGCCAGTCGATGATAATGAGATTGGGTTTTTTATTGGAGAGATACTGGCGTGCTTGGGAAAGCAACGAGACATGCTCGATGTGCACATTGGGCGCACGATCTTCAAAAGCGCGCTGAATCAGCTCGACGTGCGACGGTTCATCTTCGATTAATAGAATCTCAATGGGTACAGAATCTAACATTCTACTTGATCAAGGAGTTTAGACATGTGGATGCGTATTCCATCCCAGCCAGTAAAAACCCAAGTCGTCCATGAGTTTCTTGAACTCCTCATATCCCAAAGGTTTGACAAGATAACTGTTGGCGTAGTGGTTGTAAGCCCGCGCCACGTCCTTCTCCGCTTCCGACGTTGTGAGGATAACCACAGGGATGGTTTTGAGTTCCTCATTCTCCTTAATCACTTCCAACACTTGCAAGCCGTCAACTCGCGGAAGGCGTAGGTCGAGCAGGATAACATGCGGACGCGGGCTGGCAACAGGATCCAAAAATTCGCCTTGACGAAGGAGATAATCCAGTGCGCTCTGGCCGTCGGTGAAGTGACGGATCCGGTTGGCAATGCGGTGATCCTCCAAAGTGCGCATTACCAATTCTGCGTGATCCATATTGTCTTCCACAAGCATGACCATGATCGGATCTCCGTTCATGAGCTTTCCGCCTCCTTGGTGTGGAGCTGAGTTTGATTCAAAACCCATGCAATCCCGCTCTTCATCCGGTTCTTAACATTCGACTTAATATTCAAGATACCTCTTTGAGTTGTGGCGAGCTGTATGGTATTCCTTTCTAACTTTGACCCTGATCACGCTTTTGATTTTATCATTGAAAGAACAGGGTGGGGTAGAGTCCCATATCAGAAATGTTAGTTCATCCAGGCAATCTCAAGGCTCCTGTTTTGTCGGTAAGCAAATAAAGAACAGTTTCTCATGATATAATTTCGCCCGTTGCAGGATAAATGTCGCATTATGCGGTAGGAGGATGAGCATGGAAACCAGTACCAAGGAATTTAAACATTGTCACATGGTGTTAGTCAAGGGGCGCGTGGATAGTGCGACTGCGCCTCAATTCAGTAAAGCCTTGGATGCTATTATGAAGAAGGATGTCTACAAGATCGTCGTGGACATGAGCGACTTGGAGTATATGTCCAGCGCTGGATTCCGGGCGTTGCTGGCCGCTCAACGCGCTTGCAAGCGTTATAATCGCGGAGAAGTGGTGCTGGCATCGGTGCCCAACCGCATTAACGAGGCGCTCGAATTGGCGGGTTTTACCGAATTGTTTAAGTCATTTAATGATCCGCTTGAGGCGGTTGGTAGTTTGTAAATAGGTTTGGTTGTAAAAAAGACGGATTGAACAGAGGCCGCTTCCAGTCCCGAATGAGGCGGCCTTTCCTTCTAGCATGCCGACTTTGACTTTTCCCACCACGTTTGATATTCTTGATGAGATTCGTTCGTTCGTAGGCGATCAAGCGCGGGAAGCGGGATTTGATGCCAAGGATATTTATTCCATTCAGTTGGCGACCGATGAAGCCGCCTCCAACGTGATTGAACACGCATATGGCGGGAAGCCGAATGGGAAGTTCAATATCAGCTGTGAATTCAGGATTGATCAATTGATTATTACCTTGCTGGATCACGGAAAAACTTTTGAACCTTCTCGAGTGGAAGAGCCGGATCTGAAAGCGGATTTATTGGATCGAAAGATTGGGGGACTTGGGATTTATCTGATGCATAAATTGATGGATGAAGTTCATTACGAATCCACGCCGGCGGGCAATCTCCTAACGTTGGTCAAACGAAAAGGATAGCGATGCCCAATGCCGCGCATTTCTTAAGCTCGTTTGATTGGCGCGAAGTTGCCAGCCTCGGGGAACAATTGGTCAGCACGAGCTCTCTGGCTGCGCAACGTGACCTTATTGTTTCAAAAACGAGTCGTCTCATAACGGGGAAGGTGGATGTTTGGCTTCATGAAGATTTATTTCGCTTGCCGGATTGGGATGCCAAGCGTTTGTTTCCGATTCAACCAGGGCTGGAAGGAATGCGGAACGCGGTCAAGAAGTACAAACCCTATTTGAGAAATGCAAGCAAAAAAGTGAAGACCAAAAAAACATTTGTTGCTGTTTCAATTGTAGATCAGGGATTTGTTCTCGGCGCGTTGCAAGTGACGCGTTCGCGAGGTCCCAATTTTTCAAAAGAAGAAATTGAGTTGATTGAAAGTCTTGCAAGCATTGTCGCTCTTGGTTTATACGCATCGCATCGCGTTGAGGTGGAACGATTCCGCCTCGGTCAGTTAAATCTCGTTCGGCTAGTCAGCGCACAAATCGCCAACGTTCTGAATGTGGATGAACTGGCGCGGCGAGTCACGGAACTCATCCAAGAAACTTTTAACTATTATTACGTTGGAATTTTTACGGTTCGACCTGGAACAAAAAGCCTACGTTTTCGCTCGAGTGCATCGGCAACACGCAAGGGGAAAAAGAAAATAGCAATCGCGCTTGACGTGGAAATTGGCCAGGGACTGATTGGCGAGGTGGCCGAGTCCGGTGAACGCATTGTCGCCTCCGACGTTCGAGCGGATGACCGTTTTCAGTTTAGCGACCGCCTTCCTGAAACGCGTTCTGAGGCGGTCATCCCGCTCAAGATCGAGGATCGCATCCTCGGCGTGCTGGATATCCAATCTAACCGCGTTAATGCCTTCCATCCCAATGATTTGCTTTTGTTAGAATCTCTGGCTGACAATATTGCGCGCGCAGTGGAAGGTGCTCGTCTGTATAGCGATGTTCGCCGCCGCGCTGATCAATTGTCATTGATTGCTGAAGTTAGCAGAAGCGTTACCTCGACGCTCGATTTGCGTCAATTGATGAACGACACCGCCGAACTTATTCATAATCAATTTGGTTTTCCTTTCGTTCATCTATTTACTGTTCACCCTAATAGAAGACTCATTGAGTATGAAGCCGGAAGCGGAAACCGAAGCAAGGCTCTCGAAGGATATTCCATCCCGCTGGATGATTCTCAAGGCATCATTCCATGGGTTGCGCGCGAAGGTCAAACCGTCCTTGCCAATGATGTTTCAAAGGATCTGCGTTATCGTCCGTCGCCGCTTCCGCCGAAAAACACACGCTCTGAATTGTGCGTGCCATTATTGTTCAATGAAAAAGTTATCGGTGTGCTGGATATTCAATCGGATAAGCTTAATGTTTTCACTGAAGACGACCGGATTATGTTCGAGGCGGTCGCGGGAACCATTGCCGCGTCAATCCGCAATGCAGACTTATATCGCTCAGAACATTGGCGACGGCAGGTGTCGGATAGTCTGCGCGAAGTGGCAGGTTTGTTATCCTCCAATGCGGATGTGGATCAAGTTCTTGATTCCATCCTGACCGAAATCGAGCGCAATCTTCCTGTGAATGTGTCGGCTATCTGGTTGTTGAATGATGGCGATCTTTCGCTGGCAGCGGTTCATGGCGGGGATTCGCAGGCGATTGAACAGGCGCGTCTTACAAACATTGAGGGTTCGATTGCACTGACCCGCGCTATGTTATCGGAAAGCCCTGTTCTTCGTAAACCCACTGATCCGTTCTGGCCTTCAGGGCAAGCCGCTGGGTTTGAATCTAACTATTCGTCACTGGCTGCTCCATTGCACGTCGGCGATCAACCGGTCGGAGTTATTGCGTTGGCGCATCACACGCCGGGACGTTATGGCCACGAGGCACAGGCGATGGTGACTACTTTTGCAAGTTATGCTGCGGTTGCAATTGAAAACGCGCGTCTTTATGACACGGCACAGGAGCAGGCTTATGCATCTGCCGCGTTGTTGCAGGTTGCGCAAGCGGTGGTCAGCTTGAATGAACTTGATGAAATCCTCGGTACGATTGTTCGCGTCATGCCGATTTTGGTAGGTGTGGCGCGCGTGGCACTATATCTTTGGGATGCAGATCATGAGGTGTTTCATCCTGCGCATACCTATGGTTTTGATGATGAAGCTCGAAAAATTCTAGCGGATCATGATCTTGGAATTGGTGTGTTTCCAGTGCTGGAGCAGATTCGAGATTCCAACAATCTTTTGGTGCATCCATTGAAAGCAGAGGACACGCCAGAGAACTGGATTCACTTGAGCGAATCCTGGCGCCGCGAAGATGTTGAGATCGTTCGAAGCAACGAACCACTTCTTTATGCGTTTCCGCTTTCGGTCAAGACCGATGTGTTTGGTTTTCTCTTGTTGCAGGAAACATCCGGTGGACGCCGCTTTCGTGCGCGTCGTTTGGAAATCATCACAGGCATTGCACAACAGGCCGCGCTTGCAATTCAAAATGACCGCCTGCAAAAAGAGATGGTGGCGCGCGAGCGTCTCGAAACGGAAGTTCAATTGGCGCGGCAAATCCAGCAAACCTTTATTCCGGAGTCATTGCCGCAACCTGCGGGTTGGGAATTGGCAGCCCGCTGGAAAACTGCGCGGCAAGTGGGCGGGGATTTTTATGATGTGATGGAATTGCCGAATCAGAAATTCGGTCTCTTCATCGCCGATGTGGCTGACAAAGGTATGCCTGCCGCGCTCTTCATGGCACTCACGCGGACGCTGGTGCGGGCGGCCGTTGTTGAAACCTCTTCTCCTGCCGACGCGTTGCAACGCGTCAATGAACTGCTGGTGCCAGACACTAAGCAGGGAATGTTTGTGACCGCTGTCTATGCTGTACTTGATCAAAACACCGGCGAATTAACATACGTCAATGCAGGACATAATCCGCCCTTGTGGATGAAGGCAAATGGAGACATTGAACGTTTGACGCGTACCGGCGTCGCGCTTGGTGCAACTGAAGCGCGGACAATATCACAGCAAACTATCCATTTGACATCTGGAGAAAGTGTATTATTTTATACCGATGGCTTGACGGAAGAATTTTCTTCCGATAACGAACTCTTCGGCGAAGCGCGTTTGATCGATGTGCTTCGTTCCGCCTCTTTCTCTTCCGTCGATACCATGCTGGACGCTATTGAATTTAGTCTCAATGCTTTCGTGGGTTCCATCCCGCTTTCCGATGATTTAACGATGCTGATTGTGCACCGCAAATAGATTTTACATAGTTTTTACATTCCAGCCATACTCTCGTAACTGCACTATTCTAAAATTGCAATCATATAAACGAACAATGGAGGTTCGAATGTCAGTGATTGCAATATGGTTAAGGAAAAGTCTGATCGTGGCAGCCATAGCTGCCATGGGTCTTAGCGCACTCCCGTTTGTCAACGCGTATGCCCAGTCGACAACTCCGCCAGTAACACCTACACCGAGTCAACCCTCAAGTGATAAGTTGCAAAAGGCCTGGGCCAAAGAGCAAACTGTTTATGCTCGGATTGGCAAAATCCTTGATAGCGCCAATACTATGATTTCTAAAATTCAAACCAGGTTGGACGACGCGAAGGCCAAAGGCAAGGATGTATCTGCCGTTCAGACCGCGCTGGACGCTTTTTCTGCCGCAGTCAACAATGTGCAACCGATTTATGCTGATCTGCAAACAATCATCCAAACCCATGCAGGCTTTGACGACTCGGGCAATGTAACTGATCTGACTCAGGCTCTTCAGACCGTCCAGTATTTTCGGTCAAAGGCCGAAGAGATTCGTCAGGCTGGGGTGCGAGATGCAGGCAAGGCTTTGCGCGAGGCGATACAGGCATTTCGCCAAGCGAATCGACCGAATCAACCAGCTACTACACCTGCGCCGTCTTCAATGAATGGTTAATCAAAAATAATCATGCCAAAGGCACGGTGTAGAGCTGTGCCTTTGCGCGTCGGTATTGCTTGTCTTGCTTCTCAGTTGTATACTCGTTAACACCAAAAGTTAATTTCAATTATCATCGGAGGTTGAATGTTTACAACGGAAGGCAAGAAGGTCATCTTCACAGATAAGGCCCCGAAAGCAATTGGTCCCTATTCACAAGCCATTCGAACCGAGTCGATGGTGTTTACCGCGGGACAGGCTGGTCTCGATCCTGCAAGCGGCGAATTGGTGGAGGGCGGCATCGAAGCGCAAACGCGTCAAGTGTTGACCAATCTCAGGCATGTGCTGGAGGCGTCGGATTCGGGTTTGAATTATGTGGTCAAGACCACTGTCTTCTTAAAAGACATGAACGATTTCGCCAAGATGAATGCTATCTATGGCGAATTCTTTTCTCAAAATCCTCCAGCGCGCAGTACGGTTGCGGCGGCGGCGCTGCCGAAAAACGCGTTGGTTGAGATAGAGGTGATTGCTTTGCTCAAATCACCGCGTGGTGATTGAGTGGCTAACGAACTTGTCTTGCTTGTGGATGATGAACCGTCCATTTTGCAATTAGCGCGCATGTATCTTGAGCGGGATGGCTTTCGTATCCAGGAAGCGAAAGATGGAGAGGCGGCGCTGGAAGCGATCACGCGTCTTCAGCCAGCGCTGGTAGTGTTGGATGTGATGCTGCCGAAGCTGGACGGGTTTGAAGTTTGCCGCCGCGTTCGCGCTGGAAATAATTCCGTTGCGATTCTTATGTTGACGGCGCGTGATGAAGATATTGATAAAATCCTCGGCCTGGAGCTGGGCGCGGATGATTATCTCACCAAGCCTTTTAATCCTCGTGAGCTGGTGGCGCGCGTCAAAGCCATCTTGAGACGCGGTGAAAACAAACCCGCTACCGCAGATAAACCTCTTAAACTTGGTGAGCTGGTGATCGACCCTGTTCGCCATGAAGCGCGCGTGGCTTCGCGGCTTCTTGATTTGCGGACGCAGGAATTTGACTTACTCCTGACTTTGGCAAACCAGCCGGGCCGCGTATTCACACGCGAGCAATTGCTTCAAATGGCATGGGGCTATGACTTTTATGGACAGTCTCGTACAGTTGATGTCCACGTCGCCCATCTACGCAAGAAACTTGAAGGCAGTTCGATAAAGATCGAGACTGTTACAGGTGTGGGATATAAATTGGTGGCTTGATTACGAAGTGTGTAATTCGTAATGCGTAAGAAATATGCTTTCTTCTTTGCGTACCCGGCTTTGGTTGAGTTATGCTGTGCTCATTGTTACGGCTCTGGGAGTTGTAGCATTTGTTTTGATTCTTTACCTTTTACGTAATCCGGTTCTGTATCGCCAGACTTTTGTGCAATTGAGAGCCGCTGACAACCTTCTGAATCAACCGAACAGTAATACAGACTTTATCGCTCAAGCATTGGAGGTGCGTGTCCTAACCTTTAATTCGACAGGTACTTTGATTACGGATACTGATCCCGCCTCATCTGCAATCCCGTTGCCTTCACAAACGATTTTAGCGCGTATCACTCAAACAGCTCGGGATCGGACCGGAAAATTCTGGCTTTACACTTTGCAACAGCTTCCCAACGGCAATTGGTTGATGGTTGCTTCACCGCGGCCCAAAGAGCCGATTCTCGCCCTTCTAACTGACGAGCTTTTACCACCATTATTGGAGGGCGGTGTAATTGCACTGTTGCTTTCATTAATCTTGGCTTTTGTGATTGCGCGTTGGATCGCCGACCCGCTGCAACGGCTCGTTTCCGCGGCGCGGGCATTTCCCCCAGGCATGGCGATGCCTGTTAACGCACGCGGCCCGCACGAGGTCCAGGAATTGACGCAGGTTTTCAATGCCATGATGACGCGCGTGCAGGCGAGTCAAAAATCCCAGCGCGATTTCGTTGCGAATGTTTCTCATGAACTCAAAACGCCGCTGACGTCCATTCAAGGTTTTGCGCAGGCGATTATGGATGGAACGGTGGACACACCTGAAGCTCGCAAGCAAGCGGCTGAGGTGATCTATAACGAGTCGGGACGAATGCATCGCATGGCGCTTGATTTGCTTGATCTTGCACGCCTCGACGCGGGCATCATTAATTTGCAGATGTCGCCGGTGGATATCCGCGCTTTGCTGAACGGCATTGTCGAGAAGTTCAGGCCGATGGCATCTAAGGCAGGCGTTACCATAAATGCCAAGTTTGGAAATGATCTTCTGCCCGTGTTAGGAGATGGGGATCGGCTGGCTCAAGTGTTCACCAATCTGGTGGACAACGCCTTGAAATTCACACTCGAGGGCGGAAGCATTACTTTGCATGCCATTCATGATCGGAATGAGATTCAAATTGCCGTGGACGATACCGGCAAAGGAATCCCGAAGGATGATGTGCCGCATATCTTTGACCGCTTCTATCAGGCAGATTCGGCGCGAGCGGGCGGAGAGCATCATGGCGCGGGTTTGGGGCTGGCGATCGTTTATGAAATTGTGGCCGCTCATGGTGGTAGAATTAGCGTCCGCAGTGCGTTAGGGCGGGGGACGGCTTTCATTGTTCATTTGCCGTTGAATGGCCGCCCGGCCAAATAGTTTTGCGTTTTGGGAATTTAGATATAAAAGTAAAACGTGAAACGCAAGTTGACTATGCCGCCTTTCGTTTCGATTATCGTCCCATGTTACAATGAAGAAGCCACCATCCTGCAATTGTTGGAGGCGGTGCTAGCCCAAACTTATCCTCATTCACAGATGGAAATCATTATTGCTGACGCTTTATCGCAGGATTACACCCGCGAACAAATTAACTTGTTTCAACGAGGTCATTCCGATTTATCGCTTCGCATCGTGGACAATGAGCGGCGCACCATTCCCGCGGCTTTGAATTTGGCGATTAAAGAATCGCGCAGCGAAATCATCGTCCGCCTCGATGCGCATTCACAGCCGAATCCCGAATATATTGAACGATGCGTGCAAGCCTTGGAAGAAGGAAAAGGTGTAAATGTCGGCGGTGTGTGGGAAATTCATCCGGGCGGCAAAGGCTGGATTGCGGAGTCAATTGCCGTTGCGGCATCGCACCCGTTGGGAGTCGGCGACGCGATGTATCGGCTGAATCCTAAAGCTGGGGCAGTGGATACCGTTCCGTTCGGCGCGTTCCGACGCGAACTTATAGATCATATTGGTGGCTTTGACGAAACTTTATTGACCAATGAAGATTACGAATTTAATACGCGTGTGCGTCAATCCGGCGGTGTTGTCTGGCTTGATCCGCAGATCCGTTCGATTTATTTCGCGCGCGCCTCGTTCCGTGAATTGGCCCGTCAATATTGGCGATACGGTTTTTGGAAATGGAGAATGTTGAAACGGTATACAAACACGATCCGCTGGCGTCAGGCGCTTCCACCATTATTTGTCGCAAGCTTGCTTGCATTGATAGTTTTGTCCTTCTGGTTTTCTTTTGCTCAATGGTTTTTATCCATTGAAATTATTTCATATTTTTTGGTTCTGATAGTCGCAAGCGTTCAAGCTGGACTTCGGAATCGCAAATCATTTCTCCTTGTTGGCCTACCGCTTTCTATTTCGATGATGCATTTATCATGGGGCAGCGGTTTTTTATTTAGCATCCTCTCATCGCCCCTAATGCAGAATAATGGCTGATAATACAACGCCTCGTCCCAGTTTTCGTTTGCGCTCCAGCGAGCGTCGAATTCTGCTGATCCTCGGAGATTTGGTCGCGTCAATCGCATCCGATTTTGCCGCCATATATGTTTGGAGACTTTATCTATACTACAAGTTGCTTTCTGAATATTTAAACATTAAACCAGAGCGGGCATGGGCGTTAGTGACGCTTAGTGTAAAGATTCCGCTTTGGTTTTTTCTTTTGCCGATAGGCTGGTTACTTCTGATGGTTGAGTTATATGACCCGCATGTTGCCGCGAGCTGGCGCAGAACGCTGCGCGGTATAGAGATCGCGGCCTTTATCGGAATTGTGGTTTATTCCCTGATTTTTATTATTACCAGCAGAGATACGACCTCTCTACCACGCATTGGAGTCGCCGCATTTCTGGTTATCGCTTCACTTTTGACTTTGGGCTGGCGCGCGGCATATATTCGACTTTATACTTCGCCTGAGCTAATGCGTCGGGTTTTGGTCATAGGTGCAGGCAAAGCTGGTCTAGCTCTGGCTCAGACGTTCAATAAGTTGAAGCCACCACCGTTTAATCTGATTGGTTTTATTGACGATGATCCGCATAAATCCAAACACAATTTTGAAGGCTTTCCAGTAATTGCTTCAAGCCGCCGTCTTCTGCAGATTGTGGAGTTCTATAATATTTCAGATATCGTGATTGCGATTACAGGCGAAATCCGCGGCACTACCTTTCAAGCGATTCTTGATGCGCAAGAACGCGGTGTCGAAGTGACCCGCATGCCGATTCTGTATGAAGAAATGGCTGGACGTGTTCCTGTTCATCATTTAGAGTCAGACTGGATGATTCGTTCTTTTACGGATGAAATGCGGGTCAGCAGGTTCTATGAATTAGTCAAGCGCTTGATGGATATTCTTGGTGGGGCGGTTGGATTGCTGTTGTTCGGAATTAGTTTTCCGTTCATTCTGATCGCCACCTGGATTGACAGCGGATTTCCAATTTTTTATTCGCAGACCCGACTGGGTCAAGGTGGACAAGTTTTCAAGATTTATAAATACCGGACAATGCATCGCGAGGCAGAAGCCGATGGCGAAGCAAGACTTGCTTTGGAAAACGATCCGCGTGTGACGCGCGTAGGAATATTTTTGCGCCAGACTCGACTGGATGAATTACCTCAATTCTGGAATATCTTGAATGGCGAGATGAGTCTGGTCGGTCCGCGCGCTGAACGCCCAGAATTGGTCGCCGAATTTCAAAAGCAGATTCCTTTTTATCGGGCGCGTTTGTTGGTTAAGCCGGGCTTGACCGGCTGGGCGCAGATCAACTATGGTTATGTTGCAAATGTGAAAGAAACAGTTGTCAAGCTGGAATATGATCTTTATTACATCAAGCATCGTTCATTGATCATGGATATTATAATTGTCCTGCGCACGATTGGAACTGTGATGAGTCGAAAGGGCAGATAATTTGAAACGATATCTTGTTACTGGTGGAGCGGGGTTTATCGGATCGCATATTGTCCGTGCATTGCGCAAGCAGGACGCGGCAGTGCGTGTGCTTGATAATTTTTCAAGCGGCAAACGCGAAAACCTTGAGGGATTGAGTAGCTCAAAAAATGGTAGCCGGTTTGATATCTTGGAAGGAGATGTCCGCGATGCGGCTATCGTCGCGGATGCAGTGCGCGATGTTGAAGTCATTTTTCATGAAGCGGCATTTGTCTCCGTTCCCGAATCGATGGAGAAGCCGCAGGATTGTTTTGATGTCAATATCACCGGCACCTCGACTTTGTTTGAAGCGGCGCGCAAGGCCGGTGTGCACCGTGCAGTAATCGCATCGAGCGCAGCGGTGTACGGCGATTCGGATGCGTTGCCGTTGAAAGAAGATACACCGTTGAGGCCGTTCTCACCTTATGCGGTTTCAAAGCGCGTGGATGAAATTTTTGCCCAACTGTATACAAATTCGTTTGGTTTGGAAGTTGTTGCTTTGCGATACTTCAATGTGTATGGTCCGCGTCAGCGCCCGGACTCGGTGTATGCCGCGGCCGTTCCGATTTTTATTCGACGCTTGCGAGACGGTAAACCGATCACTATATTTGGCGATGGCGGTCAGACGCGCGATCTGATTTTTGTGGGCGATGTGGCACGCGCCAATATAATTGCATCGGAACATCCGTCTGCGGCGGGAAAAATCTTTAACATTTGCACAGGACATAGCACGCGCATCCTTGATTTGCTGGATGTGCTATTTAGACTGTTTCCGAATTCACCGAAACCTGTATTTGCACCACCGCGCGCAGGTGATATTCATAAATCTTTAGGTTGCCCAGATAGGGCCGAAGAGTTAATTGGCTTCAAAGCGGAGACTTCATTAGCAGATGGATTGGAAGAAACTGTAGATTGGATGCAATAAAACTGCGCCCTCATTTGCGTAATCGCTATGTTCTGGTCGGCGATTTGATTCTCATCATCGTTTCGGTGATGGGAAGTTTTGCGTTGCGCCTTGACGTAGCGCAGCTGCCGTTTTACTTTCCGGCCATGCTTGTGATGTGCGGCGTGGCATTGTTGATCAAAACGCCAACCTATTTCTTTTTTGGTTTATATCGCCGCATTTGGATCTATGCCAGCACCAATGAACTGCGGCTGATCACTGCCGCGGTGACGACAGCATCCGTGTTGACCTCAGGCGTAATGTTGTTATTGCTTTCAACCGGGCGTGTTTATCCAGGGATGCCGCGTTCGGCTCTAGGCATTGATTGGTTATTGTCGCTGGTCCTGATCGGTGGTTCGCGCTTTGCGCTTCGCATCTTAGCGGAACAATCTACTACTGCGCCGCGTAATGGCGCGCCGCGCCGCGCGTTGATCATTGGTGCGGGTGATGCAGGCGCGCTGGTGGTTCGTGAATTGCAAAAATCATCGCAACTTAACTTGATTCCGATCGGTTTTCTCGATGATGACCGAGTCAAACAACGTCAAGAGATTTACGGCGTGCCGGTCATTGGATTGGTCAATGATATTGCCGACGTCCTTGATAGCCAACACGTTGACGAAGTGATCTTTGCGATACCTTCTGCCCCTGGACACGTCGTGCGTCTCGTCAATGACGCTTGTCGTCTCAAAGGGATTCCCTCGCGGACCATGCCCGGCATTTATGAATTGATCGGCGGCAAAGTCAGCGTGAGCCGTTTGCGCGAGGTGGACATTACGGACTTGCTTCGCCGCGAGCCACGTCGTGTTCATGAAGAGATGATTGGAAATGTAATCAGCGGCAAACGCGTGCTTGTTACCGGTGCAGGCGGTTCGATTGGACGCGAGTTATCGCGTCAGGTCGCGCGCTGGAATCCGAGTGAATTAATCATCCTCGGTCATGGCGAGAACAGTATCTTTGAAACGTTGCTTGAACTTAAAGAAGATTATTCATCTTTGCCATTGACACCGATCATTGCGGACGTAAAGGATGTTGGACGTTTGCGTTCTGCTTTTGACAGCGTTCAGGTAATATTCCATGCCGCCGCACATAAGCACGTGCCATTGATGCAAGCCAATGTGGAAGAAGCGATCTTCAATAATGTCGTCGGCACGCGCAATGTGGTTGAAACGGCCATTGAAAATAGCGTTGAACGATTGGTCTTGATCTCGACAGACAAGGCGGTGAAACCCGCCAATGTCTACGGTGCGACGAAACGCCTTGCTGAGATGATCGTGCTTAATGCGGCTCATCGAACCAAGCGTGCATATTCGGTGGTTCGCTTCGGAAATGTGCTGGGAAGCCGCGGGAGCGTCATCCCAATCTTCAAACGACAAATCGCAACCGGTGGGCCGGTCCAAGTGACGCATCCCGATATGGAGCGCTATTTCATGACCATCCCTGAAGCTGTTCATCTTGTCTTGCAAGCGGCTTCGATGGGCCAAGGCGGCGAGGCGTTTCTGCTCGATATGGGACAACAGATTCGCATCCTTGATCTAGCGGAAGATTTGATTCGCTTATCAGGACTTGAGCCAGGTCGTGATATCGAGATTGAATTTACCGGCATTCGTCCGGGTGAAAAGTTGCGCGAAGAACTTTGGGAACTGGAGAAGACTTATGATAAGACCGCACATCCCGATATCTTCCGCTCTGAACATGAAGATGTCATGGCGAATGATCAACTGCAGGTGACTCTGCAACTCCTCGAGACCCTGGCTTCAAGCGGACGCGCCGACGAGATCATTTCCTTGCTCGATGAAGTCATTCCTGGCGCGGCAATCCGCGCGACGCCTTCGCCTGAAATCACATCAGTAGTCTAATGTCAGAAGTATCGCTTGCTGAGTGGCATCGATTCATTCAACAACATCCCAACGCACATTTGTTACAAACCGGCGAATGGGGCGAGTTGAAGTCTGGGTTTGGATGGGAAGCGGTTCGTGTGATCAATGACAATGAGGGCGCACAGATTCTTTTCCGAAAGTTGCCGCTGGGTTTTACGATAGCTTATATTCCAAAATTAGCGGTTGGTGATCAGGAGTTAGTGGTTTGTGATGAATTTTGGAATGAAATTGACGTGATATGCAAAAAGCGTCGGGCCATTTTTCTGAAAATCGAACCGGATATTTGGGATGACACGAACATATTTTATCCATCATCCTTTATTCTTTCCAAACAGAATATTCAGCCGCCTCGCACCATCATCGTTGACATTCGTGGAAGCGAAGAAGCAATCCTTGCGCGCATGAAACAGAAATGCCGCTACAACATTCGTCTTGCTGAAAAAAAAGGCGTGACTGTGCGTACCTGGGATGATATTGATGGTTTTCATAAAATGATTCAAATCACAGGTGGACGCGATGGCTTTGGTGTGCATTCGCTTGAATACTATCGCCGCGCTTATGAATTATTTCATCCAACTGGAATATGCGAATTGTTGGTTGCTGAGTTTGAAAACAAGCCGCTCGCGGCGTTGATGGTCTTTGAGAGGAGGAAGCGTGCTTGGTATATCTATGGCGCGTCCAATGACGAAGAACGCAATCGCATGCCAACCTATCTTTTGCAATGGGAAGCCATGCGCTGGGTGAAAGCGCGCGGCTGTGAAGAATATGATTTATGGGGCGTGCCTGACGAAAACGAATCAACGCTCGAAGCCAAATTTGAAAATCGCAACGAAGGCTTGTGGGGAGTCTATCGTTTCAAGCGTGGTTTTGGCGGCGAACTCAAGCGCGCCGCACAAGCAATGGACAAAATATATAACCCATTGTTATGCCGACTTTATCTTTGGCGTTTGGCAGGACACGAGGGCGCATAATGCAAATGCCTGTTTGGAATCAACTGATTTCATTCTTGCTTAACTCGCACTTTCTCCAAACTCACGAATGGGCGCAAGTTAAATCAAAATATGGTTGGAAGCCGATTTATCTTGTGTGGTCGAATAAATCTTTTCAAGTCTATACGTCTGACCAATTGGGCTTGTTGGATCAATCAGATGTCAAGGCTGCATGTCTTGTTTTGAAACGAACCGTCCTTTCGCACGGATTTGTGTCGCGGCTTTGCATTTTGTATTGTCCAAAAGGCCCGTTGTTCGATTGGTCGAACGAGTCGCTTCGCAATCGAGTCCTCGATGATTTGCAATCCTTCGCAAAAAAGGAAGGCGCCATCTTTTTGAAGATTGATCCTGATGTTGTGCTAGGAAAGGGAATCCCTGAAAGCGAAGACTCACGCGAAGATAACGGCGGACAGATTGTGCTCTCGGAGTTGACGCGCAGAGGTTGGCGATATTCAAAGGATCAAATCCAATTCAAGAATACCGTCCTGATTAATTTGGCCACATCCGAAGATGAAATGTTAGCGCGTATGAGACAGAAAACGCGCTACAACATTCGCCTCGCTGAAAAGAAAGGCGTGACGGTTCGCGCAGGAACGCAATCTGATCTGCCGATGCTTTACAAGTTGTATGCCGAGACCTCCGTGCGCGACGGCTTTGTGATTCGCGATGAAGGCTATTATCAAACCGTTTGGCAAACATTTATGAAATCATCCGAACCGAACGCAGAACCATTAATTGCTGAAGTCAATGGTGAAGTTGTTGCTGCCATCTTTGTTTTTTATTTTTTAGGACGTGCTTATTATGTTTATGGCATGTCGCGCGAGGCTCATCGCGAGAAAATGCCGAATTATCTTTTGCAATGGGAAGCCATGAAACGCGCCAAGTTGCGCAGTTGCGGGGTCTACGATCTTTGGGGCGCGCCGGATGAATTCAACGAAAGCGATCCGATGTGGCGCGTGTTCCGTTTCAAAGAAGGATTGGGCGGCGAAGTGATCCGCACACTCGGCGCGTGGGATTATGCGTCCAGTTCATTTCGGTATAAGATGTATTCGGAGATTATCCCGCGTACGCTGGATGTGATGCGTGCGCGTGGCAAGCAAAAAACGCAGCAAGCGATTGGAGGAGCCTGATGGATATTCCGCGATTACGATTTGCCCATTTGCCGACACCGATTGAAGAACTGCCGCGTCTTTCCGAGACATTGGGCGGGCCGCGGATTTTAGTCAAGCGCGACGACCAAACCGGTCTGGCTTTCGGTGGCAATAAAACACGCAAGCTGGAGTTCCTTGTCGCTGAAGCACAAGCGCAAGGCGCAAAGATGCTGATCTCGGCCGGCGCGATCCAGTCGAATCATTGTCGTCAGACCGCGGCCGCGGCGGCGAAGTTTGGCTTTGAATGTACCTTAGTATTGACCGGTGAATTGACAGAACAGGCTTCTGCAAATTTATTGCTCGATGAACTGTTCGGCGCAAAGATAGTCAATGTCCCTGACCGCGCGGATCGCGATCCTGTGTTGAAGGCGACATTCGATAAAGCAGTCGCTCATGGAAAGAAACCGTATCTTGTTCCGTATGGCGGATCGAGCACAACCGGCGCATTGGGCTATGCTTTTGCAATGGAAGAATTCATGAAGCAAAATGTCCACGCAGATTGGATTGTGTTTGGAACATCATCGGGTGGAACCCATGCAGGTTTATTTTTGGGTCAAAGAATTTTTGGCTTTAAAGGCAAGGTATTGGGAATCAGCATTGACGAATCGGAAGAATGGCTAAAGACTCACGTTTCTAAGTTGGCCTCGGATACATCTGAGCGACTCGGCGAACGAATCGATTTTTCTCCAGAAGATGTTCTGGCAACGGACAAATATTGTAAAGCGGGTTACGGCGTGTTGACAAATGCTGAACGCGAAGCCGTCCGCCTATTTGCGAGCAAAGAAGGCTTGTTGCTCGATCCGGTTTATACGGGCCGCGCTGCCGCAGGTTTAATTGATCTGATCCGCAAAGGATTCTTCAAGAGAGGCGGGACCATTTTGTTTTGGCACACTGGTGGTCAGCCCGCGTTGTTTGCAGACAAATATTCAAATCAGATTTAAACGAAATCGCCTCCTCTTGAACGGAGGCGATTTTAGTTTCACTGGCCTTATGCGCCCGTGGGTAATCTCTTTTCAAGTGTGCGGCTGAGAATGTCTTCTTGTTCAATGGATGCTGACTTCATCCGCTTGCCTTTATGTGCCTTGTGAGCCTTAGCGCGGTCCTGGGCCGTTTGCCACGCAATCTGCATGGCTGTCAACTCAGGCTCGAGATTTTCCTCCACCTGCACTTCAGCTTCTTTTTCAGCCTTTTTATTTTTCTTACTGCGCTTGTTTTCACGCTCCGGTTTTTCCTCTTCGACGATTTCAGGCTGAATCGCTTTCATGCTCAAGCGGATTTGCCGTTTCTTGCGATCTACTTTGAGGATCATGGCTTCCACTTCTTCGCCTTCTTTGACGACATCGCTGGCGTTTTTGACATAACCGCGCGCCAGTTCGCTAATGTGAATCATGCCGGGCCGTTCCGCACCGATCTCGACGAATACACCATATGGCTCAAGCCGGACAACTTTTCCTTTAACGAGCATCTCGGGTTGAAGGTCTTTCCAGTCATACATGAGCGGCTGAATCATGGTCAGTTCGATTCGATCCTTACGTACGTGCTTCACCCAAACGTCCACGGTTTGGCCTTCTTTGACAACTTCTTCAACTTTATTGACCGGATCTTTTTGAAGCTGAGAAATGTGCAGCACACCCGGAATAGGTTGGCTGATATCAACGAGCGCACCTGCCAGAGTGGTCTTGAGGATTTTACCTGTTAGTTTGGCCTTCGGTTCAAGCACAACCTCGGGCATTGTATCTGTAGTAACCATTGTTTTTCTCCTGAAAAATGGGAATAATACCGGAGGCTGATTATACCTGTCTGGCATGTGAGCGTCAATGTGAAAGACTGGACAATTTTGAAAATTATTCTTAAAGAAAAAGCACTGCATTTCGTTTTGAATCTGGGTTGAAGAATAATCCATTGACTTGACGCGTTACGATGACTTGAGTATATTGATAATCATATTTTCCTATTCACGAAGTTATAAAGAAAATATATTTGAACTTGAAAAAGTGAACTGGAAAGATCATATTCTTCATTGTGAGGCGCTATGAGTCTGGTTGGTCCAAAAAGTCAATCCATGCAAAAACGAGCTGAGAAAGTTTTGCCATTGGGAGTGAACTCCAATTTTCGCTATTGGGGAGAAGGTCTCACGCCTTATGTAGACAAAGCCAAAGGTGCCTATCTTTGGGATGTGGATGGTCGCCGCTTCATTGATTACCGAATGGCATTCGGTCCGATCATTCTTGGCCATGCGTACGATGAAGTAGATGCAAAGGTCATTGAGGAAGTGAAGAACGGCGTGTTGTTCGCAATGACCGGAGAACTCGAAATCGAGGTTGCTGAGTTGATCGTGGAAATGTGCCCGGCTGTAGATATGGTTCGATTCGCTTGTTCAGGCACGGAAGCAACAATGCATGCCATCCGCGTAGCGCGCGCATTCACTGGACGAGAAATCATTTTGAAGTTTGAAGGGAATTATCACGGTTTCCACGATCACACGTTATGGTCCACGTATGCGCCGGTGGAAGCCTATGGCAATCGTCGAAATCCGATTCCAGTGCAGGCATCTTCGGGGATTCCCCAATCCATGGGCGAATTTGTGATTACATTGTCTTTCAATGATTTTGAAGGATTTGAACGCATGATGCGTTCGTATGGGGATCAAATCGCGGCGGTTATCACCGAACCGTGTCAGGGAAATTGCGGAGCGATTGAACCGCAGGCTGGCTTCCTGGAATTGATTCGGAAAAAGACCGAAGAATATGGCGTCGTTTTTATTTTGGATGAAGTCAAGACCGGCTTCCGTATTGCGAATGGCGGCGCGCAGGAAAACTATCGCATCAAACCAGACCTGGCGACGTATGCCAAAGCTTTGGGCAACGGCTACCCGATTGCGGCGTTCGGAGGCAGACGCGAGATCATGTCAATTATCGGACACGGAGTCTCGCAAGGCGGGACGTACACCAATAACAAGCCGGGAATTGCCGGAGCTTATGCCACTTTGAAGTTACTCAAGACAAAACCGATTTTAGAATCAATTCAAAAACGCGGCAAGCGGTTAATGGACGGGTTGAAAGATATTTTTGAAGATAACAATATTCCGGTGGCGATGAGTGGTTATCCGGCGATGTTCTCCTTTGCTCTTGGTGTTGAAGCCGTTACCTGTCAGCGCGATTGGGATGACAGCGATAAAAAGATGTATATCAAGCTGATCGAGATGGCAATTGAACGCGGCGTCATGCCGGATCATGACGCGCGTGAGCCGTGGTTCCTGTGTTACTCGCACACGGACGCCGATATTGATGAGACTTTAAATGTCTATGCTGACATTGTCAAGAAAGTGAAATCGTAGCTCTTGAAACGTCGAATGCCCAGATGTGTTCGATGTATTACTATTGATTTGGAGGCAGAATGACTAAAGTTACACAAGGAACAAAGAAGGGTCTGACCGCAAAAGAAATCGTGGACATGAACAAAGAATATACGTTTTATTCCTGGTCGGTGCAGGGACAAATGAATCCGATCCCGGTCGTCAGGGCCGACGGCGTTTATTTCTGGGATGCCGATGGCAAACGTTATTTGGATTTTGCTTCGCAATTGGTGAATACCAATGTCGGGCATCAGAATCCGAAAGTGGTGAAGGCCATTCAAGATCAAGCCGTACAATTAACTTTCGTGGCGCCGGGCATGGCCACCGAGCCGCGCGGTTTGCTTGGCAAGAAATTATCGGAGATCACGCCCGGCGATTTGAAGAAAACGTTCTTCACGCTTGGTGGCGCAGAAGCCAACGAGAACGCTGTCAAGATTGCGCGCTTCTATACGGGCCGGCATAAGATTTTGGCGCGCTATCGCTCGTATCACGGCGCGACGCATGGTGCGATTGCATTGACCGGCGATTATCGTCGTCTTCCAGTGGATCACGCGATGACGGGTGTGGTTCATTTTCTCGATCCATATTGCTATCGCTGCCCATTTGGCTGGACGCGTGAAACCTGCCATCGGGAATGTATCAGCCATGTTGAAGAAGTGATTCAGTATGAAGGTCCGGATCAGATTGCGGCGATCATCATGGAAGGCGTAACTGGCTCGAATGGCTTGATCGTTCCGCCGGATGATTATTGGCCGCGTCTGCGTGAGATGTGCGACAAATATGGAATTTTGTTGATTTCAGATGAAGTCATGTCGGGGTGGGGCAGAACCGGTGAATGGTTCGCAGTAGATAATTGGAACGTTGTCCCCGACATTATCACCACTGCAAAGGGAATCACATCCGGTTACGTGCCGCTCGGCGCGGTGATTGTCCGCGAGAAGATTGCGAAATTCTTCGACGACAAATATTTGTATGCAGGCTTGACTTACAGTGGTCATGCATTAGCTTGTGCCGCGGCACTGGCAACAATTGAAGTTTATGAAGAAGAAAAGATTTTTGAAAACTCCAAGAAAGTTGGCAAGTATCTTGGCAAGCGGCTCGATGAATTGAAGGCCAGGCACCCAGCGATTGGCGATGTGCGCTATATCGGATTATTCTCCGGCATCGAGTTGGTCAAGAATCGTCAAACGAAAGAACCAATGGATTTAATGCTGCTCAAAAATTTCCTGATATCCAATGGCGTGTATGTTTTCAACTTCAAAAATATTTTGTTTGTTGTGCCGCCGCTCATCATCAATGAAAAGCAGCTCGATGAAGGTTTGAATTTAATTGATGAAGGTTTGTTTGAGTTCATGGATAAGATGGTTAATTAATTTGTAGGGACAAAGCGACGCTGTGTCCCTACAGGAGATTCTTTATGCAAAAGATTTTGAATTCTGTTAATGGCGAATGGATCGAACCGGAGGTTAAAGAATATTTTGATGTGATCAATCCCGCAACGGGGGAATTGATGGCGCGAACGCCGCTTTGCGGATTTGACGAAGTGGACTCTGCTGCGAAGGCTGCGGCCGCCGCGTTTCCGGACTGGAGACGGACTCCCGTTCAAGATCGGATTCAATGTCTCTTCAAGTTGCGCGACCTGCTCAAAGTCAACCTGGATGAGATTGCCCGCACGATCACGGATGAAGCGGGCAAAACATTTGAAGAATCCAAAGCGGAAATGGTGCGCGCCATCGAGAATGTGGAAGTCGCGTGCGGAATGCCGATGATGTCGAAGGGTGAGATTGTGGAGGATATCGCGCCCGGCCTCGATGAGATCATGCTTCGCCAGCCAATAGGCGTATGCGCTACCGTAGCGCCATTCAATTTTCCTGGCATGATTCCATTTTGGTACATGCCCTATGCAATCGCGGCGGGAAACACATACATCGTGAAGCCTTCAGAAAAAGTGCCGATGACGATGCAATTGGTTTTCAAACTCATCGAGCAGATTGGTTTGCCAAAAGGTGTAGTCAATATGGTCAATGGTGCGAAGAATTCGGTGGATGCAATTCTTGAACATCCAATTATTCGCGCTGTGACTTTTGTTGGTTCAACGGCAACGGCGAAATATCTCTATAACAAAGCGTCTGCAAATGGAAAACGCGTTCAGGCGCAAGGCGGAGCGAAAAATCCTGTGATCATTTTGCCCGATGCAGATATGGATATGGCGACCAAGATCATTGCTGACTCAGCTTTCGGTTGCGCAGGGCAACGATGTCTGGCGGTTTCGCTGGTGGTGACGGTTGCGGACGCCCGAAACACATTCACGGAAATGATTTGCGATGCGGCGGCCTCGCGCGTGGTCGGTTATGGACTTGACTCTGGCGTTCAAATGGGGCCGGTTATTAGTGCTGTAAGTAAACAACGCGTTGAACAATTGATTGGAGTTGGCGCAAAGGAAGGCGCGTCGATTCCGGTGGATGGACGCGGGGCAGTGGTGAAACGCTATGAACGTGGATCATTTGTCAGACCGACGATCCTCTCCAATGTCCAGCGCGGAAGCGAAATTGCGCGCACTGAAATTTTCGGACCGGTGCTAAGTCTCATGCACGTCAACACTGTTGACGAGGCTATCGAGTTGGTTAATAGTGGAACGTATGGGAATCAAGCGAGTTTGTTCACATCGAGCGGTTCCGCTGCGCGTAAGTTCCGTTATGAAGCCGAAGCAGGCAACATCGGAATCAATATCGGTGTTGCCGCGCCGATGGCGTTCTTCCCTTTCAGTGGATGGAAAGATTCGTTCTTTGGCGATATGCATGGTCAAGGCATGGACGCGGTGGAGTTCTTCACGCAGAAAAAAGTTGTGGTGGAGCGTTGGCCGAAAGAATGGAGCAGAAAATTTTAGTTAGGGAGCAGTCGCACAAAATGCTCACGTAATTTTGGTAAATTTATGGGAAAATAGTAACTGAATATCACTATTGGATCATCGGAGGAGCCTGTCGATGAGCGAGTTTGCAATTGAATTGCATGACGTTGTCAAGAAATTTGTCACACCTGAGGGGAGTGAGTTAGCGGCTGTCAATCATGTCACTATGCAAATTAATAACGGCGAATTCTTTTCTATGCTAGGCCCTTCGGGATGTGGAAAGACCACATCCCTTCGTATGATTGCAGGGTTTGAATGGCCAACGGAGGGCGAAGTCTATATTGACGATGAAGCTCAGGGACATAAGCCTCCTTTCCTGCGTCCCGTCAATACTGTCTTCCAGAGCTATGCTTTATTCCAACACATGACCGTCTTCCAAAACGTGGCATTCGGCCTTGAAATGGAACATACTTCCCAAGACGATATTAAACGGCGCGTGGGTGAAGCGCTGAAGATGGTGCGCTTGACCGGCATGGATCGACGTTATCCTAAACAACTTTCCGGCGGACAACAACAACGCGTGGCGCTAGCGCGGTCGCTGGTTAAGCGGCCGAAAGTTCTTCTCTTGGACGAACCACTGGGCGCGCTGGATTTGAAGCTGCGTAAAGAAATGCAACTTGAACTGAAGTCCCTGCAAAAAGAAGTGGGCATCACTTTTATTTATGTGACGCATGACCAGGGCGAAGCTTTGACCATGTCTGATCGCATTGCGGTGATGAATTTTGGCAAGGTTTTGCAAATGGGACCGGCGATTGAAATTTATGAACGTCCCGCAAATCGCTTCGTTGCCGAGTTCATCGGTGAATCGAATTTTCTAGATGGCAAAGTCAAATCAGTTAAGGGAGATCAGGCTGTTGTTTATGTTTCGGCCTGGGAGCAGGAATTAGCGGGACTCATTACCAGCAAGGTGAACGTTGGAGATGATGTGGCCATCTCCATTCGTCCAGAAAAGATTCGACTTTCGGATAAATCTGCATCCGATGGAAGCGGGCTGGATGCTACTGTTGTAAATAGCACATACATCGGTTCCGATACACACCTTTATCTTGATGTGCACGGCCAGCGTATGAAAGTATGGGAACAAAATCGCGTCTCCACTCTTGACCCACGTGCCTATTATCAAACAGGGCAAAAGGTTCAGCTGAGCCTGATGCCGGAAAATACTCTCGTTTTGCCAAAGGATTAGCCATGCTCAAACGGTTGCGCGAGAACAAATCCACACAAGGCACTCTGCTGATCATTCCGACGCTGATTTTCATGATCGGGATGTTGATTATTCCGCTGTTATTGACATTAGTTGTTAGCTTTGGACAACGTAGCGCTGATGGTGGCGTGATCTACACTTTTACTTTAAATAATTATATTCGCCTGCTGGGATTCACCACCGATTGCCCGCCCGGCATCCAAACCTGTTTTACTTCTCTATACCTGGAAATTTTATGGCGATCCCTTGTTTTGGGATTCAACACCACGGTATTGGATATTCTATTGGCATTTCCACTGGCTTATTTCATTGCTAGAGTTCATCCCAGATGGCGGGACACATTGATGTTCCTGGTGCTGGTTCCAATGTGGACGAACTTTGTTATTCGTGTCTACGCCTGGATGATGATCCTTCGCGATCAAGGTGTGATTAATTCTTTGCTTGGATGGTTGGCCGGATTGGTTCATGTCCCGTTCAAGCCGCTCGGAATGCTTTATACACCTGGCGCGGTGCTGGTGGGGATGGTGTATGAGTTCCTTCCTTTTATGATTTTGCCAATCTATACTTCCCTCGAAAAAATTGATAATTCACTTTACGAAGCCGCCGCCGATTTGGGCGCATCACCATTCCGCACCTTTCTGCGTGTGACTTTGCCTCTTTCCATGCCTGGCGTAGTGGCCGGGACGATTTTGGTTTTCATCCCGGTGATGGGAACGTTCATCGTATCCGACCTTTTGGGCGGCGCACAGGTGATTTTGATCGGCAACTTGATCCAGCGCCAGTTCCTCGACGCGCGCGATCCGACCTTCGGCTCGGCAGCCTCTTTGGTGTTGATGATTTTGACGATTATCGTCACCTACTTCTATACCCACAAATTTGGATTTGGCGAGGAGATCGTAGCATGAATCCACATCGCCGTTCTCCATGGATTGTCGCCTCCACAATCTTGGTGTTTTTCTTTTTGTATGCGCCCATTGCTGTATTGATGATTTTCTCGTTCAACGCTTCCAGGATCAGCCCGTTGTTCACAGGCGTTATTACCAAATTCGGCCCTTTCCTGCTGGTGAACGGAAACGTGATCCAAAGCCCATGCGGACCTTTCCACTGGTTTTGCGAGCTTTCCAAAAACACGGAAGTTTTGAATGCGGCCCGCAACACTCTGACGGTCGCGTTTACTGCCACCATTGTCTCGACGGTAATCGGCACGATGGCCGCTCTTGCTCTCCAGCGATATAACTTCCGGCTCCGGACTTTTTCGCAGGTCTCGCTTTACATTCCCGTCGTCATCCCCGAGGTTGTTATGGGTATAACGATTCTGGTGATGTTCAGCCAGTTGTTCACCTTTCTCAACAACTCTCTGCATTTCGCTGGAGATTCACAGCTTGCGCTTGGATTGTGGACAGTGATCCTCGCCCACATATCGTTCATGATTCCTTTTGTAACTTTGGTGGTGCAGGCGCGTTTGCAGGGGCTTGACAAATCCTACGAGGAAGCGGCCATGGATCTCGGAGCCAACGAGTGGATTACTTTTCAGCGTGTGACATTTCCAATGATTCTCCCCGGCATCCTTTCAGGCGCATTACTGGCTTTTACACTTTCCATTGACGACTTTATTATCACCTTTTTCACGAACGGACCCGGCTCGACCACACTCCCAATTTATGTTTATGGACTTTTGCGCCGCGTGATCACTCCGCAATTGAATGCCCTCTCCACGGTTTGGATTTTAATAGTTCTGACTGTGGTTTTCCTGATTCGTCGCGTGGAAGGCCGTCAGAATTAACCGGCTTCGGTCTGAATCAAATCGGAACGTGTAAGATTAACCATCTTTCCTAAAGGAGGAAGAGACCAAAATGAAAAGTACGCTTCTTTTTAAACTGTCAGCTGTAATACTGGCATTTGGTGTCCTATTGACAGCATGTGGTGGCGGCCAAACGGTTTCTGCCACTCAGGCGCCAGTTGCAACAACGGAGCCTCCTGCAGCCCAGCCACCCGCGGCGACTCAATCATCCTCTTCACCACAAGCTCCCACGGCCGCAGCTCCAATGCCGACCTACGCACCTCCGGCGTTTACTTCGCAACCGAGCGGTAAATCAGCATCAGATGGGTTTAATTGTCCGGAGCCAAACCCGCGTATGCCAGTTACTTCGAAGGAATTGAACCTCTTCGTGTGGACTACCTATGTTCCTCAGGATTTCTTTGAGTGCTTCGAAAAGGTTTATGGGATCAGCATCAACTACGATGAATATTCCAACAACGAAGATATGATCGCCAAGGTTTCATCCGGAGCTAATTCCTACGATCTCGTCCAGCCGACGGATTACGCGGCGGCCTTGATGATTCATCAGGGAATGCTCCAGAAGCTGGATCATAGCCAATTGTCCGTGCTTGCTAACTTCGATCCCGGTTCTTTGAATCTGCCTTATGATCCGGGGAATCAGTATACGATTCCGTATGAGGATGGCCTTGATGCGATCGTGGTCAATACGGCGGCAGTGAAGGATGTGCCTAAATCCTGGGCTGACCTATGGAAGCCCGAATATCAGGGCCAGATGGTTTTCGCGGATGATTCGCGCGACGTAATTGGACTGACCTTGTTGACCCTTGGCTTTGATGTTAATACTACAGATAAATCCCAACTCGATCAAGCCAAACAGAAATTGGCTCAATTGACACCCGGCATCAAAAAGTATGATAGTGATAGCCCACATAGCGACTTGATCGCTGGCGATGTAAACCTCGGTGAAACATGGACCGGCGAGGCTTTCATGGCTCAGCAGGCTTTGCCTTCCATTCAGTTTATCTATCCAACGGAAGGCTCCATTATCTGGCAGGATAACTGGGCTATGCTTAAGAATGCTCGTCACCCGGATGCGGCTTATGCCTGGCTGAATTACACCAATCAACCCGATATGTTCTGGATGATGTTGACGAATTATATGTACACCAATCCGAACGTTGCGGCTCTGGCGTATTCCAAGGGTAACTCCATGCCGGTAACCGACATCAATGGCAACTCCATCACGCTGGGTAATGTGTACAACACATACATCAATTCGCCGATTACCAATCCGCCGCTTAGCGCGATCCAAGCCGCTCATCGCATTGACGATGTGGGCGCGTTGACGCCACTGTACGACCAGATTTGGACAGAAGTGAAATCCGGCCAGTAAAGGATTCTTCTTTAGATGTTGAACGCTCGGCTAATTGGAATAGCCGAGCGTTTTTTATTTTGGGTGATTGCCCTTTGTGGGCAAGGAATAGCTGATATATCAGGATATGGAGCAGGTTACTGGAGGCTCACGTGGACGCCGTGGAGCTCATGTGGACTTACTGTGGTGCTACCGTGGACTCACGATGGAGCTATTGAATTTTGAAAAAGGTAAGTCGTAATCATAAGGTCCACTTCACGGGTGAATGGTTGAGACAGGCCCGTAATCGCTTTTGGGAATTGCGGGTTCGAGCAATCCCGGCAAAGACATTCTCCTGAAGTTCATCACGATTATGAGGCGCTGTGCCAGCTGTATATTCGTTGACTTGGGTCCACACGTATTCCTGCGGATTAAGCTCCGGAGCTGCTACGGGAAAATAAAAAACATGCAATCGTTCTTGCTCGGCCATGAACTCCTGGACCATCTTGCGCTTACAAAGCGACAGCTCCTTCGTCGTGGATGGGATGACGATCAATCACCAGCACCAAAGGTCCGGACACGATCCGCAGGAGTTGTTGCACAAAGGCGATCACCTCTTTTCCGGTCAGAGAATGCCAGTACGACTGAATACTCAATTTTATCCTTCTGCCCTTCGGCGAAATCAGCAACGCACCCAACAGATTGAGACGCTCGTTATGGGCGATGCTGGTCCGTCGCTTAGGGGTTTGGCCTCGTCGGGACCAGGTACGCTTCAGCGGCGAGACCAGCGTGAAGCCGCTTTCATCTTCCAGAACGAGGGTCGCGCCCAATTGCCGGGACTTTTTTTATCCTGGGCAAATCTTCCCGCTTCCACCGTTCTACCTCTACCTCATCCCGCTGCAGCGGCACTCGCTGAGGCCGCTGGTTGCTCCATCCCATTCGCTGCATCACGTGCCAAACGGCGCTCGGTGTGTAACGGACTTCAAACCGCTCCCAGATCACATGCGCAATCCGGTCTAGGGTCCAGTAATCTTCGGCGTACCCGAAGGCGTAGGCCCCACGATCCAGCGCTTTTTCCAGCCGTTTCACCTGTTTCGCCGATAGTTTCCGCGGCCGCCCCGGCGGTCGAGCCGCCTTCTTCCTGGGGTGCTTCACTTCATACTTCCACCGTTGAACCGCCCGCACGGTTACGTTCAACAGCTCTGCAACTGCCCGGGTCTTCTTACCCTGTTCGAGCAAGGCCAGCCCGCGTTGCCGGATCACGGCCAGTTGTGCATCTGTTCCTTTTCGTCTCATGCCCCTATTATGACACAATCTACGACTATCGTTATTCAAAACTCAATAAGTGGGAGAGTCAAGCTCCCATTTTGTGCATCAAAAACTCTTTATTTGTGATGATTATTTATAGAATATTTGACTTTAATGCAGGATCGGTATAGAATTGGCCTGTGAGCAGAAAAATCGTTACAGAAAAGGTGATTTCCCTGGATGAAATTGACCAGCGCATTTTGGACGCCATGCGGAAGGATGGGCGCGCGGCCTTTGCTCAAATTGCCGCGAAGCTCAAAGTCTCGCCCGGCATGATTCGCCAGCGATATAACCGTCTGGTCGACACAGGTTTGCTCAAAGTCGTCGCTATTTCCAATCCGCTGCAGCGCGGATTCAAAACCATGGCATTGATCGGTATTCGTACTGATGGTAATAGGATGCTGGATGTCGCGGATGCAATTTCTAAATTGAAAGAAGTGGTTTATCTAGTGGTCGTCAGCGGACGATTCGACATTATGGCGGAAGTAATATGCCGAGATCACGAAGATTTGTTAAATTTCATTACGGAAAAATTGTACGCGATTGATGGCGTTCGGGAATCGGAAACCTTCATGCATTTGAAGATTGTCAAGGAGATATATTTTTAGTTAGTTGTCATTGCGATTATGGAAATACCCGCTTGAGGTCCAGGAATGAAGCGGCAAAAAACTCGTCCGCACCCGCATAAGGTCGGGTAGCGGAGCCAATCGAAAGGAATTATGAAAGTCTTGTTGGTCGGCGTAGGCGGCGTGGGAGAAGCCATTGCCGCGATTGCGAAAGAACGTCTATGGGTGGAGCAAATTGTGCTGGCAGATTACAACCAAGCGCGCGCAGAAGAAGTCCAGAAAAAATTAGGCGATCCAAAACGTTTTCCCGCCGAGTTCATTGATGCAGGCAAGCAAGAAAGCATCGAAGAATTCGCAAGGAAATACGGCGTTGATCTCATCATGAACGCGGTGGATCCAACTTTCAACGAGAAGATCTTCGATGCGGCATATAACGTCGGCGCCATGTACATGGATATGGCGATGACTCTTTCGGAGCCGAATCCAACAGATCCATTCCACAAACCGGGCGTCAAGCTGGGTGATTATCAATTTGCGAAGAGCAAGGATTGGGAGGCGAAGGGCCTGCTCGCCATCCTCGGCCTTGGCGTGGAGCCTGGCATGGCTGATGTGTTCGCACGCTATGCCCAAGACTATCTCTTTGATGAGATCGAAGAGATTGGCGTCCGCGATGGATCGAATATTTCCATTGACGGATATGAGTTTGCACCGAACTTTTCCATTTGGACAACCATTGAGGAATGTCTCAATCCGCCCGTGATCTATGAAGATAAAAAAGGCTGGTTCACCACCGAGCCGTTCTCTGAACCTGAAATGTTTGACTTTCCTGAGATTGGCAAAGTGGAAGTGGTCAATGTAGAACATGAAGAGGTTCTGTTGGTGCCACGTTGGGTGAAGGCAAAACGAGTCACATTCAAATATGGATTGGGCAACCAGTTCATCGGCGTGCTGAAGACGCTTCATATGCTTGGGCTGGATAAGAAGAACAAGATTAAAGTCAAGGGTATGGAAGTCGCGCCGCGCGATGTGGTCGCGGCGAGTTTGCCCGATCCGGCCCACTTGGGTCACAAGATGCATGGCAAGACCTGCGCGGGAACGTGGGTCAAAGGAATCAAAGATGGCCATCCTCGCGAAGTCTATTTGTATCAAGTTGCGGATAACGCTGAGTGCATGAAACGTTGGGGTTGTCAGGCTGTGGTGGCGCAGACGGCGTTCAGCGCCGTCATCGGCTGGGATTTGATCGAGCATGGTCAATGGAAAAGTGCGGGGGTGCTGGGTCCCGAAGCGTTCGATCCGATTCCATTTATGGACAAAATGGCAGAATATGAATTCCCATATGGCATCAAAGAGATGATAAAAGAAACGGCATAATAGGTTTTGATGATTAAGTGACAGTCACTTTCAAAGTGACTGTCACTTAATTTATGAGTAATTTTTAACGTTGCTTTCATTCCAATCACTTTCAAGTACAATGAAAAGATGTGACATTAAAAAGTAAAAACTGATGGAAAATACGAGGACGCTATGAGAACAATCACTCTGGAAGAACATTTTGTAAGCCCGTCGTTTTTGGAAGGTCCGGGGAAGGGATTGAAAGAACAGGCTAAAAACCCTGAAAGTTATATGGGCAAAATATCTGAACAATTGCGTGATCTTGGGGATAAAAGAATCGCTGAGATGAATGCCGCAGGCATCGATGTGCAAGTCTTATCTCTCAACTCTCCGGGCGTGGAGCAACTGGATGTGGAGGAAGCAAGAAAGATTGCCAGCGAAACGAATGACTTTCTGGCAGATGCAGTAAAGAGTCATCCCCAACGTTTTGCTGGGTTTGCAATATTGCCGACTGCTGATCCAAAAGCCGCAGCCACCGAGCTGGAACGCACCGTACGGGATTATCATTTCAAGGGAGCCATCATCAATGGTCACGTCCAAGGACGCTACCTTGATAATAAGTTTTTCTGGCCAATTTTGGAGCGAGCTCAAGCGCTTGACGTCCCGTTCTATCTTCACCCCACGCAGCCTCCCCAGGCTGTGATTGATGCTTCCTATTCGGGCTTTGATCCGGCGGTCACCAATATGCTGATCGGCGCAGGCTGGGGCTGGCATATTGAAACAGCGGTTCATGTGATTCGCCTCATTCTTGGCGGCGTCTTCGATCAGTATCCCAGACTGCAATTCATCATTGGTCACTTGGGGGAGACACTTCCCTTTATGATGCAAAGACTTGATCGCATTATGAACGTGGAAACGACGAAGCTCAAGCGACCGATCAGCGCCTATCTTCGGGAAAATATTCATTATACGTTTAGTGGATTCAATTACACATCGGTGTTTCTCAATTTGTTATTGGAAGTAGGCGCGGATCGAATCATGTTTTCTGTGGATTATCCTTACGCATCCATGGCACAAGGGCGAGATTTCTTAAATAAGCTACCGGTCAGCACTGCCGATAAAGAGCGAATTGCACACGGAAACGCGGAAAGTCTTTTGAAAATTTAGCGGTTTAAAATAGCTCCGAACCATTAGTGTAAACAGCTTTCGTTTTCGGAAAATTGGATTTGCCGATTGCTGTGTCCGTTCATATAATAGGGAAAATCTGACTTATTACAGGAGGACGCCATGCCATTCGGTTATAACGGAAAAATTCTGCATGTGGACTTGACCAACGGTACGTTGACGGTTGAGGAACCACCCGAATCTTTTTATCGCAAATATATGGGTGGCTCGGCGATGGGCTTATATTACATCCTGAAAGAAATGCCTAAAGGTACGGATGCGCTCAATCCCGATAATGTGCTGACGTTGATGTGCGGCGTGACCACCGGCGCCGCGATCTCCGGACAAAGCCGCATCAACGCCAACGCCAAATCACCGATCAGCGGCGGAATCGGCGATTCGCAGGGCGGCGGATATTTTCCCGCGGAGTTGAAGTTTGCGGGTTTTGATGGAATCGTGATCAAAGGCAAATCATCCAAGCCGGTTTATCTCACGATCATAGATGGCAAGTCTGAACTTCATGACGCTTCACATTTGATGGGCAAGATCACCGGGGAAGTGGATGAAATTCTCAAGAAGGAACTTGGCGACGATAAAATTGAGACTCTTCAACATGGTCCCGCCGCCGAACGAGGCGTGTTGTTCTCTTCCATGTTGAGCATGTCCAATCGCAACAATGGCCGCACCGGAATGGGGCTTGTGATGGCCTCCAAGAATCTGAAAGCGGTAGTGGTTCGGGGCAGGAAGAAAGTTGAATTGGCTGACCCGAAGTGTCTCACTGCGTTGAATCGCGCCGGTCCAAAGGTAATGCCAAATAATCCGGACGTGGATGGCACCGGCAAATACGGAACCGCTGCGGTAGTTATGGTACAGAATACCATGGGCACACTCCCCACGCGCAATTATAGTGAGGGCCAATTTGAAAATCCTGAACCGATCAGCGGTGAGAAAATGGCCGAGACGGTTTTGAAACAGCGCGACACTTGTTTTGCATGTGTCGTGCGTTGCAAGCGCGTGGTCGAGATCAAAGATGGCCCGTATAAAGTGGATCCGTATTATGGCGGGCCGGAATATGAGACCATCGGCACTTTCGGTTCATATTGCGGGATCAGCAATTTAGCTGCAATTGCGCGTGCGAGTCAGATCTGCAATGAAAACGGAGTGGATACCATAGCCGGCGGCGCAACAATTGCCTTTGCGATGGAGTGTTATGAAAAAGGTATCATCACTAAGGAACAAACCAATGGCATTGACTTAAAATTTGGTGATGCGGATGCGATGTTGGCCGCGCTCGATGCGATTGTAAAAGTTGAAGGACCGTTGGGGAAAGCCTTATCACAAGGCTCAGAGCGCGCCGCGCAGGTGTGGGGCAATGGTGCGGATGAATGTCTCATCACCGTCAAAGGTGCGGAAGCGCCCGCACACATGCCACAAGCCAAACGAAGTCTTGCTTTGATCTATGCCGTCAATCCCTTTGGCGCGGATCACCAATCCAGCGAGCATGATTGGATGATCGAAGAGGGCATGGCGTCCGATCTTTATATGGGACGGCTTGCGATGATGGGCATGCCGAATCGCCTCGCGCCGCTTTCGCTTGGCCCCGACAAAGTAAAGTTTGCTTTTCTAACCGAAGTCTTTTACTCGATCCTCGATACGGTTGAACTTTGTCAGTTTGTTTGGGGTCCGGCGTGGACGCTTTATGGTCCAAAAGAAACAGTGGACTTCGTCAAGGCGGTGACGGGCTGGAATGTTACGCTGGATGAGTTAATGCAAGTCGGAATGCGCCGCTTGAATCTTTTGCGAATGTTCAACGCCCGCGAAGGATTTGATCGCACTCAGGATAAACTGCCAAAGAAATTCTTCAAAGCTTTGAAAGGAACTGGTCCCACGGCGGGCATCGCTCTGACTCACGAGGAAATTCAATCCGCTATTGATGAATATTACAAGCTGGCAGGTTGGACGCCAAACGGAATTCCGACAGCTGAAACGTTGAAGAAATTGGATATCGCTTGGGTGGCATAGACTCAGTAGATTCCAATTTTGACATTGGGTGGGTCGACAAGCGCGACGGCTGAGTAAATGGTTTCGACCGCGCGGGACAGAAAGCGTAACATGCGATCTTCGCGAAAGTATTGGTAAGCGACACGTCGAGGGCCGCGTCCACGGATGCGCAGATAGGTCCAATGCAAGGCGATGCGGATATTGTGGAGTAGTAAGGCCAAGCCCATGAACAGGAAGCGCAAGGCGGCATTGTGCGAAGTAGTTCGGGCACGAGCTTTCTCCATCATCCTGTAGCTGCTTTCAATTCCGAAACGGCGTCGATACAATTTGCGAACCTTTCGGATCGAGAGCTCAGGCAGGTGGAGCAAGACATAGACCAGCCACTGAGCTTTGGGAGGACCGTGGCGGCGTTTTGCGAAGGTGCGGACCATACCCACCGGGACAGTGAGCTCGCCGTGGAGGGGGCTGTGAAAAGTATATTCGGTCTGGTAGCTGCCTCGGCCTTGACACAAGGCTCGCAGGCCTCCTCGCTTGCCGCGCAAAGGAGCCGCCATAATCACCGGTAGCCCAACTTGAGCCTGCAGGTATCTTAGGATCGGGATGGAGCAGAAGCCTTTATCCAGATAGAGACGCTTATAGGCAATGCCCAGAGCTTCTACCCGCTGCAATAAGTGCTGTAAAATGCTCAACAGGTCCTTTTTCGGGTTGACAAACTCCACCGCCAGGGTCATGCGTACTCCGTGACGAAGGATATAGGCGCTGGCGCAGCGATAAAAATGGCTCGTGCCATCCCGGGCCTCGCCGCCACAAACCCAATTGTCCGCATCTTCTTTGTCGTACTTACCGTAGTAGGGCTCCTCATGCAAGTCACAGGCAATTTCCTGCAGATGATCTCGCAACCAAAATGGTAGCTGGCTGGCTAACGCCGCATTGCACTCTTTTTGCAGCGCTTTGATCTTCCCCGCGGTCAATTGTTGGTTGAGATAGAGCCGGACTGTATTACTGTCTGGAGCCTCCAACAAATCACTGCACGTCGACTCGATCGTACTCTGCCGTGCGCATACCGCCACCAATACCTGCCATAAATCCCGCGTTTGGCAGCAGTAGCCTTCGGCCGAAAGATCAAAATACTGCTCTAGCACTCCGATGGTAGAATCCAACGTACTGCGGTCGGTCAACCTGACCGTCTGCTCTAGGGTGAACTTGTCCATGGCACTTCCTCCTTGCCCAGTTGGAAGTATGCCACGACAAGTTCACCCTTTCAAGCCAAATTGGAATCTACTGAG
>Ga0209039_10000209_pt1 | contig 54306 bp, 48 predicted proteins | sample BogFormECP12_OM1_FD_188238 | JGI IMG/M metagenome (GOLD analysis project Ga0209039, IMG submission 188238) | Bog forest soil microbial communities from Calvert Island, British Columbia, Canada - ECP12_OM1 (SPAdes) (version 2) | ecosystem: Environmental > Aquatic > Freshwater > Wetlands > Bog ...
AGGTCTCCTCGTTGCGCAGGATGGCCTCGACGTACTCGCGGGTCTCGGTGAATGGAATGGATTCCACAAACTCGTCGATGCCGCTGTAGGGGCCTGCAGACTGCCAGTCCACAACCCGGTCGTCGCCCGCGTCGTAGGCCGCCAAGGCATACTCCGTCACGCCGCCGAACTTGTCCACGGTCTTGCGCAGGTAGCGCGTGCCCAGGCGTATGTTGGTGGCCGGGTCAAGCAGGTGAAAGGTCTCGAAGTGGCTGATTCCCTCCTCGTGCGCTAATGCCTTGCCCACCGATGGCAGCAACTGCATCAGGCCGCAAGCATTCTTGGGAGAGATAGCCGAGGGGTTGAACTCTGACTCCTGACGAATCAGGGAAACCACCAGATAGGGGTCGAGGTTGTTCTTTGCCGACTCGGCCTGGATCGTTTCCCACCACGGCTCGGGAAAAAGTATCCGCCAGTACGCCAGCGGGATGGACTTAATGGAAGCCGTTGCGGCATAGGGCAGAGCCCGCTTGAGCACGCGCATGGCGCGAAAGGGCTCGTCATAGGAGGCATAGATTTGCGCCTCGGCCAGGGCGCTCCAGGAGGAGGAGTCGGGATCAGCGGCAATCTCCCGCGCGATGTAGTCGTTCAACCCTGCATTTGCCAGCAGCCGCGCCTTGGCCAGGTGTGGGCTGTCGGCGGGAAAGCTCTCCTCCAGGGGAGGCACGGAGGGAGCCTGCAAGCGATCCAGCTGCGGTTGTGCCACTGGTTGGGCATTGCCCAGCGCAGCCAGTCGTTCCCGGGCCATCTGAGCATAGAAGTAGTGCTGGTAAGCACGGACAATGGTGCGGTAATTGGCCGCCGCCTCTGCCGGCTTGTGATCCTGCGTCTCATAAAGCCTTCCCCGCCAATAGATGGCGGCAACCGTCTCTGCGGCGCCGGGATATAGCCGGATCTGCTCGTCGAACAGGCGCGAGGCGTCGGCGTAACGTCCCTGACGGTAGCTGAGCCAGCCGGCCCGCCAGTGTGCAGCTGGGGCATAGGCGTTCTCGGGAAAGTGGGTGGCAAGATAGCTGTAGTACTCGACCGCGGTCGGATACTCGCGGCGCAGCATGTACATGTTGCCGCTTGAGTAGAGTGCCTCCGCCAGCCACTGACTGCGGGGGAATTTCGCCTCCATCTGGGTAACCATCTGCTGCTGATAGTCCACGTCATTCCGGTTCCGGGCCAGTTCCATCAACAAATACAGCCGTCGCGCGCCGTTCTCGTCCCGGGTGTCGGCCAACGCCTCTACTTCGGCTGTGCTCAGCCGCTTCAGCTTCAGGTCGCAGGCAGCCGCGGCCACGGCGAATCCGTTGCGGGCCTGCGCATCCAGGCGGACGTCGCGGGCCAGGACGCGGTATTGTTCCGCGGCCTCCTCGTAGTGTCCGCCGTTGTAGTAGGCATTGCCCAGGCTGCGCAACTCTGCCGAGGTCAGGGTCGACTCGGCGCCCATAGCCGTCAGCTTGGCGCGCGCAATCTCCGCCTCGGGACTGAGCGGGTGGCCCAGCAACAGGCGCTTGAAGATCTCCTCTGCATCCCCGGTCCGCCCCAGCGCGAACACGACTTGTCCTTCCGCGAGTTTGTAGCCGGGACGGTTCGCGGCCTCTGTCTCTTCGGCGGCCGCCAGCGCCTGCCGGGCGCCAGCCACATCCTTCATGGCCAGCAGCACGTTGGCCTCCAGCTCCGGCGCCTCGTCGGCAAATATGCTGTCGGGATAGCGGCCTGTGAAGCCGTGCAGCAAGGCGTCGGCAGCGGCCTCGTTGCCCGCTTCATGGTTGGCCCGCGCGCCCAGAAAGTCTGCGTAGTCGGCCAGCTCCTGGCCGGCCTGGCGAGCCTGGCGAAACTCGGCAACCGCCTCCTCATAGCGCTTGTCCAGCAGATAAGCGTGGCCCAGCGCCAGATAGGCGGCTGCCGCCGCCTCGCCGTCGTGTTGATGCGCGTACTTGGTCACCCCAGCGTAAGCCGCCGGCGTGCGCATGGTGGCCAGTTGCTGGGCCATGGGGCGCAATTCGGTCGAGGCCACAAACGCCCGCTTGAGCAGCGCCATCCGCGCCGCCCTTGCAGCACTGGCGGCTCGCCCCACAGGCTTCTTCCTCTTCTTGCCCGCCTCGGCCGGTTTCTTTGTCTTTGTGACCTGGGCTGCAGCGGAGCCCGCCGGCTGCGTTGACGAATTGCCGGAGGTTTGAGCGGGAACAAGAGTTACCGCCATCAGCACGGCCAGCGGCACGGCCAGCCAGCGCGCTGGCCGCAGAATGGAATTCAAGGAAGTCGCAACACTCATGTTTTCACTCTAAGCTGCTTTCGCCAGCCGGTGTCCCACGGGAACCAGACGTGTTACCGCAAATTGCGCGAATCTGGCTCCAAGCACCCGTTCCGGTATTCCGGATGTCGAAACCCGCCTGTTTGGTTCCCCGCCCTGCCGTCCTTTACACTCATCTATTGCGGACCCAATGTGATCGCCGTCAAGCGGCCCCAAGGAATTCCGCAACCAACCCCCATGCCGGCCATCCAATCGATTGCAGGACAACTCGAGCCGCATCCCGATGTAGCCCTGGTCGACAGGGTGCGCGGCGGCGATGTCTCGGCCTACGATACGCTGGTCCGCAAGTACGACCGGCAGATCTTCCGCATTGCGCAGCACATTACGCAAAACCGCGAAGATGCTGAAGACGTGATGCAGGACGCGTTCCTCAAGGCGTATGAGAAGCTCGACCAGTTTCAGGGGAATTCGAAGTTTTACACATGGTTGGTTCGAATTGCAGTCAACGAAAGCCTGATGCGGCTGCGCAAGCGGCGCACCGGCAAGATGGTCTCGATCGACGAGGAGATCGAGACTGCGGAGGGCAGCGTCCCTCGCGACCTGGCCGACTGGGCTCCCGATCCGGAGCAGAACTACGGCCGGGCCGAACTCAACAGGATCCTGGAAAAGACCATCAAGGGGCTGCCCCCGGGGTTCAAAGTGGTGTTCGAACTGCGCGATGTGCAGGGACTTTCCACCGAAGACACCGCCGAAGCCCTTGGCCTGAGCATCCCCGCCGTCAAGTCGCGCCTCTTGCGCGCCCGGCTGCAACTGCGCGAACGTCTGAGCCGTTACTTTCACAGGAAGAAGGGAGTTGAAAAGTGACCTGCAAAGAGTTTCTCGCCCTTCTCGACGACCTGATCGACGATACGGTGACTACCGAAACGCGCTCAGAACTGCAAACCCACCTGGGCCACTGCGGGCACTGCGAGGTGATTCTCAACACCACCCGCAAGACCATTGAAATCTATCGTTCCCACGAGATTTACGACCTGCCCGCCAGCCTCCGCGAACGCCTCCACGCCGCCATCATGGCCCGTTGCAAGAAAGGCTGTTGACCTCTGGCACCCCACCCGCCGCATGATTTACCCTCAGAATCAGTATGAAACTCACATACACGCTTCTCGCTTCCGCCCTGGCCGCGGCCTTTGTCACTCCTGCGTGCGCCCAAACGTCTTCCAAACCGGCAGAAGAGATTCCCGACGCGCCACAGGCCACCGCCGCCGCCCTTGTCCATCCCAATGGGCCAACCGTAGTCATGGACACCTCGATGGGCCGCATCACCTGCCAGTTCTTTCAAAAGCAAGCGCCCAAAGCGGTGGCCAACTTCATCGGTCTGGCCGAGGGCACGAAGGACTGGACCGACCCCGCCACCAAAACCAAGCAGCACAACAAACGCTACTACGACGGCACCGTCTTCCATCGGGTCATTCCCGATTTCATGATCCAGGGCGGCGACCCCACTGGCACCGGCATGGGCGACCCCGGCTACGCCTTCGCGGACGAGTTCGACCCGAATCTGAACTTCGATCAGCCTGGCCGACTGGCCATGGCCAACTCCGGCCCCAACACCAACGGAAGTCAATTCTTCATCACCGAACAGGCATACGACTCGCTCAACCAGCACTACACTCTCTTCGGCCAGTGCGACGAGCCCAGCGTCCTGGTGGTAAAGACCATCGCCCGGGTGCAGCGCGACCGCAACGACAAGCCGCTCAGGCCGGTGGTGCTCAAGAAGGTGACCATCGTGCGCGAGGGCCGGCCGCTGCCGCCCTTACCGAACGCTGCGACGCACGCCGCTCCCAATCCGGCGTCGCCCGCCGCGCCCAAACCCTGATTCGCAAATTTACCCAGGAGTCTCAATGGCACTCGCAGCAGGAACCTACGCCGTCTTCTCGACCACCGAAGGCAAGATCACTGTCCGCCTCTTTGAGGCCGACGCGCCCATCACCGTCAAGAACTTCATCGAACTGGCCGAGGGCGCCAAAGAGTGGACCCACCCCGCCACCCGCGCCAAGTCCACCACCAAGCTCTACGACGGAACCATCTTCCACCGCGTCATTCCCGATTTCATGATCCAGGGCGGCGACCCGGCTGGCACCGGCATGGGTGGCCCCGGATACCGCTTTCAGGACGAGACCAAGGGCTCTCCGCACAAGTTCGACAAGCCCGGTAAACTGGCCATGGCCAACTCCGGCCCCAACACCAATGGCTGCCAGTTCTTCATCACCGTCGCCCCCACTCCCTGGCTCACCGGCAAGCACACCATCTTTGGCGATGTGGTTGAAGGCCAGGAGATTGTTGTGAAGATATCCAAAGTGCCCCGGAACCCGCAGGACAAGCCGAACAAGCCCGTGGTCCTCGAGTCGGTCGCTATCGAGCGCGTCAGCTAGAGCGGTTATCGAATCAATGGTCGGGAAGCCGCGCGGACTGCGCGGCTTCCTGGCTTTATGGCTCTGGTAAGTCAGCGCGAATGCGTCAGTGGCTGCTCCCCGGGCCCCACTGGATGCGCAGGCCCACGCGGACGTTCATCGGCAGGCTGGGATAACCGATGGGCGCGATGTGCTGCTCGCTGAGCAGGTTTTCTCCCTGGTTGTAGATGCTCAGCCACGGTAGCACACTATAGCTTACTCCCAGGTCGAGCTTTGCGTAGCCGTGATCGAGATTGCGGTTGGGCAGGAGCAAGCTGTTGGGGTTCGCGCCATACGCATAACCGCCCAAAAAGTCCGAATCGTCCGAGCGGCTGGCAAAGGCGGAGGTAAAGACTCCGGTCAGCCCTTTGGCCGCATAGCTGGCCGTGAAGAAACCCGTGTGCGGTGCGCGGCGGAAGGGGCGTGCGCCCTGAAGCGGTGAATCCACCCCGATGGGAATGCCGTTGGGAATGTCGTCGTAAGTCGGGACGGGGCCCAGCAGAGCCGCGTCGTCGTTGGCAAACGAGCGTTGCACCACCGCATCCAGGTAGGTGTAGCCCCCGCGCAGAAAGATGTTGCTGCCGATTCCGCTTTCCACGGTGGCCTCCACTCCAAGAGCCCGGTAGGCCTCTGTGTTGAGTGTCAGCTCATACGCCCCATTCGCCTGCAGAAACTGCTCCAGCTGGTTTTGCTGGGCAGGGGTGAGATTGGGCAACAGTTCCGGAATCAGATCGAGACCAACATACTCGATTTGGCGGCCGAACTCGTTGTGGAAGAAGCTGGTGCGGAAGACCACCTTCTCGCTGAAAAGCGCCTGCTCCACGCCGCCCTCGTAGGTACGGGCGTCAGGCGCGGCCAGCGGGGTGATGTGCAACTGCTGGATGGTGGATTGCCCGCCGTTGTTTTTCAGGAAGCTGTACAGCGAATAGAACTGGTCAGTCAGCGAGGGTTCCCGCACAGCATCTCCAAAGTTGAACAGGATACGCGTTCCCGAAAAAATGCCCGCCCGCGGACGCAAAGCATAATACGAAAGCCCGGCCCGCGGAGAGGTCTGCGTGCCGAACAGCGAGTAGCGCTCCAGGCTGCCGCCCAGCGTGTAAAAAAAGCGGCTCTTGTAATCGCCATGCACCGCGGCCAGATAGTCGTAGTTGGTTCGTTCCACCGGCGCGTAGTAGGAACTCCCCGGCTCGGCCCCGCGCTCGTCCTCGTAATGGAAACCGATCATCGCCGTCAGATGCGGCGTAAACCGGTAGTCGCCCTGATAGACGATCTGATCGCGATTCGAGACGATCTGGTAACCATTCGAGTAGGGCTCGTAGGTCCCGAAATAGTCCAGCAATGCCTGCCCGCTCACCGAATAGCCATTGGCCCCGGTGATGGTCACCGGTTTGCCAAAGCTGTCTCCGTAGGCATCGAAAGTGCCGCTTCCATCCTGCGCCCAAAGGTGATACTGCTCGCGCTTGCGGGTCAGGCCGTAGCGAATGCTGTTGTGAAAGTCCGCCGTGGTCTGGTTGTCGATCGATGCGCTCATGAAAATGTCCTGGTCCTTCTCCGTCGCATCATCCGTGACGTGATAGAAGTCCCACGCGTTGGGAACTCCAGTCGCATCCACTCCATAGTGCAGCGTGGCGCGAATCTGCGTGGTCCCGCTGAGCTGCCAGCCCACATTGGCCGCCGTGGTGGCCACGTGGTACTCATCCATCGGCAAGGCGTTCCCAGTCTGCAGCCAACTGAAGGCGCCCAGATAATCGAGTTTGTTGTGAGCGCCGGCCACTTCGAGTTCCTCGCGCGAGGTGTTGAAGTTGCCCGTATCGCTCTGCAACAGCAGCGAGGGAAAGCTGGTGGTGCCGTGCGGGGTGGTGAGGCTGACCACGCCGCTTTCCGCATCGGCCCCGTAAAGGCTGGAATTAGGCCCGCGATAAACCTCCGCGCTTTCGACGGCGGTGGTGGAGAGCGGCCCAAAGTCGAAGCGCCCGCCCAGGTCGCCGGCGCTCACCCCATCCACAAGAATCTTGTTTGAATCCGAATCGCCGCCGCGGACAAACAGCGCGGTTTGCGCGCCAAGCTGGCCGTCCTGTACCACAAACGTTCCAGGCATCAGCCGCAGCGCGCTCACAAAGTCATCACGAAGAGCCAGATCCAACGGGCCCAGCACGCTGGTGGCGGCGCTGGTTTGCGGCTGTGGCGTGGGGGTCCCGGTCGCGGTCACCACAATCGACTCTCGTACCCACTCCGGTTCAAGCACCACGTTGCGCTCGATGTTATCGAGCTGGCCACCGTAAAAGCCCGGCGTCTCCAACTGCCGGAAGCTCTTGGCCGAAACCACCAGGAAAAAGCGCCCAGTTGCCCCGGTCAGAATCTGAAAGCTGCCGTCGGCTGTGGAGACGGCGGTGGCAATCACTTTTCCGTTGCTGACCAGAACCACATTCGCTCCGGTGACCTTGGCGCCGGAGGCGTCGGTAACTACGCCGTGGATGGACGCAGCCGGGCACACCGCGCCGAACGCGCTAAGGAGAATGGCGGTGAAAATTGGGGGCAATGCGCGGCTCAGGCGAGTGCGCAGAAATGCGGAAATTGACATGATGACTCCTTCGTTCCCCTCGGAACGCAAGCGGGTTAAAAGCGCCGAGGACCGGTCTCCTGACTTGCGCCTTCTCCAGCCACCTTCCCAAAAGCACGCCCCAAAGGGTTTGCCTTCAGTGGTTTCCTCGGGCCGTCCGCGTTGCGCGGAACAGCCTTAGCTGAAATCCTGCCCTCATCCGGTGACCCAATACGACGGGCACCGGGGCAGGGGCGCTCACAGTTGCGGGGCAGTGGCGGAGTTTCACCGCCTTCCCGAGCATCCTGACGATTGCCGTGGTGAACTGCGCTGCCCCTCGAGGGAGCAGCCGGAATGTCATGGAACAATTTTCCATGACATCAACTTTTATAAACGGGCGCGGGGCGCGAAGTCAAAGCGCGCGAACTCAAATTTCGCGAAGCCGAACCCGCGAACTCAATGCGCACGCCCTGTTGGCCCTGCAGGCCAATGTCGAAAACCTGCGAAAGAAGCAGTGGTGACCCCGGGAAGACTCGAACTTCCGACACGCAGTTTAGGAAACTGCTGCTCTATCCACCTGAGCTACGGGGCCACTTTCCTATAAGGGTAGCATCAGACGAGTAACGCGTACACGCGCCGCGCCCATCGCATATTCCACCGCGCAAGCCCCCTATCTCCACCGGAAGATGCGCAGAGAAACCGCAAACGGCGCCACGAACCACGCCAGCAGAATCCCCACCGGAGCAATCATCTGTCCCAGGTTCATTCCTTGCAGCATGTTCCCGCGCATTGCATCAATAGCCGCCGTCAGCGGCAGCGCCCGCACCAGCGGTTGAATCACCGCCGGAAAGCGCGTCGCCGAAAAGAACACGCCCGACAAAATCCACATCGGGAGCATGACCAGATTCATCAGTCCTGAGGCAGCTTCCATGGTCCTGGCCCGCGAAGACACCAGCAGCCCCAGCGCCGAAAATGCCAGCGAAGTCAGCACGCACAGCAATCCCAACTGCCAGAGCGGCCCGCGAAACGGCACTCCAAAAACCAGCCGCGCAAAGCCCAGAAACACCGCAACCTCGATGATCAGCATCAGCAGGCGCGACAGCAGAAACGACGCCAGATACTGCCAGCGCGGCATCGGCGAAGCCACCATCCGCTTGAGCAGCTTCTTCTGCCGGGCTTCGACGATGGCAAAGCCCAGTCCCCACATCGCCGACCCCATCAGGTTCATGCCCAGCAGGCCCGGCACCACAAAGTCGATATACCGCGAGCCGGTCTCATGCACCAGCTGATTCCCGGCATGAACCGCCTCGCGCCGTCCCGCCGCCGTCTGAATCGCCTGATCGGCCACCAGACGCGCCGTCCGCGCATCGGGATTGGTGTCGTCGTACTTGTACGCCACTCCGTCTGGCTTTTGGATGGCCAGTAGCAGGATGCCTCCCGTGGCCAATGCATGAGTCCCGGCCGCCTCGTCCATCGTGGCCGCCGTCAGCTCCTTGTCCGCGGCCAGCGCCTGCGTCAGTTGCGGTGTCGTTGCGCCCACTTGCAGCACATCCGCAGGCCGGTTGCGGAAGGCAATCCCCAGCCCCACCGCCAGCAGAATCGGAAAGACGAATATCCAGAAGACCGCCTCCGGCTCGCGCAAAATCAGCTTGAAGCGCACCATCGTCAGTTGATAGAGGCTGCTCATCTCCAGCTTATTCATCGCGCAGATTCCTTCCCGTCAGCTTCACGAAGACGTCCTCCAGCGTGGCCGAGTGAGTGCGAAACTCGCTCAGGTGCAGCCCCTGGCCCCTGAGCGCGGCAAAGATGCGCGGGACAGCTACGTGCAACTCAGTGACGGAGAGCCGGTGCAGCCCTTCATCCATATGGAGCGACTGCACGCCGGAGATCGCCCTCAGCAGCTCCGCATCCACCACCGTGTGCCCCAGGTCCGGATTCTCGGACCTGGAAATTGCGGGTGCCCCAGGTCCGGATTCTCGGACCTGGGATTCGCTCGATGCGCCCACGGCAAACTCCACAATGTCTTCCCCGCCCAGAGTCGCAATCAGTTGCTGCGGAGTCCCCAGCGCAATCACGCGCCCGTGATCCATGATTGCCACCCGGTTGCACAGCCGCTCCGCCTCCTCCATGTAGTGCGTGGTCAGGATGATCGTGCGCCCCGTCTGTTTCAGCCTGTCCACCAGGTCCCACACGTGCCGCCGCGCCTGCGGATCGAGTCCCGTCGTCGGTTCATCCAGAAACAGCAGCTCCGGGTCGCCCACCAGCGCCGTCGCCATCGCCAGCCGCTGCTTCTGTCCCCCCGAGAGTCCTCCCACGCGCGATCCCCGTTTCTCCTCCAGTTGCGCCGTTTGGACCGATTCCTCTACCGGGATTCCACGCTTGAAAAAACTCCGGAACAGCCGCAGCGTCTCCTCCACCGTCAGCTTGTCAGGAAACTGCGTCTCCTGCAATTGAATCCCGATGCGTTGGCGCAGCTCATTGGCTCCCGTGCGCCAGTTCAGCCCCAGCACTTCCACCGTCCCGTCATCGGGCGCGGTCAGCCCCTCGCAAATCTCAATGGTCGTCGTCTTCCCTGCCCCATTCGGCCCGAGCAGCCCGAAACACTCGCCCTGCGCCACCTCCAGGTCCAGGCCATCTACGGCCTTCACCTCCGCATAGGCCTTGCGAATCCCGCGCAGCAGCAGCGCAGGGCCGTCCCCAATGATCCCCATCATCGCCCCTTCTGAAAGCTCTCTTCGCTGAAAGCCATGAATTCGTGTGCCCAGTTCGACAGCGGGAACGCCCTTCCAGATAGATCGGTCCCGTCATTGACCTCGACCGCAATGTGCTCGTACCCGTCGTTGTCGTACGAGATATCGTACTCGGTGCCATGAAGGATCATGATGCCTCCTTCGACGAGGACCGTGCCGTATCGCCTTTGGGAGTCCGCCACATATGCGGTGAGCGCAGCGGTAAAGTCGCGATGGAGCCGGTCAAACTGGGAAGAGCTAATCTCCACTGTCTCCCAATGGACATCGAGGAGTTTGACAGCCTCCAGCGGGTTGAGTGGCAAACGGCAGGTAGCTCCAAGGTCGTCCAGCGATTTGAATAGGCTCTCCGGTCGTGCAAGGCGAAACAGCTCAAACCGTTTGCTATCCTGCGCCCTCATTACTAGCTTTGAATGGAAGTAATTCGACATCGTGATAACAATGACGGGGTTCGGTTTGCCTGACGGCAGGATATCGTCCCAGACCGTCTGGTAATACCAATGTTCCGGGTGACCATTTCCGTTACCATTGCATGGAGCATTATTCGGCTGTTGGCCCCACGCTGTCGCGCCTTGCAGCAGAATGATTCCTATCAAAAGCCGTCTGAGTACGGCTACCATTCCGACTTCCCGATTCCCCGTCGTATCGTTCATCGCCCCAGACTACAGCATTTTGGCCACGATTCTTTTGAAGAATTGCCACAATTCTCAAACCGGAAAGAATCGGTCTCATCTTTCTCGCGATCGGGGAGTTCCCCCCGCACCGTACTCCGGATAAACTAGATATATGGCGGAGATTCAGCGCAGAAAAACACCCACGGTCAAAATCGGTCACGTCCGCGTCGGATGGGAGCTTCAGGTCGTCGTCCAGTCGATGACCAACACCGACACAGCCGACATCCCCGGCACCATCGAACAGGTCGCGGCCCTGGCTCTGGCAGGCTCTGAGATCGTCCGCGTCACGGTCAACAACGAGGACGCCGCCGCCGCCGTTCCCCACATCGTCAAGGGTTTGGAAAAGCGCGGCCTGCGCGTCCCCATCGTGGGCGACTTCCACTACAACGGCCATCTGCTGCTCAAAAAATTCCCCGCCGCGGCGTGCGCGCTGGCCAAGTACAGGATCAACCCCGGCAATGTCTCCATCGGCCGCAAGGACGACGACAACTTCCGCATCATGGTCGAGTGCGCCGTCGAAAACCAGAAACCCGTCCGCATCGGCGTCAACTGGGGCTCGCTGGACCAATCCCTCCTCACCCGCATGATGGACGAGAACAGCCGTCAGCCCAGCCCGCTCCCGGCGCGCGAGGTGATGATGGAGGCCATGGTGGTCAGTGCGCTCGACTCCGCCAAGGCCGCCGAGCGCTACGGCCTCGGCCACGACCAGATCATCCTCTCCGCCAAGGTCTCCGGCGTCCGCGACCTCGTCGACGTCTACACCAACCTCGCCGCCCGCTGCGACTACGCCCTCCACCTCGGCCTCACCGAAGCCGGCATGGGCGCCAAGGGCCTGATCGCCTCTACCGCCGGACTGGCGCCTTTGCTTCTCGCCGGCATCGGCGACACCATCCGCGTCAGCCTCACCCCCAAGCCAGGCGGCGACCGCACGGAAGAGGTTTTAGCCGCGCAGCAGATTCTGCAATCGCTGGGAATTCGCAGCTTCATGCCCCAGGTCACCAGTTGCCCTGGCTGCGGCCGCACCACCAGTACCTATTTCCAGGAACTGGCCGAGCAGATCCAGACCTACCTGCGCGCCTCCATGCCCGAGTGGCGCAAGCAATATCCCGGCGTCGAGGAACTCAAGGTAGCGGTCATGGGCTGCATCGTCAACGGTCCCGGCGAATCCAAGCACGCCAACCTGGGCATCAGCCTCCCCGGCACCTTCGAGGAGCCCAAAGCCCCCGTCTACATCGACGGCAAACTCTCCACCACCCTCCGCGGCGACACCATCGTAGCCGAGTTCAAGCAAATCCTCGATCGCTACGTCGAGAGCCACTACGGCCAGGGCGCAAAGAGCGGAGCCCCGGCCGGCGCGCATTGAGAAGCAGCCCATTTCAGGTGCAATCTCGCGCACTACTCGTAAAAATCGAGCCGGGTGCCACAGGTCTCGCCGTTGAGACCTGGGAGACTTCGAATCTCGCCCTGTAACTGCGCTCATTTACAAAATGGGAGATTCGGTCTATCGTTGAGCGCGGGAAGAAATAGACCAGGGGAGGGAGATCATGCACAAAGCATTCGTGTTCGCAGTATGCTGCCTTTTGATGAGCGCAACGGCGGTAGCGCAAAAAGGGGCAGGGGCCGGCCACCAGCAGCAGACGGCTGCTGCCTCCAAGACAACAGGCGACTTCAATCTTGCCAATCGCTTCAGCGTGGAGATCGATGGCGTCTCTGTGGCGGGCGTGCACTCCATCGAGAATCTGAGTGCGCTTGTAACAGAGGCCAGAGGGCAACAGGCGCAGAGTAACATTTCTACATACAAAGATGGAGAGGACGGAGTCAATCGTACGCGTCCGGGCAACCATAAGCCGGGAAAGATCACGCTGACCAAGGATTGGTCCAACACGCTGGAGTGGACTCAGTGGAACAAGCATGTGCTCGATGGCAAGACGGATCGCAGGTCCGTCACGATCATCTTCCATGACGACGCCGGAGTCGAGACGGGCCGCATGAATTTCTATAACTGCTGGCCACACAAGCACGTCGTGCCGTCTTCTGCAGAAGTTAAGTCCGGGCATGCGACGGAGACGATCGAGTTGTCCTATGACTGGCTCGAATGGAAAGGAAAGTAGGATCGAGCGGCCTGCGTTCCCTGACGTCATCGTGAAATGGAATCATGCCGGATTCCGGGTCGCCTGACTCGCAGTAAGTTTGTACCAGCGGCGAACTGGAATCTGCGGATTCAATGGCGGGATTTTTCCGGACGCGCAAATCGACTTACCCTCGTGGCAGTTTTTCCTATGAATCGCTTTGCGCACCTTCGTGTACTGATTGCGGTGCTGGCTCTTACACTTCCGCCAGCTGCCGACTCCACCGCGCCCAGGACCTGCGTCACCGCCGACGAAGCCTCTAAAATGTTAAACAAAGACATTTGCATTACCGCGCATGTCTATGGCGTGGTTCAACTTCCCGACGGGACTCGCTTCCTCGACGTGTGCACGCCCCAGACCCCCGACGAAGCTTGCCGCTTCACCATCATGAGCCTGTGGGAAGACCACGACGAGGTGGGTGAACTGCGCAAATACCGCGACATGGACGTCCAGGTTCGCGGCATTGTCCAGCCCATGCATGGCCGCGCCGGGATGGTCTTGAGCCACGCCCGCCAGTTCTATGGCGGCCCGCCCAAATTCAAGCCCAACCCCATGTTGGCGCACGGTTTCAACGCCGAGCAGAGCCGCCCTCCCGTCAACGACCCAAACCTGCGCTCCCAGGGTGGGCGGCGCGCCTTCATGAACACCCGCGACCAGGAGACCCGGCCCGCGAAATAAGCTTCCTGCCACCTTCCGCCGCGACCGCAGACTGAAAAATCAGCCCGTCTCTTCCAGCGGCGGCGCAAACTTCGCCCCCGTCCGCAGAATCACGCACGAGATGACCAGAAAGATCAGCGTGGCTCCCAGCCCCACCCGCAAGCTCTTCGTATGGTCGGAGATCGCCCCGATAATTTGCGGCGAAAACAAATCCCCAAAGAGGTGGATGCACAAAAGATTGAACGAGATAGCCGTGGCCCGCACCGGCGCGGAAACCGAATTCACGATGGCGGCATTCAGCGGTCCGGTGTTAAGGAAGAGAAAGAACTCGGCGGCAAACAGCGCCGGAATGGCCCACGCGCGCGGCCCGAAGAAGACCAGCGCGCCGCACGGCAGGGTCAGCGCCACGCTCCAAAAAGACAGCAGATATAACGCTCGGTAATTCGTCCGCAGCCAGCGCTGCGCCAGCCATCCGCCCACCAGGGTTCCGGCAATCCCATCCACCACCGTGATCGCGCCCACAACCCGGTCGGCGCTGTTCAACGGCAGCCCGCCGACTCTGTTAAGAAACGTCGGAACCCACGTTGAAATGCCGCCCATGGCAAAGGTGAGCGTCGCCAGCCCGAAGGTCGCCGTCAAAAAAGCCGGATTCCGGAACAGTCCCCCCACTGTTGCGCGATCTGCCGTAGCCCGCACGTGGTCGCTTGCGCCGCGCTCGGGCTCCCGGCCAATCCACCCGTACAGCGCGGCAACCGCCAGCCCTGGAATCGCGCAGAGAAAGAACGGCGCGCGCCAGCCCCATAGCGTGCCCAGTTCGCCGCCCGCCAGATAGCCCAGAGCCGCGCCCACGGGAATGGCCAGATAGAAGATCGAGAGGATGCGGTTGCGATCCCGCTCGGGATAGAAGTCGGCCAGCACGGCCGGCGCAAAGATGCCGAACGTTGCCTCGCCCACTCCCACCAGCGCATGGCGGATGAAAAGCGTCCAGTAATCGTGGACCCACGCTGTCCCCAGAGTGGCCACGCTCCATAGCACCGCCCCCGCGATGATGAGCGGCTTGCGCGGAAAGCGGTCTCCCAGCCAGCCCGTCAGCGGCGCCGCCAGCGTATAAAACGCAAACAACGCCGTCGTCAGCGCTCCCATCTGCTGGTCGGTGGAGTGAAATTCCCGCTGGATTAGCGGCTGTGCGCCGGGCAAAATGTAACGATCGATATAGTTGAGCAGGTTCAGCCCGATGAGCAGCAGCAGCGTCCCCAGGGCGGGGCTCCATCGGACACGCTTTGGCAGAGTTGAAATCGGCAAGAGCCCTCAGTCTCCTGAAATCTGCTGGACCGAGTGTACACAATCCCCGCAAGCCTCCGCGCTGCCTGCCCCACCGCAGGTGGATCCTGCGGACCTCAGGGCGCGCAAGCGCCGTCCGCTCCACCGCAGGTGGCCGGCGGCCGCGGCCAGCGCGCCTCCACGGTGGTCCCGATGCCGCCGCGGGGCCTGAATTCCCCGCGCACCACGGCCCACACCGGGTCGCAGGCCTTGACCACGTCTTCCAGCACCTGGTTCACGATGTTTTCCTGGAAGATGCCCAAATTCCGGTAGCTGAACAGGTACTCTTTCAGCGATTTCAATTCCAGGCACCGTTCGCGGGGCATGTAGCGGATGGTCAGCACGCCAAAGTCGGGCAGACCGGTCTTGGGGCAGACCGAGGTCAGTTCCGGGTCGTCGATCGATATCTCATAACCGGGAAACTGGTTCTGCCAGGTCTCGATGGCGGGAAACGCGAAATCGAGGCCGGCCTTGGCATGTTCGCCGGTATAGCGTGGTTCCAGAGCCATTTTCCTATTGTACGAGCCCGGAGATTGCCGGACCAGTCCCGCCCCCGGATACATTTTTCTGTTTCCAAGGGTTTGTTCTTGAGTCCTATATACTGGCTCTGGTCACTTGAATGGCAGAACACAGAGAACAAGCGGGCCGGCTATGGCTTTGGATCGGCGCGGCCGTTTTTATCATCGTCGTCTTCTTCACTGCGCGATTCCTGATGCGGGACCGGCTGCCGGTGCGAGTAGTGCGTGTGGGCCACCAGCAATTGATCAACACGATACCCACCAACGGCCGCGTGGAGCCGGAGGCGAATTACGAGTACCACAGCCCCGTTTCGACCACCGTCAAAGCAGTCTATGTGCAGGCCGGAGACCAGGTTCCGGCAGGCAAGCTGTTGATGCAACTGGACGATGTGCAGGCGCGGGCGCGGGTGGCCACCGCCGAGAGCGGGGTCAAAGCAGCCCAGGCGGCCGTAGAAGCGGTTACCCACAACGGAACCCAGGAAGAGCGCCTGTTGGCTGCCGCCGATGTGACCCGCTGCCGGTTGGAGCGCGATCAGGCACGCCACGATCTGGATGCGGTGACCAGGCTCAACGCGACCGGCGCAGCCTCGCCCAGCGAGGTGGCCGCCGCCAGGCAGCGGCTGGAAACGGCGGAAGCCGCCCTGCACGCCTCCGAGCAGAGCGCCCAAAGCCGCTATTCGCCGGCCGAGGTAGCGCGGGCGAAGGCAGCCCTGGCTGACGCGGAAGCCAACCTTGAGGCAGTACGGGAAGTGGTGGCGCAATCGTCGTACTACGCCCCCGTTGCCGGGACGGTCTATAGCCTCGATGCCGGGCGCACGGATTTTGTTGAAGGGGGCAAGCTGCTGCTGCAACTGGCAGACCTGAACCATGAGCGAGTGCTGGCCTATTTTGACGAGCCGGATATCGGCAAGTTGGCCGTCGGCCAGCCGATACTGATCAAGTGGGACGCCAAACCGAATCAGGTGTGGCACGGTCATATTGTTCGCACGCCATCGACGGTCATTATCTACGGTACGCGCAACGTAGGGGAGGTGCTCGTGCAGATCGACGATTTAAATGCCGATCTGCTGCCCGATACGAACGTGACTGTCACCGTAACCACCTCCAGCGAACCGAACGCTCTGAGTATGCCTCGCGAGGCTCTGCACTCTGAAAACGGCAAGCCTTACGTCTACAAAGTGGCCGGCAACGAGCTTGTGCGAACCCCCGTGACCATTGGAACCATCAACCTGACCCAGGTGGCCATCCTCTCCGGACTTCAGGAGGGGGATAGGGTGGCAACGGGGTCAACCAATGGACAGCCCTTGCAAGAGGGCATTCCGATCAAGGTTGTGCGGTGAGGCGGTTGCGCTTTGCGGTAACGGGAGTGCCGGCAGGGTTGCTGGTGGCAGCCGTGGCGATTTCGGCGACTGCGCAAACCCCGAGGCCGCTAGCCCAGGCCAACACGGCCTTGCAGGCCGGCGAGGTGGACAAGGCGCTGGCTTTGCTCCAGTCCCTTCCCCAGCCGGACGGAGCCGAGGCGCACAACCTCAGATGCCGCGTGCGTTACATGCTTGAGCAGTGGGATGCCGCCGTCGATGAGTGCGAGCAAGCGGTGCGTTTGGATGGGCAGAACTCCAGCTATCATCTGTGGCTGGGCCGCGCACTCGGCCAGAAAGCGAGCCGGGCCAATTTCCTGAGCGCATTTTCCCTCGCCAAGCGGGTGCGGGCGGAGTTCGAAGAGTCTGTGAGGCTCAATCCAGGCAATGCCGAGGCGCTGGCCGACCTGGGCCAGTTTTACTTCAGAGCCCCCGGAGTAGTGGGCGGCGGAATTGAAAAAGCGCAAGGAATCGCCGCGCAACTGGACAAAGTGGATCCGGCGCGCGCTCATGAACTGCGCGGCGGAATTGCCGAAGTGAGCAAGGACTACGGAACGGCTGAGCGGGAATTCAAAGAGGCCATTGCGGCTGGCGCGCATCCCGCCTTCCAGTGGGTCACGCTGGCCGGCTTTTATGGCCGGCGCGAGCGTTGGACAGAGATGGAGTCTGCGGTGCACAGCTGCGTAAGCGCTGCCGAACGGGATAAACACGCGGGGGTTGCGCTCTACTACGGAGCCGTTGTGCTGACCGGCGCCAACCGCGACCCGGCGCTGGCGGCCAAAATGCTCCAGGATTATCTGGCCGGCTCCACGAAAACCGAGGAGGCGCCGGCGTTCGTAGCGCTCAGCCGGTTGGCGCGGCTGAAGGAAAAGCTCGGCGACCCCGCGGCCGCAAACCAGGAACGGGCAGCGGCGCTCACCCTGGCGCATGAGTTCGCGCCAGATCAGGATGCTAAACATTGATGGGAACGATACACATGAGGATCCCACACAATCCGCGCAGCGCCTGGGCGCTAATTCTCATCGGAATCGCGCTGGCGGCCGCACCCGGTCTCGCGCCGGCACAAGTCTCGCTGGCCACAGTCGTTCACCTGGCCCAGCAGAACTCGAGCGCCGTCAAACTGGCTGACGCCGATCTGCAAAAAGCACAGGCTGCACTGGCGCAGACCCAGGATGTGTATATCCCCAGCCTCGGGATCGGCTCCACGGTCGGCTATTCCTACGGTTTTCCCACCGGTCAGCCTTCGGTCGCGAATGCGCAGTTGCAGTCGCTGGTATTCAGCTTCTCGCAGCGCCAGTACATCAAAGCCGCTCGTGCCGGGATTGAGGCCGCCAACCTCAGCCTCAAGGACGCCCGCGAGCAGGTCGCGCTCGACGCCTCCACGGCTTATATCGAACTGGATACGGTCAAACGCGAACTCGAAGCCGCCCATCAGCAGGAATCCTACGCCGATCGTCTGGTCACCATCGAGCAGGAGCGCACCGAGGCCGGGGTCGACGCGCACAGCGATCTCTTGCAGGCCCAGTTGACGGCGGCTCAGCTCAGGCTCAAACGCCTGCAACTGGAAACCCGCGCCGCCACGCTGGCCAAGCAGCTTGCCGTGCTCACCGGCATGCCCGTCGGCTCCATCACGCCCGACCGCGCCAGCATTCCTGAGATTCCAGCAGTCAAAGCGGATGAGGCGCCTCGCGCGACAGCCGGAATCGAGTCGGCCGGGGCGCTGGCCCTCTCAAAGCAGTTGCAAGCCCGTGGAGACAGACTGGCGTGGCGCACCCCCCAGTTAGGCTTCGGCGCGCAATACGCACTCGACTCCGACAAGCTGAACGATTACGAGAAGTTTTACCGGCAGGGCACCTTCACTCCCAACAACGTCAGCTTCGGCCTCCAGATCGCGGTTCCTTTTTTTGACTTTAGCCTTCGCGCCAAGGCCAGAGTCTCCGTCGCCGAAGCCCTCCGCGCCACGGTCGAAGCTGAACAGGCCCGGCAGCAGAACGATATTCAGATTGCCTCGCTTACCGGAAATCTGCGTGAGTTGGATGCCTTGGCCGAGGTTGCGAGTCTAAAACAACAGATCGCCGATGAGCAGCTCAAGACCGTGCTCGCCCAACTCGAATTGGGCAACGGCGCCGGAAGCGGTCGGACCGCTCAGCCCCAGCTCACCCCCAAAGCCGAGCAGTTGGCTCGCATCGAGGAGCGTCAGAAGTACCAGGAAGCAATCGACGCCTCGCTCGACCTCGCCAAGGCCCGCCTCAGTCTGCTGCGCGCCCTCGGCCACATGGAAGACTGGCTGCGCGAACTGCGCGCAAAATAGCCCGGATTCTGTAAGTGGTGCAGTTTCAGTATTGCCTGCCATACGCGCACAATGGCGGCAAGCGCCGAACTGTGTGGCAATCGATATTCCCAAGCCTCCAGGCTCCACGCGCCGCCCCATGGGCAACAACTCCACTCTGCTATATTGACTGTGTTTGGACGGTGCGCGCATGCAGGTTCAACCTCCGCTGATATCCAGCGATCAACTCCAGGGCATAATCTTCGGAACGGTTTTCGTGTTTGCGGGGTTGGCTGCCTGTTGCATTGCGGCCATGCGCCGCCGCAGCGGCGTGCGCGCCATCCTGTGGCTGGGCCTCTGGAGCGCCCTCTATGGAGCCCGGCCCCTGGCCAGTTCGCTGGCGGACGTGGCGCGCATGCCGCGCTGGTTTCTGGCCATTGTGCCGTACGTGGACACGATCAGTGCCTACTTCGTCTTGGTGGTTGCTTCGCTCGCGTTTCTGGAACTGACTGCCGGCAAAATACGGTCCTTTCTCAAGGTAGTGATTCTCGCGGGATTGGTCATTGGCGTGGCCGGGATTGGCCTCTTCGTCTTTACCGGCTCGAAGAACAAATTGATCCTCTACAATCAAATCCTCGCTACCTGCCTTCTTCTTGTCCTGGTGACTGTACTTCTGCTGCCCCGGCTCTCTCGCAAGTATTTCGTTCTGCCGAATCGCGGAGTTCTGGCTGCTGGTACGCTCTTTTTCACCGTGGAGGCTCTGTGTGTCAACGTGGCGCGCCCTCTGAGTTACAAGCTTCCCCAAATCTGGGATGACCTGGGGTTTGCGGCTCTACTGTTCTCTTTGGGCTATGTCGCCATGCAGAGAGTCTATGCCAACGAGCGCCGCCTGCTGTCGATTGAGAATGAACTCGCCATTGCCCACCAGATTCAGGCCTCCATTCTTCCCAGTACCAGTCCCGAACTTGCCCACCTCAGCATCGCTGCCGCCTATCGCCCCATGACTGCCGTGGCCGGCGATTTTTATGACTTCATTCCTGTCGATCGCAACCGGGTTGGCATTCTCGTTGCTGACGTCTCCGGACATGGCGTCCCGGCTGCGCTGGTCGCCGGCATGATCAAGATGGCGCTGCAGTCCATCGTGCCCTGCGCCCATGACCCGCAGGAGGTCATGCGCGGGTTGAATCGCGTCCTTTCCGCGCAACTCCACGATCAGTTCGTCACCGCGTCCTATCTGTGGCTCGATACGGAGAATCGCAAAGCGCGCTACTCCGCCGCGGGGCATCCACCCCTGTTGCGCTTGCGCGGAGACAAACTGGAGCGGATCGAAAGCAACGGCCTGCTTTTCGGAGTGATGGCTGAACCCGACTACCCTGTATGTGAGATGACCATCGATCCAGGCGACCGCTTTCTGCTTTATACCGATGGTGTGACGGAACCCGAGAATGCCAGCGGCGATTCCTTTGACGACTACAAGCTCGAGCAGGTTGTGCGCAATAATAAGTCGCGTCCTCAGTCTGAGCTGGTGGATCAACTGCTCTCCGAGATTCGCCAATGGCAGCCGTCTTCCATGGTCCAGCAGGACGACATCACGCTCATCGTCGTCGACGTCGTTTAGTCTGCCGCCAACGTGGATTGAACTCAACACGATTCGCCGGACGTATCGGTATTCTGGCGGGATTGCCGGCAATCCGAAAACGGTGCATCGTCGGGAATCGACGTATTCCGGCCCCGAAACCTTCAAAATGTTAGAATGAAAGGGATGCCTATGCCCCTGAAGACATTGTTTCTGAATCCCCCCTCTTTCGAAGGTTTTGACGGCGGCGCGGGTTCGCGCTGGCCGGCAACGCGCGAGATCGAGTCCTACTGGTACCCGGTGTGGCTGACGTACCCTGCCGGCCTGCTGGAGGGTTCACGCCTGCTCGATGCGCCTCCGCACCACGTCTCCGCCGAAGAGACCATAAAAATTTGCAAGGACTACGAGTTCCTGGTCCTGTTCACCTCGACCGTGGGATGGGCGGGCGATCAGCGCCTCGCCGAAGCCATCAAGGCGGCCAATCCAGCCATCCGCATCGCCTTTGTCGGCCCTCCGGTGACCACCGACCCGGACCGCGCCCTCAACGAGTGCTCCGCTCTGGACTTCATCTGCCGCCGCGAGTTCGACTACTCCGTGGTCGAGTTTGCCCAGGGCAAGCCGCTCAACGAGATTCTCGGCATCAGCTACAAGCTCGACGGCAAGATCGTCCACAACCCCGATCGCCCGCAGGTGGAAGACCTGGACGCGATGCCCTGGGCCACCAAGATCTACAAGCGCGACCTGGACGTTACGCGCTACAACGTGCCCTTCCTCCTGCATCCGTTTATCGCGCTCTACTCCACCCGCGGATGCCCGGCGCAGTGCACCTTCTGCCTGTGGCCGCAGACCTTGAGCGGTCACGCCTGGCGCAAGCGCTCCACGGATGATGTTGCCGCCGAACTGGCCTGGGCCAAGCAGAACTTTCCCGATGTGAAGGAGTACTTCTTCGACGACGACACCTTCAACATTCAAAAGCCGCGGACCATCGAGCTGTGCGAAAAACTCAAGCCACTGGGCCTTACCTGGAGCTGCACCTCGCGCGTCACCACCGACCGCGAGACGCTCAAGGCGATGAAGGATGCCGGATGCCGGCTGCTCATCGTCGGCTTCGAGTCCGGCGATCCGCAGATTCTCAAGAACATCAAGAAGGGCGCCACCGTCGAGCGCGCGCGCGCCTTCTGCAAGGATTGCCACGACCTGGGCCTCACCATCCACGGCGACTTCATCCTCGGCCTGCCCGGCGAGACCAAGGAGTCGATCCGCAACACCATCAACTTTGCCAAGACCCTGGATTGCGAAACCATCCAGGTCAGCATCGCCCACGCCTATCCGGGGACTGAATTCTACGATTACGCCAAGGCCAACGGCTTCATCGTGAATACCGCGGCGATGATGGACGACGGCGGCCACCAGATGGCGCACATCGAGTACCCCGGCCTGCCCACTGACTACGTCCTGGAAATGGTGCACCGCTTCTACGACGAGTATTACTTCCGGCCCAAGGCCGCATTCCGCGTGGTCTGGAAGGCGTTTGTGAATCGCGATCTGCCCCGGCTCTACGTCGAGGCCAAAGCCTTCCTCAAGCTCCGCGCGCAACGCAACAAGATGGTGAAAGTCGTGCGCAGTCAGCAGGCCGAGCCGCCAGCGCCCGCAAGCGCCAAAGCTTAGCTCCCGCTCTTACTGATTCCCGGGTGCTGGGTGCCCCAGGTCTCGATTCTGAGACCTGGGATAAGCTGAATCACTAACAAATGCTCCCGTGCCCCATCCTTTCCGCTTTTTTCCGCGGAAAGGGTGGGATACTACGAACCTCAAACCAGAGTCCAATTGTCAGGACCAAACCCCCGATGGCTCACGCAAAACTTTCGCCGCGTCAATACATGATCCTGGGACTGGTGGCCGTGTGCGCCCCTCTCGGCGATACTTGCCTCTCGCGCGGCATGACCAGCCTGCCGGCCATCTCGCTGGCCCATCCCGCCACGCTCATCGCCGCGGTCTTCACGCCCTGGATCGCCTTCGGCATCGCGCTGCTCATCGGCTTCTTTGCCAGCTATCTCACCGCTCTCTCCTGGGCCGACCTTACCTATGTGCTCCCCGCCACGGCCTTCGGCAACGTCATCGTCGCCCTGCTCGCCCGCTTCTGGCTGGACGAGGCAATCTCGCTTGAACGTTGGGCGGGGATTGTGCTGATTACGCTGGGAGTGGGCTTTGTCGCGCAGGGACCGTCGCTGACGGAGCGGCCCGCGCCGGAAAAACCCGTCCTTGCTCAATCGACCCAACAGGCTTTTGGAAAGGAGCGGGCGCAATGACCATTCCCGCTTTCGCCGACCAGCCCGGCCTCTGGGCCGCCACGGCCATGATTGCCTCCGTCGTCCTCTGCTCGACTGCCGGCGAAGTGCTGACAGCGGCGGCCATGAAGTCCATCGGCGACCTCGACCAAATCCGCGCCCGCTCAGGCATGAAGGGCGCCATTCGCGCCGTCCTCACCTGTCCGCTCTTCTTTTTGGGCGTCGGGTTTCTGGCCCTGGCCTTCTTCTCCTTGCTATTGGCTCTAAACCACCTCAACCTGAGCCTCGTAGCCCCGGCCTCCGCCTCGCTGACGCTTGTGACCAATGCGATTGCCGGCAAAATCTTTCTCAAGGAAAATGTCGACCGCCGCCGCTGGACCGCCGCCGTATTGGTCTGCATCGGCGTCTATCTTCTCGCGCACTAATCCCATTTCCTTTTCGCTGTTCCTTATCCCTTTTGTCTCTCCGCCTCATGCGCAAACCCGGCAATGAGCGTCAGCACAAACAGTCCCAGCATTGGATAAGAGAGCAACAGATTCAGGTTGGTCAGAATCTGCCTGTGATCGTTCTTCAAATGGAGGATCTGCCCGGCGACGAATTCCCCCGGTACCCATAACAGGGCCGCGGCAAACGACCATGGCCAAAGTGTTGCGAGAGCGCTGTTCACAGCGGCCGGCAGATGCGTTCGCCGCTCTGTGGGCCGCGTGTCGATATTGGCTGCGGCAATGCAGGCCACAATTAGTAGCGAGATTGGTCCGAACCCTCCACCAACCAGTAGAAGAATCACGGACAGCAAGAGCAGAACCGCGGCGCTATACCTTCTCTGAGGAAACCAAACAGACCACAGAACGATCGCCAGGCCGGCAATCATTGCGGCAATGCCCGTAACCAGGAAATTGGGAATCAGCGTCATCGCCGGCTCGTGGCCGAATGGAAACGGCAGCTCCCACCCACTTACCGCTAGTATCTTCAGGCTCTTTGGCGCCACACTGCCTTGCAGCGTCTCAAAGTACCCGTGTTCCATCCCCAGAATCCCTGCATAAACGCCGAATGCGGCGGCAGTCGCTCTCACCGCGTCCACACGGCGACCCATCCCGATTCGATCCTGCGCTCTTGTCTGCGTCATGCTTGAACTCTCCTCGCTCTCTCTCGCAGGAGAGAGATTGTCCTGCTCCGGTTCGATCCACTTCAACGACACAGCCGCATCAACCCCCGCGACTTCAAATCCGCATTGAGAATGGCGCGCCGTTCGCCGATGCTCTCGCAAACAGCCTCCGCCGCCAGATGTCCCGACCGCGCCGCGCTCTCCATCGTCGACGGCCAGCCGGTCGCCGTCCAATCCCCGGCCAGAAAGCAGTTCGTCCACGGCGACACGGATGTTGGCCGCGATGCATCGATCCCCGGAGGCACGCCGAAGGTTGCGCGCATCTCCTTCACCAGCGCAGCATTTTCCAACTTTGCTGAGGCTGCTTCCGGAAAGAACTCTGCCAACTCACTCACTGCCTGCGCGATGGCTTGCTCACGAGTCAGCGAGGCGAAGGCCCGCGAGGCGCTCACCACCAGCTCCAAATAATGACCCTTGCGACCCGGCTGCAGCCGGCTCTTGTTGTACATCCAGTGAATCTCGCGGTCCAGCAGCACGGCGTGATCGAGGGTCGTGATCTCCCGGTCAAACCACAGATGCACGCTGCAGATAGGCCAGTGCTCATGGCGTTCAAGCTGGCTGCCGAGCGCCTCGGCGCCATCGGCCGGCGGCATCTGCGGCAACAGTTTGGCCATGGCCTCAAAGGGCAGCGCCAGCACCAGGAACTCCGAAATCAGTTCACCGTTTCGTGTAACCAGCGTCCATTGCGAAGTCTCTTCATCCCAGGCCGCGCCTTCGGCGTGCGTGTTCAGCAGCACTCTGCCGCCGCGCTCGGAGAGAAATGGAGTTACACCCGCATATAACTCGCTCAATGGCACACGGCTCATCCCCATGCTGCCTGCGTGGGCCGAATTCATGAATAGCTCACGGATCACCTTGGCGGCGTAAGACAATGCAATCGAGTCGATATCCGCGTTGAGTGCGCTGGCGATCACCAGCCGCCAAAAGCGGTCGAGCGCGCCTTTCGTTTGTCCATTGCGCCTGAGCCACGCGCCCAGATTCTCCGTCGAATCACTCCGCACCGGCCGCATCAATCGATAAAACGCCCGCCCCAGCGCCAGCTTGTCGGCAAACGTAAACGCCTTGGCCGCCATCAGCTTTGGCAAACCATGCAAAGGTGCTGGCAGTTTGAACGGACCAACCTTGGACGGCCCAAGCAGCGATCTCCGCCCGCCCGGCTCGATCATCGTCATCTCGCTGCTCCAGTGGATTTGGTCCGCAACGCCGATACGGCGATAGAAACCCTGCAGATTGGTGCAGCAGCCGAAGAGCACGTGCTGGCAGTTGTCGATGACCTCGTCGACCCCCGGATGCAGATAAGAACTGGCCCGCCCGCCCAGGTAGCCGCGCTGTTCGACCAATTGCACGCGAAAGCCAGCCTCGGCCAGCGCGCAGGCCGCGCTCATCCCAGCCACGCCAGCGCCGATGACCGTGACGATCTTCCCCAAACTATGCCGCAAACCGCTCAACGTCTCTTCCATCCTCCGCGGAGAGTTTCTTTTTCGTAGCCCGGGAGCCCACTATCCTCAGTTCTCGAATACTCGCGGCCAGCGTGTCAAACGAACAGCCGCGCCCACCCTATCCGCGCCAGACCTACGGCCAGAATCCCGAGCTTTTGCGAAAGCGGAACGTTGGCGCGGCGCGAGAACACATCGTAGTCCGCGCGCCTGATCCGCTTAAGCAACTCGTGATAGATCCGAACCAGAACCCACAACGCGGGACGGCTTTCCCGATTGATCAGCGGCAGTAACGCCCGCGCCGATTGGTAATAGCCCTCCGCGCGCCGCGCAATCTCCGCAAGCAGTGCCCTCTCGCTGGCCGTTGGCGGCGCACCAAGTCTTCGGTGCAGCAGGGAATCCAAGGCAACCCCATAAGCCGCCAAATCTTCCAGCGGCAGATACACGCGGTTGCGCTGCGCATCCTCGGCCACGTCCCGCAAGATGTTTGTTAGCTGGAACGCGATGCCCGTCTCCTCCGCCAGTTTCTCGGCACGAGGATCGGTGTAGCCGAAGATACGTATGCAGACCAATCCCACGACCGAGGCCACGAGATAGCAGTAACGGTAGAGGTCGTCGAAGGTGGCATAGGTGCAGGGCGCATCGGGCAAATCGGTCGAATCGCTCGTGGCCTGTTTCAGGTCCATCGTAACGCCGGCTACCAGCTCATCCAGTAGGCCGAATGGAATAGCGAACCGCTCCGCCGCATCGCGCACGGCAACGAAAACCGGGTCGCCGGTGGCGATTTCGGTAATGGGGCCCTCGCAAACGCCGCGCCATGCCGCCAGCCACGAGTCCAGCCGGACTCGGCGCTCTTGGCAGGAAATGCTCTCGTCATCGGCCAGGTCGTCGGCCTGGCGCATAAAAGCATAAATGGCGCAGATGGCATTGCGCCGCGGCATGGGAAGCGCAACAAAGGCGTAGTAGAAGTTCTTCGCTTCGCGCCTGGCAATCGCTCGGCAAGCCGCGTAGGCCGCTTCCAATGGCCGTTTGTCCAATGTGGGTTCCTGCCTCAAGCCTCATTCTCTGCATGCAGCCCGCCCCTGTCGAGGCTTAGAAACGGCAGCAGCCGGGCGCCCACGGCCCTCAGCGCGAGCTTGAACTTGGTGCTCTTCGATATGGCCGGCCGGGCGCTCAGCACGTCATAGTCCCGCTCTTCGATAGCCCGTAAAACCTCAAGGCCGCCGCGGCTGAACAGGTCCAGGTCCAGCGCCAGATCGCGGTTCACCATCCCGATCAGCGGCAGTCCCTTTTCAAAAAGGCCGCGCGTGCATTCGACCTCGTAGCGCAACAGCCCGCAAAACTCCGGCGTAGCAATACCCTCGGCAATGTTCACTTCGCTCACGCGAAAAAAATCCATATCGTTTTGGGGAATATAGATGCGGCCCCTTTTGTAGTCCTCGCGCACATCCTGCCAGAAGTTGGCCAATTGCAGCGCCGAACAAGTCGCATCGGATAGCCGGAATTTTTCCTCGTCTGCCTCGCCGCAGGCATAAAGCACCAGCCGCCCCACCGGATTGGCCGAATAGCGGCAGTAGGCCAGCACATCCTCCATGGTTGCGTAGCGCTTAACCGTCTGGTCCTGGCGAAAGGCCGTCAGCAGGTCTGCAAACGGCTCCTTGGGAATCGAGCATTCGCGAATCGTCTCCGCCAGCGACACAAACACCGGATGCCGCACTTTGCCCTCGTAGCAGGCATCCAGTTCGCGGCCCCAAAGATCCAGCAGCGCCAGCGCCTGCGCCGTATCGTCCACCTCGTCGCCCAGATCGTCCGAGATGCGGCAGTAGGCGTAGATAGCATAAAAATGCGGGCGCAGCGCCTTGGGCAGGAACCAGGTCGCCACGTGGAAGTTCTCGTAGTGCGACTCGGCCAGCCGTTTGCAATATGCGCGGGCTTCGTCGAGCGTGGGTGCAACTTCGGGGATGCGATAGTTTTCCGGCAACGCGGCCCAGGCGAGCGCAATCGACGCTTCTTGATTCAACGCTTTCGTCTTATCGCGCGGCTGCTTGGTTGCCGGGGGCAACGCTTCTTTATTCAGCGCTTTCGTTTTTTTGCTAGGTTGCTTGCTTGCCGGGGTCATCGCTTCTCCTTAGGGCACAATGGCGGTCTTGATCTCGCTGCCCCGGTTCATCAGCTTCTCAAACACGCGGTTGAGTTCGTATAGATGAGCGTGGCCGGTGATGAAGGCTCCTGCCTGGAAACGTCCGCTGGCAATCAGATTCAGCGCCTCGCGGCAAATGGCCGGGGTGTGGTGGAATGTGGCGCGCAGCGTGATGTCGCTGTAGTGAATGCGATTGGTATCCAGCATCACGTGAGTTCCTACGGCGCAACCGCCAAAGAAGTTCACCGTGCCGCCCTTGCGCACCAGCTCGACTGCCTCCTGCCACGCGTCGGGCATGCCGACGGCTTCGATCGCAATGTCCACGCCCCGGTTCTTCGGCGTCAGCGCGCGCGTCTCCTGGATAGCCTTGCGGATCGATGGGCCTTGCACCACGTGCGTCGCGCCCAACTGTCGCGCCGCTTCCACCTGGTCATCGTGCTTGACCAGGGCGATGGTCTCGTATCCCGCCAATGCGGCCACATGCAGAATCATCAATCCCAGCGGCCCGCCGCCGATCACCGCGATGATGTCGCCCTGGCGGGGACGCGAATCTTCGAAGCCGTGCACCGCGCAGGCCAGCGGCTCGGTCAGCGCCGCGTGTTCCAATGGCACGTGGTCGGGAACATGCAGTGTATTGTTGCCTACGATCCGCTCGGGAATGCGGATGAACTCGGCATACGCGCCATTGTTGAAGAGGAGGTCGTCGCAAAGGTTCTCCTGGCCGCGCAAGCAGAAATAACATTTGCCGCAGGGCGCGGAGTTGAGCGCCACCACCCGGTCGCCGGCGGCAAAGCCGGTCACTCCCTCGCCCGCCTCCACAACCGTCCCCGCCAGTTCGTGCCCAAAGAGCGCCGGAGGCACGATCATGCGCGCGTGATAGCCGCGGCGGAAAACCTTCAGATCCGTTCCGCAGGTGAGCGCCGCGCCCACGCGAACGACCAGCTCACCGGTTTCAGCTTTGGGAATGGGAATCTGCTCGATGCGGATATCTTCGCGCCCGTGGAGGACGGCGGCCTGCATGGTGCTGCGCCCGCCTAGAAGCGCGTTTTCGACGGTCTTGCGGCCCAGGCTTACGGCGGATTCGACCGTCTGGCGGCCTTTGACGACCACCGCGTCGACTGTATTCAGGCCTGCTTCGACGACCGTCTCGACTGTGTTCAGGCCTCCCTCGACGACATTTTCAACCGTTTTGCGGCCGCGGAGGATTGCCGACTTCATGGGTGTCGCCATCAGCTCCTCCCTCCCGCGCCCAGGACAGGTTCAATCATAATCTTCATTGAGCCGGCTGTGGGGTGCGAAGCAACCGCAACCGCTTTTGCCGCCTGCTCCAGCGGGAAGCGGTGCGAAATCAGTTGTGTCAAATCGAATCCGTTTTGGTAGCCGCCCAGGACCAGATCCGTTACCTCGTCCAGAATCTCGAACGACGACGAGTAAGAGCCGAGCAGAGTCTTCTCATCCATGCACACCGCGCCGGGGTCGATCGTCGCTTCTTCATGCTGGGTCTGGGCAAAGAGCATCACTTTGCCGCCCGGCCGCGCCGCGTCCATCGCCGTGCGGATCAGCGCGTTCCCGCCCACGGCCAGAATCACGGCGTCAGCGCCGCGTCCATCGGTTTCTTCAAGCACCCTTTCGACCACATTCTCGGATTTGGCATCGATCGGGTCTTTCAGCCCAAACTTCGCCGCAATGGCTTGTCGCTCGGGATAAAGATCGGAGGTCAACACGCGGGCTCCGGTACGGCGACAGAGTGTGGCCAGCATCACTCCGATGGGGCCCTGCCCGATGACCAGCACGGTCTCGTCCGCGGCCAGATTGAGCAGCTTCACGGCCTTCAGAACCGTGTTCACCGGCTCGATAAATGCCGCCTGCTCAAAGGGCACCCCATCGGGTATTCGCACCACGCCGCGGTTGGCCACAATCCAGTCCATCACGCGAATATACTCCGCAAAGCCGCCGCCGGAGGGCTCAAAACCGGCCGTCGCGCCAACTTTCTTGTAAACCGGGCACTGCGCAAAGGTCTGTTTGCGGCAGTAGTAGCACTCTCCGCAGGGAACGTGATGGTGGACCACCACCCGCTCGCCCAAAGCAAAACGCGTCACGCCCTCGCCCGCCTGCACGACGGTCCCCGCCATCTCATGCCCGAAGATGCGCGGCGCGGAGTGCGATCCGGTGTGAATTTTTTTCAGGTCCGTCCCGCAGATGCCGCAGGTCGCCACCTTCACCAGCAACTCCCCCGGCCCGATGGCCGGCACGGGCACCGTCTCCACGCGCATGTCGTTCACGCCGCGATAGACCGCGGCCTGCATGGTGGCGGGAATCTTGGTCCCCATCTGGCTTTCAGCGTTTGCGATTTGGGTAGCCATTGCGCTTTCTTACAGAACCTCGGTCATCCAGAAAATCGAGCAGGGATTCCCTTATGCCTTGGGCGGCCTTCCTGCTATTTTCGCCCATCCGCATCAATGCGGGCCAGCGCCACGGCCGAAGAGCGGCAAAAACGAGGAACCGGGCCAGTTGAAATTGCCCATTCTGCGGGATAAAGCGATTGAAATCAGGCAGTTGGTCTCTATAGCCGTCGCTGATTCCCTTCACGCAATAAAAAGGAATGCCGCGCATCTGGGCCAGCCGCGCAACCCCCGCCGCCTCCATGTCCACCAGTCCAGCTCCGTAGGTGGAAGCCAGGCGCAGCTTCTCGGACGCATCCGCGACTCGGGAACTGGTCACCAGCCAACAATCGTTTGGGGGGCCAGAGGCGACAAAGCGTTCCCCGGTGCGGGCGTCGATAACGCAGGAAACGTCGCAGGCCTGTCCGGGCGCAAGCTCCTCGCGCAAGGCTCCCGCCCAGCCGGTGGAGATGACCGAATCGATGGGACCATCCTTTTCGACTTCGGCAAAGGCGCGTGTGGCCGCGGCGACGCCAGCCCCGGCGCAGGCGGCAATCCACTCGCCCTCGTCGAAGCGCCAACTCCAGAGATGCACGCCGTTCGAGCGCTCGTGCCGCCAACCCCGCACCAGCGGCTTCAGCTCGCCTGCCATCGCCGCAATGATTGCAACTCGTGTCATGCTGGGCCCAATCGATTCCTTCTAATCTACGGCGCGTACCCGTTCGCGCGGAACCACTCAATCGCGGCCTTCATGGCCGGGTTGATGGGCACGATGCGGAAGCCCAACTCCTGCTGCGCGCGGGCGCTGGAAGCATACATCTTCTTGCGCCCCATCCGCACCTCTTCCAGCGTCGCCCTCGGCTCGCGCCCGCGAATGCGCCCCGTAATCCACTCCTCGAAAAATGCGTAGGTAGCCGCGACCGCAAAAGGAATCCTCACCGTGGGCGACGGAATGCCGGTAATCGCCGACATCTTGTCCAGAATCTGCTTGAGGGTCAGGTTTTCCCCGCCCAGAATGTACCTGTGTCCCGGCTGCCCCTTGGTCAGTGCGGCAACGTGCGCGCGGGCCACCTCGGCCACATCCACGAGATTCAGCCCGGTATCTACATAGGCGGGAAATTTGCCGTTAAGAAAGTCCACAAAGATGCGCCCGGTCGGCGTTGGTTTTCGATCGTTGGGGCCAATGGGAGTGGTGGGATTCAGGATAATGACCTTTTGCCCGGCCTCAGCCGCGGCCACAGCCTCCCGCTCGGCCAGAAACTTGGAGCGCTTGTAATGGCCGACCATGTCGGCGAGAGAGACGGGCGTGTCCTCATTGATGACCAGGCCGTCGGTGCGGAAGTGCATGGTGGCCACGCTGGAGGTGTAGACCACGCGCTTCACCTTGGCCTCGCGAGCCAGCCGCAGCAACTCCCGCGTCCCATCTACATTGGCGCGGTACATGGCCTGCGGGTCGGGAATCCAGAGCCGGTAGTCCGCAGCCACATGGACCACGGCGTCGCAACCCGCCAGCGCAGGCCGGATCGACTCCGGCTCGCTCAGGTCGCCTACGTGCGTCTCGCCCTTGATGCCTTCGAGATTAGCCTGGTTGCTGGTCTTGCGCACCAACAGGCGCAGCTTCGCTCCATCAGCGGCCAATGCTCGCGCCACATGATGGCCAATAAATCCCGTCGCGCCGGTAAGGAATACTTTCATGGTTAGCATGATAGCGGAGTTGGCAGAGTTGGCGGTATTCGCAAGAGCGCTCCGTGCTAACGCCGTTAGCGAGACAGTGGCCCTACCAGAGCTTATCCCCCGTAGCAACCTTACATTCCTTAACCGGCTGCGGGCGCCGTTCGTCGAAGTTGGTCACCCAACATTCATCCAGCACAGAACAGTAACAGGCGCTAAAGCTCATATCCTTCCTGGCTTCTTCAAAGGCAGGAATAAGCTGATCGCCTGTGCCAAGCAACTTGATGGTGATGAGGTCTCTCGTTTCTCGAGCGGGCAAAACCCCTCCCGAGACATTGCCATAGACGAAGAAATGCCCCTTCGTGCTCATTTCCTGTGCGCAACAAGCACTGAAAAGCGTATCCGGCGTGTTGTAAGCAACACCTTTGTAGCGAAATTCAAACCTAACGATGATGGCCGGACCTACGCCGTCATTCATGAGGAGAATTTTGGATTGTGGCTTATGCGTGACAGGGTCTATGTTGTTCCCCGTCATCGATAATAGAGGGAGAGTACTGGCCACGACCAGCTTCTGGTTTTGCTCCACCATCTCCTTCATGCGCTTACCGTGCTCGATGGAGACAGCAAGTGATAAAAGTGAGATGAAGATTACGCTGACAGCAATGATGCCGTCCAGCCATGGAATTCCTGTTTTGTGTTCAAGACCATGGCCATGCTCGGAAACAGGCATCATTCCAGGCACCTTGTCCTCCTCAGCTGCATCTTCCCTTTGAGGCGTCAACTCAGAAAGTTCTGCATCCTCGATGCCCTCTTCCATACCGCATCTCCCATGCTGCCAGCAAGAGCCGAATCCCTATTCCGCTACTCCAACGCCTCCGGCTCCAGCGCAATCCCCTTCTCGCCGGCAGCCTTCTTTTCGTTGTAGGCCTTCACCCAGTCCTCCCAGTGCTTGCCGGCGGCGCGATCCTTGCCGCTGAACTCAATGCGGGCGATCTCGGCGTAGCTCACCTTGCGCTTCTCGGGCGCGTTGGGACTGTAGTACTGCACCCAGGAGTCGGCCAGCGTGGCGCCGGTGTGGCGGTTGAAGATGTAGGCCTCAATCTTTTCAGGTGCCTCGCCGCGCTCGCCGTTCTTCAGTGTCAGAGTTACGTCGCCGCGATAGTCGAAGGCCTTATCGAGAGCTTGCCGCAGGTCCTCGTCATTGGCCAGCGTGGGAACCCAACCTTCAAGATTCTCGTGCTCAGCGCCGGGAGCCAGCTCCAGCGCCTCCACCTGCTCCAGCGTGTACTTCAGCACTTCGGCGGTCACGCGCGGGTCTCCTCAAGGACTGGTTCTGTCTTTTCCGCGCTGGCGGCGATCTTCACCAGATTCGCCGGCCCGTGCGGCGTCGCTTCATTCAGCAGCTTCAGCGCGTGCTCATCGCGATACAGGCTGAATGTCCCCCGCACAATTCCCCAGAACCCTTTGAGCGACCCGAACCCTTCAATCACGGCGCTCGGCTCATAGCCGCAACTCACCATGCAGTTGGCGCACTTGGGATTCCCGCTGGCCACGCCGTACTCTTCCCACTGGGTGGTTTCGAGCAACTCCTTGAAGCTCTCCGCGTAGCCTTCCTGCAGCAGGTAGCAGGGCCTCTGCCAGCCGAAGATGTTATATGCCGGAGATCCCCACGGCGTGCACTCGTACTTGCGGTCGCCCATCAGGAACTCGAGAAACAGCGGCGACATATTGAACTTCCATGTCGGCTTGCGGTTCGACAGAATGGCGCGGAACAGCCGCCGCACGCGCGCGCGGCCCAGGAAGCGGTTCTGGTCCGGCGCCTTATCGTAGCTGTAGCCGGGCGAAAGCACGATCCCCTCCACGCCCATGTCCATCACTTCGTCAAAGAAGGCGCGTACGCTGCTTGGATCGGTGCCGTCGAAGAATGTGGCGTTCGTAGTGACGCGGAAGCCGCGCTTCACGGCCTCCTTGATGCCCTCGACTGCGATGTTGTAGCCGCCCTCGCGGCAAACCGAAAAATCGTGATGCTCGCGCTGCCCATCCAGGTGGACTGAGAAGGTCAGGTACTTCGACGGCGTAAACTCCGGCAGCCGCCGCTTCAGTTCCAGCGCGTTGGTGCACAGATAAATGTACTTCTTGCGCGCCACCAAACCGTTAACGATCTCCACAATCCGCGGATGCAGCAGCGGTTCGCCGCCAGGAATCGACACCATCGGCGCGCCGCACTCCTCGACCGCGGCAAAACATTCCTCCGGCGAGAGCTGCTTCTTCAGGATGTGCGGCGGATACTGCACCTTGCCGCAACCGGCGCAGGCCAGGTTGCAGCGGAAGAGCGGCTCCAGCATCAGTACCAGCGGATAGCGCTTGTTGCCGGCCAGCTTCTTCTTCAGCACATAGGTGGCGACCGTCCACATCTGAGAGATCGGAACAGCCATCTTCTTCTTTAACCTCCAGCGCAATCTTAGTTAGCGCGTTCCATGAATTCTGTCTGTAGCCGCTAGCTGCTAGCTTCTAGCTCCTGGCTGAATACCAAAACCCCTTTTAAGATGCTCAAACAACCAGCCAAGAGCTAGAAGCTAGAAGCTAGAGGCTAAAAGCTCTTTGCGCGTTCCATGGCTCGCCGGTAGCCGGTCAAAGCCAGCAGCGGAAAGTATTGGCGATACATCGTATAAGCCAGGTAAAAGACTCTGGGGAAGCCTGTTCCTGTCATGATACTCTGACGCTGTCTACCCTCCCCCATGGACTCGTCCCAACTGCCGTCCGGCCGCTGGCGCGTAAGCAGCCAACGCACGCCTTTGGCAAGCGAGTCGGAGCGGTCGTCTCCGGCTGCCAGCAGCCCCAGCAGCGCCCAGGCCGTCTGTGACGGCGTGCTTGGTCCCACGCCGCGCGTGTTCGGGGCGTCGTAGCTGCCGCAGGTTTCGCCCCAGCCGCCGTCCGGATTCTGCACCATGCGAATCCACTCCGCGGCTTGCTGGATCTGCGGCTCGTGATTGTCGATGCCCATCGCCTCAAGCCCGCGCAGCACCAGGAAGGTTCCGTAGATGTAGTTCACGCCCCAGCGCCCGAACCAGCTTCCGTCCGGCTCCTGCTGGCTGAAGATGAACTGGATGGCTTTCTCGACGCGCTTGTCCGCGCGGGTGTAACCATAGCCCGCCAGCATCTCCAGCATCCGGCCGGTAATGTCCACCGTGGGAGGGTCCAGCATGGCGTTGTGGTCCGCAAACGGAATGTACTGGAAGATCATCTTGGTATTGTCTTTGTCGAAGCTGCCCCAGCCGCCGTTCTTGCACTGCATGGCCAACACCCACGCAATGGCGCGCTCGGCCACCTGGTGCTGATAACGCTCGCGGGGGTTGTCCACCTTGTTCAGCGCCAGCAGCACCTGGGCCGTGTCGTCGGTGTCGGGATAAAACTCGTTGTTGAACTCGAAGAACCAGCCGCCCGGTTCGGTGTTGGGAACCTTCACCGCCCAGTCGCCCTTGTGGCGGACTTCTTTCGACAACATCCAGTCGGCGGCCTTGATCATGCGCGGATCGTGGCGCCCGACGCCAGCCTCGCCCAGCGCGTAGACCGCCTGCGCCGTATCCCACACCGGTGAGACGCAGGGCTGCATACGGAAGGTGGGCTCCGGCATCGCGTCGTTGGCAGGCTCCTCGATGCCCAGCTTCTCGAACTCGTCCCGCGCCCGGATCACCTGCGGATCGTCCTCCGAATAGCCCAGGCATCGCAGCGCAACGATGGCGTTGGCCATGGCCGGATAGATCGCGCCCAGCCCGTCCGTCATCTCCAGCCTCTCCAGCATCCATTTCTCCGCCTTGCGCAGCGCCAGCTTACGCACGGGGCGAAGGTGAACCGCTTCGGCCCAGTGCATCAGCCTGTCGAGCACAATAAAAAAGTTTCGCCAGGAGAGGATGGACTTGCGGTCCCTGCGCAGCCGCAGAATCGAGTTGGCGCGCCCTCCGACAAACAACTCATCGATCCCCTGCTCAGGGGGAATCTTCTTGAACGGTTTCTTGGCGTACATGATCGCCAGCGGAACCAGAATCGACCGCGACCAGGACGAAATCTCATAAATATTGAAGTAAAACCATCTGGGAAACAGAACGATCTCGGGCGGAATGGCCGGCACCGCATCGTAGTCGTACTCACCCAGCGCGCAGAGATACATCTTGGTAAAGGTGTTGCACGCCACCACGCCGCCGTGCCGCAGAACCCACTCCCGGCACCTGGCCAGCCGTGGATCGTCCGCGCCAATGCCCATCAGCTTGGCCGAGGAATAACACTTCACCGAAAGCGAAATATTGCCCGGCCCGCCCGGATAAATGCTCCAGCTGCCGTCCTCGTTCTGGTAGCGCATCATCTCGGCGCACGCGCGCCGCAGCCGGCCCGGATCGCCGCTCTCGAGAAGCGTGTGCAGAAAGATGTAGTCGGCCTCCAGCATCGAGTCTGCTTCGAGTTCGCCGCTCCAGTAGCCTTCAGAATGTTGCCGGGAGAGAAGGAACTCCTTCGACTGGACGATAGCCGACTCCACATCCGCCAGGTCAGCGTCCAGCCGCCCAAATCTGGGCGCCACGGATTGTGTCTTCCCCTGTTGAATGCTCATGCGGTTCAACGCCTCAGTTTCTCTTGAGCTACTAGCTGCTAGCTTCTAGCCGTCAACTTTTTATCCTGGTTGCGATTCATCGGAATGCCGCCGAGACCGGCTTCCGCGAGGAACTGCTAATAGCTAGAGGCTTGAAGCTGACAGCTTTCGTCGCTTCACCTCACGGGCACAGGCTCCGCTCCGCCTACTCCGCCGATAGCCTGTACGATCTCAGGCGGCAGGCCGAACCGGACATTTTCCGGCACCACTTCAACCTCTTCGACGCTGTCAAAGCCGTTCTGTCGCAGATAATTGACCACGTCCTCCACCAGCACCTCGGGAGCCGAGGCGCCCGCCGTGACCGCAACATTCGTCACGCCTCGCAGCCAGGCCGGGTCGATAGCCTGGGAGTTGTCGATGAGATAACCGATGGTCCCCAGATTGCGCGAAACCTCGACCAGCCGATTGGAATTCGAACTGTTGGTCGAACCCACCACCAGCACCAGCTCCGCATTGTGAGCCACGTTGCGCACCGCCACCTGGCGGTTCTCCGTTGCATAGCAAATGTCCTGCGAGTGGGGGCCAGCAATGTTCGGGAACTTGAGTTTGAGCGCGTGGATGATGTCCCGCGCCTCGTCCAGGCTGAGCGTGGTCTGGGTCAGGTAAGCCACGCGGTTGGGATCGGGCACCTGGAGCGCCGCGACCTCGGCGACGTTCGAGACCACCTGGGTCGCCTCCGGCGCTTCGCCCAGCGTGCCTTCGATCTCGTCGTGGTCGCGGTGACCGATCAGCACCAGTGAGCAGCCCTGCCTGGCAAACTTGACCGCCTCAATATGCACCTTGGTCACCAGCGGGCAGGTTGCGTCGATCACCTTCAACCCGCGCCCTTTGCTCCGCTCGCGCACCGCGGGCGAAACCCCGTGCGCCGAGTAGATGACGCGCTGCCCGTCCGGCACATCGTCGATTTCATGAACAAAAATCGCGCCTTTCTCAGCCAACTCGTTCACGACATAGCGGTTATGCACGATCTCCCGGCGCACGTAAATGGGCGCGCCGAAGGTTTCCAGAGCGATCTTCACAATGTCGATCGCGCGCACCACCCCGGCGCAAAAGCCGCGCGGCTTGAGCAACAACACCCGCTTCTGACTGGGGGAAGTCCCGGCGTGGGTACCGTTCGAGATGGAATCGAGGACAGTTGTAGTCACATTGCCCAGTATACCAATCGCCGCATCCAGGCGACAGGAAAGAAAAACGAAGACGCAAAGCTTCGGCGCTGCATCCAAGTAGACGATTAGTAAGGGAGCCGGGGAGGTTTCAGACCCATGCGCTTAAGCCGTCTTAACATCTCGATCGGCACGCTCGCCATTGGCATCGTGCTCTGTTTTCTGCTGCTCTCGGGTTTTGCTCTTGTCGTGCGCGCTGGATTGTGGAACCGCTTCGCCGGTTACCTGACGGGCCGCACCACCAGCATCGACGTTTCCTCCCCTTCGGTCGTGGAGAAGATACATCAACTCTCGCGCCTGGAGACGGTGGTTTATTCGCTGGACAAGATCGTGGAGGGAGGGCGCCAGAGCGCTTACCTGCCCGACTTTCTGGCGGGCGACAAGCTCCTTCTGGTGGCCCACGGAGAAGTGATTGCCGGCGTTGATCTGGGCCAGCTCAAGCCGGGCGACGTTACCGTGAAGGGCGATGCCGTTCAGGTTCGGCTTCCCCCGCCGCAGATCCTCACAACCCGCATCGATAACGGACGCACGCGAGTTTATTCCCGGACGACCGGCCTGCTGGTCGCCACCGATCCGAACCTGGAATCCGAAGTACGCCTGACGGCCGAGCAGCAGATTGCCCAGGCCGCGCTCGACGACGGCATTCTCGACAAGGCGCGCCAGAACGCCCGCACCAGCGTCGCCGCTCTGCTCTATGGCCTGGGCTTCCACACAGTGGATGTGCAGTGAGACAGTGATCCGGGTCAGGGGTCAGAAAACCGAAATCACTCAGTTTTTCAGGGAATTCTGACCCAGCTCTCGGTCCGCCCCAGCAGGGAGATGCCGATAAAGCCTCGCATATGCAGGCTGTCCTTCCCCACGGCCCAGATCTTGCCCTTGTATTCCTTTCCATTCTCCGGGTCCACGACGGTTCCGCCCACCCAGTCGTCTCCCTCCGGATGGAAGTTGCGCATCATCACCATGCCCAGGATGAGCTGGTTCTTGTACTCGCCGGAACACTTGTCGCACACATCGCGCGGAGTGCGGCCGGGGCGCACCTCAGTGACGCGGCCAAAGAGTTTGCCCTCCACCAGGTAGGTTTCCGCCTTGCCTCCGGGCGTGCCGTCGCTGTTGACGATCTGCCAGTGCCCGATGGCGTTCTGAAGTTTCGGCGTGAGCTGCTGCGCGCCGGCTGCGGCAATGGAAGCCAGCGCCAAGAGAGCCAGAGCGAAGGCGAAGAAGGATGCGTGTCGAGTGGTTTTCAAGAGATCCTCCCCTTTTGATGGATTGTAGAGCGAACACTAGGCTCTGGAGCACCCGGCCCGCGTACCGCATGGCTCCAATCGGTAATGGGCGGTATATCGGTCGAGTCGATCTCGCTCTCCGGCATCCCGGCCAGAGCATCCAGTTCGGCCTTCAACTCTGGCGTCAGCGGCTCTGGGTTACCTCTCTTCATGTTTTCCACCAGCAAGTTCTATGGCGGCTTTAATTGTCCGCAGAGGCAGCAGTAACGACAACGGCGCATCCAGGAGTGGGACCGCGCCAAAGCTGGCGTACCATTTCGCTGCGCGCTCGTTCTTCGCATCGATCAAGAGCGCCACACCTCCCACCTCCGTTGCCGCGAGGAGGCAGCGACGCCCTGCAGCCAGCAGAAGCTGGCCGCCAAGCCCTTGTCCTTGCGCCTTCCGATCAACGGCCAGGCGCCCCAGCCGGAAGACCGGCACATCGTGGCGGGCCAGTCCACGGCGTACGCTCTCCGGGGTTCGCTCGTAGATAAGGGATGCAGGACTCAGATTGTAGTAACCGAGAATGGTCTTTCCGTCGGCTTCATCGATAGCCAGGAAGGTCTTCGATCCTCCGCGTTCGTGGCTTTTGCGCGCATGGCGGCGCAGGAATTCATTCAACGCTTCTTCGCCACAATCGAAGGCTTCCCGGTCGTACTGCTTGCCGATCGGAACCTCGCGCCAGGCTCGACCGCTCATGGCCGGCACTGTTCCGCGAAGGCCTTGGCGGCGGAAACAAGCCGGTCGTTCGGCTGCGGCGGATTCTCAAGCAGATCCAGAACCATCAGGCTATCTCTTTCTGATAGTTGCACTTGCTCGTGGTCCCGGATCACATCCCTGGCGGCGCGCACGGCGCTCCCAACAACGAAGCCGGTCAAATCCGTGTCCTCGAGAGCCACTGCCCGCATCAGCAGCGCCTTTTCTTTCCTTCGGATGCGCAGAGACATCCGGCTGTTCTCTTCGACGGCTACCCTGGGCATGGATTCCCTCCATTCTTGTACACATTGAAAGCGTACGGCTAATTCCTGCTGTTGTCAACGAGTTGGAGGGGCGGTGCTCCCTGTCATCTCTTCAATGCAGGGGATGGGGAGATCAAATGCCAGGTCTCAAAGGCGAGACCTGGGGCACCAAGCCACCCGAGGCGGACCTCCGACTGGCAAAATCAGATATATACAAACGATTGTGGTGCGCGGATTCCAAAGGCGCTGGCCAGTTCCAACGGCTTCTTGTATATCCTGACGGCTCCTATTGAGATCGCGTGACCGATACCTCGTCCCTTGAAGTATTTAAAGAACATTTCCTGATCGATTCCTGCGTGTTGCCTTGTTCGGCTCCATAACTTCTCCACCGATTCGGAGATGATCTCGGAAACGTCAAACTCTCCTACAACAAGGCTGGTTGGACTCGTGGTATACACGACCACAACATCCACGTCTTTCCGAAAAATCGCCCTGCGAAACTCAAAACGCTTCTCGCCCCGAAAGATTGCCTCAGCGTATGGCGGCCTAATCGACAATAAAGCGCAGGTCTGTTTTTGAGAGTTCCAGGATTTTCGAGAATTGTTCATCTGTGATCCTCTCGAAGCCTCTTGGTGCCGACTCAATGTCTCGGATGATTTCATTATCGATCAACTCCTTCAATGTTGGTCTCCTGAGAAATGAATACGCGTACAAAAACCCGACGATGAAAGGTCGGCTGCTCTTCCGGTAATTCCATTGGTCCCGTAGCTCCTGATCGGAAAACACACTCCGCCTGCGACACAGGCTGATAAAGTGGGCCTCGTCTCGAATATTCTTGTACACGCCGTCTACGATACCAAGTGTAGTCACGACACTCTTATAGTAACCGCCGATCCCAGCAGCGCGATAGAAAACAATTATGTCGCCCCGGCGGAGATCCCTGAATATGGAACGACTGACGTAGACCTTAAGGATTGCATTCCGGTGCGGTTCCTGCTCAACGAAATCGGTCGGAGATTCGGTCCTCAAAATCGAATCTGGCAGGAGACTTGTGTGATAAGTGGAGTAAATCGGCACAAGGAACGCTCTCGATGATCTACTAACATAAGGAAATGTGAGCTTTGGGTCATCGGCGTTGAAGGCTGGAGTCATTTCGCGCACGTAAACCGTCTCTTCGCCGATTGTGCTGATCTTAGTTCCATGTTTCTTGAACCCGAAAGTTTCAAAAGTCTCGATTAGGCGCTTCTGCTCGATAGTTCGCGGAAATATTGTGACGTAGACTTCATCGACCTTCTGCCTTATTGCATTATCGAAGACGATTTTGAGAAACCTTTCCCCGAGTTTGTACCCGTTCAATTCGACTTTGAATGTGCCAATCTTGAGCCTGCGTTTTTGTTCAAATCTTGGTTCGATATCGCCGTAGTACTCCTCTGTACCTTCGACCTTCAGGTAGAGGAATGCTACGAGGTCTTGGCCCTCATAACAAACATAGGCGGGTTCGTCCGCTTTCCTGTTGAACCATGTGTCGAATGCCTCTCCACCGTAATCCTCCCGAAAGCTGTCAAAGAAGTCTGAGTGGACATCGACCTGGCCAAAAGCCACCTGCTTCACGGCCAGCACCTTGTAATCGACAAGTGCAGGGTTCTCGGCTATTGACTTCTCAAGGAAAGCTTCAATAGTGAAAGCGCGATCATCGATCCCCAAAGCGACCGCCTTGTTGTGCAGCCCGCGATCTTCGGATATGAGTAGATCGACCCGACCCGCAAAGAGCTCGTTGACGAGGAGGGTGTCGTTCCGGTCATTCTCCGTCATGTCATTCGCGCCCGCCTGCTGAACCTCGGGAGAAATGGGGGCGGTTGTCCTCAGAAGGTGATAGGACTGGAGTTTCGCCTCGAAGGTGCTACGCACCCGAGGATCGTCGTGTTTCCCTATTTCTTCGAGGCTCACTGGATGAACGCACTTATCGCATCTCAGCTTGTCCAGCCAGAAAAACAGTTTGCCAATGTCCCGACGGACGACCATCGCGGCTTCGCGGTGGATCAGGACGTTAGTGTCAAGAAGGACTCTCACTTCCGGCTCCTTTCATTCACCGGCTCCCGGCGATCATCTGCGCCGCGTGCTGAAGGCTGGTTTCGGTCACCGTCGCGCCGGATAACATGCGGGCTACTTCGTGAGTGCGGGCGCGGTCATCGAGCAACCGAATCTGCATCTTGGTCCGCCCGCCGGATTCGCGCTTCTCGACGGCAAGATGCTGGTCGGCAAAGGCTGCGATCTGGGGCAGGTGAGTTACGCACAGAACCTGCTGGTCCTTGCCGAGGGATTTCAGCTTCTGGCCCACAGCTTCCGCGGCGCGGCCGCCGATGCCGGTGTCGATCTCGTCGAAGACCAGAGTGCGGGGGGTGGGCGTCTTCTTTTTGGGTTTGATTGCGCCTTCTTCCACGCTGACCTTGAGGGCCAGCATCACCCGGCTCATCTCGCCGCCGGAGGCGATCTGGTCGAGAGGCTTGAGGGGTTCGCCGGGGTTGGTGGCGATGCGGTACTCGACCTGGTCCCAGCCGCTCGCCGTCCAGCCCGTCTCCTTCTCGCTGGCCGTCACGGCAACCTCGAACTTAACCTTCATGGCCAGCGAGTTGATCTGAGTTTCGGCCAGCTTGGCCAGCTTCGCCGCCGCTGCCTTCCGTTCCTCGTGCAGCGCGCCCGCCGCTGCCCGATAGGCTACAGCAGCTTCATCGAGAGCCACGCGAAGCGCCTTGAGAATTTCGTCGCGGTCTTCGACCTCGGCCAGCTTGCGGGCTACCTCTTCGCCAAAACCGATGACCTCCGCGATGGTCTTGCCGTATTTGCGCTTGAGCCGGTCCAACGCCGCTAGGCGGTCTTCGATCTCGGCCAGGCGCTCGGGCGAGGCGTTGATGCCCTCGGCGTAGTCGCGCAGGCTCGATCCCACGTCGCCGACGGTGGCGCGAACCGACTCCAGTTGTTGCGCGGCCTCGGTGAAGCGGCCATCGTAGCGGGCCAGCTCCTCCACGTTGCGCACCGCCGCCCGCAGCGCGGCCTCAGCCGATGCGCCGCCTTCATAAAGCTGCTCGAAGGCGCTCATGGCCGCGGCGTAAAGCTTCTCCGCGTTGGCCAATACACGCTTCTCGGTCTCCAGTGCCTCGTCCTCGCCAGCTTCGAGGCGGGCCGAGCCGATCTCCTTGTGCTGGTAGCTCCACAGGTCCACCATGCGCAGCCGGTCTTGCTCGCCCTGAAGCAGTTCGTCCAGCTTCCCGGCGGCGTCCTTCCAGCGGGCGTGGGCCTCGGCCACGGCGTCGGTGGAGAGGCCGCCGAAGCGGTCGAGGAGAAGGCGCTGCTGGGCCTGGTCGAAGCTCGACAGGCTCTCGCTCTGCGCATGAACCAGGGCCAGTTCCGGCGCCAGGAGCTTGAGCACGGCCACTGTGGCCGGCTGGTTGTTCACAAACACCCGCCCCTTGCCCGTGGCCAGAATCTCCCGACGCAGAATGATCTCGTTGCCTTCCGAATCGATGCCGTTTTCTTCAAGAATGGTTTCGGCGCCGGGTGTGGACTCGAAGACGCAGGCCACCACGGCCTTGCCGGCTCCGTGGCGCACCAATTCAGCCGAGGCCTTGCCGCCCATCAGCAGCGCCAGCGCGTCCACCAGGATGGATTTGCCCGCGCCGGTTTCGCCCGTGAGCAGATTCAGCCCCGGGCCAAAGACGGCGATGGCGTGATCGATGACAGCGTAGTTTTCCGCGCGCAGTTCCACCAGCATAGTGAGCGAACCTCTTGAAACCTGTTCAATGACCAGGACAATGGTAAGTCAGGGCTTCAGCCCTGACAATCCGTGCGCAGCATAGCACGAACCCCGCCCCGGCGGCCTACCCGGTCAAATCTGCATGCGCCTGGAGGGACCACATCTGTAACTTGGAAGCGGCCATCCCGTCTGATACCGTGGATACTGAGGTGAACGCCGATTCTTACTGCTGCCTTCCTCTTCCTGTTGCAGGCTGATAGTGGCGCGGTTCCAGCGGCGCCGTCCCCGGCCCCGTTCTGGCATCAGGGGTCCACCGCGGTCTGGGAGATGCTCTACAACATCGGTCCCGTGGCCATGGCCGTTCTGGTGCTGCTGCTCATCGCCAGTCTCTACTCCTGGGCCGTGATTCTGGGCAAGATGTCGTTGTTCCGCAAGGCCACCAAAGAGAGCCGCCGCTTCATCCGCGCCTTCCGCAAGGCCACTCGCCTGCAGGAGATTGCCGCGCTCGCCGCCGACTACAAATTCAGCCCTCTGGCCCAGGTCTTTGAAGACGTCTACGACACCTATAAACGGCAGACCGGCGGCTCGGGACCGCCGCGCAACCTGGCTCCCCTGGAGCGCTCGGCGCAGACCTCAGCCAGCGAAGCCGTCACCGGCCTCGAACGCCGCATGACCTGGCTGGCCACCATCGCCGCCACCAGTCCCTTCGTCGGCCTCTTCGGCACGGTGATCGGCATCATCGACGCCTTCCACGGCCTGGGCACGGCGGGAGCGGCGACGCTGAGGGCCGTCGCCCCCGGCATCTCCGAGGCGCTCATCACCACCGCGGCCGGCCTCTTTGTGGCCGTGCCTGCCGTGGTGGCTTACAACCAGTTCACCGCGCGCATCAGGGTTTTTGCCGCGGCCACCGACGACTTTTCCCGCGAACTGCTGAACTTGCTCGAAGAGATTCCCGCGCGTTCTTCCCCGCCCTCGCGCAACACTGAAGCCGAACTCCCCCGGGAGGCTGAGCGTGGCCTTCACCAGTAACAGCGGTCAAACCCGAACCTCGCTGGCGGAGATCAACATCACGCCGCTGGTGGACGTGGTGCTGGTGCTGCTGGTCATCTTCATGATCACCGCGCCGGTCCTGCAATCGGGGATTGAAGTCTCCGTGCCCAAAACTCGCACCGTCAAGGAGATCACCGAGCAGCGCCTGGTGGTGACCATCGACCGCAGTCAACAGGTCTTTCTCGACGATCAGCCCGTAAACGTCCACGAACTGGCCCAAAAGCTCCGCCAGCGGGGCGCCGATCCGGCTCACCAGGTGATCTATCTCCGCGCCGACGAGCAGGTCCCGTTTGGCGCCTTTGCCACCGTCATGGACGCGGTGAAGCAGTCTGGCATCAGCAACGTCTCTATCGTCACCCAGCCGCTGGAAGCCAAGGCATCCACGGCCGGCGGGAATTAGGGCGCAGGCCTTTCAACCTTTTGTCGATGGGTCCGTCTTGAAGAGAGAGTCTCAGGCGAGCGCATGAACAGTCTGCTGGATGGCACTCAACATCTCGGCGCGCAACTGGAGCGGGAACTGACGCCGGACCCCATCTTTGCGCCCGCGGCAGGTTCGTTTGCGCTCCATGTCGTCCTGTTCGGCTCGCTCCTGTTCTACGGCATTCTCAGCGGTCTCTTGCATCACAACCTGTGGGGCAATCCAGGAACGGGCGGCGCCATTCAGGTAAGCCTGGTCAATGCCCTGCCCCTACCCGCCGAGCAGCAGAATGACAACGTGCTGACCACCCAAAACCCCAGCAAGGCCCCCGCGGAGCCCACACCCAAGGCCAAACAAGCGGTGGATGAAACCGCCATTCCCATTGCCGGCAAGCAGGAAAAATCCAACAAGCAGCCCACTCCCAAAAACAAGCAGCCCCAACCCAAACAGAACAACCTGGCCCAGTTCGGCGAACAGGCCGGCTCCTTCATGCCCCGTGCCGCCATGGCGCAGAATACCGCTTCCAATGGACCAGTGAGCATCAGCAACGGCGACTTCGGCACCCGCTTCGGCTGGTACGTTGAAATCATCAAGCGCAAGGTCAGCCAGAACTGGAATCGTTACGAAGTGGACTCACGCACCGCCAAGGGCGCCACGGCGGAAATCTACTTCCGCGTCAGCCGTCAGGGTGTACCGTCCAGTTTCAAGATCAACACAGCCAGCGGCAGCCCTACCCTGGACCAATCTTGTCTGCGGGCCACGCAGCGGGTCGACACATTTGGGCCCTTGCCGCCGGAATCCAACGATCAATGGCTCGACGTCACTTATGATTGTACGTATTGAGTCCTGGCGCATTGGCAGCGCCACGCGCCTTTCCCATATCGCGCGAGGAAGGATCGCTCATCGCATGAAGACCGATTTCCGGATTTTCCCCATTCTTGCAATTCTCCTGTTTTGTCTTGGGTCGCCACAACTGCGCGCACAGGACTGGGTCCACACCGGCACCAACCTGGGCAACGATCGCATCCGCATCGCCGCGGCGGACTTCAAGGCAGTCGGCGCCGATCCCCAGACCCCGGCCTTGAAGGCGGCCTTCGATGCCACCCTCTATAACGACCTAGCCAACGCCGGCATCTTCGACCTGGTCTCCAAAAGCCTGTCGCCCCAGGCCACGCCCGGCTCGCCACAGGAGATCAACCTGACGCAGTGGTCCGACGCCCCGGCCAATGCGGCGATGGTGGCCTTCGGCGCTCTTTCTTCTGCCAACGGCCGGCTCATCGTCTACGGCTGGCTCTTCGACACGCACAACACCGCCAACCCGCAGGTGCTGGGCAAGCAGTACAACGAAGCGGCCAGCCAGGATTCCGCGCGCGCCGTGGCCCACAGGTTCGCCGACGAAATCATTCTTCGCCTCGGCGGCGGCATCAACGGCATCGCCGAAACCAAAATCTACTTCGTCAGCTCCCGCACCGGCGCCAAAGAGATCTGGGCCATGGACTACGACGGGCAGAACCAGCACGCCATCACCCACCTGGGCAGCATTTCTCTCTCGCCGCGCATCTCGCCGGATAACACGCGGCTTGCGTTCGCGTCCCTTGGCCGCGAGGGATGGTCCATCCGCATGTACTCCCTGGAACTCGACCGCCCGGTAGCCTTCCCCGGCGGCACGGCAGGCGGCGGTAACTTTAGCCCGGCATGGTCCGCCGACGGCTCCAGGATCGCTTTCTCCTCCTCGCGCACCGGCGATCCAGAAATCTGGGTCGCCGACGCGAGCGGCGCCAATCTGCGCCGGCTCACCAACTTCCGTGGTCCCGACCTCGCGCCCACCTGGAATCCGCGCACCGACGCGCAACTGGCCTGGGTCAGCGGGCGCACCGGGGAGCCGCAAATCTACATCATGGATCAGGACGGCGCCAACATCCAGCGCCTGACAGACAGCGGCTATGCTATCTCTCCCTCCTGGGCTCCCAACGGCCAGCTCATCACCTTCAGTTGGAACCGCAAGTACGGGCCTGGCGACCCCGGCGGTCAGGATATCTACGTCATGGACATCGCCAGCAAGCGCTGGCTTCAGATTACCCACGAATCCGGAAGCAACGACTACCCCTCCTGGGCCCCTGACGGACGTCACATCGTCTTTGAGCGCGCCATCGGCGGCCACACTGAAATCTGGTCCATGCTCGCCGACGGCACCGAGCAGCATCAACTCACCCACACGGGCAACAACTTCATGCCCAACTGGAGCTGGAAATGAACCCGATACGAGCTAAGGATGAGCGCCGGGAAAGTTGAAAAAACAGCAAGACGGGTCGAGCATGCACCCGCACGGTCAGCCGTCCCGGCTTTTATGCACTATCATTTTATCGTTGCTGAAATCTCCGGCCGGTCGCATCGCGCGGAGGGCTTTTTTGAATTTGCTTGAAGGAGCAATCCATTGAACCGACTGTTTCGCATTCTGGTCCCTGTTGTTCTGCTTGTCGCCTTGGCTGCGGTTGCAGGTTGCAATAACAAGAAGAAGCCGCTGCCACCGGCGCAGACGGCCCCGCCGGCAGCGGTCGTGCCTGCGCCCACCGCGCAAATTACCGCCAGGCCCACCGTGGTTTCGGCCGGAGATCAGGTCCAGCTCTCCTGGCGCACCACCGACGCCACCAGCATCTCCATCGATGGCATCGGGGATGTGCCCACCTCCGGCGTCAAGACCGTGACTCCATCCGTGTCTACCAGCTATCGCCTGGTGGCCCGCGGCGAGGGCGGCTCGGCCGACGCCACGGCGCGCGTCACCGTCAACGCGCCGCCCGCAGTGCAGGTGCCCGTCAGCGCCATGAGCGCAGATGAAGAGTTCAAGGCCAATGTCCAGGACATCTTTTTCGACTACGACACCTACGATATCCGCAGCGACGCGCAGGCCACTCTCTCCCGCGATGCCTCCTACCTCGTCAGCCATACCGACCTGAAGATCGTCATCGGTGGCTATTGCGACGAGCGCGGCTCAGACGAGTACAACCTGGCGCTCGGCCAGAATCGCGCCGAAGCCGCCAAGAATGCCCTGGTTACCGCCGGAGTGGCGGCTGGCCGCATCCGCGTCATCAGCTACGGCAAGGAGAAGCCCTTCTGCTCCGAGTCGAGTGAAGAATGCTGGCAGAAGAACCGCCGTGCCGGTTTCACGCCGGACCGGTAAAATACAGTTGTCCTGCTTCACAGGTGAAGAATGCAAATCACACGTACACTTCGCAATCGTCTCTTCGCGGCGGCAGCTTTTGCCTTCGTTCTTGCCTCCGCGCCGGTGCCCGCGCGCGCCACCTCGAAGGAAATCATCGAGTTGCAAACGCAGGTGCAGCAACTGCTGGACATGGTGCAACGGCTCCAGTCCACCCTCGACAGTCGCTTCGGCGTGCTGCAGCACCTGGCACAGCAGACCGCGGATAACGCCACCCAGATGACCGCGACCGTCAACGCCCTGCAGCAGAAGATCAACGCGCAGAGCGATGCGACCAGCGGCAAGCTGGACGCCACCTCCGGCCAGCTCCAATCGCTCAACGACTCCGTCGACGAGTTGAAGTCCCGTATCGCCAAGCTCGACAAATCCGTCCAGGACTTGCAGACCCAGTTGCAGAACATCCAGACTCCGCCCCCGAGCGCAGCCACCGGAGTTCCGAGCGGAGCCCCAGGCGCACTCCCGTCCGATGGCGGCGCAGCACCCGTGTCCGGTCGCTCGGCCCCTGCTGCCTCGGCAGCCAACCAGAACCAGGCGCCGCCGCTTCAGGAGACCTTTCAGGCCGGCGTGCGCGACTACAACGCCGCCCGGTACGGCGTGGCCTCAGGTGAGTTCCAGGACGTGCTCCGCTACTATCCGCTCGACGATCTGGCCGGCGCCGCCCAGTTCTACCTGGGCGAGATCGCCTACCGCCAGCAGAAATTCACCGATGCGGTGAAGGACTACAACGCGGTGCTGGAAGGCTTCCCCGGCAGCTCCAGGGCCCCGGCTGCGCAACTGCGTAAAGGGTTGGCCCTGCTGCAACTGGACAAGAAGACCGCGGGCATTCACGAGCTGGAAGTGCTCATCCAACGCCATCCGCAGACCCCCGAAGCGGCGCAGGCGCGCACCAGGCTGAACGGCATGGGCGTCAAGATTGTGCCGGCGGCGCACTGAAGCGGAATCAAGCCGCCAGCAGAAAAGCCCCGCATCCCGCGGGGCTTTTCCATTACTGCCGTTCTCTTCTCACCCTTACTGCAAGCTGGCCATCAGCCCGTCCAACGCGGACTTCGGCGGCCGCGTCAGCGCCTCCGGTAGCGTCGCCAGCGGCTCCTCCACCACGTTCAGCAGGTCGATGAACGTCGGTTTTTCGGTGTCGATGTAGAAGACGCCGGTGAGGATTTCATCGTTATCGTGCGCCTCCATCAGCGTGCGCACCGCGTTGGCCTTGTCGGTGGGGTCGTAGTCCTCCAGCAGCTTGCGCAGGCGCAGGTTGGAGCCGTCGTGCATCTCCACTTCATACACCTGGCCGGAGTCGTAATCCACTTCGATGTCGTCGAAGCTGGCCACAAAATCGACCTCGTTGATGGGCTCGTCGTTGTCCTGCATGAACTTGTAGCTCTTCGTCGATCCCTCGTGATCGTTGAACGTCACGCAGGGGCTGATCACGTCCAGCATGACCGTGCCCTTGTGGGCGATGGCCGCCTTCAGCATGGAGAGCAACTGCTTTTTGTCGCCGGAGAATGACCGGCCCACAAACGTCGCGCCCAACTGGATGGCCAGCGCGCAGGTGTCGATGGCCGGCAGATCGTTAACCACCCCGGTCTTGAGCCGGGAGCCGAGGTCGGCGGTGGCCGAGAACTGGCCCTTGGTCAGCCCGTAAACGCCGTTGTTCTCGATAATGTAAATCATGGGCAGGTTGCGGCGCAGCAGGTGAACGAACTGGCCCATGCCGATGGAAGCCGTATCGCCGTCGCCGGAGATGCCGATGGTGGTCATGGTGTGGTTGGCCAGGATGGCGCCGGTGGAGATGGCCGGCATCCGCCCATGCACGCCGTTGAAGCTGTGCGAGCGGCTCATGAAGTAGGCCGGGCTCTTGGACGAGCAGCCGATGCCGCTCATCTTCATCACCCGCTCCGGCTCCACGCCCATCTCCCACATGGCGTCGATGATGCGCTCGGAGATGGAGTTGTGCCCACAGCCGGCACACAGCGTCGTCTTGCCCCCGCGGTACTCAAGAACCGGGAGGCCGATGTGATTCACCTTCGGTGTCGGCGTTGCGATAGCCATCAGAGGCCCTCCTGGGCCGCGAACTCCTCCGTGATGGTGCGAGCGTCCAGCGGCAATCCGTTGTAGTGCAGAATACTGCGCAGCTTCGTTACCTGGCCGGCCGGCAGATCGAGCTTCAGCAGGCTGGCCAGTTGCGCGTCGCGGTTCTGTTCCACTACGTAAACACGCTCGTGCGAGGCCACAAAGTCGTGAATCTCGCGTGCGAACGGATAGGCCCGGATGCGCATGTAGTCCACGCTCTTCGCAAGCTCCTTCTCGATCTGATCCAGGCTCTCGCGCAGCGCAAAGTCGGTGCTCCCGTAAGCCAGAAAGCCGATCTTCGAGCTCCCATCCTTCACCGTCACCGGCCCCGGAACCAGCTTGCGCGCATTCTCAAACTTCCGCGCCAGCCGCTCCATCACCGCAACATACTCATCCGGCTTTTCGGTATATTCGGCCGCATCGTTGTGTCCCGAGCCGCGTGTGAAATAAGCGGCCTTGGGGTGCTGTGTCCCAGGCAGCGTGCGCCAGCCTATGCCGTCGCCGTCCACGTCGCGGTAGCGCGCGAATTTCCCCAGCCGGTCAAGATCTTCGGCAGTCAGCACCTTGCCGCGGTCCAGCGGCGTGGCGGGATACTCGAACGGTTCCGACATCCAGTTGTTCATGCCCAGATCCAGATCGCTGAGCACGAACACCGGCGTTTGCAGCCGCTCGGCCAGATCGAAGGCCGCGTATCCCAGCTCGAAGCACTCCTTCACCGAGCCCGGCAGCAACACCACATGCTTGGTGTCGCCGTGCGAAAGAAACGCCACGCTTAGCAGATCGGCCTGCGCAGTCCGCGTCGGCATCCCCGTAGACGGCCCGGTCCGCTGCACGTCGAAAATCACCCCTGGAATCTCCGCGTAGTAGCCCAACCCCGCAAACTCCGCCATCAGCGAGATGCCCGGGCCTGAGGTTGATGTCATGGACCGCGCCCCCGCCCAGCCCGCGCCCAGCACCATGCCGATCGCCGCCAGCTCGTCCTCGGCCTGCACCACGGCAAAGGTCGCCTTGCCCTCCGGCGTCACGCGAAACTTCTTCATCAGGTCGGTGGTGGCCTCGATCAGCGACGTGGATGGCGTGATGGGATACCAGGCAACCACCGTGACGCCCGCAAACACCGCGCCCATGCCGGCCGCCGCGTTGCCGTCGATGATGATCTTGCCCGCCGTCCGGTCCATCCGCTCAATCACATACGGGTCCTGCTTGGTAAGCTTCTCCGCCGCATATTCAAACCCGGCCTTCACCGCGCCAAAGTTCAGGTCGAAGACCTTCTGCTTCTTGGCAAACTGCTTGCGCAGCCCGCCCTCCACCACCCCAAGATCGATGGAAAGCAGTTGCGCCACCGCGCCCACGTAGACCATGTTCCTGACCAGTTTGCGGAGCTTGGGCTCGGGACAGATTGCAATCGTGATCTTGTCGAAGGGCACTGCGTAGAAGATCACGTCGTCGCGATACTGCTTAAGATCGAGGAACTCGTCGTAGATGGCCACGCCGCCGGGCGGCAGAGCCAGCGTGTCCTGCTTGGCCGTATCGGGATTCAGCGCCACCAGCACCTCGGCGGTGCGTTTGCGGGCCACGTAACCGTCTTTGCTGGCCCGGATGGTGTACCAGGTGGGGAGTCCGGCGATGTTCGACGGGAAGAGGTTCTTTCCGCTGACGGGAACGCCCATTCCGAAGATGCTCTTCAGCAGCACGCTATTGGCGGATTGCGAGCCGGACCCGTTCACCGTTGCCACGTTGATGCTGAAGTCGTTGATTACGCGCGCGCGCGTGCCGATTGCGCCCTGTTCTTGACCTTGCACAAGGTCGCTGGTCGCCATGGGTCGGGATTCCCTTCCGATGAACTCCGGACAGAGTAGATATTTCTTACTCAAATGTGATTATAGTCACTTTTTGTGCCCTGCGTCCCGGTTTGGAGTCCGGGCATTTCCTCTTTGAGTCCCACAAAATGGAACCGGTTTGCGCCCTTGCAGAAATGGGCGGCCACGCCCCTGCCTGGGAGGTCGATCCCGGCTGCTATCGCGGCTCCCCCCATCGCATGGCTGAGGATCGGACTTGCAACTACTTTTTTGCGGCCGAAGCGCGAGAGGGGGTTGCCGATCCCCTCTCGCGCCAGCCGGTCCGGTTACTGCACGTCGGTCACCTTGCCGTCCGTGAAGACAACCTTCATGTCGTTGTAGTAATAGATGACCTTCGGACCCACATTGGCCACACGTACAGGCGCGCCAAGAATCGCCTGCACCTGGTCGGTGGTCTGGCCCAGGTCAACGGTTTCGGGAGCAGCGGCCCCGCTATCCTGTGACGCTTGTGTGTTTACGTCCGTTTCAGCCTGGCTGCTCTGCTGGTCCACCTGCTGAACCTGCGCGGCAACGTTGGCATCCGGCGGAGGCGCGGCGGCAGCGTACGCCGCGGGAGCAGGCTGCCCCTGGGCCGCTGGCGGAGCCGCCGGCAATCCACCCGTGCCCTGCTTGGCCTGCAGTTCCTGGAGTCCCTGGTCGATGGTCTCCCGCATCTTGTTCTGCATCTCCTGCAGGTCGGTCAACTGCACCGTCACCGTGCTGGATTTCTGGCACTCCTGCCCGCCCTTGCTGGCCAGAACAACCACATTCGCGGCGGTTGCGTCGGCAGCCGGAGGAGTCTGGAGCAGCAGCGCATCGCCGTCGCTCAGCGAACATTCCTGCCCGTTGCCGTCCACCACGTCCAGAGCGCCTCCGGCCACAAACACGTGCGGATGGCCGTCACTCATCATTCGCGCAATCCCGCTGAAAGCGGGGTCCACATCCTGTTGCTGCGCGTTCTGTTGCGCTTCCTGAGTTTCCAGCGCCAACTGGTTCCTCACCTCGTCGGCGATCTGCTGTTTCACCTCCGGCGTCAGTTCCGGCGGGCCGCCCGCGGCCGACGCAGCGCCATCCACTTCGCCAGCCTCTACGTGCGCCGCATAGGCCGCCTGCAGATTCTGAGAGATGATGTAGTCCGTCAGCCAGAAAGCGGCGCTGGGGTACACCGGGTAGGGCGTAAAGTAGCTGCCGTAGTAGCCGAACCAGGGACTGCCTCTCCATCCCCACCCAAAGGCGATGGGAGCGCGCCAGGGGTTGTACGCCCATCCGTAAAAGGCCGGGTGGAAGTAGAATCCCGGTGCGTACACGTTCAGAAACACGCCATGGAAGCCGTAGCCGCGGTAGAAACGGTTGTATTCATGCCCATGATAGAAGTAGGAGCGCCGGGCAAAATCGTGCCCGTGGTAGCTATACCCACGCTGCACATATCCTGGCCGGCCCCGCTCGGAGTAGATGCGGCTGTGGTCGGGACGCTCGACGGAGATTCTGTGGCCTCCATTCAACCCGTGATGGATGTCCATCCCCCGCTTGGGGTCATGCACATCACTCACTTTGCCACCAGGCCGCCTGGTTATTGCGGCGCCGTTCTTGGCGACATGCGTATTGCTTCCCTTGGGTGCAATACCCCCGGTCGCCGTGTGGTTTCCGCCGATGGGGTGAGAAGTGGTGACCGCATGCGCGCCGCCGGTTGCGCCGTGCGTGATACCGCCATCCGTGGCGTGCGTAGCACCAGTTGCTCCGTGCGTGATTCCGCCATCCGTGGCGTGTGTAGCACCAGTTGTTCCGTGCGTGATTCCGCCGTCTGTGGCATGCGTAGCACCAGTTGTTCCGTGCGTGATTCCGCCGTCCGTGGCATGCGTAGCACCAGTTGTTCCGTGCGTGATTCCGCCGTCCGTGGCATGCGTTGCTCCGCCGGTGGTCGGTCCGTGCATTGCGGCCCCGCCGGTGGTGGCGCCGTGCGTGATACCGCCATCCGTGGCGTGCGTTGCTCCGCCGGTGGTCGGTCCGTGCGTTGCGGCTCCGCCAGTCGTGCCCCCCGTGTGCTCCCAATCATCGGCGTGCGTGCCGCCTGTCGTTGGCCCGTGCGTGGTTGTCCCACCCCCGCCGTTGGTCATGTTGGTAGCACCGCCGGTCGTCGGTCCATGCGTGGCAGTGGCCCCGCCGGTCGTCGGTCCATGCGTGGCAGTGGCCCCGCCGGTCGTTGGCCCGTGCGTAGCAGCTCCGCCGGTGGTCGGCCCATGCGTGGTAGTCCCGCCGCCGCCAGTATTCATGTTGGTAGCACCGCCGGTCGTCGGTCCATGCGTGGCAGTGGCCCCGCCGGTCGTCGGTCCATGCGTGGCAGTG